>Ga0081538_10002978_pt1 | contig 16156 bp, 13 predicted proteins | sample TabmetS5T2R1_FD_71022 | JGI IMG/M metagenome (GOLD analysis project Ga0081538, IMG submission 71022) | Tabebuia heterophylla rhizosphere microbial communities from the University of Puerto Rico - S5T2R1 | ecosystem: Host-associated > Plants > Roots > Rhizosphere ... | reverse complement strand
CTACTTGGCGTCGACCCGACACGACGCCGCTGACGACGGTGACCATTCAAGACATACGCATGACACCGTTTGACAACTGCTGGACACCCTACGGCCCAGCATGTGCGGAACACCCGGCTAGCCCTCGTCGTGACCTGGCGAGCGGACTACTCGGAGATGATCCTGGGCGATTTTAAGATGCCATTGCATCGGCATCCTGGCCTGGCAGGCGTGGAGGACGATGCGTTAGCCAACTACTGCGACCTCTTCAATATTCCGCGACCCGATGTTTCCGTATTCGACCCTGCGTTCACGAATCCTCTTTTTCTGCGCATGTTCTGTGAGATCGTCGCCAGCGACACGTCAATAGCTGTGGGATCTCACGGAAGATCTCAGATATTTATCGAGTTCGCACGGCTGAGGTCCGCCACCGTGCTCGACCGACTGCAGGTCAGCCCAAGCTCCAACGTCGTTGCTCACGCGATTGAGCTGCTTGCCGACAGTCTGATCGACTCAGGCGGGAGGGCCATCCCTCGTAAGGGACTCGAAAGGAAAGTCGATGGTCTTGATTTAGCGGGGTGGGTGGGGTCCTTGACTTCGAGTCACATGGATGTGATTTTCGTGGCTCGTGTGCATGGACATGGCGTCACAGACCAGCAGCCAGGATGTCGACCCGCTGCTAAGGCTATGCGTGACGCAGATCCGCCTGTCCGCCGACCGCATCACCACCCTACAGACCGAAAACCAACGCTGGCGGGAGCGCACCGCCGAGCTGGAGACCGCCAACGAGGGCCTGCAGGCGCGGATCGCCGAGCTGGAGGGCAAGGTCGCCGCTGAGCGGCGAGCCGGCAAACGCCAATCCGCGCCGTTCTCCAAGGGTGAGCCCAAGGCTGATCCGAAACGGGCGGGCCGCAAGGCGGGACAGGCGTATGGGACCAAAGCGCACCGGCCGCCGCCCGACCACGTCGATGAGGTCGTGACCGTACCCGCCCCGCCGGTGTGCCCAGACTGCGGCGGCCAGGTCGCCGTCCAGGACAACACCTTCCAGTGGGTCGCCGACATCCCCCCGATCCGCGCCTATGTGACCCGCTACGACATCCAAATCGGCCGCTGCGCAGGGTGCGACCGCCGCGTGACCGGCCGCCACCCCGGACAGGTCTCGGACGCGACCGGCGCGGCCGCAGCGCAGATTGGCCCGCGCGCGGTCGCCCTAGCCGCCGTGCTGCATCACGAGCTGGGCATCCCCCACGCCAAAACCGCCAAGGTGTTGGCCCAGATCGGCGGGCTGTCGATCACCCCGGGCGGGGTCGTCCACGCCCTGGCCCGCGCCGCGCGCAAATGCGCGGCGACCGACGACGCGCTGGTCGAGGGCATCCGCCACAGCCCGGTCGTGGCGGCTGATGAGACCGGCTGGCGGATCAACGGGACCAAGCAATGGCTGTGGGACTTCGTCGGCGAGGACATCACGGTCTACCGGGTTCTTGACGGACGCGGTTACGAGCAGGCCAAACAGGTGTTGGACGCCGACTTCGCCGGGGTGTTAGAGCGTGACGGCTGGGCGGCCTACCGCGGCTTCGCCAAAGCCAGGCATCAAACGTGTTATGCGCACCTGTTGCGACGTTGCCATGACATGATCGCCGACGCCGCTGACGGCCACACCCACATCCCCCAAACCGTCCGGCAAATCCTGAAAGACGCGCTAGCGCTCCGCGACGCACGCGACGCCGGCCGCATCGGCCCTGAGGGGCTGGCCGCCCAGGTCCTCAGGCTCGGCGAGCGTCTCGACCTGCTGCTCGCCACCGACCCCACCAACGAGCCTGACCGCAAGCTGCTCAAGCATCTGCGCAACGAGCGTGACGCGCTGCTCACCTTTCTCGTCGTTCCTGGGGTCCAGGCGACGAACTGGCGGGCTGAGCAAGGGATCCGCCCGATGGCGGTCAACCGCAAGCACTGGGGAGGCAACCGCACCCGCGGTGGCGCGGACACCTTGCAGGTGCTGGCCAGCGTGCTGCGCAGCGCCCGTCAGCAGCGCCGTGACCCGGTCGGGATCTTGGTGCCACTGTTGACCAGCCCTGTCCCGGTCGTGGCCGATTTGGTCATCCCCGGCCGGCCCATCCCCGGCCGGGGCGCTGGTGGTCTGATCGTTCCCGGCCAGGGCGATCCCGCCCAACCCCGCGCCGCGTGATGGCCCGCTCCCCACGCTCCGCCCCCAAGCATCCCCAGCCTGGTCGTTACCGGATGATCGTCACTGAGCGGCACGGCACTCAGGCCACCGTCATCTTGGACGCTGACGGCGACGGGTTCGTCGCCGCGATTGGCTATGTCCGCAACGCAAGATTGACTGGGCATCAGGGTCATGGCGGGACATCCGAGCATGTCCACGATCTGGCTCACCTCATCGCCGACACGCTGCTGAACCGACCCCACCAGACCCCCCGCTAAATCAAGACAGTCGATGCTCTTTTGCCGGAGAGGAACCAGTGGCCGAACACACTGTTTGGAGTAATGAGAAGCACGGGCCTTTTTGAGACCGCGCCGTCGTTTGACGCAGGAGAGGTGGTGAACTTCCCGTTCCAGGCGTTCTCCGAGCACCTTGTCATCGCAAGGCTCCTTGACCGACACGCGAGCGACGCTGACAAGCTGCACGAGGCGGCTGTCCAGGAGATTGCTGACCACCCAGCATTCTGGCGCTCGGCGGCAGTGTTGCTTCCGGAGCGCTACGGGGTCGAACTCGTCGATGCTATAGACGTTAGCCACGATGACTGGCGGCTACGAGAAGTCACCCTCAACAGCCTCGTGGATCGCGATCCAACCGCATTCGGCGAGCGGGCTCTCGAACTACTTGAGGACGCGTTCGAGGACCAGGACTTCCGTATTCGAGCCTACGAGGCGGTATTCGTCCTGGCTCCCCGCTTAGACCATCCATGCAACGCGCTGTGGCTGCATAAACGCCTGCTAGCGCTGTCGATGCCTGAACGCGATGCCTCGTGGAGTGTCGCGACCTTCGACGTATTGGAGGCCTCGGACAGTTTCCGTCGGCTGCTGCATTGGGCGATCCGCGGTGACGACCGCACGGATGACGAGCAAGTCGTGCTCGCAGCACTCCCGCTGGTCTGGGTGCTTACCAGCTCGAACAGGCGACTTCGTGATCACACGACCAAGGCGCTTGTCGAGCTGCTGCGGCATCGCCTTCCGGCCCTTCACCGTCTCTTGACGTTGTGTGAGAGGGTCGACGACCCGTACGTCACTGAGCGGCTGCTACTGATCGCCTACGGATCGATCATGCGAGGAGGCGACCTCGACACCAAGGGTGCCGGTCAGGTCACAAGCGAAGTGCTGCGTTGGTTTACCGAGAATCTGATGCCGGTACATGTGCTTGCCCGAGACGCCGGCCGCGGGGTCGTGACATGGGCGACAAACCGTGGCCTGTTGGAAGTATCAGCGGCGGCAAGCGTCACACCGCCCTACGGTTCCCACGCTCCCGAGGAGCCTTCGTCAGCCGAGGATCTCGAGGCTTCATACGGATTCATCGACGGCGACCCCCCGCAATGGCGGTGCTCAGCGATCTTGTGCTCCTGCCTCAACTGGATGGGGGATTTCAATAAATACGTCATCGCCGGCGACGTCGGCCGCTTCAGCCTCCATCCTCTGAGCGGGCCGGCGCCCACTCAGTCAGCGCACAAAGACCCCTTAGGCAAAATCGGTGCGGACTGGGCCGGTCGCTGGGTCGCATGGAAGGCGATACATGCCGGCTGGACGACGGAGCGTTTCGGCGAGTTCGAACGCTCCCGAAATCTCACGTCGGGCAGAGCCGCGCACAAGCCCGAGCGATTCGGCAAGAAGTACCAATGGCTTGCTCTCCACGAACTGCTGGCGCGACTGGCGGACAACTTTCATCCAAGCGTGGGCGACTCGTCCACGCGTTATGAAGGGCCGTGGAATTGGTTCGGTCGAGACCTCGACCCAAGTCTCGCGTGTAGCACTATGTCGGATGGCCAGTTGATACCAAAGGTTGCACTGGACGACGGCTCAGACGGGTGGCTTCCGATCCCCCCAGACATGAAGTCGGACCAGTCACCCCAGGAGTGGGCCCACGAGACCAGTGATTTCCCTGCCACCAAGGGTCTTGTGCTTCATGTTGGTCCTAGTCGAGCCGCCTGGGTCGCCATCTATCGATACTCCAACTGGACCAGGCGGCCAGAGCGGTCGAGTAGGTGGGGATGGGATCGGCAGCAATGGATTCTCCAGTTGTCCTGGCTCGCCCGCGCGGGAACAGGCTCAACGGTTTTTGACCTTCTGTGCGTAGAAAGTCTCTTCGGGCGATGGATGCCGGAGCGAGGCCGCCCGCACCGGGCATATCTTGGCGAAGGACCGTGGTCACACCTGGATGCCGCTGAGCCCCCGGTATGGGAGAACGCAAGCAAGCGGTGGGATGACCCTGAGGGGATACCGGTTCTACCGGCGACCGAGACGTATCTGTGGGAAGGGAACACCCTCGACTGCTCGCTAGATGAAACGGTGTCGTTCCAGGTCCCTACGGGATTGCTCCTGGGCGATGCTCGATGGACCGGAACTCACCCTGAGTGGCTTGACGGCGACGGCGTTGTCACCAAGGCACTGCGGACGCGAGAGGGACATATGGAGCACACGATTCTGCTTGCTCGATCCAACTGGCTCGCGTCGCGTCTCGTCTCACTTGAGCTCGAACTCGTGATTGGCGTTCTCGGAGAGCGGCAATCGATGGATGACAGCGACGACATGGACCTCAGGGCGTGGACCGAGTTCACCAGCGTCGGCCTGTGGATCCCAGGCAATGAATGGACATTCGCCGACCCCAACGTTCAGACTCACACCAAGGACGGCGAAGCAGCAGGCCGTATCTGAACGTTCGGGATCAGCCGCTACTGCGAGGGTTGGGTGCATCACCCCGATGGTCAGCGCGTCTGCGGTAAGGGTCTAAACCGCATTTCAGTGATACTTGTTCTTTGCGAGGCTGAGGTGAGTTTCACACAAGAAGCTCTATGAGCGTGCTTATGGTGGCGTCGGCCCTCACGTAATCGGCGCATTGCTTCACGTATCTGCAGGAGCGCTATTGTGACAAGCATGATTGATTGGTAGTGAACGAGAGTTACCCGCCAAGCAAAGCATTGAACGCGAGCATCGGAGAAACTATCATGCTGATATGAATGCCATATCGGTGCGCGCTGTATGCCAACTGCACCTCCACGATCCCGTCCTCAAGGACCAGATCGCTAGGCTAATTGACAATGAGGATGAGATATGCAGCTACTGTGGCGCCAGCGGTGCGGTCGCCTTTGACTTCTTACAAGAGGAGGTCGACCAAGTTGTGCACAGGTTCTTCAAGCCTGCGCAGGAATCGCCCTACCCATGGGATGAAGTAGAGGATGGGTCCGCAGGCCCGATCTACGACATCAGTGAAGTGCTGAAAGACGAGCTTCCTATAGCAGATGCGCTCGATGACGAGGTATATGACGATGTTCTTGCCAGCTTCGTCGATCCGCAGTGGATCCGCTTCCATAAGTATGAGTTGCGACAACGCGATCAAGACCAGTTATGGTGGGCAGAATTTTGCCACATAGTTCAGTACGAACGACGGTTTTCTTCACCGACAGGCCCTTGCCTGGCAATAGTTGGGGAAGGGATCCGACCGTCTCAAGGGATGTACTGCACCGCATTGGTCACTTGATACGCCAGTACGACCTTTTCCATGTTCTCAATCCTGGAGATCTACTGTGGCGAGGTCGCGCTGACGGCCAACCACATCCTGGTTGGGGCGCAGTGGACTTGGCATCCGCACCTGAAAACTTGGCTAAGCAGAGTCGCATGAGCCCCGCTGGTATCTCGATGGTATTGAGTTAGCGTGTGGGGTTGGGCTGCGGGTCAGGGTCGGTGTATGGCGTCGCTGATGTAGACCACGAGACGCTCACGCAAAAGCTGGTCGCCGTCATGGTCCACGGTCGCGGTGATCCGAGCGCCAGTCTCGGACAGGTCAGCGACAGCAGCGATGTAGGCGCCTGCGGTGTGGTCGAAGGTCACCTCGGCGCCGTGATCGCTGATCTGGGTGACGACGACCCGGTAGCGCACCCCAGGCGGGCGAGGCCCAACCCGGGGGCTCACGGGGACCGGCCCGCGCAAGCTGACACCAACCCAGCCGGGATCTGCCCAGCGCGTTGGATCTCAGCCAGAGCCTCGATCGGGTCAGCGCCCTGCTGGATCGCGGTGCGCAGCACGCTGGCCAACACCGCGGCGGTGTCCGCGCCCTCACGGGTCTTGTTGCCACCCCAGTTTTTGCGGTTGACGACCATCCCGCGCAACGCCTGCTCGGCCCTCCAGCTCGTAGCCTGCACCCCGGAATAGGTGAGGAAGGTGAGCAGATGGTCCTTCTCGGCGGTGACGTGCTTGACGAGCCGACGGTTCGGGTCATGGGTCGGCCGGCGGGCGCAAAACGCGTCGATGCGGGCGGCCAGCGCTTTGACGGCCGCTGCCAACGCCTCACCGGACAGACCCTCGTCGCGGGCCGCGAGCGCGTCAAGCAAGATGCGGCGCAGCTCGCCAGGCACGCGGGCCTGCCCGCCGACCGCGACCTCACCCAGCTCACGGCAGCGTCGGAGGAGATGCGCCAGACACGTCTGATGCCCAGCCTCGCTGAACTTGCGGTAGGCCGCCCAGCCGTCGCGCTCGATGACCCCGGAGAAGTCCTCGCCAAGGATGGCTTTGGCTTGGTCGTAGCCGCGGCCTTGGGCGATGTCGTAGACGGTGACCGCGTCGCCGACGTAGGTCCACAGCCAAGCCCGCTCGCCGTTGATGCGCCAGCCGGTCTCATCCGCCGCCACCGCCTCAGACCCCCGCAGCGTCTCCAGCAGCGCCTGATAGGTGGTCTCAGCGTCACCGGCGGTCTTGTGCAACGCGGAGTGCAGCCCGCCCGGGGTCACCGACAGCCCGCCCAAGGCGGCCAGGATCTTTGAGGTTTTGGCCATCGGCACGCCTAGGCCGACGTGCAGCCAGGCGGCTAGGGCGTGCGCGCGGGCGCCGAGCATCACCCCCGCGGCGCCTAGCGCGTCCGAGGTCTGCTCGGGATGGCGGGAGCGCACCCGCCGCTTGCAGCTTTTGCAGTGGCCTAAGGCGATGTCGTAACGGCGCATCCGCGGACGCGCGGGGACCAGCTCCTCTTGGAGCTGGGCCACCACCTCATCGAGTGTTACTTGGCCGCCGCAGTCTGGGCAGCACGCCGGCAACGGCACGGCGGCGGCCTCGTCGACCCGCTCGGGGGGTGGGGGCGACCGCCTGGCCTTGGTGCCGTAAGCCTGTCCTGGTTTGCGTCCACCCCGGCCCGGGTCAGCCTTCTTCTTCCCCCGGGAGAACGGCGCCGCCTGACGTTTGCCCGCCCGCCGTGTTTCTTCCAGCCCGCCGCGGAGCCGCTCGTTCTCCTCGCGCAGCCGGGCGTTCTCACCCTCCAGCTCGGCGATGCGCTCGCCCCGCACCACCACCTCGGCTTGCAGCAGCCTGACCAGCGGATCCGCCCACACGCCGACGTCCGCGGCTGTCGCCGCGTCGCCTGGCTCCCATGCCACATTCGCGCACACCAGCCGCAAAGCTCACAGCTGTGTGACTTCAAGTCAAGCACCCGCCCCCACGCGCTAACTCAATACCCTCGATGTTTTATGGAGCAGATGGCATCCGCACTATCCACGCCGAGTTAGACGCCGGGCATGGATACGTCATGAGCGGCGCATTCACCTCTACCCGGTCACTTGCGCTGATCGATCTCACAAAGATTCCTGATATGCCAAGTGTATTTGACCACGGGCAAGCAGAGCGCGCTGAGGAGATTGCCTTCCTCAAGTGGTTCGCGGACGACGTCGCCCGCCCCATCCATGACCGTGAACGGGTGCATGTCGACTACATCCCGACCCAGGTTGTAACCGAGTACCTGCGTGACCAGCTCAAGATCCGACCTGCCAAAGAGTGCGAAGCCGGAATCGAGGCCGGAATAGATGGAATCGTTTACCGGTCGAGCCGATGTAACGGCACCTGCTACGTGATCTTCGCGAACCACCGCCAGTGCCTGTCGAGCATGCCAGTAGTAAAGTCCCTGCGTGGCCCCCGCGTAGCAGGAATCCGAGAACCGTTCAGGCTCATCCCTGACGGCAAGCCGCAGCTACTGGAATGGGCGGGACGGCCAGTGGACGTTCGACGTACCGTTCCTCTTTGAACCATGAAGACGAATACCAAGCTGTAGGTTTGGGCTCGTGCTGGAGCAACTCTGTCTCCTGTTGCTCGCCAGAACAGTAACGGCGAAGGCGTACTGCTCGTAGGGCCGTCGATAAAGAGCAATCTAGTCCGCCTCTAAAAGAAGTGACTCGAAAAGCTCAAAGGCACATGTCGCCGCTCTCACGCATTCCAGGAGCTTTCGCATCGTGATCGGCTCCACCGCAGTCTCTCGACCGCTCCTCCAAAGACGACCGCGAGGGGCAGTTCCAATGGCAAGCGGGCCAGGCAGGGAACGTAAGATCTGCCTGCAGACTTGTAGACGCCAGCCAGTACGGGCTCAAGCGCAAGCACTCTGGGAACGACCTAAGACCTCGGATATCCCCCCACTATTCGACGGTGTGGGACGAAAATAGTCTCTCGGCGCGCGGCGGGGGGCGCGTTAGGCGGCCGGCGCCAAGGTGACCTTGTGCCCGAGCTGCTCCAGCTGCGCGACCAGCTGACGGGTGCGGGCCTGGGGGTCCACACGGCGCACGAAGTAGTCCCCACCCAAATCCTGATAAGGCTGCCCACTCGACAGCACGTGATACACGATCACCAACAAGGAATGAGCGACCGCTACCGCAGCGCGCCTCTTGCCCTGGCGTCTCGCGATCCGCCAAAACTGGGCCGACAAATACGAGTCCTTACTCCGCGCCGCCGACCAAGCGCACTCGACTAAGATCGAGCGTAGCCACGGGTTGCCCTGCCCGGTGCGCCCACGGCGGCGTTTGCCAGCCGACTCGTTGGTGCCCGGACAGATCTTGGCCCACGACGCCAGATGCGCCGCCGTCGTGAGCACCCCCATGTCCACGCCGATCTTAGGCGTCGATCACCTCAGCGGCTCGTTTGCCGATCCCCGTGATCGTGTCCAACAGATCCCGCAGGACGGCAAAAGGGCCATGACCTCATCCACACGGTCATCCAGCGCGCAAATCGCGGCGTCCAGATGATCGATATGGTCCAGCCCGACGCGCAGCATCACCCGCTGGCGCTCACCGAGGCAGCCTCGCAACGCCAGGCGCAGCTCGTCCCGCTTAGCGCGCAGCCGACCCTTGGCGAACTCTGCCAGCCGGTCTAGATCGGACTCGCCGGCGATCAGCGCCTCTGGCATCGCCCGGCCTGACACACCCAACGTGTCCGACGCGACCGACCCCAGCTTGACGCCGCCCTCCTCCAACAACTTGTCGATCCGCTGGACCTCGGCGGCGCGCTGTTGGACCAGCCGGGTCCGGAGCCGGGTCAGGTCCCGCAGCTGGCGGATCTCAGGCGGGGGCACGAAGCTGGACGACAGCAAGCCGCACTCGGCCAGCCGGGCCAGCCAGGCCGCGTCGGTGACATCGGTCTTGCGGCCAGGAGCTCGTTTGACGTGGCGGGGGTTGACCAGCATCAGCTCGAAGTGGCCCTCCAACGCATACCAGACCGGTTTCCAACTCACAGCCGGTGGCCTGGATCACCACCAACGTCACCCCCAAAGACCTCAGCCAGTCGCGCAACGCCTCGAGCTCGGCGGCGAAGATGCGGAACGTCTTGGTCTGCGACTATTGCTGGCCGGTCTTGCCGGCACGCTCGTCCGGGGTGCGCGCGCACCCGGTCACGGTCTTTTTGTGCGCGTCCAACCCGGCGACACGCTCGGTGACGATCTGCATCCCCCCGCCTCCTGTGATGATCGGCTGCTTGGTCGCCGTCCCACCGAGCCTTGAGGTAACGAACGGTGGGACACGTGCTCGCAGCAACAATTCAGGGTGCTCGAAGACTCCAGCGTCAGGGTTATGCACGGGCACCAACGCACCAATCAGCGCCGAAGTCTGCGGGACGACGCAGCCCATTTTCATCGTTCATGGTCGGCCCGGCAGGGCCATGGACGGGTTATGCGCAGAGACGGACAGCCACGAGCCATGAGAGGACCGCCACAACAAGAACTACGCATGCTTGGCAGCTGAGTAAGCTCAGGCACCTCACGTTCATGGTTATGGCACCTGTTCGCATCGTCGGCTAATGCGCGGCAGGCTGGCCTTGTTATCATTGCTCTGGCCGCGCAGTTTCTCAAACGCTCATGAGCACCAGAAGTTAACGACATCGCGTTCCCAGCACTGGTCTTGACCTTCTCCTCCAGAAAGACGAACACACCAGCTCATCCTCCAATACATCTACAGACCCTTGCGCAACCGCGAGCTCGGCTCGCGGCTCGGTAGGGACAGGGACAGGCGTTGTATTTGCCTACACGCTTCCCCTCGGCCAACCAGGTCATCAGTGATGACGATTGTTCAGTCGTTAGACCGGCCCTGTTCCAGCGTGTCCAAGGTAGGAACTGGAGTTCTGGATAGCAGGCTCGTTGTACAGCAAGACGTTCATACCCTCTCATTGTTTCGTCGCCCTAATTCTCCAAGCCGCTGACCGTAGGGCGTAACTAATTGCACGGGCCGCGTTACGCCAGGGCCAATCAAGGGGTGCAGCAAGAACGGCCAGTCCAAGTACATAGTATAAAGATGAAGCAAATGCACCATTAACCCATCGAAACACCGGCGGGGCGGTCGCCAAAGACTCAAAGCTCCAACTGGCACGTGGCAACATTTCGATCCAAACAACATGTCCTACGATGATCAGCAGCATCAGCGTTGAGGAGATGCTGAATATAGCACCAAAACGCTGGCGCCACTTTATACTGCTCTGCGTATCCCCTAAATAAATACTTATAAGGATAGCTACGCCTAGCACAGTAGTTGCCCTCACTAAGTGAACCAACACGACGTCCCTGGCCAACTCATAACCCACTGTACTACGCAGGTGCACAGGCACAGCCCACCATTCAGCGTCTCCGATGCTTAGGGATACTTGGACAGCTGCCACAATGGTCACGATCAGCGTCACCAAGGCAGCGTACTGCGCCGCAAACCGTGGCAGATCAAATACATCGAATAACCATGCGACGCAGAGAAGCATCCCCGAGCCACCCATCGAGAGAGCCATGCCGGTTACCACACTAAGCACGGATGCGCGAGCACAGATCTGCTCTCCACTGATAACACCAAAGAGGAAACTTACGATCAGAAGGATCACGAATACGACCGGTAGGAGTGCGAACGTCTGTGCGCTTAGTAATGTACTCTTACGAGCTTCGGGTGTCTGAAGCAGCAGAAGCAGACCCGCAAAGACAAAACCTGCGACCACACTCGCGAGTTGCGACTGAGCCTCAGCTGCGCTAATTATACTCCATCCTGATGGAGTGTTCCCAATACAAGGTGACATTCTATGCTCGCAGATACGTAGTCGGACGCTGACGGTGGTCGGAAACGCTGAGATGCCCTGAATACCCGAACATCTGGCAACCTCCGTCATCAAACGATAGCCGATCCCTCGATCAGCCCGGGTACGCGTTCCGACTCGGGCAGCGGCGAATTACGGTCCGCCCCTGGCTGACTGGCGAGCTTCGACCAGGACTCGCAGGATCAGAGCCCGGCGACTGGTGAGAGCGTAACTCGGCCGCATGGCCCGAGTCGGAGCAGCTTGATCCGTCCCTGTGGACCGTTTCCGAAGGTAAAGTCTTAACGAGCGATGTCAGCAACGCCGCCGAATTCCAGGCGGCCGAGGTGTTGTCCACGTCTTCAAAGCGGTGGTGTGCTCTCGCCGGCCGGATTCCGACGGTAGCGGCTCATGCATGACTTTGACGAATGGTCCAGACCATTCCACGCCTTGAGGTGACAGCGAGCGCCGACAACAAGGCCATAAACGCTGCTATTGGAGCGGGCACCAAAGGAGTCAAACTGTGACCGGCGCTAGATAGTTTTTCTGGAAAGGACGCCTCGCCCAGGCTGTCCGTGTACGATGTCCCATCTGCTGCATGAATAGAGTTGGGGAATCAGAATAGATCTTATTCACCTTCGCGCCCGGAGGACTACCCACCATCGACAAGCCGCACGAGGCGGGCGTCTGGGCTGCCTCATCATGATTCCAGAACTCTGGACATGGGATCCAAAATAGATGCAAGGTCATGTAGCTCTCAGGGAGGCTGACGTACGCAAAAGCCCTGGTCACAGTCAGCCAGACCCGCGATACCGTCGAAAGATCTTGCGCCTATTATCGAACGCAGCCCAGGACCGTTACCCTCGTGACCTGCGGTTTTCGTGGCTATGTCAAGACCTCTGGATTCTCTAAAGTAGGAGGGCCAAGCCACGTCTGATATCACTCCTGCTTTCGGGAGCGCGGCCACAAGACGTAACGTCCCTCGTCACAGCACTTGAAGACGCAGCAGACAACACCGTCAAGTTGCACCAAGCCGCCGAAGCTGCTACTAGCGACGGCATCTGTTCGCCTGGACCGACGTGGAGAACTGTCGGTCCATTCCGACCTCCATGAGTACGCGGAGAACTCCAACAGGTTCGGTGCCTCAGTTGCCAGACGCACTCACTGACATATGTATCGGCGACCCGCCACCGATCGGAAAGGGCGCGGATCGTCTGGCAAGTCAGCAGCGAGGTCGAATGGTCGAATGTCAACCTAGCGGTCGATCCTGAGCGGCATGAAACCATCTATCCCTAGTCACCATCTTCAGGCGGGCCACTTATCGCGTCCTAGTGTCCAGTCGCTGTAGTTATTTGAACGTTAGTGTCAGCGTTATCCTTGGTCAGGCCCGGTTTTTGGCTGTTTTGACGTTAAAGAAACCTCTGCGACTGAACACTAGTGTTCAGTCGTCGTAGTTGTTTGAACGTCAGTATCGGCGTTATTCCTGGTCACGGCGTAGTTCGCGCCGTCCATACGTTCAAAGGACCTCAGCGACTGAACACTAGCTCCCAGGGCGATACGCACTCCGCGTGAGCTGAGACCCGTCGCGGAGTGACATGTCCACGTCAGTTCCGAATCTCGGGTAGCCCCGGCTACCGCAGGTCCAGCAGAGGCGCTCCTGCATTCACATGATCCATACACCCCGCCCGGTGAAGCTGGCGAGAGCCCAGGTCAACCTGCCCGCAGCTTGCCGGCGAGCACGGCGCTTGCAGGCGCGGGCGCCGCATGGGAGTGCGTCTCACAGCTGCTGAACCCAGATTCTACGATCGCGCTGCCATGACTACCGAGTTCGCGGGCTTCCGATGGTCACGTCCAGGCGAACAGGGTTCTTGTAGCGTCTGGGCGAGGTCGATGCTAGAACCGCGCATAGCGGCACTTGTGCGTCGTGGGGAGCCGTCCCGTCCCTGGTGCCAGCGCATGTTATGGGCGGCAAAGCAGCGTCTGAAACTGGACTGTTTCGCGATCCTGCCCATGGTTGATGGCTCGGGGAGCATACTGGCCGTCATGGGCAGCGGACAGTATTGGCTGCGGGCTTGACAGCACGGCACGGCAGGGCGGGGGGTGAGATGAGAACGTATGACGTGTTTGTCAGCTACGCCCATGCCGATCGGGCGTGGGTGGCACCGTTGGTGGCCTCGCTGCAGGAGTGTGGGCTGGCAGTCTTCTTCGACGAGTCCGCGATCGAGGATTTTGCTGGGATCACGAGAACGATCAGGGACGGTTTGGCACGGTCCAAAGCCTTGTTGGCCTGCTATTCGAAGGTGTATCCCACACGGCGGGCGTGCCAGTGGGAGCTGACCGCCGCCTATCTGGCCGCCAGCCGTCAAGACGATCCGACCCGGCGGATCCTGATCGTCAATCCCGAGCCTGACGCGAACCACCTGTATCCGCACCAGTTGCGTGATGCGCTGTTCCGCTGTGCCCCGGCTGCAGGCGACACCACAGCGGCGGCCGGTGTCGCTGGCGCAATCGCCGGCCACGTAGCTGAGCTGGCCGGCACCCTGGGCGCGGTCACGCCGCTGGTGGGACCAAGATGGGTGCCGGTCCAGGGGACCGGTTCGACCCGGTTCGTGGGCCGACTGGTCGAGATGTGGAAAATTCATTCGGCGTTGCACCCGCAGGAGGCCGCGGTCACGGTCGGTCGGATGGGACCGGGTGTGGCGCAGTTGCGGGGGTTGGGCGGGGTCGGCAAGTCGCTGTTGGCCGAGGAGTACGCGTTGCGGTTCGCTGCCGCATATCCGGGCGGGGTGTTTTGGTTGCGTGCCTCCGCCAGCCACGACACCGGCGATGTTGCTACAGAAGCGTTGGAGGCTCGCCGGTATGACCAGCTGCGCGGCATCGCCGTGGGGCTTGGTGTTGACGTGGCCGACCGTGACCCTGAACAGCTGCCGGCCATGATCGCCAGACAGATCGAGCAGCGCGGCCGGCCGTGTTTGTGGGTGGTGGACGATCTGCCCGGCGGGCTGTCGGCTGGTGTGGTGCGTGGGTGGTTGGCGCCGCATCCGTTGGCTGCCTCGCTGATCACCACCAGAAGCCGTGCTTATGACGGGATCGCTTCGGCGGTCGATGTGGACGTGCTTGGTGCTGGTGAGGCTTGCGAGTTGCTGACCGCCCGCCGGCCGCCACAAGGAGAGAGCGAGCAGAAGGCCGCTCGGGGGATTGTTGCCGAGTTGGGGTGTCATGCGTTGGCGGTGGATGTGGCCGGGGCTGGTCTGCGGAACCAGGCCGGGCTAGTCAGCTACGCCGACTTCCACGCCAGACTTGGTGAGCCGGTTCGAGACGAGTTGGAGCTGATCGCCGAGCTGGCGGACGCGTTGCCGAATGGGCATGAGGCCAGCATCGCCCGCACGCTGTTGCGCAGTATCGAAGAGCTGGACGAGCCGGGTCGTGACGTGTTGCGTCTGGCCGGTGTGCTGGCGTCTGTGCCGATTCCAGCCCAGCTGGTCGCTGCAGTGATCGGGCAGGCCGACGGTTTGGACGAGGGAGAAGCGGTGTGGCGGGCGGGGGTTGGGTTAGAGCAGGCGGCGTCGTTGTCGCTGGCAACCCCAGCCGGGCAGGATCAGTCAGGGACGTGGGGGGTGCATGCGTTGGTCGCTCGTACCGTGCGTTTTTGCGAGCCGGTACCGTCGCGACTATCGGGCTTGCGTGCAGCTGCCATTGCGGTGCTCACCGATGAGTTGAGCGCCGTTGTTGATGCGCGTGCCCACATCGTTTTGCAGGATGTAGCTGAGCATGCCCGTGAGCTTGTCCGCCAGGTCACTGACGTGTCCGAGGCTAGCCTGCTCGGCTGGGTCGCTCGCTACGATTTCGAACGCGGCGCGTTCGCCTCGGCGCGCGGCCTGGGTGAGCAGGTCGTAGACGCCTGTCGGCGGCTGCTGGGTCTTGAGCATCCGGACACGCTGGTCTCGATGAGCGACCTCGCCAATACGCTCTATGAGTTGGGGGATGTGGCCGGCGCGCGCACCCTTCACGAGCAGGTCCTCGATGCCTACCAGCGGCTGCTGGGTGCCGAGCATCCGTACACGTTGGTCTCGATGAACAACCTCGCCGAGACACTGCGTGCGTTGGGGGATGTGGCCGGCGCGCGCACCCTTCACGAGCAGGTCCTCCACGCTCGTCGGCGGCTGCTGGGTGCCGAGAATCCGGCCACGCTGGTCTCGATGAGCAACCTCGCCGAGACGCTACGTGCGTTGGGGGATCTGGCGGGCGCGCGCACCCTTCACGAGCAGGTCCTCTACGCTCGTCGGCGGCTGCTTGGTCCTGAGCATCCGGCCACGTTGGTCTCGATGAACAATTTCGCCGAGACGCTGGATGGGTTGGGGGACTTGGCGGGCGCGCGCACCTTTCACGAGCAGGTCCTCGATGCCTACCAGCGGTTGTTGGGTGCCGAGAATCCGGCCACGTTGGTCGCGATGAACAACCTCGCCGGGACACTGTATGAGTTGGGGGATCTGGCTGGTGCGCATAGCCTGCAGGAGCAGGTCCTCGATGCTCGTCGGCGGCTGCTGGGTCCTGAGCATCCGGACACGTTGGTCTCGATGAGCAACCTCGCCGAGACGCTACGTGCGTTGGGGGACTTGGCGGGCGCGCGCACCTTAGGCGAGCAGGTCCTCGATGCTCGTCGGCG
>Ga0081538_10002977_pt1 | contig 16158 bp, 12 predicted proteins | sample TabmetS5T2R1_FD_71022 | JGI IMG/M metagenome (GOLD analysis project Ga0081538, IMG submission 71022) | Tabebuia heterophylla rhizosphere microbial communities from the University of Puerto Rico - S5T2R1 | ecosystem: Host-associated > Plants > Roots > Rhizosphere ... | reverse complement strand
CGCGGGTCGATCACCGCGGCCGCCCCGTCGTCGCCGTGCTGCCCGGCGCCGAGCCGCGACCCGACGTCGCCCCGGTGCATGTCGCCGACCTCCGCCACGTCTCCCTCGCCCACCGACTGACCTTCATCGCCACGCGCGCCCCGGCGGCCGCGGTCTGCGGCACGGCCGGCCAGCGAGCGCTCTGCCGCGTGCTCGGGATCCCTCAGGCCCGCAGCACCGCGCCGCGGGCCACCCGCGCGTAGCCGGCAAGCGTCGTGCGCGGCAGCGGCGCCATGCACACCAGCGCCGCCGGCAGCCACAACAGCAGCCCCTCCGGCAGGCCCGCGAAGGGCACGAACACCGGCGGCAGGAACGCCATAAGCCACGGCACCGCCCGCCGGAAGCGGTAGTCGAGCACCGCCCGCACCTCGCGGTCCAGCAGGATGCACCCCACCTGGCTCACGAGCAGTGCAACGCCGAATGCCTGAATGCCTACAAGGGGCGCAAGGGAGGCGCACAACGTGACCAGCGTGAGCAGCCGCGCGGCGTTCACGGCCGCCACGCGCTCGTTGCGCTGCATCACGTAGAGGAGCGACGTGTGGAGCGAGAACGCGGCGGTGAGCACGTACGCGGCCGCCAGGAACGGGAAGACGTCGAGCGCTCCGGCCCACTGCTCGCCGAACACCGCCGGCACCGCCCACTGCGCCACCAGCGCGAAGGCCGCGAACACCGTGCCGCTTGCGAGCAGCTGGAGCGTCATGCCCTCCTCGAGCGCCCGCCGCAGCCGCCGGGCGTCCGATTGGATCCGGCCCAGCGCCGCCACCGAGACGCGCCAGGTGGCCCGCGTCACGAAGCTGAGCGTCTCCGCAAGCCGCAGCGCCAGCGCCACGTGGCCGACGGCCGCCGGGCCGAGCAGCGGGCCCACCACCAGCGGGTTCACGACCTCCTTGCCGCGCTGGAGCCAGTCCGCCGCCGAGTAGGTGAAGCCGAACCGCCACAGCTCGCGCATGCGGTCCTCCGACACGCGGAGGCGCGGCAGGATCCGGGCGTAGCGGTAGCTCGCCAGGAGCAGGAAGAGCTGCCAGGCCACGTAGCCCGCCACCGGCCCCCACAGCCCGGCGCCGGCGAGCACGAGCCCGACCGAGGCCGCGTACAGAACGAAGTCGCCGCCCAGCTCGAGCACCGCCATCTCGCGGAAACGGAAGGCACGCTCGATGCGCGCCTGCGCCGGTGCCCAGAGCGCGTTCAGCGGCACGGCGAGGAGGAGAACCCGGAAGGGGTCGAGGAAGCGGCTCGGCCCGGCGATCCACTCGATCGCGTAGGAGATCGCGAGCGCTCCCAGCGTCACGACGGTGGTGGTGGCGACCAGGAAGGTGAACGTCTCGTCGTACAGCCGCTCGGAGGGCTCCTCCTCGCGCCGGATCAGGAAGACCTCGGTGCCCCACTGGGCTACGAGCCCGAGGAAGGTGGCGAGGGCGGCCGGACCGGCGTAGAGGCCGAACTCGGACGGCCCGAGAAGCCGGGTGAGGGCGAGCACGCCGCCGAGCCGCACGACCATCCCGGCGACCTCGCGCCCGGCGAGGTAGGCCCCGCCACGCAGGATGTGCCCGCGAAGGCTCACGCCGCGGCCTCCGTCCGGCGGGCGGCGCCGCCGCGCAAACTGTGTCGGCGCGGGCGCGCCGCGGCCGCCGCGCCCGTGGCCTCGATCGCCCCGCGCTGCTGCTCCACGCGCCGCAGCAGCCGGCCCGCCAGCTCCTCCGCGCCCCACGCCCGAGCGGCCCCGGCCGCGCGCACGGCACCCCGCAGCACACTCGAGGAGGCCCCCGCCGCCCGCGGCCGCCGGCACAGCCGCAGCCACGCTTCTACCGGCGCCGGTAGGCCCTCGGCAAATGCGTCCCCCGGCAGGGGGCCGAGGATGTCCCCGTGCAGGGTATGCAGCGTCGCGGACCCCTCCCCCTGCGCCCGCGAATCCCGCGCGAACCCGGCGAGCGTCCGCTCATGAAGATGGGTCGCCCGCAGCGAGCGGTCGAACTCCCCGCGAAGGCCCGCCTTGAGGCAGCGCAGCCCCAGCTCCCGGTCGGCGTGGTAGGCGAGCGCGGGCGCCGCGCCGGCGCCCATCACGCGCAGGCAATCCTCCCGCCGCATCGACAGGTTGCCCGCCCACAGGCTCCGCAGGACCGACCCCGGACGGCGCTCGTACATCCTGCACACCGCCTCGTACTCGCGCGCGTAGAGCCGCGTCGTGAAGTCGCCGGGTCGCCGCGCACCCGGCACGTGCGGCGGCATGTACCCCACCACCACGCGCCCCGGCCCGCGGGCGTGGCGCCGCGCGTGCCCCCAGGCAAGCCCGGGAAGGGCCTCCACGTCGTCGTCCAGCATCAGCACCACGTCCCCGCGCGCGGCCTCGATCCCCGCCAGCCGCGCCCCGTTCTCCCCCCGGTTCGAGATGAACAGCGGCCGCAGCCGCTCGTCCGCCAAGGCCCGCTCGCGCAGCCACTCGATCGAGCCGTCCACGCAGCCGTCCACCACGACCACCACCTCGCTCGCCCCGGGATCGGCGAGCAGGGGCTCGACCACGCGGGGAAGCAGCTCCCGCCGGTTGTAGGTCGGCATCACCACCGACACGCTCGGCAGCCGCTCAGACATCGCTCCGCTCCAGGAAGCGCTCGACGAAGATCCGCCCCCACTCGGTGAGCTCGCCGTCCTCGGGGCTGGTGAGCGTGTTGGGGTCGGACCAGCGCCAGTTGAAGGCCACCACGCCCGAGCCCTGGCGCCGCTCGACCCAGTGGCGGGCGTAGTCGATCATCTCGCGCGTCCACTCGACCGAGTTGCCGAACCCGTCGCCGTTGTAGTTGCCCACCTCGTCGAGCACGACCGGGCGGCGCGCCGCCAGCCGCGCCCAGCCGCGCTCGATCTGGCGCCGGCCCTCGGCGGTGAGCGACGTCGCGTCGTTCGCGTAGCGGTGCGCCCCGAGCACGATGTCCTCGTCGCCGAGCGGGTGGTCGCGCGCGCCGGTGAGGTCCCAGGAGTAGCCCGGCGTGTTGACCACGATCGGGGAGTCCATCCCGGCCGCCCGGATCGCCTCGACGTAGCGGCGGTGGTCGCGCTGCCAGTCGCGGTAGTCGGTGCAGGCGGCGCCCGGCTCCGGCACGGTGCAGCCGGGCTCGTTCATCGGCAGGATCCACACGTACGGGTCCCCCGCGTAGCGCTCGGCGGTCCGCCGCACCCACGGCAGGGTCTCCTCGAACTCCGCGTAGAAGCCCGTCAGCACCACGACCAGGTCCTGGTCACGGGCGGCCTGCACGACCTCGTCGAGCCGCTCCCGCCCTTTCCCGTCGCCGACCGCGTCCGGCGTCACGTAGACCTTCACCGTGTTGGCGCCGAGCTCTGCGATGCGCTCGAAGTCCTCCGGGGCGGAGCGCTCGTTGCGGCGTCCGAGGCCGGCCGCGTCGCCGCCCGCGAACGTCCCGTAGGGCGCCACCACGCCCTTCATGACGAAGCGCTTGCCGTCGGGGTCCACGATCCGGTTGCCCTCGACGCGGAAGCGCCCCTCGTCCCCGAACGCGACCAGCGCGGCCACCAGCGCCGCCACGAGCGCCAGGGCCCAGGCGATCGGCGCCCGCGTCACTGTGCGTGCCTGCGAGCGGGTGCATCGTGCAAGGCGGAGAGGACGAGCGCCGCGAGGATCCAGACCAGATGCGGCAGGCCGCTGGTCACGAAGTAGGGCTCGAGCAGGTGGAGTACGGCGAGCAGCGCCACCAGCACCACCACCGTCTGGCCGAGCATGCGGTCGAACCCCCGCCCGCTGCCGGCGGCCAGTCGCCACGCGGCGCCTGCCAGCGCCAGCATCAGCAGCCCGTACACGAGCAGCAGCGGGACTCCGCCGCGGAACAGCAGCGTCAGGTACATCGACTCCGTGTACTCGAAGCTGAGGCCGCTTGGCAGGTCGGGCCCCCAGCCGGTCATCCAGCGTCCGGCGATCGCGGGCAGCAGTTCGTCGAACCACAGGTCGAGCCGGTAGTCGATCGACTGCGGCACGAAGGCCGGGCGGTCGGCTCCCGGCGCGGTGTCGAACGAGAACGCGACGCGCTCGGCGATCAGCGAGCCGAACACCGCGAGCGCGCCCGCGGCCACGGCGCCGACCCCGGCCACGACGCGGCCCAGTCGGCCGTACCAGGCGCCGAGCACGAAGGCCGCGCCGATCACGCCGAAGGCGGTCACGAAGGTGCCCGTGCTGACCATGGCGCCGAACGCGAGCAGCCCGATGCCCGCGGTCACGAGGCCCGGCAGCGGCCCGCGGACCGGCGACAGCAGCGCCGCCAGCGCCGCGACCACGATCACGAACAGGTAGCCGGCGAGCATCTGCCAGTGCGGGAAGACGCCGGTGGTGCGGTGGATGATCCCGACCTCGTCGCTGTGAAGCGCGAGCCCACTCGCCCCGGTCAGCCCGTCGAGCATGGAGCCGACGCCTCCGACGCCCGCGAACTGGAGTAGCGCGAGCAGCGAGACCGGAACGCTCGCGAGCAGCACCAGCGCGAAGGCGCGACTCCGCTCGGTCTCGGTGCGCACGACGGTGAGGACGGCGCGGTAGAGCAGCAAGAACTGGAAAGGCCCGGCGAGCGTGCTGACCGCCTCGAGGGTGATCGGCGCGCCGCGATCGAGCATCGCGACCCCGCCGAGCACGAGCGTGGCGGCGCAGTACGCGAGCGCGGCCCAGTCGAACACCGTCCACGGCCGGGCGCGGCGGGTCTCGACTGTGAGGAGCAGCAGCGTGGCGAGCCCCGCCACGATCAGCTCGGACACGCGCAGCCCGGGCACCGGCAGGTCGCGCCGGAGACCGGACACCACCGGCACCACCGCCACGAGCAGGTAGGCGCCCGCGAGCGGCCGCCGCACGGCGAAAAAGCCGGCGAGAGCGACCGCGAGCGCCGCGAGGGCGGCGAGCGGCCCCCGCGAGACCGCTGCGCCAACCACGGCCCCGCCGCCGGCGGCGCAGGCCGCCGCGACGAGCGCGGGCCGCCGGAACCCGGCGACCGGGCCAAGCAGCGGCTCGCGGCGGAGGGCGGGCGCGGCCCCCGAGGGCCCACCCCCGCGCATCGACCGTCGACTTTGTCGGCCCGACTCCGACGAAGTCGACACTCGGCGGTCGGGGTGGAGGTGAGACCGACGCGGGGCGGGCGCTCCGCCGTACGCGGGCGCCGCGCCGGCGGCTCCCCTCGTGCTTCCGGCCGCCGGCGCGGGCCCCGCCCACGCGGTGTGCGCGCGGGACGTCGTCATCGGGTCGCGACCGGCTCCCCGGGAGGCGCCTCGGCGACCGTGGCGGCCGCGAAGCGGCGCGGCACCACCAGGATCCGCTCGACCTCGATCCCGAAGCTGCTGAGCTCGGCGAGCCGCTTGGCCACGCCGCGGAGCGGGTCGCCCTTGCGGGTCACCAGCGCCACCACGTCGCTCGACAGGCCGACGCTCTCGCCGGACGGCTCCCGTCCGGGCGCCGCGGCCGGCGACAACTCGACCTGGCGGCCGCGGGCGAGGGCCGCCACGCGCAGCGCATCGGCCGCTCGTTCGGCCGCGCGCTCGCCGCCGCGGCCGGCCGGCACCAGCGCGACCCGCGCGGGCTCGTCCGCCGCCAGCGACTCCCAGCGCTCGATCAGCGCCGCCTGCGGCCCGGCCGCGCGCCGCCCCAGGCTCGTGGCGGGCAGGCCGGCGGCGTCCTCGAAGTCGCGATCGTCGTCGCCGCGGGCGTCGGCCCGCTCGAGGAACACCATCAGCACGCCGCCCAGGAAGGCGCCGAGCAGCAGCCCGGCCAGGAGGCCGGCCGCGTCGCCGCCCGGCGTGTCGGCCAGCGGCTCCGAGGGCAGCCGCACGGGGTTCAGCGTCTGGCGCGGGATGTTCGGGCTCGAGCCGTCGTCCACCGCCGCGGCGAGGGCGCGGGCCCCGGCCACCGACCGCCCAGCCTCCGAGTCCTGGTAGCGCAGCTCGAGCAGGGCCGTGTCGGAGGTGTTGACGACCGACAGCTTCTTCTCCACCTCGCCGGCGGGGAGCCCCATCTCGCGGGCCATGGCCGACCGGATCCGCTCGTCCTGCGGGATCAGCGCCGCGTAGGTGGCGGCGAGCTGCTCGGCGTCGGTGGCGGAGCCGGGCGCATCGGACGTCGCGCCGGCGGGCACGACCGCGAGCGCCTGGGCGGTGTACGACTCCTTCTGCACGGACGTGACGGCGTACGCCGCCAACCCGACCGCAGCCGTCGTCAGCGCAAGCAGCCACCAGCGCCGCCGCAGGAGCGGCCACAGCCGGATGCGGCTGCCGGTCCGGATCTGATCTGTCGTGTTCATCCTCATCCAGTGGTCGGGGTCAGGCGTTCACGAAGTGCATGAAGCTGCGCGTCCCAGCGCTGCCGCTGCAGCGAGAGCGCGCCGGGAGCCGCGCGCACCAGCCGCTCGTGCTCGAACACGGCGCGGCGCAGCCCGGCGGCGATCCCGGCCGCGTCGTTCGAGACGTGCACGGCCTGCGGGAAGACCTCGCGCGAGGCCGGCCAGTCGGACACCACCAGCGGCCGCTCGGCGTACACCGCCTCGTAGCCGGCGCGCACGACCGAGGACGGCTCGGTGGTCAGCGCGAGCACCACGTCGGCGTCGAGCACCGCAAGCTCGTAGTCCTCTCCGGACAGGAACCCGGTGAAACGCACGTTGGGCGAGGCCGCGTCGCGAAGCCGGCGAGGGCACTTCGCCACGTCGCCGGTCACGTGCACGTCGAGCTCAGGCGCCCGCCGCGCCGCGTCGAGCACCTCCGCCACCGGCTCGTCGCGCTGGAAGACGCAGACGAACAGGATGCGCGGCCGCGGCCGTAGCTCCCGGCGCGGCCGCCCGCGCCACTCGGCGGGCGCCTCGTGCACGATGTCGGCGCGGCCGCCCCAGCCGTCCACCCGGCGCGCCAGGCGGTCGTCGGTCACGAGCGTCGTGGCCGCCCGCCGCGCGAGCCAGGAGTGGAGCGGCTGAAGCAGCCTGCTCACGCGGTCGCCCTGGAGCCCGAAGCCGCCCGGATGGCTGTCGAGCGCGAGCCGCGCGCCGCGCAGCCGGGCGTACGCGTACGCCACCAGCGCCGGGAAGATCGGCGGGTTCGTGGCGATCACCGTGGCGGGCCGGCGCGAGCGCAGGTAGCGCCAGGTGGCGATCGCGCTCCAGCCGTAGCGGCCGAGCACGGACAGCTTCCCGAAGCGCCCGCGCCGGTAGAAGCAGCGCGCCTCGCCGCCGAGCGCCCCGGCGATCTCCTCAGAGCGCCCGTCGATGGGGCTCCAGGCGATGAAGGACAGGCGGCTCATCTGGGCTGGATCCGGTCGGGTCGCCGGGCCAGGCGGCACAGCACGCGGTGGAGCAGGGCGTAGGCGAGCAGCCGGATGGCGAACGGGACGCCCTCGACGAGGTAGCGGCGAAACAGCCGGCGCGGCTCCTGGACGAGCCGGTGCACCCACTCGAGCCCGGCGCGCTGCAGCCAGCGCGGCGCGCGCGTCACCTCGCCCGACACGAAGCTGAAGCTCACCCCCACCCCCACGAGCCACGCCTCCGGCAGGGCCGCGCGCAGGGCGCGCGCCATGACCAGGTGCTTGCGGAGCGGAAGGCCCACGAACACCACGTCGGGCCGGGCCTCCGACACCAGGCGGACGATCTCGCGCACGGCCCGCGGCCGCGACTCGAAGCCGCGCGGCGGGCAGGCCGTGCCGCACACCCGCAGGCCGGGGCACTCCGACTCGAGCCGCCGCGCCGCCGCCTCCGCGCTCCCGGGGCTGCCACCGAGCAGGAACACCGTGGCCCGGCGCCGCCCCGCGGCGCGCGAGAGGGACCAGATCAGGTCGGAGCCCGCCACCCGGTCCGGCAGCGGCTCGCGCTTCAGCCGCGAGGCCCACAGCAGCGGCGTGCCGTCCGGCACCACCAGCTCGGCGGCGTCGAAGGCCTCCATCACGTCGTCGGCGAGCTGGTACTCGCGCAGATACTCGAGGTTGGGCGTGACCACCCAGCCGCCCTCGTTCCGCTGGGCGCCGTCGAGGATCGTCTCGACCGCCTGCCGCTCGGTCACGGCGTCGAAGTCGAGCCCCATGAGCGAGACGCGCCCCATCAGAGCCCCCTCCGGGCGACCACGAAGCCGATCGTGCGGAGCAGGATCTTGACGTCGCCCCAGAGCGACCAGTTGGCGACGTACAGGTAGTCGAGCTTCACCATCTCGGCCAGCGGGATGCGCGCCGAGCCGAGCACCTGCCAGCGGCCGGTCATTCCCGGCGTCAGGTGGAGCCGGCGCCTGTACCAGCCCCGCACGCGCTGGTCGTCCTCGAGCACGAGCGGCCGCGGCCCCACCAGGCTCATCTCGCCGCGGAGCACGTTGAAGAGCTGCGGCAGCTCGTCGAGGCTGGTGCGGCGAAGCAGCCGCCCGACCCGCGTCACGCGCGGGTCGTCGGCGATCTTGAAGAGCCCCTCCGCCTCGTTGCGCTCCTGGAGCTCGGCCTTCATCCGGTCCGCGCCGCGGACCATCGTGCGGAACTTGAGCATCTCGAACAGGCGGCCGTCGCGACCCACGCGCTGCTGGCGGAAGAACACGGGGCCCCGCGAGGTGAGCTTGATGGCCAGGGCCATCGCCGCCAGCGGCAGCGCCAGCAGCACGAGCGCCACCACCGAGCCGGCCACGTCCATGGTCCGCTTGACGGCCCAGGAAGATCGCGTGAGGCCGAAGCGGCGCACGCCCAGCACGCCGAGCCCCTCGAGGTCGTCGAACTCGACCGACGAGCCCACCACCTCGAGCATGCGCGGCAGCACGCTCACCTTGAGGCCGAGGTTCTTGGCGGTGCGGATCAGGTTGAGCACCTCGCCGCGGTCGGTGGCGGTCGGCGCGATCACCACACGGTGTACGTCGTGGTCCCGGGCGAGCAGGGCGAGCGCGGCTACGGCGTCGTGGGCGTCCGAGGGGTTCTCGAGGTCGACCTGCGCCACCACCCGGGCATGCACCGAGGAGCTGGCCTCGATCTTCTGCCGCGCACGGTCGCAGGCCTCGGGCGGCCCGATCAGCAGGCAGTTCTCGGTCTGCGCCAGCTGACCGGCGAGCAGCCGCGCGGCGCCGCGGCTGAGGGGCAGCAGCAGGGCCAGCGCGAACCAGAAGCCGAGCACCTGCTTGCGGCCCAGCTCGCCCTCGATCAGGAAGCCGTGCCCGAGCCACAGCAGCAGCGCCATCAGCGTGGCGACCTGGAACAGCTTGGGCGCCTCGTCGAGCGTCGTCTTGTGGAGGAGCAGCTCGTCCCGGTCGTAGAGGTCGAGCACCTTCGAGAGGACCAGGATCAGCGGCGCACCGGCGCCGACGAGGGGCGTGACCATGTCGTCCTCGCCCAGCAGTGGCACGCAGATGGCCAGGGCGAGCGTCATCGCCAGGACGTCGGCGACGCCGAGCAGGCGCCGGTACCGGCGGTCGCGCCGGCGGACGTTCTCGGGCTCGAGGGCGTCCGACTCGAGCCGCGGCGCGAGCTCGGGCATCAGCCGGGCCCGCAGGCGCTCGGCGCGCGAGCGGGGCCGCGTGGCGGTGCTCGACACCGCGGACGGCGCGAGAGCGGGCGGGCGGACACGCTGCGCGAGCTCGGAGTTGGCGCCCAGCTGCGCCTCCCGGGCGCGCATGCGCACCATCCGCCCATCCGAAGTCCTGGCATGCGAGTCTCGCGCTGCCAAAGCGACGCCTCCTAACGGTTCCCCTGAATTGCTGGCCGCCGCGCTGCGAGCACGCGACGACCACGGCACGTGAACCCCCCGGCGAGGGGGCGAGTCCTACTCGCTTCGAAGGCTTCCCACCGATTGTCGGGCTAAACGCGTCCCGAGAGATGCACGGGCTCGCCCCCGCGAAGGTGAGCCGTTCCAGCGCCCTGAGTGTGACCACGATCACACTCGGCGCCCGGCGCATCGCCCGATCGGTGGCGGTACGCTCGCCCGGCGATGCTAGGACGGCGAGTCGCCTGGACGTGCGTTTGCGCGATCGCCCTGACCCTCGCCCTGCCGGCCGCCGCCTCCGCCGCCCGCCCGCCGCCGAGCTTCTTCGGGATCGCCGCCTGGACCCCGCCGTCGCCCGCTGAGTTCGAGCGGATGGGCCGCGCCAGGCTCGGCGTGTACCGCACCACGATGCTGTGGTCGGTCGTCGAGCGGCGCCGAGGGCGCCGCGACTGGCGCTACTACGACGACCTGGTCGCGCGCAGCTCCCGGGCCGGGCTGACCCTGCTGCCCACGCTGGTCGGCTCACCGCGCTTCGCGGCCTCGCGCGAGACGTTCCCGCCGCGCGGCGGCAGGCCCATGCGCCGCTGGCTCGGCTTCGTGCGGGCCGCCGTGAACCGCTACGGGCGCCGCGGCACGATCTGGCGGCGCAATCCGTCGCTGCCGTACCGGCCGATCCGGGCCTGGCAGGTCTGGAACGAGCCGAACTTCCCGTCGTGGTGGCGCGGCAGCCCGAACGCCCGCCAGTACACGCGCTTCCTGGCGCGGTCGCGGGCCGCGATCCGGCGCGGCGATCGCCGCGCGACGGTGGTCCTCGCCGGGCTCCCCGAGTCGCCGCTGGGCATCCCGATGAAGCGCTTCCTCCCGGCCCTGTACCGCGCGGGCGCGAGGCGGCTGTTCGACGCCGTGGCCGTGCACGGGTACGCCCGGAACCACCGCGGCGCGCTGGCCGTGGTCCGGCGAGCCCGGGCGATCATGCGCCGCCACGGCGATCGCCGCAAGCCGATCTGGGTCACCGAGATGGGCTGGGCCACGGGCGGCGTGGTGAGCCGCCGGACCGGCGCGTTCACCACCACGCCCGCCGGCCAGGCCGCGCGGGTCACCCGGACCTTCCGCGCCTTCATCAAGGCCCGGAAGCGCCTACGCATCGGGATGGTCGTGTGGTTCAGCTGGCGCGACCGCCTGCCGATCGCCGGCGAGCGCGACTGGTGGGGCCTCCACACGGGCCTCTTCGACGTGGACGGGAACCCCAAGCCCGCCTGGCCCGCGCTGGTGCGCCAGACGGGCGGGGACCCGAACCCCGCCCTCCCCGCTCCCCAGCCGGTCCCGCCCCCGGGGCAGCCCGCGCCGCCGCCCGGCAGCGGCGGTGGTGGTGGCGGAGGTGGCGGCGGTGGCGGTGGTGGCGGCGGCGACTGCCCGCTCATCATCGTCTGCCCGTAGGCGATTTTGCCCTCCTACCCCGCGCGTATGATCGCGCCGTTGATCGACCATGACCGGATCGCGGAGGTCTACGAGGGCACCGTAGGGAGCCGCGAGTTCCAGCAGGTCACGCGCCGGCGCATCCACTGGATGTGCGCGCAGGTTGCCGGGGAGGACGTCGTCGACGTCGGCTGCAGCCAGGGGATCGCCTCCATCCTGCTGGGACGCGAGGGGCACCGCGTGGTCGGGATCGACCGCGAGCACGAGGCGATCCGCGCGGCGCGGGAGCGGCTCGACCAGGAGGAGCCCGAGGTCCGCGACCGCGTGGAGTTCCGGATCGGCGAGGCCCGCGCCCTCCCCTACCCCGACGAGAGCTTCGACGCCGTGCTGCTCGGCGAGATCCTCGAGCACCAGCTCGACCCGGGCCGCCCGCTCGACGAGGCCAGGCGGGTGCTCCGCCCCGACGGCCGCATCGTCATCACCACGCCGTACGGGATTCATCCCTACCCCGACCACAAGGAGGTCCTCTACCTCAGCGCGCTGCTCGAGGAGCTCGACCCGAAGCTCTCGATCGCCGCGATCACGCTCGTGGACCGCTACCTGGGCGTGGTGGCCGAGCTGTCGAAGGACCAGGCCCCGCGGGTCTGGCGCCGGGCGCTGAAGGTCGCTGAGCACCGGCTGGCCGACCAGGACGAGGCGCTCGAGACGATGCGCGGGTTGGTCGGCGAGCTGCGAGAGGGCACGCGTGCGCTGGAGCGCGCGCAGCAGGACCAGGACCTGACGACCAAGTCCGTCGAGATCCAGCGCGACGCCGCCGTCCAGCGCCAGGCGGAGCTCCAGACGAGGCTCGCCGAGGTGGAGGAGCGGGCCGCGACGGCGGCCGCGGCGCGCGACAGCGCCCTGCGCGACCTGGAGGAGGCGCGCGAGCAGCTCCGTACCGCGGAGCGCGAGCGCACGGTGGCGACCGACAGGGCGCACCAGCTCGAAGCCGACGAACGGGCCGCCGCGCGCGAGCTGGAGCGGATGCACAGCGAGGTCCGCGGCGTCCGCGAGCGGCTCCACCGGATCGAGGTGGGCCACCGCTCCGCCGTGGCGGACCTGGAGCGGGCCCAGGCGGAGAAGACGGCTGCCGACACGGAGCTGCAGGCCGCGCGGGCCGAGCTCGACCAGGCCCGCGCCGCGACGCTCGAGCTGGAGCGGCAGCTCGCCGAGCGCACCGCCGAGCTGGCCGAGCGGACGGCCGACGCCGAGGGGCGGCTGGCCGAGAGGATCGCGGAGCTCGAAGGGCTCCTCGCGGAGCGCGACGCCGCCCTGGCCGAGGCGCTGCGCGAGTCCGAGCGGATCCAGAACGCAACGGCGCTCGAGGCGGAGCGGATCCGGGCCGACACGGCCCGCGTGGTGGAGCGGGCCGAGGAGGATCGCCTCGCGGCGGTCGAGGAGCTCGAGCGCCTGGAGGCCCAGCAGGGCGCGGGCCGCGCACGGCTGACAGAGGCACGAGCGAGAATCGCCGAGCTGCTGGCGGCGCGGCACGCCGCCGAGGAGGCCACCGCCGCGGTAACGCGCCGCGCCGAGGAGGCCGAGGCCGCCCTGGCTCGACTTCGCGACCAGGCCGAGGCCAAGACCCGCGAGGCGGCCGAGCAGGCCGAGACGCTCCGGAGCGAGCTCGATGGCCTGCGCAGCACAATCGAGTCCCTGACGAGCGAGGGAGCGGCGCTGCGACGGGCACTGCGAGAGGTGGAGAGCGGCCTCGAGAAGGAGCGGCGCCAGAAAGAGGACCTCGAGACTCGCCTGGCCGGCTCGAGGGCCTACACCGAGCAGCTCGCGCAGGAGCTGGCCGAGATCCAAGGGCGGTTGGGCTACCGGATGGGTCACTTCATGCGGCGCCTGACGTTCAGAGGCGTTTCCCCGCGCCAGGACGATGAGGAAGATGCCCACACCTCCTAGCTCGATACGGCCCGAGGAGGGCGCACTCATCGCTGCGGCGCTGGCCGTGGAGGTGCGGCTACTGCCCGAGGTGATCGACGTCTCGACCATCCCGACCGGTGCGGGGCTCGGCAGCCTCGGAGCGGCGTTCTACGGTGCCGTCAGGCGGTTCGACGCTGACAGCTCGGCCGCTTGGCGCTCCTCGGCACCCTTGCGGGCGGCGCAATCACCACTGTCGGCCTGCTGTTGGCGCTCATGCTCGATGTACTCTCCTAGGGGTGTTCCGCATGTTCCGGCCATACCTCGCAGTGGCTGCCGCGGTCGGGGCCGTCCTAGGTACTGCATACGCGCTCGGTGCACCGGCGTGGGTGGTCTACCTAGGCACGCTCGTAGCGGTGCTCGCGATGCTCCCGAGCTACAGCCGCCGGGACCAGCGGCACTACCCCTGAGGCAGAGGGCCCTACTCGCTGCCCAGCGTCCGCCGCAGCGCGACTCCGGCCAGCAATCCGGCCGCCAGGACCAGCGCCACGATCGCCGCTGTGATCAGGCCGTCCGAGCTTCCGCCGGCTGCGGCCTTGATGGCGGCTGAACGCTGCACCGCCTGGTCGCTCCCACTCGCCTCGGAGGAGCCGCTGCTTCCGTTGTTCCCGTTGTCGCCGTTCCCGCGGGCCTTGCCGGTCCCGCCGCCGCTCGCGGAGCCGCCCGCGCCGCCCTGGGCTTTGGCGCTCTCGACGGCCTGCGTCGCGCGCTCGATCCCCGCGCCGAAGAGCGGCTGACCGGCACCGGGAGCGCCCCCTCCTGCACCGTGGCGCCGCGCCTCCTCGAGCGGGATCGCGTACTCCTTGCCGGCCGGGCTATCGGGATCGACGAACACGCCGTCCTCCTGCGCCACCGCCGGGGCGGCCAGGATCAGGCAAACGAAGACTGTGAACAGACCTGTCCGCATCACGAGTTAGACGCTCTGGTACCAGAAACGAAGGATTCGACTCATCCTTTCGTCGCCTCTGCACGAGCTTTTGCCACGGAGTCGGCCAGCGAAGCGTTGCGCGGGTTGAGCTCCAGCGCCCGCCCGTAGTCGCGCAGCGCCTGGCGATGGTCGCCCCGCCGCGTAGCCAGATCCCCGAGCAGCGCCCAGGTGACGAAGTCGTGCGGCTCCCGCCGCGTGGCCTCGCCGAGCGCGGCGCGCGCGCGGCCGTAGTCGCCGAGGCGAGCCCAGGCCGCCGACTCCAGGTAGTAGGCCGAGAGCCGCTCGTCGTTCAGCGCCTGCGAGTCGTGAGCCTTGTCGATGGCTTCGACGGGATCCGACGCGAGCACGTCGCGCCCCTGGTTCAGGTAACGGTCGGCGAGCGCGGCTCGCCCGATCAGCACACCGCCCGCGATGACTGCGACCGTGCATACCGCCACCACGGCGAGCCTGGCCTTGCCCACCGCACCGGCCCGCGACCGAGCCCAAGGCCCGACCAGGACCGCCGCCGAGCAGAGCGCAATCCCGGTGAGTCCCGGAATGAGGTGGAGCCAGTCAACGCTCGTGTGAACGAGCCAAACGAGGAACGTCCCGCCCGCAGCGACCGCAAGCCCGGCCGCGCGCCCGTCCGACGACGCCTCGCGAGCCCTGCGGGCGAAGCCGGTCAGGATGGCGGCGAAGAACGCGAGCAAAAGGGCGCCACCCACCAGCCCGAGCTCGCCGAGCGTCTGCAGCTCGATGCTGTGCGCCTGCCGGACGTCCTCGGTGGTACGGCGCTCCCGGAAGTAGTCGGCGTCGTAGTTGCCCGCGCCGGCGCCACGTAGGGGATGGGCGGCGAACTGGTCGACGGCCACGCTCCAGTAGTCGTAGCGGTTGCCGGCGCCGGTCGAGAAGCGGGTCGATGTATCGGCCTGTGCCTCGAGATCGACGAACGCGTTGTACTCGTCGCGCACCTTGTCGACGGGGTTTCCGACCGCCACGACCGCCACCACCACCGCCACGGCCGCGCCCATAGCCAGCGGCACCCATGCCACCTTCCGGGCCGACTCGGCCCGCTCCCCGAGGCGCCCGATCGCGGCGGTCGCCGCCGCCCATACCGCCCCGGCGCCGACTGACGCAAGGAGGACGGCCAGTGCCGCCTCCCGCAGGACGCCGTCCTGAGGCCGCCCACCGCCGCTCACCGAGTCGTAGACGTCGAGGACCGGGCCGGCGCACAACGCGACGCCCGCGCCGATCACTGCCAGTGCCCAGGCGCGACGCGTTCGGCCCGGCACGACGGCGAGCAGGACCACCGCTGAGACGGCGGCCGCGGGCAGGATGGCGCGCGTCTGCCCGAGCAGGACCATGCCGCCAAGGAACGTCGCCGCGGCCACCGCCGCGCCGGCCAGGAGCGGTTGTCGCGCCCGTTCGGCCAGGGCGATCAGCGGCCACATGCCCATCAGCAGGTAGCCGGCCTGTCCGTTCGCGTAGCCGAGCGGCTCGTTGAGGCGTCCGAGGAGGAACAGCTCCCCACCGGTCCCGGCGAGCATGCGAACCGCGATGTAGCCGCCCAGGGCGACGATCGCGACCGCGCCCGCCCCGACGATCACCACGCCGAGCCTGTCGTCTCGCAACAGCAGCACGAGCACTGCGAACAGCGCCGCGTAGAGCAGCCAGCGGTTTGCCTGGGTCATGGCCGCGTCCGCGGACTCGGCCCAACCCAGCGACAGCAGGGCCCACAGCCACAGGCCCGCGAGCGCGATGGCAGCCACGAGCGCCGTCCGGCGCGGCACGGCGGGCCTGGCGATCAGGAGGCCGAGCAGCGCCGCGAGCATGCCCAGGCCGATCGGCCCCCAGACGGAGATGTTGTAGAAGCCGAAGAGGAAGGGGCTGAGGCCGCACGAGACGGCGATGAAGGCGATCAGCACGACCTCGACGACGGACGGCCGCAGGCCCTTGCGGTCCCCGCCGACGCCGCGCGGACCGGCCCGGACCGCCTCGGGGGCGACCGCCGGCTCGCGCGTCGGCGCCCACGAGCTCGTCTCGAGCAGCACGATCGCGGCGGCAGCCACGACGAACCAGATGGACCATGCCGCGAGCACGGAGCCGCGTCCGAGCTGCACCACCCCGATTGCCACCGCGCCGAACGACGCCTGCACCACG
>Ga0081538_10002976_pt1 | contig 16161 bp, 15 predicted proteins | sample TabmetS5T2R1_FD_71022 | JGI IMG/M metagenome (GOLD analysis project Ga0081538, IMG submission 71022) | Tabebuia heterophylla rhizosphere microbial communities from the University of Puerto Rico - S5T2R1 | ecosystem: Host-associated > Plants > Roots > Rhizosphere ... | reverse complement strand
AGCCGGGGAGCTACACGCGCACGCCCAACCGCCACGACTGGTCGCTCCGGCCCCGTCAGCCGAACTACCTGACGCTCGTGCGCGAGGCGGGAAACGAGGTCTACAGCGTCGGGAAGATCCACGACATCTTCGCCGGGGTCGACATCGACCACTCGCATCCGACGAAGTCGAACGCGGACGGCATCCGCCAGACGGAGACCCTCCTCCGTGAGATCGAGTCCGGGCTCGTGTTCGTGAACCTGGTCGAGACGGACATGCTCTGGGGGCACCGCAACGACCCCGTCAATTTTCACCGGTGTCTGCAGGACTTCGACCGGCGGTTGCCCGACCTGCTCGATGCCCTGCGGCCAGGCGACCTCTTCGTTCTCACCTCGGATCACGGCTGCGACCCGACCACGCCCTCGACCGACCACTCGCGCGAGCATGCGCTCTTCCTCGCCTACGTCGAGGGCAGAAACGCGAACGGCCAGCGGCACGAGGGCGAGTTCGCGGACGTCGGAGCGACCGTGAACGCGTGGCTAGGCGGGAAGCCGCCGAGCCGCGGTATTCCGGGCACTCCCGTCATGACCCCGTGATTCGTCCGGCCAAGTTGATTGAGCGGAAGCGCGACGGGGCAGCGCTGTCCGACGACGAGCTCTCGGCCCTCGTTCTCGCCTACGCGAGCGAAGAGGTGCCCGACTACCAGATGGCCGCCTTCTGCATGGCCGTTTACTTCCGGGGACTCTCCGCCGAGGAGACCCATGCACTCACCGACGCCATGGTACGGAGCGGGGAGACGATCGATCTCGCCCCCCTCGGCCGCAAGGTCGTGGACAAGCACTCCACCGGCGGGGTCGGTGACAAGGCGTCGATCGTCATCGGCCCCATCGTGGCGGCCTGCGGCGTTCCCTTCGCGAAGATGAGCGGACGCGGTCTTGGCCACACCGGCGGCACGCTCGACAAGCTCGAGTCCATCCCCGGCTTTCGCGTCGAGCTCGCGGCCGGCGAGTTCATCCGCCATGTACAGGAAGTGGGAATGGCGATCGTCGGCCAGACCGCCGAACTCGTTCCTGCGGACAAGAAGCTCTATGCCCTCCGCGACGTGACCGCGACGGTCGACATCATCCCGCTGATCGCCTCGTCGATCATGTCCAAGAAGATCGCCGGCGGCGCCGACGCGATCGTGCTCGACGTGAAGGTGGGAGACGGCGCGTTCATGAAGTCTCTGGACGAGGCGCGCGAGCTGGCGCGGACCATGGTCGAGCTCGGCTGGCTCGAGGGCCGCGAGGTCGTCTGCGAGCTCACCGACATGGACCAGCCTCTCGGCCGCGCCGTCGGTAACGCGCTCGAGATCCACGAGGCCCTCGACGCACTCGAGGGATCTGGGCCACCCGACCTTGCGGAGCTGGTTCTCGGCGCCTCGGCGCATCTCCTCGCGCTCTCCGATCTCGGGGTCGACGCAGACGAAGGACGCCGGTTGGCCGAGGAAGCTCTGGCGAGTGGCGCCGCCCGCGAGCGGTACGAGCTCTGGGTGCGCGCCCAGGAGGGGGATCCCCGGCGTGAGGCGCTCCCCCGGGCACCGATGGTCCGTCCGGTGCCGGCGCCGGCCGCAGGGTTCGTCCAGGGCATCGCGGCGACGGACGTCGGGTTGGCCGCGCTCCACCTCGGCGCCGGCCGCATCCGTAAGGAGGACGCGATCGACCACGCAGTCGGCGTCGTCTGCCTGGCGAAGCGCGGCGACCCGGTCGAGATCGGTCAGCCGCTCGCGGAGGTCCACGCCCGCGACGACGAGTCCGCCGCTCGGGCCGTGCTGGAGCTCGTGGACTGCTACCGGATCGGGGACGGGGAGCCCGAGCAGAAGCCAATCGTGCTCGACGTCCTCTCGTGAGCAAGCCGAACGGCTGATCCTCGTGCCCGAGCTGCCCGAGGTCGAGACGATCCGCTCCAGCCTCGCGCCGGCACTCACGGGGCGGAGGCTCGAGCATGTTGAGATCCTCGACCCCAGGCTGACGAGGCCGGAGCCCCCCGAGCTCGTGGCAGCCGCGCTGGAAGGAGAGCGCGTCGCCGACGTGCGTCGGCGAGGCAAGTATTTGGTTGTCGTCTTCGAAAGCGGGCGGCACCTCCTCGTCCACCTGCGGATGACCGGAAACGTCCTGCACCCGGCGCCTGAGGGGCGCAGAGACGATCCGCACGTGCGGGCTGTCGTCAGATTAGACGACGGGTCGGACGTCCTCTATCGGGACATTCGTCGCTTCGGAACGTGGGACTTGCTCGAACCGGGAGAGCTCGAGGAGTACTTCGCGGCGCGACGGCTCGGCGCCGAGCCTCTGAGCCGCGGGTTCACGACGGCGGGACTCGGGCGGGCATTCGCGCGGCGGAAGGCGCCGGTGAAGGCGGCGCTGCTGGACCAGCGCGCCGTGGCCGGCGTTGGGAACATCTACGCGGACGAGGCGCTCTGGTACGCGCGGATCAATCCGCTCGCCTCAGCCGGGAGTCTCGACGCCGAGCAGATCGCAGCGCTCCGCAACGGCATCCGCACAGCGCTCCGGCGCGGCATCCGCCGCCAGGGCGCGACGCTGCGCGACTACCGCGATGCCGACGGCCGTCGCGGCCGGATGCAGGAGGAGTTCCGGGTCTACGGCCGTGAAGCGGAGCCGTGCGAGCGCTGCGGGACGCCGATCGCGAAGACCCGCGTGGCCGGTCGCGGAACCTGGTACTGCCCCTCGTGCCAGGCGCTTACGGGCTCTCGCTAGAGATCGGGCTGCCCGCCTGGGCGGCGAGCTCGGCGAGGACGCCGCGGCGGTCGAGCTCCCTGAGCTCCATGAAGCCGCCGATCGGCTTCCCATCGATCAGAATCTGCGGGACCGTCCAGCGGCCGGCGAGGTCGAGGAGCTTGGCTCTGAACGCCGGGTCGTGGTCCATGCGGGTTTCCTCGTAGGGAAGACCTCGCTCCTGGAGCAACGCCTTCGCGCGATCGCAGTAGCCACACCACGCCGTCGTGTACACCTCGATTCTGGCCACGACCAGGGAAAACGCAGACGTTGGAGCGGGGATTCCCCCGAGGGCTGGACTAGACTCGCCGAAGTGTCGTCGCGCACTCTCACGACCGAGGCGGTCGTGCTCCGGTCAATTCGGTTTTCCGAGGCGGACTGCGTCCTCCACCTCTACACGCTTGGGAAGGGGAGGGTGGGCGCGATCGCCAAAGGCGTGCGGAAAACGCGTTCGCGTTTCGGCGCCCGCCTGGAGCCGCTGTCGCATGTCGAGCTCCTGCTGCACGAGGGTCGGGGCGATCTGCACACGGTCAGGGGCGCCGAGCTCGTGCGCTCTCACGACGCCTCTCGAACCGATCCATACCGACTGGCGGTCGGGCACATCGGGCTCGAGGCCGTGCTGAGGCTCTTCGTCGAGGAGGAGTCGCAGCCACCGGCCTTCCATGCGCTCGCCCGCTTTCTCGACCTGCTGGACGATGTCGATGCGGCGCTTCCGGCCCAGCCGGCCCTGGAGCCGCTCGTGCTCTCCTTCCAGTTGAAGCTTCTCTGGCTCTCCGGCTACCTTCCGCATCTCGCGAGCTGCGCGGCCTGTGGAGACGCGAAGCCACTCGTGGGCTTCTCGGCTCGGGCGGGAGGGGCGGTCTGCGACGACTGCTCCCTCGCCGCCGTTCCGGTCACGGAGTCCGGCTTCCTCGGAATCCGAGCGCTCCTCGAGCAGCCCCTCGCCGGCACGCGCGGGCTCGGCCTCGGCGACGACGCTCTCCGCCAGTGCCTGCGAGTGATCACGGCCTCGTACGAGGAGCACGGCGGCTTCAGGCTGCGCACGCTCTCGGCCTGAGTTCGGCGGCCGGTGACCGATCCGACGGCCCGCCCTTGTCTGGGCACCCCGGCCCACCACCCACTGCGAGCATAACGACGAAAAGCGCGTGCGTGGCACACCGAGCGCGCCGAAAGAGTGACAGGGCGGGGCGGACAGCGGGCGAGGTGACCAGGTGCCTGCCGTAGCATGTTCGCTTCCATGAGCGTGCCGAACTTCCAGGAGATGATCGTGCGCCTGCAGCAGTTCTGGGCGGACGAGGGCTGCGTGGTCATGCAGCCGTTCCATACCGAGGTCGGCGCCGGCACCTTCAACCCCGCAACGTTCCTGCGCTGTCTCGGGCCCGAGCCCTGGAACGCCGTCTACGTCGAGCCGTCCATCAGGCCGACCGACGGGCGCTACGGCGAGAACCCGTTTCGCTTCCAGCAGCACTACCAGCTCCAGGTGATCCTGAAGCCAGCGCCCGAGGACGTGCTCGACCGGTACTTCGCATCGCTCGAGGCCGTCGGCATCGACCTCCAGAAGCACGACATCCGCCTGGTCGAAGACGACTGGGAGGGCCCGACACTCGGCGCCTGGGGCCTCGGCTGGGAGGTCTGGGTGGACGGCATGGAGGTGACGCAGTTCACCTACTTCCAGCAGCTCGGTGGGCTCGAGCTCGATCTCATCCCCGCCGAGATCACCTACGGCCTCGAGCGGCTGGCCATGTTCCTGCAAGACAAGCGGAGCGCATTCGAGCTCGAGTGGGCGCCCGGCGTTCGCTGGGGAGACGTCTACCAGGAGAACGAGCGCCAGTGGTCGATCTACAACTTCGACACGGCGCCTGTCGACGTGCTCATGCGACGCTTCGACGAGCACGAAGCCGAATGCCGCAGGCTCGTCGAGCTCGGGCTCCCGCTCCCCGCCTACGACCAGGTGCTCAAGTGCTCGCACGTCTTCAACCTGCTCGACGCGCGGGGGGCCATCTCGGTCACCGAGCGCGCCTCCTACATCGGGCGCGTCCGCCACCTCGCCCGGCGTGTCGCCGAGCTCTACGTGGAGTCCCTTGCCGAGTCTGCTGTTTGAGATCGGCTGCGAGGAGCTGCCCGCTGCCGCCTGCCGCGAGGCCGAGGCGCAGCTTCGCGAGCGGTGGTTGCCCGAGCTCGGCGAGGGCGCGGTCTATGTCGGCCCGCGCCGCCTCGCCCTGCTCGTGGCCGCGGTCGCCGGGCACGAGCCTGACCGGTGGGTGCAGGGACCGCCTGAGCACCTGCGCGAGAAGGCTGCGTCCGGGTTCGCGCGCAAGCAGGGAATCTCGGAGGACGACCTCGAGGTGCGCGAGGGCTTCCTCGGCGTCGTCGTTCCCGGTCGCCCGATCTCCGAGGCGCTCCCAGAGAAGCTCGCCGCCGTGGTCGAAGGCCTCGCGTTCAGCAAGTCGATGATCTGGGAGAAGAACGGCCTGCGGTTCGCGCGGCCGGTCCGCTGGCTCTGCGCAAAGCTCGAGAGGAAGACGTTGAAGGTCGAGGTGGCCGGGCTCGAGGCGCGGCACATCACGTACGGCCACCGCTTCAGCGGCGGCGAGGTCGAACTCTCCAGGGCCGACGAGTATCTCGAGGTCCTCCGGGCCGCCGGCGTCGAGCCGGATCGCGCCGAGCGTCGTCGTCAGATCGTCGAAGGGCTCGACGCGATCGGGGGTTGGCGCGACCCCGCCGGCGTGATCGAGGAGGTCGTCTTCCTGGTCGAGAGCCCGATCGTTCTCGAAGGGCGCTTCGACGAGCGCTTCCTCGACCTTCCCCGGCGGGTGGTCGAGACGGCCATGCAATCACACCAGCGCTACTTTCCGCTCGAGGGGGCGCGGTTCGCGTTCGTCGCCAACGGGGGCGACCCGGAGGTCGTGATCCCCGGTAACGAGCGCGTCCTGGAAGGGCGGCTTGAGGACGCGCACTTCACGTTCGAGCGGGACGCGGCCAGGGGGATCGAGGAGCTCGCCCAGGAGCTCGACGCGATCACGTTCGTCGCCGGCGCCGGAAGCTTCGCGGACAAGGCTGCGCGCCTCCAGGAGCTCGTCGTCGAGCTCGGTGGGGGCGAGGCCTCCCGCGAGGCAGCGCGGCTGGCCAAGGCCGACCAGGCTTCGGAGCTCGTGCGGGAGTTCCCGGATCTCGAGGGCCACATCGGCGGTGAGTACGCGCGGCTTGCAGGCTTTCCCGAGGGTGTGTGCTCGGCGATCGAGGAGCACTACCTGCCGGACTCCGCCGATGGACCGCTCCCGCACACGGAGCCCGGCCGCGTGCTGGCGGCGGCCGAGAAGGTCGACAACCTTACCGTCGCCTTCGCGCTCGGGCAGCGGCCGACCGGCTCCCGTGACCCGCATGGCCTCAGGCGGGCCGCGGTCGGCCTCTGCCGGATCGCGGTGGAGGGCGGCCTCCAGATCGACATCGCCGCGCTTGCGCAGCGCGACCACGGGCTTCTCGTCCAGCAGGAGGCCGAGGTCACTGACGATCCCGTCGACGTCACCGACTTCGTCTTCGAACGGCTCGAGGGCGTGCTCGATGTTCCCGTCGAGTTCGTGCGGGCGGCGCGTGCAGGAGAGGTGATCGAGCTCGGCGCAGTCGCCGAGCTGGCCCGGACGCTCGCCGCCGAGGCACCGTCGGAGGCGTTCGAGCAGGCGTACGTGGCCTTCGACCGTGCCAACCGGCTCGCGGGAAGAACGGATGGAGCGGCGGCGACGCTCGATCCGTCGCTCGCAACCGACGAGGCCGAGCGCGCGCTGATCCAGGCGCTCGGCCAGGCCTCGCCGCAGATCGAGGCTGCCGTCGCCGAGCGCGACTTTCGTGCCGCGATCGCTGCTGCAGCAGAGCTGGGGCCTCCGGTCGACCGCTTCTTCGACGAGGTGCTCGTGATGGCGGAGGACGAGAGCCTCCGAGCCAACCGCCTCCGGCTCCTCCTCGACGTTCGGGATACCGTCGGCGTGCTGGGCGACCTCTCGCAGATCCCGAGGTAGGGCTCGGAGGATGTCGGAGCCGGTCGAGCTGCACGTGGTCTCCGATTCGACGGGGGAGACCGCCGCGCGGGTTGTCGAGGCGGTCGAGGCGCAGTTCCCAGGCCAGGAGTTCGAGGTCGTGCGCCACCCGCGCATCGCCGTGGTCGAGGATGTGCACCTCGCCGCCCAGAGGGCGCGCGGCCGTCGCGCCGTCGTTCTCTTCACGCTCGTCGAGCCCGAGATGCGGGAGGTCATGCGCACGCTCTGCAAGCGGTACCGGCTCCACTACTGCGACCTGCTCGGGCACCCGATCGAGGCGGTCGCGAAGGTCTCCGGAGCCCCTGCGACCCATCGGGCCGGCGCTCCGACCGTGCTCGACTCGAGCTACTTCAAGCGCATCGCGGCGATCGAGTTCGCCGTGCGCTACGACGACGGCGCGGCCGCGCGCGAGCTTCCGGAAGCGGACATCGTCCTCGTCGGCGTCTCGCGCAGCTCGAAGACCCCGCTCTCGATGTATCTCGCCTATCTCGGGTACAAGACCGCCAACGTGCCCATCGTGAAGGGAATCGAGCCACCGGCGGAGCTCTGGAAGCTCGACCCGGCGAAGGTGGTCGGGCTCACGATCGACGCGGAGGCTTTGGTCGAGATTCGAGGCGAACGCGTCCGCGGCATGGGCGGCGGCGGGCGGTATGCGGAGCTCGCGGAGATCTACGACGAGCTCGAGTACGCCGAGAGCATCCACAAGCGGTTGGGCTGCCCGGTGATCGAGGTCTCGAACCTCGCCATCGAGGAGACCGCGAGGCGGATCGTCCGCCTCGTCGAGGAGCGTCGCCTCCGCGCGAGGGCGACGACGTGACCCGCAAGCCGCCTATCGCCTGGTACTGGTGGCCTTTCTGGATGCTCCTGCTCGCAATCGGCCTCTTCATCTTCTACGTCCTCCTGACGCCGGTGTGGGTAGGGATCAGGCTGATCGAATGGTTCGCCCACCGCCGCGAGGTGGCTGCCGAGAAGCCGTAGCGTCCAGGACGTGCACGGCCGCGCCCGTGTGGGAGAATTCACCGCCAGGGCGATGGGCGCGCAGTACGTCTACGACTTCTCCGATGGGGGCGAGCTCGGCCGCGAGCTGCTCGGCGGCAAGGGCGTCGGCCTCGCGGAGATGACCGCGATCGGGCTGCCGGTGCCGGCGGGCTTCACGGTCACGACCGAGGCATGCCGCGAGTACATGCGGCTCGGCGGCACGCCCCCGGACGGGCTCGACGAAGAGATCGCCGCCGCCGTCACCCGGTTGGAGGAGCGAACCGGGAAGCGCTTCGGCGACCACGCCGACCCGCTGCTCGTCTCCGTGCGCTCGGGCGCAGCGGTCTCCATGCCCGGGATGATGGACACGATCCTCAACCTCGGTCTCAACGACGAGGCCGTCGAGGGCCTCGCGCGCGCGACCGGGAACGAGCGCTTCGCATTCGACGCCTACCGGCGGCTCGTCCAGATGTTCGGTGAGGTCGTCGGCGGCGTCGAGGGCAGGCGCTTCGAGCACGAGCTCGGGGCTCTCAAGGCCGAGCGCGGCGTCACGGAGGACGTCGAGCTCGAAGCCGCTGACCTGCGAGAGCTGGTGAGCCGCTTCAAGGATCTGCACCCGGAGTTCCCGCAGGACGCCCGCGAGCAGCTGGAGCGCGCCGTCCGGGCGGTCTTCGACTCGTGGGAGACGCCGCGGGCGCAGGTCTACAGGCGCGCCAACGCGATTCCGGACGACCTCGGCACGGCCGTGAACGTCGTCCAGATGGTGTTCGGGAACAAGGGCGAGAGCTCGGGCACGGGCGTCGCCTTCACCCGGGATCCTTCGACCGGCGAGCCCGGCCTCTGGGGTGAGTTCCTCACGAATGCTCAGGGGGAAGACGTCGTGGCCGGGATCCGAACGCCCGAGCCGATCGCGGCCATGCAGGAGCGGCTCCCCGAAGCGTTCGACCAGCTGACCGCGACCATGTCCAGGCTCGAGGAGAACTACCGCGAGATGCAGGACATCGAGTTCACGGTCGAGGAGGGCACCCTCTACCTGCTCCAGACCCGGACCGGCAAGCGGACGGCGGCCGCGGCTCTCCGTATCGCGGTCGACATGGTTTCCGAGGGTCTGCTCACCCAGGAGCAGGCCGTGGCCCGCGTCGACCCGCGGCAGCTCGACCAGCTGCTCCACCCGATGATCGATCCGAGGGCCGACTACGACGTCGTCGCCAGGGGCCTGAATGCCTCGCCGGGCGCGGCGACGGGCAAGATCGTCCTCGACGCCGACCGGGCACAGGAACAGGAAAGCGCGGGTCAAGCGGTCGTCCTCGTTCGCACGGAGACGACGCCCGACGACATCCACGGGATCATCGAGGCGCGCGGCGTCCTGACGGCCCACGGGGGCATGACCTCCCATGCGGCTGTGGTCGCGCGGGGGATGGGGAAGCCGTGCGTATCCGGCTGCGAGGCACTCACGATCGACCTCACGGCGCGGCGGATTCGCCTCGGGCAGCACGAGCTGGCCGAGGGCGACGTGCTCACGATCGACGGCGGGACCGGCGAGGTGATTGTGGGCGAGGTCGCGCTTGTTCCGCCAAGCATCGACGAGAGCTTCGAGACCTTGCTCGGCTGGGCGGACCAGATCCGCCGGCTCCGTGTCCGCGCGAACGCCGACACTCCCGAGGACGCCGCGAAGGCTCGTGAGTTCGGCGCCGAGGGCATCGGCCTCTGCCGCACCGAGCACATGTTCATGGCCGAGGAGCGGCTTCCGCTCGTGCGCGCGATGATCCTGTCCTCCTCCGAGGACGAGCGTCGCGGCGAGCTGGAGCGGCTGCTCCCCTTCCAGCAGGCCGACTTCGAGGGGATCTTCACTGCCATGGCTGGGCTGCCCGTGACGATCCGGCTGCTCGATCCGCCCCTGCACGAGTTCCTGCCTCCGCTCGAGGAAGCGGAGTCGGAGGAGATGGCGCGCCGGATCCGCGCCCTTCGCGAGGCGAACCCGATGCTGGGGACGCGCGGTTGCAGGCTCGGGCTCCTCTACCCGGAGATCTACGAGATGCAAGTGCGCGCGATCGTCAGGGCCGCGCTGGCCGTCGCCGAACGGACCGGCGAGGCTCCACTCGTCGAGATCATGCACCCACTCGTCGGCTTCGCCGAGGAGCTACGGCGGCTGCGCCGGCTCACGCTCGACACGGCCTCGGCCGAGCTCGAGCAGGCTTCCCGCCAGCTCGACTACCACGTCGGGACGATGATCGAGCTCCCACGCGCGTGCCTCCGCGCCGACGAGATCGCCGCCGAAGCCGACTTCTTCAGCTTCGGCACGAACGACCTGACGCAGACGACGCTCGGCTTCTCCCGCGACGACGCCGAGGGGAAGTTTCTCACGCACTACCTCGAGGATCGCATTCTCGAGACGAACCCGTTCGAGACTCTCGACGTGAGCGGCGTCGGCGATCTGATGCGGATCGCGGTCGAGCGGGCACGCGGCGTCGCGCCCGAGATCAAGCTCGGCATCTGCGGCGAGCACGGCGGCGACGCCCCGTCGGTTGCCTTCTGCCACGAGCTCGGGCTCGACTACGTCTCCTGCTCGCCGTACCGGGTGCCGCTGGCCCGACTGGCGGCGGCCCAGGCCGTGCTCGCCGAACGGGGCGTCACGGCCGCCCAGGTCGGCGGCTAATCTCCTACCCGCACCTCGAGTCGGTGTCGACGATCCATCCGCCGGCCTCGTCGCGCACGAGCTGGAAGCCCCAGACCGAGACGCCGTCCCGAACGATACTGAGCGTCGGCGTGTCTTCTTCGGGGTAGCCGACCTGCTCGAGCACGTCACCCGGCTCGAAGTGAGCCGAGAACTGTTCGCGGACAGCCTCGGCAGGCGTCGGGTAGCCGCGCGAGTCCGGCCCGAAATAGGAGGTCCCCGAGACGGTCGTCTCGCACCCGGGCGTCGCACCGGTTCCCTCTATCCAGACGTCGTCCTCGTCGACGACCTCGATCTGCGCCCACCCGCCCTCGGAGCAGCGGAGCCAGATCGCGCCCGGCGCGAGGTCGAGAACTTCCTTCGAGGTTCCACGATCCGCGTTGGTTCCCATCACGGGCTCGCCCTCCGACTCACCGATCTCCAGCGCCAGGTCCTTGCCGGTCTGGTTCAGGATCTCCAGATGGATTCCGTCGCGCTGCGGCTTGGCGAGAGGCGTCACTCGAGTGCCGTCGGTCTCGCAGACGACGCGGGCGACATCCGGGAGCCCCGTCTGCTCTGCATCCACGGTAGGAGAGTCAGCGCCACACGCGGCGAGTAGCGAGATGGCGCAGAACGCAAGGACGGCGAACAGCCTCATGCTCGAGCGGCCGGGAGCTCGGGTATCGGCGCCGGCCCGTAGCGGTCACGCACCTGCTCGATCCACGTGGCCAGGAACGCCGCCAGGTCCGCGTCGCGGATCTCCACGACGTTCTCGGCGTTCTGCTCGCCCGAGTGCGAGAGGTTGTAGCTGCCCGTGAAGACGTGGTCGTCCGCGACCGTCGCCTTTGCGTGCATGAAGTCGTGCACGTTGTCGCCGTCGCCGTATGGCGTGGAGTTCTTCCCCGTGAAGCGCCCGCCCCCGAAGACGCGCGCGACGAGCGGGAGCTTCCACGTCGAGTTCCCGTTCAGATCCCACTGGTGGAAGACGCCTCGCATCTGGGTGCCGTCGCAGACGCCGGTGACGTCCACCTTTCCGTCGGAGACGCACTCGGCGAGCGCGCCGAGGATCGGCCCGGACGTGAGCACGGGCGAGCAGACCCGGATGCGGCGGCGCGACCGCTTGATCCGGTGGGCGATGCGGGTGGCGAGCGCTTCGCCGTAGCCGGGCGAGAACCAGGCACGCACCTCGCGTCCGTCCACGTCGACCGCGCGCGGCTCCACGAAGCCGCTCTGCTCGACCGAGCCCGTCGTCCAGAGCTCCTCGAAGTTCCCGGTGTACGCGGCGGCGACTTCGGAGGACTCGACGATCACGATGACGTTCTCGCAGCGGGTCCAGGAATCGTCGGTCCAGTTCGTTGAGCCGGTCCAGACCGTCCGCCCGTCGCGGATCGCGTACTTGTGGTGCATCAGGTCGGGGATGCCCGGAATCGGCTTCGTCGGGACGTCGAGACTGTCGATCAGGGTGGGCTCGCCGCGGGGCGGGGGGAAGACGGGCGGGGGCTTCTCGGTGTCGACGTTGAATGCGAGCCGGACCGCGACGCCGCGTTTCTCCGCGTCGACGACGGCGCCGGCGACGATCTTGGCGGTCGGTTGCAGGAGGTCGAAGTCGTACAGCGCCAGGTCGAGGCTTCGGCGTGCGTCGTCGAGGAATCCGGCGATGCGTTCGGCGACCTCCAGCGCGGGCTGGCCGCCGTCCGTGAGCGTATGTGCCTCGATCACGAGGCCGGACCTTACTCGCCCTAGTCTTCGAGCGAGGAACAGCCGCTGACGGTGCTCGGGAGCCAGCCGCCGGCGCCGTCGTCCGTGAGGTCGACGACGCCCAGGATCTCGTCCGACCGCACCAGGCGGAAGACGGGGGTCGCGGCGTCCGGGTACCCGGCGGGCTCGACGACGTCGCCCGGCTGCATGTAATTCTCGAAGCCCTTCTCGGCGGCGGTCAGCGGGTCCGGGTCGCCTCGCGCCTGCCGAACGTAGTCGATCGTTCCCGAGAAGCCGCTTACGCAGTCCAGGCTCGTCGAGACCCAGACCCCGTCCTCGTCGACGACCTCGAGCCGGGTCCCTTGCTCCACATCGGCCAGGGGATCGCTGCACGTGACCGTGAGCAGACCCGGCCCGAGCGCGACGATCTTCGTCGACGTGCCGACCGGGGCGTTCTCGCCCACGCCGCGGCCCCGGCCGTCGAGCACCGAGAACGACCGGTCGCTGCCGGTCTCGTTGACGATCTCGAAGTGAACGCCGTTGGCCCGGGGCTTGACCGCCGGGGTCTCGACCCGCGTCCCGTTCGGTTCGCAGACCACGCGGGCGACGCCAGGGAGCACGGCCTCGGGCTCGGAGCCGCCGGTCGATCTCGCGGGCCCGGCCGCCTCCTTCGAGCCGCAGGCGGACAGGCCAAGGACCGCAGCGAAAACAAGGGCGAGAAGGAGTCTCACACCCCTTTGGACAGAGAAGGGAGGGCGAAAGTTCCGGCTTGTGAACTCAGGCGTAGCCGCGCACGCGCATGTACGCGACCAGGACGCTCCCGGCCGCAATCGCCAGCAGCGCGAGGACCGAGAGCAGGTCCAGCCGCCCGTAGACAGGGTGGCGGCCGGCGACCGAGAGCGCGAGCATGGCGAGGATTCCGCCGATGAGGCCACCGAGGTGGCCCCCGATCGAGATGTTGGAGACCGCGAACGTGAAGGCGACGTTGAGGATGACGACGAAGAGCGCGCCCCCGCCGAAGACGTAAATCTGCTTCCTCTCGAGGACGAGCCCTGCGCCGAGGATCCCGAAGACCGCTCCCGAGGCGCCGACCGTGTTGACGAACTCACCGCTCAGGAGGAGCGCGCCGGCCGAGCCGGCGAGCGCGGACACGAAGTACACGCCGAGGAAGCGGCCGCGGCCGAGCGCCGCTTCGAGCGCCTGCCCGAACCACCAGAGCATGAGCATGTTGAAGGCGAGATGGATGAGGCTCGCGTGCAGGAAGGCGCTGGTGATCAGGCGGTACCACTCACCTTCCGAGACGGCGAAGCCGTTCAGCGCCCAGCGATTGATGAACGCCGGGTCCGGCGAAAGCCCGCCCGATCCCTGCGCGATCGAGATCAGGTAGACGAGGACGTTGACGCCGATGAGCGTCTTCGTGACGAGCGCGCCCGTGCCCGTTCCGGCGGCCCGGCCGACGCGCCGAGTCGCCGCGCGGGCACCGGTCGGCTGGCCCGCGCATTCGGGGCACTTGATTCCGACCGCGGCGTAGACCATGCAGTCGGGGCAGATCGGCCGGCCGCAGCTCGAGCAGCTGACCGCGGTCTCGCGGCCGGGGTGCCGGTAGCACGTCTTCGTCTGTGTCTGCTCCGGGGTGGCCATTCGAGCCATCGTATCCGCGCGGTGTGGATGTAACGTGCCGAGCCGATGCGCGTGCACGTCGCCTTCACGCCGGCAGAGGCCCAGCACGCGCCCACGGCGATCGTCGTCGACGTTCTCCGAGCCACCTCGACGATCGCCCAGGCGCTGGCGTCCGGCTACCGCCGGGTGCTCTGCTGCGCCGAGGTCGAGGAGGCTCTGGCGTTGCGGGCGAGCCTGGGCGAAGGAGTCCTGGCCGGCGAGCGCAGGGCAGTCGCCATCCCGGGCTTCGACCTCGGAAATTCTCCGCTCGAGTTCACGGAGCCGCTCGGCGAGACCGTCGTCCTCACGACCACGAACGGCACGAGGGCGATCCGCACGGCCGCGGCGAGCGCCGAGACCGTGCTCGTCGGCAGCCTGCTCAACCTCGACTCCGTAGCTGCGGCCGCCGCCGGCGGAGGAGACGTCGAGGTCGTCTGCGCCGGCCTGTACGGACGCTTCACGATCGACGACGCCTATGCCGCCGGGCGGATCGCCGACCTCCTCGGCGGCGGCCGCTCGGATGCCGCCGAGGCTGCCGTCCGCATCGCGCGGTCCTTCACCGGCCCGGAGGAGGCGTTGAGGGCATCGGAGAACCCGGAGCACGCGTCGCTCGGGGAAGACATCGCGTGGTGCTCGCGGGAGAGCGTCCTCGACGTCGTCCCGCGCTTCTCGCGCCTAGAGGGACCTGCGGCCGAGATCGTCGCGTAGAGCGTCGCGTAGAGAGAGCTTGCCGGCGCGCACGAACTCTGCGCAGTGCGCGCACATGCAGCCGCCTTCTGGGAGGGGCTCCCACCCGGGGGGCAGCTCGCTGGCGTGACGCCCAGTCTCCGAGACCTTCGCGCCGCAACCGCATGCGTAGACGGCGCAGAGCTGCGTCAACGGCGAGTCGGGGGAGCTGTAGGCGACTCCCATGCCGTCAATTCTACGCTTCGCCTCGAGGATCGGGAGGAGCGCCAGAAGTGCCTTCCCGGCGGGCCCGAGGACGGTCGCCGTCTGCTGCAGGCTCTTGACGAGGCCGCTCCCAGCCTCGGCGAGGGCGCCGGCCTGGCCGAGGATCTCGGTCGCCCGCTGCACCAGCTGCGCGATCCTTCCTCGGTCGGGTGCCCTCGTGGATTCGGCCGCAGCCTCGGCGAGCGCCGCGGCGCCGAGCAGGAACAACCCCGTGAAGAAGAGGGCGAGGCCGAGGGCTGCCAGCGCCCGCCCGACCGAGGCGCTGCGCCTCGGCTTGTCGCCGAAATACCGATTCCCGCCGATGTTGTTGATCCACTCGCCGGTCTGGCCCGCGAACTGGTTGTTTCGCTCCGCTGCCGTGTTGTGCTTTTCCGCTCATGCTCACCGGAGGGGCGGAGAGGGCCTTGCCTTCCCACCGTTGACACGCCGTGCGAGGCGGCTTACGGTTTCGTGCCCATCACCTGGGATCGAGTCATCTGGCGGGGCTTGCGGCCGCTCGCAGCCGTGCTCCTCATCTGCGCGGCGCTGGCGCCGACGAGGGCGGCGCGGAACGACTAGGGCGGCGAGGGCAGCGTCCGCCTGCGTGTGTGATGACCCTCAACATCTTCTACGGCGGCGACGAGTGGAACCTCGACACGGGGCAGTGGTGCCGCGACAGGGCGGGATGCCCCGAGACCCTCTTGCACGTCGCCTCCACGATCGAAGCGGCCGATGCCGACATCGTGGGGCTCCAGGAGGGGACGGCGAACGAGTGCGTACTCGCGGATCTCCTCGACTGGTTCTGCGAACCCCGGCTGCAGCTGATCTCGCGATTCCCGCTCCTCGATCCGCCGGGCGCGAACGGCGCCTACGCGTTCGTGGAGGTCGCGCCGGGCGGGTTCGTCGCGATCGGCAACGTGCACCTCCCCTCGGATCCCTACGGCCCGTACTGGGTCCGCGACGGCGAGCCGCGATCGGCGGTGCTCGAGCTCGAGCGGACGACACGTTTGCCGGCGATCCAACGCGAGCTCTCGGTCCTGCCCGGCCTTGCGGCCGAGGGCGTTCCCGTGTTCCTCACGGGTGACTTCAACTCACCGTCGCACCTCGACTGGACTCCCTCGGTCGACGCGATGCGCGATGAGGTCCGTTACCCCGTCGTGTGGCCGGTGTCGAAGGCGCTCGCGGACGCGGGCTTCCGCGACTCCTACCGGGAGGTGCACCCGGATCCCGTAGCGGTCCCGGGCTTCACGTGGACGCCCCCGGGAACGCTGGAGTCGGTGCGCGACGAGGTGTTCGACCGGATCGACTGGGTGCTCGCGAGCGGGCCGGCGGAGACCCTGGCCACCGGGCTGGTCGGGGAGGCCGGCGGGCCGGACGTCGACATCGAACGCGACCCGTACCCGACCGACCATCGTGGGGTCGTCTCGACGTTCCGCGTGGAGCCCGCCGACCTGGGGCCGTT
>Ga0081538_10002975_pt1 | contig 16166 bp, 16 predicted proteins | sample TabmetS5T2R1_FD_71022 | JGI IMG/M metagenome (GOLD analysis project Ga0081538, IMG submission 71022) | Tabebuia heterophylla rhizosphere microbial communities from the University of Puerto Rico - S5T2R1 | ecosystem: Host-associated > Plants > Roots > Rhizosphere ... | reverse complement strand
GCACCGCTGGCGGGTCAAGCCGACCGTGTTCCTGCCGTCACTGCCCCCCGACGCCGACCTGGCCAGCCTGGCCGGCCTGCTGGTCGGCATGGAGGACGGCAAGGGCTCCTGCGTCGGCATCGGCTACCTCGAGCTGGCCGAGGACGGTCACCTGCGCATGATCTCGGCCGTGTCCGAGGGGGCAAGGGCGCTGCGCCTCGGCTCCACCCGGATCACCCCCGACTGGACCTCGACCACCCGGGTCGACCTCCGCCACCTGTTCGGCACCGAGTAGCCGGCCACGTGGACCCCGTCGCGCTGGCGGCCCATGGCGAGTCGCTCTGGCACCGCCTCGGCCTCACCGCCCTCGGCGTCGACTGGGTCGAGGAGGACGGGGTGGCCAGGCGGACCCGGCCCACCACCCCGGTGTTCCTGGCCGCCCTGTCCCTGCGGGCCGGGGTCCCGGCGGCCGCACTCGCCGGCGCCGTCGCCGGCCTCGGCACCGAGCTGGCCGTCCGCGACGCCGGCGGCACCGAGGACCTCGGCCCCTTCGGCTTCGTCCTCCAGGCCCGCGAACCGTGGATGCTGCGCCCACCCGGCCCGTCCAGGCCCGGCCCGCCCGTCGCTGGCCTGGAGGTGGCCCCCTGCCGGGCCCCGGCCGAGGTCGAGCTGTTCGAGCGCACCAGCGTCGAGGCCTTCACCGGCAGCGCCGCCGGCTGGTCCCCCGGCACCATCCACCCGCCGGCGGCCAGCCTGCGGGTCCCCGGCCTGACCCTCCTCCTCGCCCGCCTGCACGGCGACCCCGTCGGCACCGCCATCGCCGCCACGGACGGCACCGTCCTCAACGTCGGCGGCGTCGCCGTCCTCGAGGCCGCCCGCGGCCAGGGCGTCGGCACCCACCTGACCCTGGCCTGCCTGGCCATCGCCCCAACCCTCCCCGCCGTCCTCTCGAGCAGCGACCAGGGCCACCCCCTCTACCGCGGCCTCGGCTTCGCCGACGCCGGCCTCAGCGCCCTGTGGTGGCGCCCCGGCCCCCGGGCGTCCTGAGCGGGCGCGGTGCCACAATGCCCTGCATGGCCGGGTACGACTGGATCACCTTCACCTCGGACTACGGGCTCGAGGACCACTTCGTCGGCGTGTGCCACGGGGTGATGGCCAGGGTCGCGCCGGGGGCGCGGGTGCTGGACGTCACCCATGCGGTGGCGGCGCAGGACGTGCGGCAGGGGGCGCTCCTGCTCGCGCAGGCTGTGCCGTTCCTTCCCCGGGCCGTGCATCTGGCCGTGGTCGACCCGGGGGTGGGGACCGGGCGGGGGACGGTCGCGGTCCAGGCCGGGGGGCAGGTGCTGGTCGGGCCGGACAACGGGCTGCTGCTGTGGGCGGCCGAGGCGCTGGGCGGGGTGGACCGGGCGGTGGCGCTCGAGAACCCGGCCTACCGCCTGGAGCCGGTGTCGTGGACCTTCCACGGGCGGGACGTGTTCGCCCCGGCGGCCGCGCACGTGGCCGCGGGGACCGACGTTGGCGAGCTGGGGCCGGAGGTGGACCCGGGCCGGCTGGTCCGGCTGGAGCGGGCGGCGGCCCGGGTCGACGAGGGGAAGGCCTCGGCCGCTGTCGTGGCCGTCGACCACTTCGGCAACCTCGCCCTCGGGCTGCGGCGCGAGGACCTGGAGCGGGCCGGGTTGGCCGTCGGTGACCAGGTCGAGGTCCGGGCCGCGGGCCGGGCCCACCGGGCGGCGGTGGGAGAGACGTTCGCGTCGGTGGCCGCCGGCGAGCTGGTCGTGCACGAGGACTCCTTCGGGTCGCTGGCCGTGGCCGTCAACCGCGGCCGGGCCGCCGACCGGCTCGGCGCCCGGGCCGGCGACCCGGTGGAGATCCTCCGAGCGCCGGGCGGGGCCTGATGGGACGGCGTGTCCTGGTCACCGGGGCGGCCCGCACGACCGGGCGGCGGCTGGTCGCCGCCCTGGCCGAGGACCCGGAGGTCGAGCGCGTGGTGGCGGTCGACGACCTGGAGCCCGAGCAGCCGTTCCCGGCCAAGGTCGAGCACCTGGCCGTCGACCTGCGCAGCCCGGCCATGGTCAGGACCGTCCAGTCGGCCGGGATCGACACCTGCGTGCACCTTGGGGTCACGGCCGAGCCGCGGGCCGCCGGCGGGCGGGTCAGCATGAAGGAGCGCAACGTGCTCGGGACCATGCAGCTCCTGGCCGCCGCCTACCACGCGCCTGACCTGCGCCGGCTGGTCCTCAAGTCGACCACGGCGGTGTACGGGTCGGGGGCCGGCGACCCGGCCGTCTGGACCGAGAGCATGACGGCCGAGACCCCGCGGCACGGCTTCGGCAAGGACTCCATCGAGGTCGAGGACTACGTCCGCTCCTTCGACCGGCGCCGTCCCGACGTCGCCGTGACCGTGCTGCGGCTGGCCAACCAGGTCGGGCCGACGGTCGACAACCCGCTGACCCGCTACTTCGAGCTGCCGGTCTGCCCGACGGTGCTCGGCTTCGACCCGCGGCTCCAGTTCCTGCACGAGGAGGACACCGCCGACGTGCTGTTGCGGGCCACCACGGGCCCGGTCGTGCCCGGCACCTTCAACGTCGCCGGGGACGGGGTCGTGCTGCTCAGCCAGGCCATCCGGATCGCCGGCAAGCCGCCCCTGCCCATCCCGGAGCCGCTGGCCGGACGGGTCGCCGAGCTGGTCGGGAGGACCGTCGACTTCTCCCCCGAGCAGGTCCGGTTCCTCCAGTACGGGCGGGTGGCCGACACCTCGGCGGCGGCCGACCAGCTCGGCTTCCTCCCCAAGTGGTCCTCCCTGCAGGCGTTCGAGGACTTCGCCTCCCGCCTCCACCGCCTGATCACCGAGGACCAGGTTCTCCGCCTCGAACACGAGGCGCTGAACTTCCTGCGCCGAGCCGTCGGGAGGACCACCCAGTGACCCCCCAGCCACGCTGCCAGGCGCGAACCAGAAAGGGCGAGCGCTGCCGCAATCCGGCGGGTCCGGACGGGCTGTGCGCAGTCCACCGGCGCCGGGCGGCGGACGCGGCTGAACCCCACCCTCCGGCGCCAGGCCCCCCGGAGGGGGAGCGTAGCCCAGCGCGGGAAACCGCGGCTTCCGTTGTCCACAGCCCCGGTCCCGATCCCGGCCCCGATCCGTTCGGGCCGCTGCTGGACTGGGCTGAGGAGGCGCTGGAGTTCCTTGGACGGCGGCTGCTCGGCGAGTACGAGGTCGACGAGTTCGGTCACGACCCGGACCTGGTGGAGCACGTGCTGGCCCCGCTGCTGCGGCCGCTGTACCGGCGCTGGTGGCGGGTCGAGACCCGGGGGCTGGAGCACGTCCCGTCCAGTGGGCCGGCCCTGGTCGTGGGGAACCACGCCGGCACCCTGCCCTTCGATGCCCTGATGGTCGCCGTGGCCCTGCTGGACGAGCACCCGGCGCACCGGCCGCTGCGCATCCTCGCCGCCGACCTGGCCTTCAACCTGCCGGTGGTGGCGCCACTGGCCCGCAAGGCGGGCACCACCCTGGCCTGTGCCGAGGACGCTACCCGCCTGCTGCAGGCCGGCGAGCTGGTCGGGGTCTGGCCCGAGGGCTACAAGGGGCTCGGCAAGCCCTACCGCGAGCGCTACCAGCTCCAGCGCTTCGGCCGGGGCGGGTTCGTCGAGGTCGCTCTGCGCACCGGCGCGCCGATCGTGCCCGTGGCCGTGGTCGGCAGCGAGGAGATCTACCCGATGGTGGCCAACCTGCGCCGCGTGGCCCGCCTGCTCGGGTTCCCCTACTTCCCGGTGACCCCGACCTTCCCGGCGCTCGGCCCGCTGGGGGCGATCCCCCTGCCGTCCAAGTGGGTGATCGAGTTCTGCCCCCCCATCGAGACCGCCGATCTCGGGCCGGAGGCGGTCCTGGACCCGATGGTGCTGTTCGACGTGACCGACCAGGTCCGCGACACCATCCAGCAGACCGTCCACCAGAACCTGATGCGGCGTCGTGGCGTCTTCGGCTGATCACCGCGCAGTCTTCCCAGAGCGGGAGCTGCCGCTGGTCATCGGCCACCGCGGGGCCAGCGGGTACCGGCCCGAGCACACGCTGGCCTCCTACCGGCTGGCCATCGGCATGGGCGCCGACTTCATCGAGCCCGACCTCGTCTCGACCAGGGACCACGTGCTGGTGGACAGGCACGAGAACGAGATCTCGACGACCACCGATGTCGCCGACCACCCCGAGTTCGCCGACCGCAAGACCACCAGGACGATCGACGGCGTGTCCCTCACCGGCTGGTTCACCGAGGACTTCACCCTGGCCGAGCTGCGCACCCTGCGGGCCAAGGAGCGCATCCCCGAGCTCCGGCCCGACAACACCGTGTTCGACGGCCTCTCCCAGGTGCCGACCTTCCAGGAGGTCATCGACCTGGCCAAGCGGGCCGGGGTCGGCATCTACCCCGAGACCAAGCACCCGACCTACTTCGACTCGATCGGCCTCTCGCTCGAGGAGCCGCTGCTGGCCGCCCTGCGGGCCAACGGCTACCAGGGCCCCAGGGCGAAGGTGTTCATCCAGTCGTTCGAGACCGGCAACCTCAAGGACCTGAGCCGCCGCACCCAGCTGCCCCTGGTCCAGCTGCTCAGCGACGTCGGCGCCCCGTACGACCTGGTGGCGGCCGGCGACCCGCGCACCTACGCCGACCTGTCCACCCCCGAGGGCCTGGCCGAGATCGCCACCTACGCCGACGGCATCGGCCCGAGCAAGAACCAGATCGTCCCCCGCGACGCCGACCAGAACCTGCTCGAGCCGACCAGCCTCGTCGACGACGCCCACCGCGCCGGCCTGCTGGCCCACCCGTACACGTTCCGCAACGAGAACAACTTCCTGCCGGCGGACTTCCGCGCGGGCAACCCGGCCAGCCCGCCGGCCGAGTACCTCCGCGCCACCGGCGACGCCCCCGCCGAGTACCGCCTCTTCTTCCGCCTCGGGGTCGACGGCCTGTTCTCCGACAACCCCGACACCGCCGTGGCCAGCCGCCACCAGTTCTTCAACCGGAACGGACCCGCCTAGGTCGGCGCCGGCGCCACTGTGGTGGTCGTTGTCGGCGCCGTCGTCGGCGGGGCGGTCGTCGTCGGCACCGTCGTCGTCGTGGGCCGCGGCGCCGCGGTGGTCGGCGGAGCGGTGGTCGGCGGCCGCGTGCTCGGCGGAACCGTCGCCGCCGAGGTTCGCGGCACCGCCGACGACGGCGCGACAACGGGATCGGCGGCAAGGGTCGAGCTGGTCGTGCTCGACTCCTTCTCGGTGGTGAGCGGGGTCCCGACGCTCCTCCGGCCACCCGCGGCCACCGCCCTCGTGGTCGGGGCCACGCAGTCCGGCCCCGCACATGCTATCGGCCGCCCCGACCCCGCGAACACCTGCAACGTCAGGACCACCACGATCCCAGTGGTGGCAACAGCGGTCGCCAGCCAGGGCCGCCTGCCCAGCCACCCCGCGACTCCCCGATCACCCCACGAGGGACCGGCCGACCGCCCGGCCCGGGCCGCGGGGCCGGAGCCGGCAACCTCCGGTGGGTCGGAAGCCCCAGGGGCGGTGACCAGCTCCCGCCGGAGGCGCCGCACGAACCCGCTCGGTGGGTCGGCCACGTGTTCGGGTGCGGCCCGGCGGAGTGCGCTCGCGGCCGTCAGGGCGCCGGCCAGCGCCGGGTCACTGCCGGTCAGGTCAACCTCCCACAGGCCCAGCCGCCGTTCGAACTCCTCGGCCGAGGGGGCCGTGTGGGTCTCGGGCGGTGTGGCCGCCCGATCCGGGTCGGGCAGGTCGCCGCCCATGAGCGCCCCGCTGGCGGCGGTGCCGGGCAGGCCGGACAGGGCGTCGTCGTCCGCTGGCGTCCCACCCGTCAGCTCGTGGATGGCCAGGCAGCCGGCGAGCTGGAGCTCCATCGTGGCTCGGTGGCTGTAGCCGGAGAGGTGGGCGGTGTGGTCGAGCGAGTGGCCGAGCAGCAGGCGCAGGATCGCCACCTCGCGCTCCGGGTCCCGCAGTCGCGTCACCGCCGCGACCCTGTCGCCCGCGGCGACCTCGCCCCCGCCCGGCCCGGCCGCCGCCTGGCGCTGGGCCAGCGCGTCGCGGGACATGGCGGTCAGCCAGGCGCTCGCCTCGCCCTCGGGGCCCGTGGCTGTGGGGAGCCAGCCGGTGGCGCTGTGGAACACCTGCCCGGTGAGGCCGGCCGCCTCGGCCGGGCTGCCGGTCCAGGCCAGGAGGTAGCGGTAGACGCCGGTGACCTGGGTGTCGTAGAGGAGGGCGAACGCCTCGCGGTCGCCGGTGGCGGCGCGTTCGAGCAGGTGGCGCTGGCCCGCCAGCTCGGCGGGCACGTCGCCGTGCCCGCACGGGCAGGCGGGCGTGTGGGCGTCCTGAGGACGTCGGGGTCCGAGGGCCAAATGGGGGCTTTCAGCGGCTGAGCAGAAGCTGCACCGCGGCCGCGAGCACGATCACGATCAGCAGGGCGGCCACGGCGATGGCGGTCCCGGTGCGCATGCGGCTGGGGATTCTACCCGTTCTGGGGGATCGCGCGAGCGTGGGCCAGCCGGGCGCCCTTGGCCAGCTCGGCCCGGGTGAAGGCGAGGTTCTGACGGAGGATCTCGAGCAGTGCCCTGCGGTCGTCGGCCCAGGTCCGCACGTCCAGCTCCAGGGTGACGGCGCCGCCGAAGCCACCCGCCGCGACCTGCTGGAGGAACTCGCCGATGGGCAGGACCCCCCGGTCGAGCAGCCCGTGGGTGTCGCGGCCGCGGCCGTCGTTGTTGGAGACGTGCAGGTGCGCGACCCGGTCGGCCAGCTCCTCCCAGGAGGCCAGCAGGTCCCCGCCGACCACGGCCAGGTGGCTGGTGTCCAGGACCAGCGACGGCCAGCGGTCCAGCTCGGCCGGGGTGGTGCCGCTGAAGAAGCTGAGGCTGCGGCCGTTCATGTTGATCGGGAACATGTTCTCGATCGCGACCGTGATCCCCGTCTCCTCGCGGATGCGCGGGATGGCCTCCTCCAGCCAGGCCGCGTACTGGACCTGCCAGCGGTACGGCGGGTGGATCACCACCGTCGACACCTTGGCCGTCTCGGCGAAGCGCACGCAGCGCTCCAGCTTGCCCTTGGGATCGGTCCCGAAGACCAGCCAGGTGGCGACAAGGAACGGCCCGTGCACGGCCGGCACGGGCACGCCGTAGCGGGAGGCCAGCGCCCCCAGCCGGTGCGGGTCCTGGCTCAGCCTGTCCTGCATGATCATCAGCTCGGCGCCGTCGAAGCCGGCCTCGCCGATCAGCTCGAACGTCTCCTCGAGCGAGAACATGAAAAACGGCCCGGTGGCGGCGAGCACCGGGGGCACCTGGGGGACAGGAGGAACCTGGGTCAAGATCGCTCCTCGATGAACGACAAGCCGGGCGTGGTGCTGAAGCGCGCGGCGGATGCTACCAAGCTACAAGAAGTAGGGTTGGCCGGGCGGGACTAGACTCCGGGCATGCACTGGCTGCTCCCGGGTGTCGCCGCGGTCGCCTCGGCCGCGTTCGCCGTCGCCGTCCTGCGCCAGTACGCGGCCCGGCGGCGGCCCCACCAGCTCGCCTGGGGCATCGCCCTGTCCATGTTCGCGGTCGCCTCGCTGGCCCTCACCGCCGGGGTGGCGGCCGGGTGGACGCCGCTGTCGTTCAAGGTCTACTACCTGTTCGGGGCCGTCCTGAACGTGCCCTGGCTGGCCCTCGGCACCGTCGAGCTCCTCGCCCGCCCCGCCGTCAGGCGGGCCTACCTGGCCGCCCTGGCCGTGTTCACGCTGCTCAGCGTGGTCCTGGTCGCGCTCGCCAGGGTGACCCCGGCCGACCTCGCCGGGCGGCTGCTGCCCGAGGGCAAGGAGTTCCTGCCGGTGGCCGTGCGGGTGCTGGCTGTGCTCGGCAACACCGTCGGCACCCTGATCGTGGTCGGCGGCGCGGTCACCAGCGGCCTGGCCCTGCGCTCGCGGCGCGACCTGCGCCCCCGGTTCGAGGGCAACCTCCTGATCGCGCTGGGCGTGCTGCTGGCCGCCAGCGGGGGTGTGTTCGCCTTCCTGGCCTCCAGCGACAAGCTCGCCCTAGGCCTGGCGCTGGGGGCGAGCGTGATGTACCTGGGCTTCCGCCGCGCCTCGGCCCCGGCCCGCCCGCCGGTCACCTCCGGGCCATGAACCGGAGGGGTTCGGCCGGAGGGGTCCGGCCGGAGGGGTCCGGGGAACCCCGGAGGGGCGGCCCGGTCGGACAGGGAAGATCTCCGAAGGGGTGCCCCGGTCGATCGGGCAGCTCTTCCAGGGTGGTGCCACGATGAAGAGGGCCATCACCCTCTACACCAGGGTCGGCTGCTATCTCTGCGAGGAGGCCGAGCGAGTCCTGCGGGAGGAGCAGGCGCTGGCCGGGTTCGGCCTCGAGCTGGTCGACATCGACCGCGACCCCGAGCTGGTCCGCCGCTACGGGGTGCGGGTGCCGGTCGTGGCCGTGGACGGCCAGGACCTGTTCGAGTACGAGGTGCCCGTCGACCTGCTGCGGGCACGCCTCGGTGAGGTCGGCGCCGATTGAGAACACGATCACGTGAGCCTAGACTCGGGACTGAACAGTAACGGGGGTGGGAGTCCGTGCGAGACCGTATTCCGGAAGCGACCGTCGCCCGCCTGCCCGTCTACCTCCGCTGCCTGGTCGACATGTCGGAGCGTGGGACCCACCGCGTCTCCTCCGACCAGCTCGCCGACGCGGCCGGGGTGAACTCGGCCAAGGTCCGCAAGGACCTGTCCTACCTGGGGTCCTACGGCACCAGAGGGGTCGGCTACGACGTCGAGTACCTGATCTACCAGGTCCGCCGCGAGCTGGGCCTGGAGCAGGACTGGGCGGTGGCGATCGTCGGGGTCGGCAACCTCGGCCACGCCCTGGCAAACTACCGGGGCTTCGCCGAGCGCGGCTTCCGCATCGCCGCCCTGCTGGACGCCGACGGCGGCTCGGTGGGCGAGCAGCTGGGCGAGCTGACCGTGGACCACATCGACGACCTGGACCGCGTCGTGAAGGAGGAGCAGGTGGCGATCGGCATCATCGCCACCCCGGCGCCCGCCGCCCAGGAGGTGTGTGACCGGCTGGTCTCGGCCGGGGTCACCTCGATCCTGAACTTCGCCCCGGCCCATCTCCAGGTGCCGCCCGGGGTCTCGCTGCGCAAGGTCGACCTCTCCACCGAGCTGCAGATCCTCTCCTTCCACGAGCAGCGCCGGGCCGCCGTCGACCTCGTCCGCCAGGTCGCGGCGAACCGGGGCGAGGCGGCGGACCCAGGGCCCGAGGCCCGGGACTGAGCGCCGTGCCGGTCCTTGTCGTCGGGGCGAACTTCCGCAGCGCGCCGCTGGAGCTGCTGGAGCGCCTGGCCGTCGGCCCCGAGAAGCGGCCAAAGGCCCTGGCCGGCCTGCTGGACCTGGAGCACGTGCACGAGGCGGTGATCGTCTCCACCTGCAACCGGGTCGAGGTCTACACCGCCATCAGCCGCTTCCACAGCGCCGCCGGCGACGTCCGCCGGTTCCTGGCCGACCTGCACGGGCTGGCGGTGGAGGAGCTCGCGGACCACCTCTACGACTACTACGAGGAAGGGGCCGTCCAGCACCTGTTCGCGGTCGCCGCCGGGGTCGACTCGATGGTGGTCGGCGAGGCTCAGATCCTCAGCCAGGTTCGCGAGGCCTTCCAGGCCGCCCAGGCCGAGCGGACCGTCGGGCCGGTGCTGTCGTCGCTGTTCGCCAGGGCGATCAAGGCCGGCCGGCGGGCCAGGAGCGAGACCGCCATCGGGGCCGGCATGGCCTCCACGGTGACGGTCGCGCTGCGGGTCGCGGCCAGTCAGCTCGACGGCCTGGCCGGGCGCCGGGCCCTGCTCGTCGGGGCCGGCTCCCTGGCCCGGCTGGCCGGCCGGGCCCTGCATGAGGCCGGGGCGGCCGAGCTGGTGGTGGCCAACCGCACCCCGGCCACCGGGGCGGCCCTGGCCCGCCAGCTCGGCGGCCGAGCCGTGCCCCTGGACCGGGTCGCCGACGAGCTGGCCGCCGCCGACCTGATGGTCGCGGCCACCGCCGGGACCACCCCGACCGTCACCACGGCCACGGTCGCCGAGGCCCTGGCCAGCCGGGCACGGGCCGAGGCCGAGGGGACCGGGCCGCCCGGGTCGCCCGCGCCCGGTTCGCCGACCCGACCCGCCCCGCTGGTCGTGCTCGACCTGGGCGTCCCCCGTGACGTCGAGCCCGAGGTCCGGGGGCTGCCAGGAGTCGTCCTGGCCGACCTGGACGCGCTCCGGGCCGTGCTCGAGACCGACGAGGAGCCACGCCGGGAGGTTGAGCGGGTCCGGGCCCTGATCGCCCGGGAGACGGCCGCCTACCTGGGCGGCCAGCGGGAGGCCCGCCTGGCCCCGACCATCCGGGCCCTGCGGGCCAGGGCCGAGCAGGTCCGCCAGCAGGAGCTGGCCAAGGCGTCGGCCCGCCTGGCCGGCCTGGACGAGCGCCAGCGGGCGGCGGTCGAGGCCGTGACCAGGGGCCTGGTCAACAAGCTGCTGCATGACCCGATGGTCCGGGGCAAGACCCTGGCCGCCCGCCCCGACGGTGACCTGTATGTCGCCGCCCTGCGCGAGCTGTACGGCCTGGACCCGAGCCCCGCCGACGATGCCCGCCGCTGAGGGCACCGGCCGGGTCCTGCGGCTGGCCACCCGGGGGAGCGCCCTGGCCCTGGCCCAGAGCCGGATCGTGGTCGACGGCCTCCGGGCGGCCTGGCCCGAGCTGCGGGTCGAGCTGGTCACCGTCCTCACCGAGGGGGACCGGCGCCGCGACGTGCCGGCGGCCGCCCTCGGCGGCAAGGGGATCTTCACCGCCGCCGTCCAGCAGGCGGTCCTTGACGGGCGGGCCGACCTGGCCGTTCACTCGGCCAAGGACCTGCCCGCCGCCCAGGTCCCCGGCCTGGTCCTGGCCGCCGTGCCCCGCCGCGACGACCCCCGCGACGTGCTCCTCGGCCGCTCCGCCCTGACCGGCCTCGACGACCTGGCCCCGGGGGCCAGGGTCGGGACCGGCAGCCCACGCCGGATGGCGCTGCTCAACTGGCTCCGGCCCGACCTGGAGCTGGTCGCCATCCGGGGCAACGTCGACAGCCGGGTCCGCCGGGTCCATGCCGGCGAGCTGGACGCGGTCGTCCTGGCCGCGGCCGGGCTGCGCCGCCTCAGCCTGGCCGGGGACGCGGCCGTCCCGCTCGACCCGGAGACCTTCACCCCGGCCCCCGGCCAGGGCACCCTGGCCGTCGAGGCCCGCGAGGACGACACCGGCGCCCTCGGCCTGCTCAGCGCCCTCACCGACCGCCCGTCCCGGGTCGCCCTCCGGGCCGAGCGGGCGTTCCTCCAGCGCCTGGGCGGCTCCTGCACCCTGCCCGCCGGGGCCCTCCTGCGACCCACCGACGCCGGCCCGCTCGAGGTCCAGGGGTTCCTCTCCGCCCTCGACGGCAAGGGCCTGGTCCGCGAGCGCCTCCGCGGCCCCGCCGACGACCCCGAGGGCCTCGGCCGCACCCTGGCCGACCGCCTCCTGGACGCCTGCGGGCCCGAGGTCCGCGCCCTGGTCGAGGACAGCCGCCGTTGACCACCGCGCGGCCGGTCCTGGCCGGCCTGACCGTGCTCGTGCCCCGGGCCCGCGACCAGGCGAGCCAGCTGTCGGCCCTGCTCCGCGCCCGCGGCGCCGAGCCGCTCGAGGTCCCGACCATCGAGATCCGCCCGGTCGTCTCCACCGCCGAGCTCGACCGGGCGGTCCAGGACCTGGCGGCCGGCCGCCACGACTGGGTCGTCCTGACCAGCGTCAACGGTGTGGCCGCGCTCCGCGCCCGGGCCGAGGCGGCGGGTCGCGGCCCCGACGTCCTCGGCCGGGCCCGGGTGGCCGCCGTCGGCCCGGCCACCGAGGACGCCCTGCGCGACTGGGGGGTCGTCCCCGACCTGGTCCCCGAGGTCGCCACCACGGTGACCCTGGGTCACGCCTTCCCGACCGGCACGGGCAGCGTGCTCCTGGCCAGGGCCGACCTGGCCAACCCGGAGCTGGGCGTGCTCCTGCGCGCCAAGGGCTGGGAGACGACCGAGGTGGTCGCCTACCACACCGTCCCGGTCGGGACCATCGACCCGGCGGCCCGCCGCCGCCTCGACGGCGGCGAGGTCGACTGGGTGGCCTTCACCGCCTCCTCCACCGTGGCGGGCTTCCTCCGCGGCTACGGCGGCCCGCCCCCGCCCGGGGTCCGGGTCGCGGCCATCGGCCCGGTCACCGCCGGGACCGCCCGCTCGGCCGGCATCCCGGTCGCCGCCACCGCCACCGACCACACCATCGGCGGCCTGGTCGAGGCCATCGAGCGGGCTGTCACCGGTTGAACCGGCGGCCCGCGGCCAGCCCGCCCAGGGCGGCCACCCCAGTCACCATGCCCGCTCCGAGATGCGGCAGGAGCAGGAGGACGGCGGTGGCCGGCTCGAGCGCGGGTGGGAGTAGGGTAGGTCCGTTCAGGACCGGATGAGGAGATGTGATGCAAGCTGCGCCGTTTCCGGTGGGCCGGCCACGGCGGCTGCGGAGCAGCCGGGTGCTGCGGGAGCTCGTCCGCGAGCACGAGCTGTCGCGGCGGGACCTGGTGGCGCCCCTGTTCGTGAAGGAGGGGATCGCCGAGGCGGCGCCGATCGCCTCGATGCCCGGGCACGCCCAGCAGACGCTGGAGAGCCTGCGCAAGGAGGCGGCCGAGCTGGCCGGCCTGGGGATCCCGGCGCTGCTGCTGTTCGGGATCCCGGCCGACAAGGACGCCGAGGGGTCGCAGGCCTGGGCGCGCGACGGGATCATCCAGCGGGCCCTGCGGGCCCTGCGGGCCGACCTGGGCGACGACGTGGCCCTGATCGCCGACCTGTGCCTGTGCGAGTACACCGACCACGGGCACTGCGGGGCCCTGGCCCCCGCGAACCCTGGTGCCGTCGGCGAGGGGCCGGTGGTGGCCAACGACCCCACCCTCGAGCTCTACCGCCGGATCGCGGTCGCCCAGGTCGAGGCCGGGGCGACGGTGGTCGCCCCCAGCGGGATGATGGACGGCCAGGTGGGGGCCATCCGGAGCGCCCTGGACGAGGCCGGATTCGCCGACACCCCGATCCTGGCCTACGCGGCCAAGTACGCCTCCGGCCTGTACGGCCCGTTCCGGGAGGCGGCCGAGGGGGCGCCCCGGTTCGGCGACCGCAGCGGCTACCAGATGGACCCGGCCAACGGCGACGAGGCCCTGCGTGAGGTCGCCCTCGACGTCGCCGAGGGCGCCGACATGGTCATGGTCAAGCCGGCCCTCGCCTACCTTGACGTGCTCTGGCGGGTCAAGCAGGCCTTCGGGCTGCCGACGGCCGCCTACCACGTGTCCGGCGAGTACGCGATGGTCAAGGCGGCCGCCGAGCGCGGCTGGGTGGACGGCGAGCGGGTCATGCTGGAGGTGCTGACCGGCATCCGGCGGGCCGGGGCCGACCTGGTCGTCACCTACTTCGCCCGCGACGCCGCCCCGCTGCTGTGACCGGATGGTCCACGTGAAACCGTGGTCGGTCGAGCCACGGGGCCGGTTCGAGCAGCAGACGATCCGGAGCCGGGTCCTGGAGGCCAATCCGCTCGGCGACCCGGCCGGGCGGCCGCTGTGGGTCTACCTGCCCCCGGGCGTCGGCCACGACCCCGGGGTCCGCCACTCCAGCATCTACGTGATCCAGGGCTACACCGGCCAGGTCGACATGTGGTGGAACCGCACCGCCCTGCGGCCGACGTTCCCCGAGCTGGTCGACGAGCTGTTCGCGGGGGCGAACCCGCCCCCGCCGGCGATCGTGGTCTTCGTGGACTGCTGGACCTCGCTCGGGGGCAGTCGGTTCCTCAACTCGCCGGGGACCGGCCGCTACCTGGACTACCTGTGCGACGAGGTGGTGGCCTTCGTCGACGAGCGCTACCCGACCCTGCCGGCCCGCGAGCACCGCGGCATCGCCGGCAAGTCGAGCGGCGGGTACGGGGCCATGGTCGCCCCGATGCTGCGCCCGGACGTCTTCGGCGCCCTGGTCAGTCACGCCGGCGACGCCCTGTTCGAGCACTGCTACCTGCCCGACATGGCCAAGGCGACCCGCGCCCTACGGGACCACTACGACGGCTCCTACGAGCGGTTCTTCGCCGACTTCGCCACCCGGCCGGCCATGTCCAAGGAGTCCGACGGCGTCCTGCTTGGCATCTGGGCCATGGCCGCCTGCTACTCGGCCGAGCCGGACGGCACCGTGACCCTGCCCTTCGAGCCGGCCACCGGCCGGCTCCGGGACGAGGTCTGGGCCCGCTGGCTGGCCCTCGACCCGGTCCGCATGGCCGCCGGCCACGCCGACCAGCTCCGCTCCCTGCGCGGCATCTGGCTGGACGCCGGCCGCCGCGACCAGTACTGGCTCGACCTGGGCGCGACCGCGTTCTCGGCCGAGCTGGACGCCCTCGGCATCGAGCACGTCTTCGAGCTGTTCGACGCCACCCACTCCGCGATCGAGTACCGCTACCCGCTGGGCCTGGCCTTCCTGGCCCAGCGGCTCGGGGACTGACCGTGGTGGACGGCCCGTTCGAGCTGGTCATCTTCGACTGCGACGGCGTGCTGGTCGACAGCGAGCGCATCGCCGTCCGGGTCGAGGCCGAGTACCTGACCGAGCTGGGCTGGCCGCTGACCGAGGCCGAGATCGCCAAGCGGTTCATGGGCCGGACGACCGAGTACATGGACGAGGCCGTCGAGGCCCAGCTCGGCGCCCGGCTCCCGCAGGACTGGAAGGACCAGTTCCGGCGCCGCTACCAGGAGGCGTTCGCGGCCGACCTGGTCCCGGTGGACGGCGTCATCGAGGCCCTTGACCAGATCACCGTCCCCACCTGCGTCGCCTCCAGCGGCAGCCACGACAAGCTCCGCTTCACCCTCGGCCACACCGGCCTCTACGAGCGGTTCGAGGGCCGGATCTTCAGCGGCTACGAGGTGGCCAACGGCAAGCCCGCCCCCGACCTGTTCCTCCACGCCGCGGCTCGGATGGGGGCCGACCCGGCCCGCTGCGCCGTGGTCGAGGACACCCTGTACGGCGTGCTGGCGGCCCGGGCGGCCGGCATGCGGGCCTTCGGCTACGCCGGCGGCCTGAGCTCGCCCGAGCGCCTGAAGGGTGAGGCCACGGTGGTGTTCGAGGATATGCGGGAGCTGCCCCGGCTGCTCGCCGACGGTCACGCCTAGGGGCGGCCACCCAATCCCCTCAGACCCTGCCGCCTGACTCGGTGCGCTAGAACCTCGCCGAGCGGCGGAGGCGGCGGGGGCGGCCGTCGGGGTCGATCAGGAGCTTGTACACGGGGGTGGCCCACCAGGCGGCCCAGGCCTTGACCCGGCCAGGGTCGTGCTCGGTGGCGTGGCCGGGAGGGCGGGGGCCGCGGCGGCCGCTGTTGTGCCAGTCGGTCAGGGCGCCGGCGGTCCGGCGCCAGGCCTCGAAGCCTGTCATCGGGTCGAGGAGGTCGTCGTCCTCGCCGGGGCCCCGGCCGAGGTGCTCGCGCCACAGCCGCAGGCGCAGCTCTCTGGCGAACAGCCGGGCGCCGTCGCCGAGGCCGGCCGGGTCGGCCGGTTCCCGCTCGTCCCTCGTCTCGTCGAGGACCGCGGCCGACAGCTCGCTGTCGTGGGTCCAGGAGCGCCGGTTGAGGTTGTCGGACCCGACCGCGGCCCACACGTCGTCGATCACGCACACCTTGGCGTGCACGTAGATGGGGGTGCCGAGCTCGTTCTCGAGGTCGTAGACGGCGACCCGGTCGCCGCCGGCCGCCCGCACGGTGTCGAGGGCGGCCTGCTGGCCGATGCGGTTGGGGGGGCCGGTCAGGCGCCCGTCCTGGTCGGGGAAGCGGGGGACGACCGCCACCAGCCGCAGCTCGGGGGAGCGGCGCAGGGCGTCGGCCAGGGCCTGGGCGATGTCCTCCGACCACAGGTACTGGTCCTCGAGGTAGATGAGCCGCCGCGCCCGCCACAGGGCCTTCAGGTAAGCCCGGGCGATGCTGCGCTCCCCCGAGGGCGCGAACGGCAGCCGCGGCCGCTTGGCCGGGTAGGTGCGCAGGACCTGGACGGCGTGGGGACCGGCCGGGCCCGGGTCGCGCAGCATCGGCGGCAGCGGGCTCGGGTGCCGTGGCTGGCCCACCCCCCTGGGCAGGCGGGCCCCCCCCGGGGTGCGGTGGGCC
>Ga0081538_10002974_pt1 | contig 16168 bp, 14 predicted proteins | sample TabmetS5T2R1_FD_71022 | JGI IMG/M metagenome (GOLD analysis project Ga0081538, IMG submission 71022) | Tabebuia heterophylla rhizosphere microbial communities from the University of Puerto Rico - S5T2R1 | ecosystem: Host-associated > Plants > Roots > Rhizosphere ... | reverse complement strand
CCCGCCCGGACTGGACCTTCATGTCGTCCGGGTTGTTGATGTCGAGGTCCCGGATCTTGAGACCGCCCTCGTAAATGGCGCAATTGACGACTGGACCCATCTGATTTCCCGAATTTCGCGGCGCGCCGAGCGCAGATTTCGTCCCCGGCCCAGCCTTAATGCAAGGATGCTCCGGAGACAAGCACCCCTAGGAGGCGGCCAAGCTGTGCGATGTATCTTGCAGAGCAGACAATACGTCCGCAGGTGAGCGGCGATCGCCGGCCAGCCTGACGACGGTGAGGATTCTGTCGATGGCATCGCCAGGAACAACGGCGTCCGCGAAAAACGCCTCCAGCTTTCTGCGATCGTACGAGCCGCGCCGGATTTGATCGACGAACGCCAGCCAATCCGCGGACTGCTCCAGCCGCGGCAGAGGCTGGTAGTTCTCAGCCGCGATGCCATAGGTCACGAGCGCCGCCGGCACACCGTAGCGCGCCGCGTCGAGGGCGATCGTCGAGGGCGTGGTGATGACCGCCGATGCATGAGCCAGGAATGCATCGGCCGTAAAGCGCCGCCAGCGCGCCGCAGCCGGATGGGCAATCTCCACATTCGACGGCAGCGGGGCATTCGAACCGCCGCGCACGAACCATTGGCCGCCCATGTGCGGCTTCACGAGAAAGCCCAGGTCAGGCGCGGCTTCCGCCGTCGCCGCCAGGTCGCTGACGAACCGCTCGCGATAAGAGTCATCGTACCGGCGCCAATGCAGGTTCTCGAACACGGCGATGAACGGCCTGTCGGCATGCGGAAAGTCGGCAAACTCGCTGCGGCCAAAGACGCGTTTCGGGCAACCGACCGGGATGGTCCTCGCCTTCACCTCCGGCGGGGCCGCGTCGGTCAAGCGATGCGCGCCGCCCCAGGTCAGGATCAGGTCCGCCATCATCCATTTCGCGCGGATCCTCGGACCGAAGGTCAAGCCGCCGTTGTCCAGGCCGTGCTGCAAGGTGAGCGCGCGGGCACCGGCGGCGCGGCTGGCGGCGACGAACGCCCTGGCAAAGCGCCCGCCGACGCCTGGCGCTTCCGATGCGTTCACCGTCACGTCCGCCGCGAACCGCTCCAGTCCGATCTGATTTCCGAGCAGGTCCGCGCCATGCCAGAATTCAATCTGCGCACCGTTGGCGCACAGCGTACGCAAGCGCCGCGAAGCCGGAACCGCGATCTTCGACAGCACGGCGACGCGCACCTCGATATCCGGCTGGGCGCTGGCCGCTTCAGCGATCGGGACGATGAGATCGATATCCTGGAATTGCTGAAGCAGCAGCAGAACGCGCAGCTTGCTCGCGGCGCGAGGGACGATGCGCACCGCGCGCTGCGTAGTCGCTTGAGCCGTTTCGATCGCCTGGCGCCAGGCTGCCGCCACGGGCCGTGCATCATGCTTATGGCCGCTCCGATGCGTCCGGCCCGTTAGCGCCGCGCGCATCGCCGGCAGCAGCGACGATGTCGGCGCCGCCTTCACCACCGGAGCCCCCAGAGCGGACGCCAAGCCTGCGCGCTCGGGCGAGTGCGCCAGGCTCTGCATGTCGCCACCCCCAGGCAGCAGGCAAAGATCGGCCTTCCGAATACGTTGCCGCACCCGCCAAGGCGCATAGCGATAGAAGGTGACCGGCACAGGCACTTGCTTGAGAAAGCGCCGGGCCGCGCGCGGCGACCGCCCGACGACCTCGAGCCGGATCGGCATTTCCGCTGCCAGGTCCGCCAGGTCACATGCAGCGAGCAGCAACTCCGCCACGCCGCCCTCTCCGCTCGGTCGTTGTCCGGCGCCGAACCAGAGGATGCGCTTGCCCCCAGCCCCTCTCGTTCGATCGTGCCGCAACCTCGCAACGCTGTCGCGCACGGACGAATCAATCCACTTTCCCACCGCCCGCAGCATCGCGCTCGGATTGGTGCGCAAACCGGCGAGCAGCTCATCCTCGATGTCGAGCGGGTCCGGCGCGACCAATACGCCCGTGACACCCAGGCCGTCTTCGACATGGCGCGCCAGGGCCTCGTTGCCTGCGGTCACCGTAGTGGCCAGCGCGCCGATCTCCATCAATTGCTGGCGATGCAAGCCGGTGAGAGAGTCGTTCAGGATATCGATCGAGCCGATATCGAGAATGACGGGAATGCGCGAGGCCGCCGCGCTTTGTGCGACGCTCAGTGCATGGTCGGAAGCACCGCCGGTGAGAATGAGGCACTTGGCAGCCTTGAGGCCTTCGCTCGGCACGTCGCCGGCCACGACCTCTGCGGCCAACCCCGCTCCCCGAAGCAAGACCACGGGCAACCAGGCGCGCGACCTTACATCGGGCCTGTCGAAGTCGAGTGTTTTAACGTGGAAGAGAATCATGCAAGTGGTGCCGGCCGCCGCGTCGATCTATCCGGACTTGCACCCGTCGGTACCAGTGATGCAGCCCGGTGTCAAAGCTGCGCGCGCGGAAAGGCCGGTGCGCCGACCTCATGGCCGCCTTCGGTGGCGGCGATCTGCGAGAGGCTGGTGGAATATCCGTAGTGGCAAAAGTCCTCCGCATAGAGCCGCGCAACCTTCGACGCCAGCTCGCGGTCATAGAACATGGCGGCCGGCGGGACAGCGTCTTTCGGGATATGCACCAGGTCCGCCGCCGATCCCGCTTGCGCCGTACGAACGGTGTGGTGATCGGACTCGAAGACCGGATTCGTGAAATCGGTCGCCGGAAGCCCCAGCCCGCGCTCCAGTTCGCTCAGCGCCGCGTTCAGCCCATGCTCGATCTTGATGATCTTCGACGGCCGCGTGCCGAACAACACATGGCGTTCGACCGGCGCCACCTGCACGCGGTGATGGGGATTGCAGTAGTGCAGATCGCTCTGTTCGAGATAGGTCACGAACTCGCGGAACGAGAAGCGCTGGCGCCGCGACAACGGCCGCTGCACGATCTTGGCGATTGCCTCATCGTCGTAGCCGTGGCGATAGGCGTGAATGTAGGAGCTGACCGCCCGGTCCAGTGGATCGCGGACGATCTTCACCACCTCGAACGAGCCGCTCGACAGCCGCTTCAGCCGGCTGAGATACCGCTCCGACTTCTGGTACTCCCGGAGCCGGTACTTGTGGACCCAGCTGTCATAGGCCATCGCTTCGGGCAGCAGCCCGTTCTGCTGGAAGACCCACTTGATGACGGTCGTGCAGGCTGCCTTGTAGGACCACATCACCGCCAGATTCGCCGATTCCACGAACGCTACGTGCGAGCGCCGCAGTTCCCGATAGGTTGGCGGCAGAAAATGCCTTAATCTCATTGCGTTAGGCGCCTGAGGCCGGCCACCCGCGGCGGTGCCGCTTGGCCGAAACTGGAATGGTTCACGTTGGTGCTGTTGTTGCCGGCTCAGGTCGATCTGTCAACCGGACCAAGCGCCGCTCCGACCCCTGCACGGCCGATGGAGCTATACATTCGGTCCCGGATTGGCTACCCTTGCGGGACGCGAAAAGCACAAAATAACAAGCACTTGTGGCATTCGCGCCGGGTCGGTGAACCGGCCGCGCGGGTGCGGCGACGAATGGGTGTCTGATGGACATGCTGAGTGCCAGGTCGGCTGATGCAGCGGCCAGTGATGGTCAGTTGCTGGCGCGCATCGCGCGCGGCGACAAGGATGCCGTCACGGCGCTCTATCGCCGGCTCGAACGGCCGCTCTTCGCCTTCCTCGTGAAGACCCTGCGCGACCGCGAAGCGGCGGCCGATGTGCTGAACGAGACGATGCTCGACGTCTGGCGCCAAGCTGGCCGGTTCGAGGGTAAGTCGTCGGTCGCGACCTGGATCTACAGCATCGCCCATCACAAGGCGATTAGCTGGCTTCGCAAGCGACGGGAAGTGGAACTTGACGAGGAAGCGGTCGCCGAGGTCGCGGACGATGCGCCGGGCGCCGACAGCAAGATCGCTGCCGAGGACCTGTCGCACACCATCGCGCGGCTGATGGAAAAACTGAGCGTGGACCACCGTATCGTGTTGCAACTGGCCTATTTCCAGGAGTTCAGCGTCGGACAGATCGCGGAGATCCTGGATTGTCCCGAAAACACCGTGAAGACGCGGATGTTCTACGCCCGCCAGCGCCTGCGCGCGCTGCTGGAGGCGGAAGGCATCGAGGGAGCGGCGGCATGAAGCACGAACAGCATCACGGTCCGCTGGAACCCCAGGACGTCGAGGAATTGCTGCCCTGGTACGTGACGGGGCGCGTCTCTCGCGAGGAAGCGCGCGGGATCGAAGCCGCCTTGAAGACGATGCCTGATCTGGCCGGCAAGCTGGCTCAGGTTCAGCGCGAACGTGAAGCGGTTTCGCGCGCCTCCGAGGCGGTGGAGCCAGTGCCGCCGGAGACGCTGCAGCGCTTGTTGCAGCAGGTTGAGACCACCCGTCAGTGGCGCGTGCCCAGGATCGAAAGCCATAGCGAAGCGGGCGGCTGGCTGAAGGCCGCGATGGGCCGCAACGTGGTGTGGCAGGCTGCCTTTGCCGCTGCCTGCGTCGCGATCGTGGCCTTGGGCGTCCAAGTCTACAATCCGCCGGCGCCCGGTGAGTACGGGCTTGCCAGTGACATCAATGGTGTCGGGGGAGCGACCCTGCTGGTCACCTTCCAGCCCGGCGCGACGGCGGGCGATATCGGGACTCTCTTGACCGACCTGGGTGCGACGATCGTCGATGGTCCGAAACCCGGTGGCGCCTACGTTGTGAAGCTTTCGTCGAATCAGACCGGTGACGTTGAGGTTGCAACCTCGAACCTGCTGGCGCGCAAGGATCTGGTCGCGGGGGTCATGGCGGGACAATAACGGCGCCGGTTGCCGAACCGAGCCGGCTTGGCAATCGACCAACCGGCCAATGGGGACAGAGTGGAGGAGACCGCCTCGATGCGCTGGTCCGGGCGCCACGTCGTCCTTGCCTTTGCGGCTGCGCTGGCCGCGCTCTGGCTGTTGAGCGCTGGCCTTGCTTCCGCCATCGCGGATTCCCCCGCCGTCGGCGATTCGCTGCTGCCGCCTCCGGCCGAACCACCACCGCCCGTCGGAGCTGGGTCGACAATTCACGACCCAGGCCCGGCGGTCGGCGACAGCTTCAAGGCGATCGAAGGCGATGGCGGAGGCGGAGGCGGAAACTTCAGCAACCCCGGTGGCAGCACGGGGGGCCCGAATATCGAGATCCCGGGCCTCCTGCCGAATGATCAGCAGCAGGGTCCGAGCGTCAGCCCGGACGAGGTCATCGTTGTCCTGCCTGGCACCATGGACCGCAGCGCCGGCACGGCCTTTGCTGCCGACCACAATGGCACAGTCGTCGACTACTTCAGGCTGCCTGGCCTGAACGCCCATGTTTTCCTGCTTTCGCTGCGCGACACCGCCCAGTTCGGTCAGCGGTTCAAGAAGATGACCCAGGATCCGCGGCCGCTGTGGGTGCAGCCCAACCCCGCCTTCGCAACCTCTCCGGCGCGAAAACTGTCGTCGAGCGACCCGAAGCCGAATATCGGTTTGCAATACGCACTGACTCAGCTGCACATCGAGCCAGTGCTCGACGTTACCAGAGGTGGCGGCGTACCGGTGGCGATGGTGGATAGCGGCGTCGCGGTCTCGCACGAGGCGCTGGCGGACGCCAGCATTTCGGTGCTCGACGTCATCGCCAAGCCCAACGCCCTGGTGACGGTAGCGACGCCGGAGGTTCACGGTACCGCCATCGCCAGCATCATCGTCGGGCATGGCCAGCTTCAAGGGATCGCTCCAGAGGTCGAGCTGCTGGCGATCCGCGCGTTCAAGGAGGTCGATCCCAAGAGCGGGGCGGCGCGCTCGAGCGCGTTCTATCTTTCCAAGGGCATCAGCGCCGCGATCGACCGCAACGCCCGCATCATCAACCTCAGCCTGACCGGTCCCCAGGATCGCCTGGTCGCGCACACCGTCGAGCAGGCGCTGATGGCCAGGATCGCGGTCATCGCCGCCGCCGGCAATGCCGGCCCTGGCGCTCCCCCCGCCTATCCGGCCGCGCAGGCCGGCGTCATCGCGGTGACCGCGACGGACAACGGCGATCATCTCTACCGCCATGCCAACCGCGGGCCTTATGTGACCTTGGCCGCGCCGGGCGTCGACATCCTGGTGGCCCAGCCGAAGGGCTATGGTTATCTCTCAGGAACCTCGATGGCGACCGCCTATGTTACCGGCCTATCCGCACTCATGATCTCGCGTGTGGATGATCTGACCCCGGTCCGGCTGCGCAAGCTGCTGGAGACGTCCGCCACCGATCTCGGCCAGCCCCAGCGCGATCCCGAGTTCGGCGCCGGCCGCATCGACGCCACTGCCGCTTTCAGCCACTTGGCAGCGAACTGAACCTCCGGTCATGATGGCGTTCTTGCAGCCTGCTTGCTGGACGCCATGATCGAGATCGCCGCTCACCCGCGCCATTTTCCCCACAACGGCCTCAACCAGGGCGAGGTCGCGCTCATCCTGATCGACATGCAGCGCGACTTCCTGGAGCCCGCGGGCTACCTGGCAGCGATGGGCTACGACCTTGCGGGCGTGCGCTCTGCGATCGATCCGGCGCGGCGCCTGCTGGCGGCGGCGCGCGGCGCCGGACTCTGCATCCTGCACACGCGCCAAGGCTATCGCCCCGACCTGGCGGAAGTGCCGGCGCACAAGCTGGCGCGCATCCAGGCCGGCCAATCGGCGATCGGCAAGCCGGGACCGCTCGGCCGCTTCCTCATTCGCGGCGAACCGGGATTCCAGATCATCCCGGAACTCTCGCCTGCCCCTGGCGAATTCATCATCGACAAGACTGCCAACAGCGCCTTTTGGGGCACTGACCTCGCGGCCGTTCTCGCGGCCCAAGGCATTCGTGCGCTGATCCTGGCGGGCGTCACCACCGATGTCTGCGTCCACTGCACCCTGCGCGAAGCCAACGATCGCGGCTTCGAGTGCCTGGTGGCGCGTGATGCCTGCGGTTCCGGCGATGCCGAGGCGCATCGCGCCGCGCTGCACATGGTGACGGTTGAGGATGGTGTGTTCGGCGCGCTCGCCGACGTCGATAGCATTGTGGCGGCGCTCGACCGGATGGACCGCGCCCTCGCCACCGCTTCACCCGCGCCATCGCACGCGCCGGCTGCGCCCACCACGGACCCCAGCTATCTCGGCGACTGGTCGATCTAGCAGCGATCCGCTAAGCTCTCGACAATGTGGTCGGCCATGTCTCGATCGGGAAGTGCCAGCCTCAAGCGGATCCTATTCGGCATCCTGGCCGTCGTGGTGCTTGCCGGCATGTCGCCAAAGCCTCCCGACAAGACTGTCGAGGCCACTCCGGCGGCCTACCAGGCATGGCGCAACGCCATCGTGCAGATCGCGCCAAAGGTCGCCGCTCCAGGTCATCGCGGCATCTTCGGCCGTCTGCGTCATGTCGAGCCCTTCTTCGCGAGCCTGCCGGCGCGCGCCAAGTTGCCCGCGGTGCTCTATCTTCACGATTGCTCCGGCCTCAAGATCGAGGCGATCCGGGACATCGACGAACTGGCGGCGCTCGGCTATGCGGTTTTCGCGCCGGACAGCTTCGACAGCCGCGATCGCAAATCCGATTGCGTGCGCTTCGAGTTTGTCGCGGGCCTCAATCCGGACGCCTATTGGCAACGGCAATCCGAGATTCTCGTCGCCCTCAGCGAAATGAAAAAGCTCCCCTGGGTCGACAGCTCGGCGATTGTTCTCTACGGCCTGGGCGAAGGTGCGCTGGCAGCGGCGAACTATTCCGGCCACGATTTCCGCGGGGTCGTCCTGACTGGCTGGACCTGCGGCGCCGCGCAGTATCCCGAGGACATCGCCGGCCTGAAGACGCCTCCCGACGTCCCCGTCCTTGCGCTGGCGTCACGGTACGATCCCTGGTTCGATCGGGAAGGACACGCCGGAAACTGCGGCGCCTACATGGGTGGCCACAAATATGCGCAATCCATCGTCATCGAGAATTACGGCCTGCATCACCTCACCTGGGCGAACTACCGCGCCAGCGAGGCGGTGCGAGGCTTCGTCAAACTGCTGATGCCGCCACAACTTTGATTATGCTGCCCGCAATCCCAACAACGCGCGCGCCTCTTTGGGCGTCGCCGGATGGCGGTCGTATTTGCCGCACAAGTCGGCCACCCGCTTGACCAGCTCAGCATTGCTGGCCGCCAGACGGCCCTTCTCGAAATAGAGATTGTCCTCGAGGCCGGTGCGCGCGTGTCCGCCGCGCTTCAGAACCCAGTGATTGACGTCGAGCTGGAACCGCCCGATGCCGGCCGCCGTCCAGGTCGCGCCCGGCAACTGGTCGGCCAGTTCGTCGATCAGGAAATCGAGCAGCTTCTCGCGCACCGGCAGCGCGTTGGGAATCCCGAGCACGAACTGCACATGCGCCGGCGCCTTGAGCATGCCCTTCTCCACCAGCGCCTTGGCGTTGTAGAGCATCGCGGCGTCGAAGATCTCGACCTCCGGCTTCACCTCGTTGGCCAGCATGTCCTTGGCGAGGTCGTCGACCAGCTGCGGCGGGTTCTCATAGATGATGGTCGCGAAATTGACCGAGCCGGTGGCGAGCGAGGCCATGTCCGGCTTCAGCTTGATCGCCGCACCGCGTTCCTCCGCGGCGCGGCCGCGGCCGCCGGTCGAGAACTGGATGATCATGCCGGGACAGTGCTTCAGGATGCCCGCCTGCACCTCGCGGAACCTGTTGATGTCGGAGCTCGACTTGCCCTCCGTGTCGCGCACATGGATGTGCACCAGGCTCGCCCCGGCCTCGAACGCCTCGTGTGTGCTTTCCACCTGCTCGGCAGGATGGATCGGCACGGCGGGATTCTGCGCCTTGCTCGGCTGGCTGCCGGTGATCGCCACGGTGATGATCGCTGGAGTGCTCATGCCTCGGATTCCTGTCGTACTAGAATCTGCCGGTGATCGTCGTCCCGAGCAGCCGCCACACGTCGAACGGCGCCGTCGCAATCACCTGTGGGTCGAACGGATCGTAGGCCGCCCGCCGCAGCCGCTCAAGGTGCAGCACAGCCAGCCTGGCTGTCAGCAGCAGCGGCCGCGCACGCCGTGGAATCGAGACTTGGCGTGCGGCCTGCAGATCGCTCGCCGCACCCTCGGCCAGCAGCCGCAGGCACGTCGGCAAGGCCGGCTGCTGCCGCAATTCAAGCAGCTGGCCCTGATCGACACCAGCCTCCGCCAGCGCCTCGACCGGGAGTCTGATCCTCCGACGCCGGGCGTCCAGCAACACCGACCGCGCACAGCCCACGGTGGCATAGGCCCGCCCCACGCTCGCGCTGGCGGCCAACAAGTCCGTTTCCTCGGGATCGAGCCCCACCGCCTGCAGCGACAAGCGGATCAAGTTGGCCGCGGTCGCGTCAGCGCGTGCATCGAACACCGCTTGAGTCGGCGCTCCCTCCGACTCGAGCTCCTCTTCGCGGCTGGCGATCATGGCGAGCATCCGGTCGGTCGAGAGTCCATGCGCACGAGTCGCGGATGCCAGCGCCTCGGCCACTTGGTGCCGCCGCACGGCGCCGCCAGCGCGAATCTCTTCCACCGCCTCGCGCCACCATTGGAGACGGACCAGTCCCAGCATCGACTCGGTGATCTCGCTCGCGGCCCGCGCCAGCTCGAGATTGAAGGCCGCGATGGCGGCCAATCCGCTGCGCGCCGATGAAGGCGCGAACAACAAGGCGAGATAGCGGTCGCGGTCGCCCTGCCGCACCTGCGCGAGACAGTATTCGTCGTGTGCGGACAAGAATAAGCCCCAAAAAGCCTAGGGATTCCCACAAGTTCGTTGTCACAGATACCGCATTCTGTAGAATGCCGACACGTCAACTAACGTTTCTGGGGTGGGGAAATGGATAAGCTCTTCGGCAACCTTCATCGCGTGCTGCTGGTCGGCCTGATCCTGGCCATCGTCGTCGCCCTGATCCTGCATGCGGATCAGCTTGGAACGCATGCCTTCTGGGCGTTTGTGATTCGCTGGATCCACGTTTGGTTCGGCATCCTGTGGATCGGCCTGCTGTACTATTTTAACTTCGTCCAAATCCCTTCCATGCCGAAGATCCCGGACGAGCAGAAGCCCGCCATTGGCAAGGTGATCGCCCCGGCTGCGCTGTTCTACTTTCGCTGGGCGGCGGCGGGCACGGTGCTGTTCGGCCTGCTGACGGCGCTCATGGACCCGACCGGTCCGGGATATTTGCTGAACGCCCTGACGTTCCAGGCCGACCGTGCCACCATCGGCATCGGCATGTGGCTCGCGCTGATCATGGCGTTCAACGTGTGGTTCATCATCTGGCCGAATCAGAAGAAGGCATTGGGTCTGGTCGACGCTGATGCCGACACCAAGAAGAAGGCCGCACGAGTTGCGATGCTGACGTCGCGGACGAATACCCTGCTTTCCATTGCCATGCTCTATTGCATGGTCGCTCAGGGAAATGTCGGCTAAATTACTCACTCTTCGAAATGAAACGGGGCCTTCGGGGCCCCGTTTTGTTATGTGAACTAGCACCCATGCCATCCGCTGGCGAAACCTCGGCTCGTGCCATCATGGCGCTGGTTGACCGCGGCCTGCTGGATCAGGCGCTCGCCGACGCGCGCCGCCTGACGGAGCAGGTGCCGGACGATCCCGCCGCCTGGCGCGCCCTCGGCTATGTGCAGGCCGCGCGCAAGTCCTTCGCCGAAGCGGAGCAGGCGTTGCGCCACGCCATCGCGCTGGCGCCCAAGGATGCCCTGTCGTGGGAGCATCTCGGCTGGATGCATCGCCGCGCGGGCGAATTCGCGCGTGCCGTGACCGTCCTTCAGGAATCGCTCGCAATAGACGGCACCAACCCGCGGCCACGCATGATGCTCGCCAATTCCCTGGCCGACCTCGGCAAGATCAAGAGCGCGATCGCGGAATATCAGCGCGTGCTGGCGCAGGAGCCCGACCATGTCCGCGCCCACAACAACCTGGCGAACCTGCTGGCCGCGCAGGGCCGCAGCAAGTCGGCCGCCGACCACTATGCCCGCGCGGCCACCTTATCGGAGGATTATGCGTATCGCATCAGTGCGGTCCACGCGGCACGCCGCGTCGCGGATTGGGATCTGGCCGAGACCTTCGAGCAAAGCCTGCTCCGATCGCTGCGCGCCAGGGAGCGGCCGCGCGATCGTGCTCAGCCGTTCTCGCTGCTGGCGATGCCAGGGGCAACCGCCGCGGATCATCTGGCCGCCGCAATGCAGATGGCGCAATCCTACCCCGCCGTCCCGCCCATTCCTCACAAGGCGCCGGCGGTACTGGCGGCCCAGCCGCGCCTGCGTATCGGCTATCTCTCGGCGGATCTCCACGAGCACGCCATGGCGTTTCTCATCGTCGAAGCGCTGGAGCTACATGATCGCAAGCGGTTCGAGATCGTCGGATTCGACTACAGCATGGCTCGCGCGAGTGCTCACCGCACCCGCATCCTCAAGGCCTTCGATCGCGTCGTGACCATTACCGGCCTGTCCGATGTGGAGGCCGCGCGCCGGGTCGCCGCCGAAGACATCGCCATCGCCGTCGATCTCAATGGTTGGACCACCGGCGGACGTCCGCACATCCTCGGCTCGCGGCCGGCCCCCATCACCGCGCATTGGCTCGGCCATCCCGGCACTATCGGTGCACCCTGGATCGACTACGCCATCGTCGATCCGATTGTTGCTCCGCCGGGCAGCGAAGGCGAATTCACCGAACGGCTCGTGCGCCTGCCCCACTGCTATCAGTCCAACGACCGCCAGCGCGCGATCGGCGCCGCGCCCACGCGCGCGCAGGCCGCGCTGCCCGCAGACGCTTTCGTCTATAGCTGCTTCAACCAGGCGTTCAAGATCAATCGCGCAATCTTCGCGCTCTGGATGGACCTGCTGCGTGCGACGCCGCACGCCGTACTCTGGCTACTGGACGAGAATCGCTGGGCCACGGCTGCCTTCAGGGAGCATGCGCACGCCGCCGGAGTTGACCCTGCACGCCTCATTTTCGGGCCAAAGCTGCCGCTCGCCGATCATCTGGCGCGGCTGACGCTCGCCGACCTGGCGCTGGATTGCGCGCCGTACGGATCGCACACCACCGCCAGCGATGCGCTCTGGGCCGGCGTGCCGCAGATCGCCTATCTTGGGGATAGTTTCGCCGCGCGCGTTTCAGCCAGCCTGGTGACCGCCGTCGGATTGCCGGAGCTGATCGTCCGATCTCCCGAGGAGTACCGCGCGCTCGCCATCCGCCTGGCGAACGATCGCGACGCCCTCGCGAGCCTGCGCTCCCGGTTGGCAGCCAATCGCCTGACGACGCCCTTGTTCGACAGCCGCCTGTTCGTCCGCCACCTGGAAGCCGGCTACGAAGCCATGTGGCGGCGCGCGGTGGCCGGCTTGACGTCCGATCACATCGACGTCCCGCGCTAGCGCCGCTCGAACACCACGATGCGGTTGCTGTTGGTGCCCTTGGCGTTGTTGTCGACGCCCCAGCATTGCGCGGTCTTGGTGAAGATCTGCCGGTTGATCATCACCGCGAGCGGCTCGAACGGCAATCCGGCGGCCGCCGCCAGCACGCTGTGCTCCAGCGCCAGCTTCCCCCCGCGCACTTCGCCCACTTCGAACGCGATCTTGCCGCCCGGCCGCACGATGCGGGCGAACTCGCGGAAGCAGGAGGCGACGAAGCCTTCCCAATCCGCCAGCGATCGGTGCAACGTGATCGGCACCGCCTCCGCGTCGATTCCGGCGAACCAGCAACGCAGCCAATTGTCGGTCGGATAGTCCACCACATCCAGGAACGGCGGCGATGTTGCGATCAGATCGACGCTGGCATCGGCGATCTCCGGCGTGCGCTCCGCCGGACCCGTTAGGATTCTCGCGCGCTTCATGCCGAAACCTGCCGGCAGCGACGCCTTCAGCAGCGCCTTGGTCTTGCGCAGGACGATCTCGAACACGTCTCGTCTCGGCGGCACCTGCCCGCGCGCTTCGTTGATCTTGCGCTGCCGCACCGCCGAGGTCGCCTGGTTGGGCGGCAAGGTATAGACCGAGAAGAAGCCGTTCGAGTGGCCGGTCAGCCGGTTGAGGCACACCATGCGGATCCAGGCGTCGACCGCATCGCTAGGATGCTCGAGAAAGTAGGTCCGCAGCCGCGCGATGTCCCGCAAGGTATCCGGATGATAGAACGCGAGCAGATCGTCAGGCGCGTCCGCGTGCCGCGGCAAAGCATGTTCCAACTCATCCAGTCGTTGGACCACGTCCGCGATCGACGGTGGAGCGAGCCGCGGCGCGATCAAGAGCCGGCTCAGCGGATTGACGTCGTTGCCGATGGGTCGGCGGCCGAGGAGCGCCGCCTCGATCAGCGTCGTGCCGCGTCCGGCAAACGGGTCATAGACGCGCGCCCCCGGAGCGGTGAAAGCCTCGATGAAGAATCGCGGCAATTGCGCCTTGAAGCAGGCGCGATAGGAGATTTCGTGCAGCGGATGCGCCTGCCGCTGCTTGGCCGTCCAGAATTCGTTCTCGAACACGGGAACGCCGCCCGTCTCGGATCGCCGCGTCGCGCTTCCGAAGGCGTCGAATCCGGCAAGCAGTCCGGCGAACCTGGCGCTGTCCGGCGCCAATGGCGATGTGCCTTCCATGGCATCCCCGAGTCGGTCTTATCGGGGAGTGTGACGGCGGGGAGACGCCTCGACAAGCCGCTGCCTGGCTCAGGTCACGGCAATCAGCGCCGCCGCCACCCGCCTGCCTTCAGCCATAAGGACATTGTAGGTCCGGCAGGCCGCTCCCGTGTCCATCGCCTCGATCACCACGCCGTCGGCCCTCAGCGCCTGCCGCAGGGTGCGGTCGATCTGGGTCATTCGGGCGCCGGTGCCGATCAGCAGCAGCTCGACGCTGCCGGCCTGGCCGGCCGCGCTGACCGGCTGCAGGTTGCCGGCGCTCATGTCGCCCGCCGCCGCCGGCGACCAGGCAATCACCTTGTCGGGGAAAACGATGACCGAGCCCTCGACGCGCTGGCCGGAGATGCGGAACCCGCCCTCGCCATAGGCTTCGATGATCTGCCTGCCTTGGGGGATGAGCGGCGTGACGTCCATGTCTTCCTCCGTCCCCCTCGATCGATGTACGCAGGCCTACGCGCCGCGGGTCGCGCCCTTGCCGGCTTCCTTGGCACCCTCGTCGTCGCCGCGGATCTTGGAGTGCCGCAGGTTCAGCAAGCCGGCCGCCGCGATGCAGATGCTCGAGTAGGTGCCGATGAAGATGCCCCACATCAGCGCGATCGCGAACCCGTGCAGCACCTGGCCGCCGAACAGGAACAGCGCCAGCACCGAGATGAAGGTGAGGCCCGCCGTCACCGTGGTGCGGCTCAGCGTCTCGTTGACCGAAAGATTGACCACGTCGCCCATCGACATGGTCTTGTAGCGCCGCATCTCGAACCGGATACGGTCGAACACCACCACCTTGTCGTTCACCGAGTAGCCCGCGACCGTCAGGATCGCCGCCACGGTGGCAAGATCGAATTGCAGCCCGAACAGCGAGAACAGGCCGAGTGTCGTCACCACGTCATGGATCATCGCCAGCAGCGCGTTCATGCCGAACTGCCACGCATAGCGGATCCACACATAGACGAAGATACCCGCCATCGCGAGCGCGACCGCGATCACCGCGTTCTTGACCAGCTCGGATCCGACCTTCGGGCCGACCGTCTCCGTGCGGCGATAGTCCCAGCCGCTGCCTAGCTCGGCACGCACTTTGCCTATCGCAGTCTGCTGCGCTTCCTCGCCACCCTCTTGTTGCGGCAAACGGATCAGCACCGTGTTCGGGTCGCCAAACGTCTGCAGCGCCACCTCGCCAAGGCCGAGTCCGCCGAGACGGCCGCGCAGGTCGGCGAGATCGGGCGGTTGCGGCGCGCGCACTTCCATCAGGATGCCCCCGGCGAAATCGATGCCGAAGTTCAGCCCCTTCACGAACAGCAGCCCCACCGACGCCAGCGTCATGACCACGGCGAGGATGAAGGTGAACCGATGCCACCGCATGAAGTCGATGCGGGTGTTGGGCGGGACCAGATGAATTGGCTTCCACATGATCGCGGCCCTCCTAGAGCGGCAGCACTTTGGGCCGCGTGCGCCGCAGCCAGACCGAGGTCATGAGCTGCGTCACCATCAGTGCGGTAAAGAGCGAGATGCTGACGCCGATCAGCAGCGCCACGGCAAACCCCTTGATCGGGCCGGAGCCGAGCAGGAATAGCAATAGCGTCGAGATCAACGTCGTGACGTGCGAATCGACGATGGTGCCCAACGCCTCGCGATAGCCGAATTCCATCGCAGTGATCGCCGAGCGGCCGTTGCGCACCTCCTCCCGGACGCGCTCCAGGATCAGCACGTTGGCGTCCACGGCCATGCCGAGTGTCAGCACGATGGCAGCGATGCCTGGCAGCGTGAGCGTCGCCTCGAACGCTGCGAGCAGGCCCAGCGTGAGGATGCCGTTGAACACCAGCGCGACGTTGGCAAAGATCCCGAAGATGCCATAGAGCAGGACCATCGCCACGATGATGCCGGCAAGGCCGATATAGCAGGCCAGCTTGCCGGCTTCGATCGAATCCGCGCCGAGGTCGGCTCCGACCGTCCGCTCCTCGATCACGGTCAGAGGCGCCGGCAGGGCGCCGGCGCGCAGCAGAAGCGCCAGTTCGAGCGCGCTCTCGATAGTGAAGTTGCCGCTGATGATGCCGCTGCCGCCCAGGATCGCATCGCGGATGACCGGTGCCGAGATGATCTTGTCGTCGAGCACGATGGCGAAGCGACGGCCGACATTCTTGGAGGTCGCATCGCCGAACTTGCGCGCGCCCTGCGAGTCGAACTTGAAGTTGATGACCGGCAAGCCGCCCTGGTCGAAGCTCTGCTGCGCATCGACCAGATTCTCGCCGGCGACCAGCGCTCGCTTCTCGACCCGCAGCAGCTGGCCGGTATCCTCCTCCGGCAGGTCCATCATGGTCGGCGGAACCGCGCCCACGCCGCCCGGTCCTTGGACCATGTGGAACGTGAGCTTCGCTTCCGACCTCAGCCGCTCCTTCAGCGCCTGGACATCGGCGACGCCCGGCACCTGCACGACGATGCGATCCTCACCCTGGCGGATGATCGTCGGCTCGAGCGTTCCGGTCTCATCGATGCGGCGGCGGATCACTTCGATCGACTGCTCGACGGTGCGCTGCTTGAGCTGCGTCAGGCCCGC
>Ga0081538_10002973_pt1 | contig 16181 bp, 17 predicted proteins | sample TabmetS5T2R1_FD_71022 | JGI IMG/M metagenome (GOLD analysis project Ga0081538, IMG submission 71022) | Tabebuia heterophylla rhizosphere microbial communities from the University of Puerto Rico - S5T2R1 | ecosystem: Host-associated > Plants > Roots > Rhizosphere ... | reverse complement strand
CGCCGATCAGGTACAGCCAGCGCCAGCCGCCCTCGGCCCGGCCAACGGCCAGGAGCTGGTTGACGCCGGTCATGATGAAGGTGACTCCGGCGAAGATGGCCAGGGCGAGCAGGCTGCCGACGTTGTAGGACAGCACGAACATGCCGAACAGGATCCAGAGCACCCCGAGGATCAAGAACAGCCACCAGCTCCTGGTCAGGCTGCGGACGGCATCAGTGGGCAACGCGTTGGTCCCGGTCTCGGGGATGGGCGACTCGCGCACGATGACCCCTTTCCTGTCGCGCCGGACCGGTGGCCGCTGGCGGGCGCCTGGGTGGTCTCGGCCGGCCTGATGGTGGACCCGTCAGGGGGTATGGTCCAGCCCAAATGGTCGATTAGCCTGAATCTCTGTGGTGCCCCAAGCGACCCGCAGGGCGGTCCGCGGCTGTCGATATCACCCGGGATGCGCCCGGAACAGCACGTCGGTCAACGCTAGCGGCGATAGGTGATTGCTTCCGTCGCAGGAGCTGCTGCAAAGGGCAGCGCCCCCAGCTGGGCCGAGGGCGCTAGATGAGCTGCTAGTCAGAAGGGCGGGGCGTCGGTGAAGTCACCACCGCGTTCGGCGGCACGCTGCCGGTCCTGAGTCCGGTCGCCGTTGCCGCGCTGACTGGTCCGCTCGACCTTGGCCGTGGCCCACTTCAGGCTGGCCCCGACCTCCTCGGCCTCCAGCTCGGTGACCGACCGCTTCTCCCCCTCGGGGGTCTCCCAGCTGCGCTGGCGCAGCCGCCCGGTGACCATCACCCGGTCGCCCTTGGAAAGGGACTCGGCCAGGTTCTCGGCCTGGCCGCGCCACACATTGACCTTGAAGAAGCTGGTGTCGCCGTCGCGCCACTGGCCATCCTGCTGGACCCGTTGGGTGACGGCGACCCGCAGGTTGGTGACGGCGATGCCGTTGTTGGTGAAGCGGACCTCGGGGTCCTCGACCAGGTTGCCGATGATGGTGGTGTGGTTGTCTGCTGCCATACTCTCTCTGCTCCTTCGTGCTGCTGGTGGTTAGCGTTCGGGGCCGACCCGCTCGGGGCCGTGGCGGGCCCGGGTGGGCTGGGTGCGGGCCCGCTGGAGGGCGTCGGCCATGCGGTAGTCCTGGCCGGGCTGCCAGATGACCGGGTTCCGGTCGTTCTGGCGGCTGTCATGGACGGCCACCCGGACCCCCAGGGCGAGGGCGGCCTCCCGGTCGCGGACGGCTTTGCGGCCGAAGTGGCTGCGCTGGTCGGCAGGCACGCCGTAGGCGGGATTCAGCCGGTCGAAGGCGCGTTCGCCGTCGCGGACCGAGTCGCGGGACAGCTCGGGGTGGGTGTGGGTGAACTCGGTTGCCAGGCGGGTGTGGTCGTGGCGGTGGCGGGCGTCCAGGTCGCCGCCAAAGCCACCGGCGATCTGATCGACCGGCCAGTCACCGAACTCATGACCGCCAAAGGCAGCCGGGGTCTGCAGATGCTCCAGCAGCTCCTGGTCACCAGCGACGGCGTCGCGGTCGGTGGCTGGTGGGCGGGTTGGGCCGGGGTCTAGGGTTGGTGGGCTGCCCATCCAGGACTCCTTCCTGTGGGGTGGTCAGGGTGGGCGCGGGCTCTGTTTGGCGGCGGCACGCGCCCACCCCTCGGAACGGGTCAGCCGGCCAGCTGGCCGGCACCGTCCATGGCCGTCACCCCCTTTCCTTTGCCGGTTCGCCAACCGCCCGTGGCGGCGGCGAGACATGGGCGCGTTCTTGGCTGGGTGGATGGGCTGGGCGGCCAGGATGGGTGAGGCCGACCTGGCGGCCAGAGGCGAGGGTGCGGCGGGTCTGGCGGGGCTCCTCGGCTAGTAGCCCGCAGCGCTCGGCCGCGGCCAGGAGCCCTTGGTCGACCTCGTGGTGGCCGAGGATGCCGGTGGCGACCAGGTTGTAGAGGTTGCGGGTCGACTCCCACAGCTGACGGTTGCGCTGGCCGACCGGAGCAGTGGCGACCCGAGCCAGTTCCTCGGCCAGGGCTGCCCGCACATAGCGGTCTCCGGGGACAGGGCCTGCGGCCGAAAACTCTTCCGGAGCAGGGAAGCGTTGCGGCGATCGGCGTTCCAGCCGGGCTCGCAACGGTGCCGGGACCTCAACCAGCGGGGCATCGAGATCACGGCCGGCGACCCACTGGTAGGGGCGGCCGCTGGCGTGGCGGCTGGGTGGGGCGACCACATAGCCACCCCGGCCCCGCCAATCCACATGCGCCAGGCCGTCCGGCGGGACGTTGCCGAGGCCGGTGGGATGAAGGTAGTAGTGCCAGCCGCCCCCGCCGGTGCGGACCAGCGGCCCCGCACTGTGTAGGCCATAGGTGACGGCGAGGGTCCGGATGGCGGCGGCGCCGGCGGGGCCGTCGACGTCCAGGACGTCGAAGCGGTGGCCGGTGGCCAGGCCGATGTTGGCCTGGGGGTGGCGGACCCACCAGGCCAGGATCCGGGCCCGGTTGGTGGTGGCGTCCTTGACCCCGTGGGGAACCAGGCTGCCCAGGGGATGCTTGCCAACCTGGCCGCAGCCCAGATCCCGACACGAGCAGCCGGACCCCACCGCAGGTTGCCGGTTGCTAGCGACGTGCCGGAGGTCGCCGCGGTGGGGGAGGGGGTAGTGCAGGGGCAGCACTGGGATGCCGCGGGCGGCATACCCAAGGGCGGCGTCGCGCAACTGCCACCGTTGGCGGCTCACCGGGAGTCCTCGGCTGTCGGTGGGCGCTGGCGTTGGAGGAAGCTGGCGGCGCTGCTGCGGCCGCAGCCGGCGGCCTCGGCCAGGGTGCGGGCCGTCCAGGGTTGGCCGTCGGGCCGCGGCTGGGCGTAGGCGGCCTGTAGCCGTGCGCTGACTGTGCCATTGGCGGTCGGTTCGGCGGGTCCGACGGACAACGCTTGCCGTCGAGGGCTGAAGGTCCCCGTCGCATAAGGGTGAGTGGTAGCCGGGTCGCCGCGTCGAACGGTCGTGGCCGGGGGTAGTTGGCCGGCCGGGTCGAGGGTGCCAACGCCGGCTCCGGCAGCGGCCTGGGTGGCCAGGCGGGTGACCTCGCCGGCGTCGCCCTTCAACCCTTCGAGCATGGCCAACACGGCCAGGGGGATGGCGGCGGCGATCCCCTGGGCGACCAGATCCGGTTGGGCGTGGGCGACGTTGCCGCCGATCGAGGCCAAGGTGCCGCAGCCAACCAGCAGCCAGCCGTAGCCGGCTCCGCGAGCGCCGCGGCGGGAGCGGCTGACGATCCGGAACATGCCGTAGATGGCCGGCCCATCGGCGACCACCGGGACGGCGGCGGCTTGCCACCAGCTGTAGCCGGCCTGGAGGCCGAGGGCGTACAGCGAGGCCGCCGAGACGGCATAGGAGCAGACGGCGATGACGACAGCCACGGCCACCCCCAGCTGGAGGGTGACCCGATCCAGCCGAGACACCGCGCCAGCGGGTGGACGCGGCGGGCCCGACGCTGGGGTGGCTGGCTGTCGGGCTGGGCTGACGGGCCTGGTGCCGTTGCCCGCAGGGTGGGACACGGGAAGCATTAGGCGGCGGCCTCGCCCTCATCGGTCGGCCGCAGGACCTCGACCGAGGCGAGGTCGTCCACTTGCATGGCCGGATGCGGCACGGCGGCGTCCACGGCCATCGCCAGTGACACCAGGCGGCGGGAGCGGAACCAGGGCCGCAGCCGGATCCGCACCGGGGGCAGATGCCCATATACCAGCAGCGCCCGGCGCGGCTTGAGCTGGCGCAGTGCCTCCGGTGGCAGCAGCCGCCGATAGGCGGTCGACTCGGTGAGGGAGGCGCGGCCGTCGCCGCCGGTCGTCTCCGAGGTCTGGGTGACGGCCTCGTCGCCGACCAGCCGGCTGGCCAGCTCGAGCGAGGCCGGGTCGGCCTGTCCGCTGAGGAGCAGCTTGGCCCGGTGGCCGTTGAGGACGGTCGCGGCGCGGTGGCCGTAGCGGTGCTGCAGCTGGGCCTCGTCATGCCAGATAGTTAGCAGCTGGAGGCCTTGGCCACGGCCGGTGGTGGCGAGCTGGGGGAGCTTCTTGATGGCCGCGCAGTTCCCGGCCTCGTCCAGACAGAGGAACAGGCGGGGATCCAGCATGCCGTCGGGTTGGGCGGCGGCCAACTCTTCGGCCTTCCAGATGACGACGGAGATCAGGAGCTCGAACAGGGGCCGCAGTCGTTCCTGCTCGCTGGCCGGGGCGTACAGGTACAGGGTGTTATTGGCCCCGGTCAGCAGCTCATCCAAGTCCAAGTCACACCCGTCGGCCGAGGCGGCCACGGTGGGATCGCCGTAGACATCCAGCAACGTTTCGGCGGTGCCATAGACCGAGCCCATGGTGTTGTCGGGGCGGCTGGTGCAGGCCGCCCAGGCATCCAGGGCCTGCTGATTACCGATCTCCATCAAGGCTTGGGCGACGTCGTCGACGTCCTGGACGTCCACCCAGCGGGCGACATCAGCCATGGAGCGGCCCGTGCCGGCGGCGGCGAATAACAGCACCGAGAGGAGCTTGGCGCCCAGCAGCTGCCAGTAATTGGCGTCCTCGGCCCGATGCCCTTGGACCTCGGCGGCGTCGGCCAGCATGCGGCCGACCCTTCGGGCGTCGCTGTAGGTGCGGCAGTGGGCCAGGGGGGTCCAGCGGGCGCCGGGGACGCCGGCCAGGCCGAGGGGGTCGTAGACCCAGACGGCCCCCAGGTTGGCGCGGTGGGCGCAGGTGGCCCGGAGGACGTCGGGTTTGATGGAGGTGGTGACCAGGTTGCCCTGCCATTCCAGGATGGCTGGGATGACGAGGCCGTGGGTCTTGAATGACCCGGGTGGGCCGAAGGCCAGGACCGAGTGGCATTGTTCGACGGCCAGGTAGAGGCGGCCGAGGAGCCGGTCGCGAATCCGGTCGCGGCGGCCCAGGATGATCCGCCCCCGCCGCGGCCCCAGGACTAGGAGGCGGCGCAGCTGCCAAAGACTGGCCCACTTGGCGCCCCGTTGCTTGCGCCGGCGGCGAGCCCGCGGCGAGACCAGCCGGACGAGCAGCCCATAGGCGAGGGCGGGGAGCCAGAAGGTGAGCACCGCGGCGGCGTACATGCCGACCGGGCCGGGCAGCAGCGGCTGGGAGGAGGGTGGCCAGGCCTGGGCGGGGTCGTCCCAGGTGCCGGGAAGCCGCAGCAGGACGCCGAGCATGTCGACCAGCCGCACGGGGAGGTGCTGGTGGTGGGCGCCGAAGCAGATGGCGGCGACCTGGCCGATGAGCCACACCAGCCCACAGGTGACGAACAGCAGCGCGGCGATCACGAACCAGAAGGTGTCAGGGACGTACTGGTGGTCGCGGTCGCGGTCACGCCACATCGGAACCACCCCGCGATGTCGGCTCATCGCGCTGTCCGCGCTTGGCTCGCTCGGTGGCGAGCAGCCAGCGATACTCGTCGCTGTGCGCCGCGATTAGGAGCCGCAATGCGCTCCACCGATCCCGGCTTGAGGTCCGAGCAGCCTCGCATTGGCAGTCCCTGCACCGACTTGAGAGCTTGTTGCCGCGGTAGCGGTAGAAGTCGCCAGCGGGCTTCTCCTGGCCGCACCCGGAGCAACGCTTGGCCGCCGACGGCTGGCTGGGCGCGGCACAATTGGTACGCTCATCGCGCATCTGGGAGTGGTCCTTTCAGGTGCATCCGCGCTCCCGGCGCAGGTCGGATCTGCGCCGGGAGCCCTAGTCGGAGGCATGCAGGGCTACGGCGGGATGCCTGACCGCGGCATGCAACTCATCAGGCCTTCTCCTGCGCCAAGAGCTGTTCGAGTGCCGCAACCGGGATCACAATGCGTCCCCGGATGCGAACGGCGGGCAGCTCATGGCAACGAACGGCGTCGTACACGGCATCCTTGGAGACGCCTAGGGCGGCCGCTGCCTCGGCCACACTCAACGCCAAGCGCTCGACACCCATGAAGCCCTCCTCTGAGGCCTGCGTCGGTGGAGGCGGGAAAGGTTCCGGCGTCCAAGACACCAGCTGAGGCCCAAAATCAGAAGGTCCGCCGACCAGTCCGGTTACCAGTCCGTTTGCCGGTCCTGGGAAATCCTGTCGCCTGAGCGCGCTAGTATCAGTCGAACGCCACAGAACGAGGAGAGCGGCCATGCCGCCTGTTCGGGCCTATGTCCCCGACCTTCGTCTCCAAGAGCACCGGGCGCGACTAGACCTCACTCAGGAGGCCGTGGCCGAGGAGCTTGTTAGGCTCGCCTGGGACCACTACGGCATGCGTGTCGGCGTCAACGCCGACATGGTGGGAAAGTGGGAACGTGGTGAGAAGCGACCGAGCAAGCTTTACCGGAAGCTCCTCTGCCTGCTGTACCAGGCCTCCGAGGAGGAGCTCGGCCTACGTGCACCGATCAGAACGGGCACGGCCGGTCGCCCCCCTCTGACCGACGTGAACCGCCGCGAATTCCTCCGTCACAGCGCTCTCGCGGGAGCGGCATTCCTTACTCTCCCCGAATGGTTGAGCCGAGTCGGCGCTAGCGAAGCCAGCGACCGGCTTGCCTGGGCGCTCGAGCGGCCGAGTCGGGTCGACCTAGCCACGGTCAGCGACATGGAGACGATCACCGCGGCTCATCGACGGTCGTATCGGCAGCTCTCCGTCCACGCCTTGCTCCCTCAGGTGGAGAGCCAGTTCCAAGCCATCAGCGAGCTGTTGCAACGCCCGCAGTCCATAAGGCTGCGCCAGCGGCTCATTGCCGCCGCCGGGGAGACAGCCATGCTGGCCGGGACCTTGCGCTTCATGGACCTGTACGACTTCGAGCCAGGCCGCAGCAACCTTGAGCTAGCGATGACAGCAGCCCAAGAGGCTGAGGCACGCGAACTCGGAGCGTTCGTCCTCGGCTGTATGGGCTTCCATGCACGCTATGGCGGCAAACGCAACGAGGCCGTTGACCTCATTGAACAGGCCCGCAATGCCGCAGCAAGAGTGGCCAGCCCATTGACCCAGGGCTGGCTTGCCGCCGTAGCGTCCGAGGTCCATGCCGTCGTGGGTAACGCAAAGGGCTCCCTAGGGGCACTCGAACAAGCCGGTCATGCACTCGACCAAGCAGATGAGGACGACGAGTCTTCCTGGATCGGCGTTGGCACCTTCAATCATGCGAAGCTAGAGGCCTATCATGGCGTCTGCTACCTGCAGCTTGGCCGACCAGGAGACGCCGTCTCTGCCCTCATCAGGGCCCTCGACACACTCGACCCGGCGCTCAAGAAGCATCGTTGTACCGCCCTGGCCGACCTCGCCACCGGACTCATCCGGTTGGACGAAGTCGAGGAGGGCTGTGAGCGGGCAAGCCAATCGCTAACTCTCGCTGCCGAGCTGCGTCATGCCGTCAGCATCGACCGCATCCGCAAGCTAGAGCGTCAGCTTCCGCCTTCACACCGGAGCCCTGCGGCGCGCCAGCTCAGAGAGCAGCTCGCAGCTGTGGCCTAGCCCGAGCCTTCCCGATCATGGCCGGTTCGTTCCAGGCGGCCGGTTAGTGGTTGCATGGAGCCATGACCTCCTATGAAGGCCTACTCCTCGACTTCGGCGGCGTCGTCACCACGGACTTCTTCGCCGCCTTGGGCGCTCACTGTGAGCGCCTCGGCCTGCCACACGACAGCTTCCGCAACCTCGTAACCACTCATCCTGAAGGTCGTGAGCTGTACCACCAGGTGGAACGGGGACAGTTGAGCCAGCCGGCATTCGAACAGAAGATCGCTCAGCTCCTCGGTGTCCAGCCAGCCGGCCTGATCCAAGGGCTGCTCGCCGACTTGCGACCCGAGCCTCTGATCGTCGAAGCGGTCGCCAAGGCACGCACGGCCGGGATCCGGGTTGGGGTAATCACAAACTCCTGGGGAACAGCGCCCTATGATCCCTACGCTGCCTACCAGCTCGATCAACGGTTCGATGCGGTTGTGATCTCCAACCAAGTGGGCCTACGTAAGCCAGAGCCGGCCATCTACCGTTTGGCCGCCGACAAGCTGGCCATTCCCTTAGAGCGCATCGTGTTCGTTGATGACATTGCCGCCAACCTCCAGCCAGCTCAAGAACTCGGCATGGCCGTGATCCATCACGTCGATCCAGCCGGAACAGTTTGGAAACTGGAGCGTCTGCTGGGTCTCTCAGATCGCCTGCTGCGGCGGCCCTGATGTTGTCTAGGCCGTGAAGCTCGTTAGAAGGTTCTCTACCACTTCAAGGCCGGCCTGCGGGCGGCCTCCGGCCGCCCTCCGGCCCGGCAGCACCGCACCAGGCCTAGCGGCGTCGAAGCCGCCCCAGCATCTCCACAAACCCCGGAGGCAGCTCAACCCGACCGGCACGTACGTCCAGGAACCCGATCGCCACGCCGAGGATCGACGATGCCGCCAGGGCAACGATGACCAGAAGCCCAGGCGTATGACCCCGAGCCACTCGGACGAAGAGTGCAATCCCGGCGGCCACCCACACCGCGTAGCTGACCGCGTAGCCCGCCACACTCCAACGCGGCAACGGGCGGAGTACTCGACCCTTGCGCAGATCCATCGCCATCACCATTCACGACCCTCTATCCCGGAGGGTTCGACCGGAAGTCTCTCACCGGTGGGCTGCCGTGCGGCCTGGGGCCGCTTGCCGACGAGGCTCGTGGTGGCCGAGGATGGGCCTCACCCTCGGTCGAGCTGGTGACCATCGCCACCAGGCCGGAGCTGCGCCGTCCTCGCCGGCCATGCCCTCCACGTGCCCACGGTGCCGCGCTGGGGCCGCGCTGGGGCCGCGAACGACCCACAACCAGCGGTCAGTAGCGGACAACCACAGATAACGACACCGCAGGTCAACCCGACTGCCGCCTGGTAGCGTGACCGCCACGACCTCGCTTACAACGACGAGGTCCACGGGCTCGGCTGCAACCATGGCCCAAACAGCCGCCACAGGCGAGGGTACTGCCGGCGCCAGCCGGCCGCGTGCTCGGGGTAGGGCTCTCCCACCGGGTCATGCCCAAACGGCACCTGGGCAAGTTCAACGTCGGTCAGCTCCAGCTGCGTGCCGGTCACGGCCTCGTACGCAACATAGGCGACGTACAACAGCGACTCGCACATGAACTCGCATCTCAACGGGGAGAGCGGACCGTGCTGGGCGACGGCCTGGACGCTGGGATGCTCGGCCAAGGAGTCAGGGTCGCCTACGGCGGCCTCAAACACGGTGCGGCCTTGGCCAATCAGCCAGCCCCGGAAGTACTCAAAGCCGTCCTCTGAATCGGTACCAATCAGCAGGGAGGAGACGCCCCACAGATCCCAGCGATACGACTCGGCCAGCAGCTGCCAACGGATCGCGTCGAAGGCCCTGATCTCACTTGGTGGCAGCACCTGCAATGCCGCAGTCAAGCGCTCTGTGTGTTGCTCGCAGTCGTCGCCGCCTCCAAGGCGAGTAGTCTCGACCAGAGTCCAGAACTGGTCGTGATCCATTGTTGCGGCCACCTTTCCATTGGTACACGTCGGCCGACGACTCAGGCAGCGCAGATTGCAGTGTCCACCATGGCTGCCGCGGGCCGGCGGCCCTTGCCAACCAGAGAGGCGTCGCGCGGGTCGAGCCTCACCCTGCGGTCGAGCCGGTGCCCACGCTGCCAGGCTCTACGAACGTCGTCCTCGCCGGCCGTGCCACTAGCGTGCCATTCACAGCGGTCCCGTCCGGTCCCGAGCGGACAACCACGGACAAGGCCCTAGCGACCTCGACCTGCACCGTTCTCTACCTTCCCAGGTCACGATGCTGCTCGAACTGGCTTTGGGAGCAGGGGGTCGCATCGACAACTACCTCCATTGGGGTTGTCCAGGAGGCGGTTTTCGAGGCTGGCTGTACACTCCAGCCGTGACCTGGCTAGGAGGACGAGGTGGCGCTTCAAGGACGATGGCGCAGCGTCCCCCTTCGATGACCCCTGTACTAAGAATGACCGACGGAGCATGCGCAACCCGGCCAACAAGAACCCAGGGACAAAATGCGGCCGGTATAGCCTGCTCCTGACGCAAATCGATGGTGAATGCCTGCAACGGATGATATCGAATATAGGTCGGTGCAAGGTCAGGCCGACCTATATACACGCTCATGCAGTTCCTTCCGATAGTGTTGGGACTGCCATCAGCAAAGGAACGGATCACCCCAACAAGGGTCTTCTCGCACTCCATCGGCTGATTGATCATTGGCCCGAGCAGCTTGGCTAGCCGCACCTTGTCACCATCCGAAAGAATTGGTGGCAGTGCTTGGATATAGAAATTCCCTCGCTCCCAGCCCCAATAACGATCTTGCATCCTCCTGGCATAGACCTCGGGCATCGCGGGATCATTCAGCAGTAACCAGTTCACCGGTCGTAGACGCCGCCTCTTCCATTGCCATCCCGAGATAGTCAGCCATAAGAATGGCTTTGGTTGCCTAGAACGAAGTCCCCGAAAATGTCGCTCGAGTTCCGCTTGGAGCAACATCACCGCTTGACCGACGTCAAGGAAGTTAGGCGGATCACGAAAGACGCTTGCATGTCGGCCACCTTGAGGAGCAAGACTATCGCCACGAAGGGTCTGGGCAATCCACGTATCGGTAGGAAGCCCACCAACGTATGCCGCTCCTGTGTATCCAACTGAGATTAAGCCATCCCGAGCAATGTATATCACGTTCTTGTTGGCAAGGGGGTCCCAGCGTCGCTTCCCTGGATCCAGCGAGGTTAGGCGATCACTTACCTGGAGGACGTACTGTGCAGTAGCAAGCGTGAGATGAAGAGTCATCGCAGCGGTCCTGGTCACAGCCCTTAGGCCGAATGTACGTTCGGTAGCTTACCAGCATCGGTAGGTGTCCATGATCTCCTTCCTGTCACTACGCGCTGCGAGAGGCAGGTCAGGAGTGGCTCAGTCGGCTCGCCGAGGGGCACATTCGAGCCTCCCCGCCGGATGCTCACGATTTGCTCACGGGACCTGCTGGGAGGCGCCGGGACGAGGGGGTACGGGCCGGGATGGCGCTTGGGCATTGGTCCTGCTGAATGGCCTGAGAGCGCGGCGGATACCACCAGCCACCACACCGCCTGCGCAATTTAGGTCCCGGTGCCCCTTGGCTGCCGGGCTGATGGCCGCAGCCACAGGGACGCGGTGGTCGGTTGCATCGTCTGATCGACCACCGCGAGCAGCTCGGCCGAGAGACTGTCCAAGTCGAGTTCCTCACGGAGCCGCACGCTGAAGGTCTCAATGGTCTTGGCCGCGTCGTAGCGGCGGCGGTTGAAGCGCCGATCCACCACGTTTTGGATCCGCCGCCGGGCCGGCCTGAACACGGCGGCCGCCGCCAGCGTCGCGGCGGCAACTAGCCAGCTCGGCGGGTCCGAACCAGCACCAGCTACCAGCACGGACACCAACGATCCGGCCGCATAGCACAGACCAAGGACTGCGGTCAGCAACCCATAGACCAGCGTGCGGTTGATGATCCGGTCGATCTCATACAGTCGATAGCGCAGGATCGCAATGCCGACGCTGATCGGCACGAACGGCAGCATCACCGTGATCAGCAGCTGAAAGACCCCGGGCGCGACCTCGTAGACGATGAACGTCCACGGGACCAGCGCTGCCGCGTAGGTGAACCACTTGAGCTGCTGGCGTTCGATCCCGCGGGCACGCCGAAACCGCACCACCAGCGCGGCCACCGCACCACCGATCCCAACCAGCAGGCAGAGCCCCGCGGGCGGACCGATGAACAGATCGAACAGCGGCTTGGCCGTAGGCAGGTACACCAGGGGGTTGTGGATCGGGCGTAGGCCAGGCAGCGGCTCGATGTCGGGCTGCAAGCCGTTGCCGGCCACGGCCAACACCACGAACGCGGCGCCAGACCAGGCCACCGGCCGCCAGCGTGGCGACAGCAGCCGACCGGTCGGGAAGTACAAGGGCAGGAAGCACGCCAGGATCGCTACCGCCCCGAAGTAGGGCAGAAACAGGAACGACGCGTAGGTGCCGCCGGGTAAGGATCCGGGCGCGATCACCAGCACGTACCGGGCGTAGCTCTGGCTGGCAACGGTGGCAGTCAGGCACAGGCCGACGGCGAGCAGCAACCATCCCACACGGTTGCGTGGCTGGCGTGAGGCCACCAGCGCACCAACCACCGAGAACGCCAGCGTCGTACCCAGTTGCGGCCACGACCCCAAACCAGTGCTGCCGTTGAGCACGTTCAGCAGCACCACGCCGCAGATGCCAACGATGGCGACAGCGCACAGCGACCAGGCCACCCTAGCCGCCGTCCCCGCTCTCGCCGTTGCTTGCCTTGACAACAGTCCCATTGGTCACTCCCAAACGGCGCGTGGGGCGACACCTCCTATGCTGGCTTGCTGAGCTTCGTCCAGCGTCGGCGCTTCTCGGCTCCACTGGTGCGATGGTGACCGCTGACCGTCTCGGGATCGTTACGGGACGAGACTTGCCGAACCACCAGGCGGCCAACAGGCGGCGAACACCCTGCAACCAGGCAGCAGCAGCCAACACGCAACGACGGCAAACGCCAGAGTCGGGAGCCCGATCGCAGCGTTGTTGCTGGTCCACGGACGGCCGTGCTTGCGTTCACACGGCAGAGGCCACAGTGGTGGGACTCTCCTCACGTCGCGAAGGCCGGTCTCGACCGGCACCGACGCTAGGTCCGCATTGACCGGCTACCACCTCCAGGCATACGTTCAGCGCTTCGGTTCCTTGTTGCCGTAAGAGGGGGGTCGTCGCCATGAGGCAACGAGTCCTGATTAACAGGGTTCGCCCCAGAGCGCTTGGCCGCGATGCCTGAGGTGTCTGCGTACCTCAACGGTGAGAACAGGCCGATCCAGCCCGGCGGGCGGCGGAGTCCAGGAGGTGGAGCATGGTGACCGGCACGAGGGCTCGCTCCTACGACGAGATGGTGGACGCGCTCGCCGAGGGCCTCCCGCAGTTGCAGGCCACCCTGTCGGGGCTCACACCCGAGGACTGGCAGCGGCCCACGTTCCTGCGGCCGCCCGAGCCGGGCAAGCCGCCCTGGACGGTCCTGCAGCTGGCCGCCCACTTCGACGTCTTCATGGGCCTGACCATTCCCCTGGTGGCCGAGCCCATGTCGGCCCAGCCGGTGGTGGACCGGGCCAGCTTCTACATCTCGGTCTCGGACCGCAGCAAGGTCTCCCCGGTCATCTACCAGTACATCGTCGATCACGCCCAAGGCCATACCCCGGCCACCATCCGCGACCAGGTTGGCAAGACGTTCACCCAGGCCCTGGAGGCGATCAAGGCCACACCCCCCGACACCATCGGGCCCGGTTTTTTTGGGCCGATGCGGTTGGACGAGTTCGTGGCCACCCGGCTGGTGGAGACGCGGGTCCACGGCCTGGATCTGACCGACGCCCTTGGGGCACCCCCGCTGCACATGCCAAGGACCACGGTGATGGCGGCCGAGGTGCTGGATGAGGTCCTGGCCCGGCGGGCCGTCCCGGGGCGTCCGGTTGATCTGGAGGGCGACGACCTGGGGTTCATCCGGGCCGCGGCGGGGCGAGGTGAGTACCCCGATCCCCGCCTCCCGGTCGTGGGGTAGCGCCACCGGGGGAGCGGGCGCGGAAGGCCTTGGAGGCGGCTGAATCGTCGCCGGGGCCGTCGTGGGGCCGCGAAACTGTGGTTACTCACGGTCAACCACGGTGCCCAGCGGACAAGAGGCACCGCAGTTCAACAGCCATATCGGCCGTGATCGGGCCGCAGGTCCATATATGGCAAGCAAGTGGTCTGACGACAGCTTGACCACGCGAGGTAGCACTTCGCGCTCGTAAGCGACAACACCGACGCCCGATCGATTACGCATCGGCAGCCGGGGTCCGTCGACGGTCGAGGTAACCACCCCGACGCCGGCCGTATGCCTCGGGCCGGAGCTGGCGTTCCAGCTGCATCAGGCTCCAGATCCTGGTGCCGTCAGCGCGGATATACGGCTCTACTTCGGCGGCCAGCTCACGGACGGTGACCAGGTCGACGCCCAGCAGCTCCGCGCATCGCTCCAGCGGCGCCGCGATCGGCCGACCCACGTCCAGGTCGTGCCAGGTCCCCACTGAACCAAACTATCGAACACTTGTTCGAGGAGGGATCGGCGACGCTGCTTAGTCAGGGCCACTGAGAGTTTGGGGGCTGCCCTGGCCGCGAACTCACGGTGTGACAGGCTTGTCTAGCTCTCGGAGCTACTCCGGCGGGGGCGTTTGAGCGTCTTCTCCAGAACCTCAGCAGCCTGTCGGTCGGCCGCGGCCAGGAAATGGGTGTAGACCCTGAGCGTGGTCGCTCCCCCGCCGGCATGGCCGATCCTCCCCGAGACCGTGCGGAGATCGACCCCGCCGGCGATGAGCTGGGTGGCCGCGTAGTGGCGCAAGTCATGCAACCTCGTCCGCAGACCAAGCTGCTTGGCGAGTCTTGCGAACCGGTGCGTCACCGAGTCGGGATGCATGGGTTGTCGGCCGGCCGGATCGAAGGAGAACACATAAGCATCCTCAGACAGCCGCGCGCCGCAGGCCTCCGCCCGCTCGGCGCAGCGGCGCCGATGCTCCTCCAACAGCGCCACGCTGTCGTCCGACAGCGCGAGCCGGCGAGCGGCGTGGGTCTTGGTGTCCTTCTCCACCAGCCGGCCCGCGGCCTGAAACAGGTTGCGCACAATCAGGAGCTCGGCCGCCTCCAGGTCGACGCTCCCCCACCGCAGCGCGCACAACTCCCCACGCCGAGCACCCGTCGTCGCGGCCAGCCACAGCAGGACCGCGAAGTCCGGGTCAGCCTCATAGGCCGCCTCAAGCAGCCGGGAGACCTCCTCGGGGGTGGGCGGACGGACCTCGCTTGAGCCGAGTCGCGGCGGGCTGGCCAGGGCCGCCGGGTTGGCCGCAATCCAGCCCCAGCGGGCCGCCTGATCCAGCGCCCGGCGCAGGATCGCATGGACCTGGCGGACGGTGGCTGGCGCCATCGGCCGGCCACCGACGCCGCCGCGGCCACGCAGCTCCGAGTAGAAGCGGTCGAGAGTGGCGGTGTCGAGCCGCCGCAGCGGCAGCTGTCCGAGCGTCGGCAGGATGGTCCGCTCGATGTAGCCCTGGTAGGTGACCCGGGTGCTCCAGGCCAGGTCGGCCATCCCCAGCCACCGCTCCAGCAGCTGGGCCAGGGTGGCGTCGGTGGCCGGCCGCCTGCCCTCGTCGACCTGGGTGAGCAGCCGGGCCCGAAGGGCCTGGGCCTCGCGCTTGGTCCGGGCCGTGCCGGTGAGGTTGCGGCGCTTGCCGGTGAGCGGGTCGCGGCCGGCGTGGACGATGACCTGCCAGGCGTTGCCCCGCTGGCGGATGAAGCCCTCTGCCATGCCCGCGAGGGTACGGCGTTGACAGATGGTTGACAAGAGCCTGGGGTGCCAGCAGCTGTGAGCCTCAGGTGTGCTGGTGGTGGGGGCGCCCCCGGCAGGACTCGAACCTGCAACCTACGGATTAGAAGTCCGTTGCTCTATCCATTGAGCTACAGGGGCGTGGGCTTCGGTTCTAGTGTTCGCTAGCTCCTTCCTGACTGCCAACCTGACTGCCAAACAGCCCTTCGAAGGCCTGGACGGCCTCGTGCTGCATGGTAGCCGTGGCGTGCGAGTATAGATCCAGGGTGATGGCGATCTGACTGTGGCGAGCATCTCGCTCACGATCTTGCGGTGGATGCCGAGGCCAAGCAGCAGCGTGGCGGCGCTGTGGCGCAGGTCGTGGAAGCGAATGCGCGGGAGTCCGGCCCGCTCTGGCAGCGGATAGAAACTCCGCTGCAGGAAGTTGGAGGGGTGCAGGGGCTTGCCCACAGTGTTTGGCAAGACCAGCCCGTGGTCGTCCCACTACAGGCCGAGCAGGAGCCGCTCCTCGCGCTGATTGGCGAGGTTACGCTTGAGCGCGTCCACCGCGACGGCCAGGTCTTCGGTGACGAGCGCACCACGGTCGAGCAGTTCCTGCACGCTTGGCTTCGCAGCGTCGAGACGTCGGTTGGCCCCCGGACCTGGATCCGGTACGAGCAGCTCATCCGGCCCCACGCGGTTCCCCACATCGGCAAGGTGCGACTGACCCGGCTTGGGGCGCGGCATCTCGACCAGGTGTATGGCGAGCTGGTGCGGGCCGGACTTCCTATGGTGTTCCTGGATGTTGGCGTGGGCGAGTGCAGTTCCTGGAGGTGGTGGTCGTCCCGGTCGGGCTGACGCCTGGCTGGATGTTCTACCACGCCATAGTGGCGAGCTTCCGTAAGG
>Ga0081538_10002972_pt1 | contig 16184 bp, 12 predicted proteins | sample TabmetS5T2R1_FD_71022 | JGI IMG/M metagenome (GOLD analysis project Ga0081538, IMG submission 71022) | Tabebuia heterophylla rhizosphere microbial communities from the University of Puerto Rico - S5T2R1 | ecosystem: Host-associated > Plants > Roots > Rhizosphere ... | reverse complement strand
CGACGAACTCGGCCGCGCCCGCCCGCACCACCGCCTCGCCCATCTCGCGGTGCGCGGCGGGGGCGAGATCGCCCAGCTCCAGCATGTCGCCCAGCACCACCACGAGACGCCGCGCGCCCCGCGCGCCCTTGAGCGTCTCGAGCGCCGCCTTCACCGAGGCGGGATTGGCGTTGTAGGTGTCGTCGAGGATGCGCACGCCGCCGGCCTCGCGCCACACCGAGCGCCCCTTCACCGGCCGCGCCGTCTCGAGGCCCGCCACGATCTCCGGGAGCGGGACGCCGAGGGCCAGCCCCACCCCCGCCGCGCAGAGGACGTTGACGACGTTGTGGCGGCCCGCGAAGGCCAGCCGCGCCGGCTGCCGCCGCCCGCGCGCCTCCAGGGTCACCGTGATCGCGCCGTCGGGGCGCTCCACGACGTCGGTGGCGCGGACGTCCGCCTCTCCCCGTGCGCTCACCGTCAGCACACGGGCGCGGCTGCGGCCGCGCATGCCGGCCACCCGCGCGTCGTCCACGTTGAGCACCACCGCGCCCTCGGCCGGGATGGCGGCGACGAGGTCGCCCTTCTCCACCGCCACCTCGTCGAGCGAGCCGAGATACTCGGTGTGCGCGGTGGACACCACCGTCACCGCGGCCACCGTGGGCCGCGCCAGCGCGGCGAGCGCGGCGATCTCGCCCCGGTGATTGGTGCCGATTTCCAGCACCACCGCGCGATGCGCGGGCGTGATCTGCAGCAGGGTGAGGGGCAGGCCCCACTGATTGTTGAAGCTCCCCTCGGGCTTGAGCACCGGCCCCAGCGAGGCGAGCGCGCCCGCCATCAACTCCTTGGTGGTGGTCTTGCCGTTGGAGCCGGTCACCGACGCCACCGGCACCGTGAAGCGGGCGCGATGATGAGCCGCGAAGCGGCCCAGCGCACGGGTGGTCTCGTCGACCAGCACCACCGGCACCGTCACCGGGAGATCGTCCGAGAGGGTGTCGACGACGAGGCAGGCCGCCCCACGCGCCACCGCGTCCCGGAGAAAGCGGTGGCCGTCATTCTCCCCGTGAATGGCGAAAAAGGCCGCGCCCACGGCGAGCGTGCGGGTGTCGATGGACACCCCGCTCACGGGAATCGCCAGGTCGCCCCCCACGAGGGCGCCCTGCGTACCCCGGACCACGTTCTCCACCGTGAACATCCGCTCCCCTCTCCCTATGGCGCCCGCTCCGCCAGGAATCGCCGCGCGACGTCTCGGTCGTCGAAGGGCAGCACCTCGTGCCCGACGACCTGATAGGTCTCGTGCCCCTTGCCCGCGATCACGATCACGTCGCCCGGGCGCGCCCAGCGGAGGGCGCCGCCGATGGCCGCGCGGCGGTCGGGCTCGGCCACGCGCCGCTCCGCGCCGCCGGGAACCCGCGCCACGCCTGCCAGCACCTCATCCACGATGGCCTCCGGCCGCTCGGTGCGGGGGTTGTCGGAGGTCACCCACACGCGGTCGGCGAGGCGCGCGGCGATCTCGCCCATGATGGGCCGCTTGCCGCGGTCGCGATCGCCGCCGCAGCCAAACACCGCGCCCAATCGACTCCCGGGACGAACCAGCCGCTTGGCGGTCGTGAGCACGCGCTCGAGGGCATCGGGGGTGTGCGCGTAGTCCACCACCACCAGGAAGGGCTGTCCCGCCTCCACCCGCTCGAAGCGGCCGGGCACGGCGTTGACCGCGCCCAGGGTCGTCGCGATGGTGGCGAGGGGAATGTCGAGGGCCACGCCCACGCCGGCCGCGGCGAGCAGGTTCATCACATTGTGCTCGCCCACGAGCGGCGACGCGAGCGTGAGCGGGCCCACCGGGGTGTCCACCTCCAGGCGTATCCCGTCGAGGCCCGAGCTGTAGCGCCGCGGGCGCAGCTCGGCCGCCCCGTGCAGGGCGTAGCGGATCACGCGGAGCGGCAAGCCCGCCACCATGCCGGCGCCCGCCGGATCGTCGGCGTTGATCACCGCGGCGCGCCGAGTCTTGCCCCCGGCCGCGACGATCTCGAACAACCGCCGCTTCGCCCGCCCGTACTCGGCCAGCGTGCCGTGGAAGTCCAGGTGATCCTGGGTGAGGTTGGTGAACACCGCGACGTCGTACTCCGTGCCGGCGACGCGCGCGAGGGCGAGGGCGTGGGACGACACCTCCATCGCGGCCGCGGTCACGCCGCCCTCGCGCATGCGGGCGAGCAGGGCCTGGAGCTCCAGCGCCTCCGGCGTGGTCTGGCTCGCCTCCACCGCCTGATCGCCCACCCGGTACTGGATGGTGCCGATGAGCCCGGTGCGATGACCGGCGCCCCGGAGCAGCGCCTCCACCAGGAACGACGTGGTCGTCTTGCCGTTGGTGCCGGTGATGCCCACCAGGGTGAGCGCGCGCGAGGGATGGCCCCAGTAGGCGCCGGCGAGGCGGGCCAGCGCTTCCCGCGCGGACGGCACCAGCACCCGCGCGGTCGCGACGCCGGCGAGCGGGTCCTCGCCCTCCAGCACCACGAGCCCGGCGCCTCGCGCCACCGCGTCGGGAATGAAGCGGCGGCCATCCTGCTTGAAGCCGGCAACGGCCACGAAGCAGTCGCCCCGCTCCACCTTTCTCGAGTCGTAGGACACGCCGCTCACCGTCGCGGGCGGGGTGCCGAGCACTCTCTTGTCCGCGAGGGCATCGAGCAGGGTCGCCGTGCTCATGGAGTGGCTCATCGCCTCGCGCTGGGCGGGTGCAGGGTCAGGCGCGCGAGCGCGCCCGGCGTCAGGGCGGCGCCCGCAGCGGGGGTCTGCGCCGCCACCACCCCGCGGCCCGCGACCTCGAGGCGCACGTCCAGCGGGGCCAGCGCCTCCATGGCGCCGCGGAGGGAGAGGCCCACCACGGCGGGCATGGCCTGCGGGGTGTCGGCGGGTTCGCCAATCGACGCGACCGGAACGGCGGACACTCCGGCCTCGCTTCGCGAGGCAACCATTGTTTGAATTGCTCGCCTCGCCTTCGGCTGCGGCTCGCCCTGCTCGGGCTGCACGATCTGCACCGGCGCGGTGTTCTTGGGGGGTGCGTGCAGGTACCGCAGCGCTTCGCCGCCGATGGCGGCGAAGATGGGCGCGGCCGCCTCGCTGCCCCACTTCTCGTTCTTGGGCTCGTCGAGCAGCACGATCATGGCGAGACGCGGGTCGTCGGCGGGGGTGAAGCCCACGAACGACAGCACGCCCGGCGCGCGGGAGTACCGCCGCGTCCCCGGCTCGAGCTTCTGGGCGGTGCCGGTCTTTCCGGCGACCTCGAAGCCCGCGATGGCCGCCTTGTGGCCGGTGCCCTCCGCCACCACGCGCGTCATGATGCCGGTCAGCGTGCGCGCGGTCTCGGGCGAGATCACCTGGCGCACGGCCTTCGGCTCGAAGCCCCGCACCTCGCGCCCGTTCTCGTCCAGCACCGCCCGCACGATCTGCGGCTGCATGAGCCGGCCGCCGTTGGCCACCGCGGCGAACGAGGCCACCATCTGGAGCGCGGTCACCGAGACCTCTTGCCCGATGGAGAGCGTGGCGAGGGAAAGGCCCGACCACCGGTCGGGCGCGCGGAGCTGCCCGCGGCTCTCGCCCGGCAGTCCCGCCCCCGTGGGCGCGCCGAACCCGAAGCCGGTGATGTACCGGTAGTAGCGCTCCTTGCCGAGCGAGAGGCCCACCTTGATGGATCCCACGTTGGAGGAGTTCTGGAGCACCTCCGAGAACGTCAGCCAGCCGTACTTCTTCCAGTCGTGGATGGTAGCGTTGGCGATGGTGATGGCGCCGTACTCGCCGAACACACGGTCGGTCGGACGGATCACGCCCTCTTCCAGGGCGGCGGCGGCGAGGATGACCTTGAAGGTGGAGCCGGGCTCGAAGGGATCGGTCACCGCGCGATTGCGCCGCTCGTCGTCGGTGGCGATGGCGAAGGCGTTGGGGTTGAACGTGGGCCGGACGGCGAGGGCGAGGATCTCCCCGGTGCGCGGATCCATCGCCACCGCCATCGCGGCGCGCGCGCGTGTGCGCCGCCACGCCGCGTCGATCTCCTTCTCGGCGAGGTACTGGAGGGTGGCGTCCAGGGTGAGGACCACGCCCTGTCCGGGACGGGCGGCCTTCAGGATCGCCGGCGCGCCGGTGACCTCGCGGCCGAGCGCGTCGCGCTCCACGAGCGCCCGCCCCTCCTGGCCGGCGAGCTGGGCGTCCCATGCCTGCTCGATGCCGCCCAGGCCCTTGCCCTCGCCGCCCTCGAAGCCCACCACGTGGGCGGCCAGCTCCCGGTTGGGATAGAGGCGAAGGCTCTCCTCGAGGAAGCCCAGCGCGGGCTCGTGGAGGTCGCGCACCGCCTGCACCACCGCGGGCGGCAGGCGCCGCTTCACGAAGACGAAGCGCTTGCCGGTGTCGAGCCGCCGCGCGATCTCCGCGGCCGGCTCGCCGAGCACGGGGGCGAGACGGCGGGCCAGCCGCGCGGGATCGTCCACGCGGCCGGGGAGCGCGTAGAGCGTCTCCGCGCCCGAGGACACCGCGAGGACCTGGCCGTTCCGGTCGAGGATGGGGCCGCGCTTGGGACGGAGGGCGATGGATTTCGCGTGCTGGCTTTCTGCGAGGCGAAGATACTCGTCGTGCTTCACCACCTGAAGGTATCCGAGCCGAGCGAGCAGTCCGAGGAAGGCGGCGCCGAAGACAGCGGCGACGATGAGAGTCCGGGTCCTCTGGCTGCCTCCCCGGCTCGCCTTCATGTCACGCGGCTCATCGCCGGAGGGTCCGCTCCCCCATGGTCCCGCGGTCCATCGCGGCGGTGCGCGCGGGCACCGCGCGGCTCGTCCCGCTGCCGCCCGCCACGAACTCGCGGGCGAGCACCACCTGATCGCGGCCCGGCGCCACCATGCCGAGCTCGCGGCGCGCCTTGTCCTCGATGCGCGCGAGCGAGCGGAGGGAGGCCAGCTCCACCCCGAGCCGCCGGTTGAGCTCCTCGGCCTCCGCGCGCTGAGTGCGAAGCGCGTCGAGCCGGTAGGAGAGGCGCACCTGATGGGCCTTGAGGCCCACCACGCCGAGAATGCCCGCGGTGAGGAGCGCACCCAGCGCCACGCCCACGCCCATGGCGCGGAGGCGGCGGTGATCGCGCTCGCGGTGGAAGCGCGCCGCCTCCTGGGTCTTCGTGGACAGCGGCATCGCGAAGAGGCGCCGGGGCGTGGGAGACGCGATCACGCGCACGCTGCCCGCGCTCACGCCGCCTCCAGCCGCTCGAGCACGCGGAGCTTCGCGCTCCGGGCTCGCGGGTTCACCACCGCTTCCTCGCGCTGCGGAACCACCGGCGACGGCTGCAGCTCGCCGAAACCGTTCGACTCGAGTGTCCGGAAGGTGCGCTTCACGATGCGGTCTTCCCCCGAATGGAAGGAGATGACGCCGAGCCGCCCCCCGCGGCCGAGCAGAGCGGCGGCCTGCGGGAGCGCGTCGCGGAGGGCCTGCGCCTCGTCGTTCACGGCGACGCGCAGAGCCTGAAAAGTGCGGGTGGCGACGTGCGTGCGGCGCGGCCATGCCGCGCGCGGAACGCCGCGCTTCACCGCGGCCACGAGATCGGCGGTGGTCCGGAGGGGGGCGGCCGCGCGCGCCTCGACGATGCGTCGGGCGATGCGACGCGCGTGCGGCTCGTCGCCGTGCTCCGTGAGCACGCGGGCGAGCTCCGCCTCCGGTAGCCGGTTGACGAGCTCCGCGGCGGTGACACCCGCGGAGGAATCGAAGCGCATGTCCAGCGGCTCTTCGCCCTGGAACGAGAAGCCGCGGCGGGACGCGTCGAGCTGATACGAGGAGAGGCCGAGATCGAACAGCACCGCTTCCGCCTCCGTCACGCCCGCCTCGGCGGCGTGCGCAGAGAGTGCGCGAAAATTGCCGTGGGCGAGGAGCGCGCGCGCGCCGAAGCGCGCCAGGCGCGCCCGCGCGCGCGCGAGGGCCGCCTCGTCGCCGTCGAGTCCGAGGAGCCGCGTGCCCGCCGCGCTCGCGTCGAGGAGCTTCTCGGCGTGGCCGCCGAGGCCCACCGTGCCGTCCACCACCCAGCCGGGACGGCGCGCGCGCAGGAGGAACACCACTTCGTCGGCGAGCACGGGAACGTGGATCGCGTCGGACGGCATCGCTACACGCCCTTCCGCGAGACGCGATCGAAGAGATCGCTGAGCGGTTCGCGCTGCTCGCCGAGATGCGTCCACCGCTCGGGGTTCCACACCTCGAAGTGCTCGAGCATGCCGATCACGAGCACGTCCTTGTCGAGCGCGGCGCGCTCGCGATAGTCGGGCGAGAGCTGGATGCGTCCCTGCGCATCGAGCGACACGTCCTGCGCGCGCGAGAGATACGCGTACTTGAGCCGGCGCGCGTCCTCGTCGAACTTGGGCAGCGCCGCCACTTTCTCCTCGATCTCGCGCCACGCGGTGAGCGGATACACCTCGAGGGAGTGATCGATGGGCACCACGACGAGCTTGCCGCCGTGATCGCCGTCGAGGGCCTCGCGAAATTTCGCGGGGATGCTGAGGCGCCCCTTCGGGTCGATCGTGTGCCTGAAATGTCCTCGAAACACTGTCCCCTCGGTCGAGACCCCATGGCCTCTCCGGCTCGCCCATCGGCTGGGCATGGACACCACTTCATGGGAAAACGCCCCACTTGAAGGGGCATCCTAAGGGGTGCTCTGGAGGGGTGTCAAGGAAAAACTAAGAATTTCAATGAGAAGTACGGCGTGTCACCGGGGCAACAGGTGGGGGACCGGCTCGGCCTGGGCCCCTGCCGCTAGGGGAAATGGGAGGGGGGAGGCCTCCCCGTGGGCGCCTCATCGACCCCCGGCCGGCGGCCGGGTCCTCGGGGGTGCTATCGGGGCTTGTAGTACTTGAGGGCCTCGGGCAGCCACTCCTCGATCTGCCGGACCCGGGTCTCCTCGGACGGGTGCGTGGAGAGAAACTCGGGCGGCCGCGAGGAGCCCTTGGAGGCGGCGCCCATGCGCACCCAGAGATCGCGCGCGGCGCGCGGGTCGTAGCCGGCCTTGGCCATGAGGATGAGCCCGATGTGATCGGCCTCGGACTCCTGCTTGCGGCCCCACGGCAGGAGCAGCCCCTGCGCGAAGAGCCCGGCCACCTGCTGGCTCGTCTGGGCATCCGTGCCGAGCACGCCGCTGATCAGGGCGCCGCCCAGGCCCTGCGCCACCATCTGCTGGCTCACGCGCTCGGCGCTGTGCCGCGCCAGCACGTGCCCCACCTCGTGGCCGACGACGGCGGCGAGGCCGGCATCGTCCTTGGTGATGGGCAATATCCCCGTATACACGGCGATCTTGCCGCCGGGCAGCGCGAAGGCATTGGCCTGGTTCTCGTCGATCACCTTCACTTCCCACGGCAGGTTGGGCTTCTCGGCCACCGCGACGATGCGCTGGGCGACGCGCTGGACCTGCGCATTGGCCACGGGATCGCCGGACACCTTGGCCTTGCCCGTGACCTCCTTGTAGGCCTGCACCCCCATCGTGACCTCGTCCGACTCGGAGAGGAGGTTGAGCTGGGAGCGCCCGGTGATGGGGACGCTCTCGCACGCGACGAGGATGGCGGACAGCCCGAGGGCGACGAGAAGAACGTGCCGGAGCTTGAGCATGGCGGGGATTCTAGCAGAGCGGGCCCCGCCGAGGTGCGGCTGATCGCCCGCACGCTACTCGGATGGAGGCGGCGCCCATGCCCACGGGGGCAGCTCGGGCCGGCCCTCGTTCCGTATCCTCACCCGCGTGCCCATGAACGCCGGGGCGACCGGCAGGGCCGCATCGCGTGCCACCTCGAGCACGACACCGATGGAGACCACCCGCGCGGGGTCCAACGTGGGCGCGTCCTGGCGGTCGTAGTAGCTCAGGACCAGACGGCGCACGCCGTCGACCAGGGGCTGGGCTCCTCCGCCCGCCTCCCGGCGCAGCACCGTGCCGCGCAGGAGATACGTCACGCGCTCGCGGGTGGGGTCGATGACGCCGTTCTCGTTCAGGTCGTGCTGGAGCGTCACGCGCTCGGGCTCCGCGAGCACGATGGCGGCGAGGCCGGCGCCCTGGGGGTCGTAGCCGGCCTGGCGCAGCTCGGTGGCCATGCGCTCGAGCCCCACGCGCGCGCCCTGAGTCGCGTCCGCGCGGGCCAGGCCCGCGGCGTAGGCCCGCTGCCCCGCGAGGAAGAGGCTCAGCGTGCCCGCCATGACGAGGCCGGCGAGGCCCATGGCCACCAGGAGCTCCACCATGGAGGATCCGCGCGCCATGCCGTGGAGCCTCGGGCCGCCGGCGCGGGCGCGTCAATGTCCGATCGGCGAGACGCCCCCGCGCGGATACGTGTATCGGTCAGTCGAGGATGGGCTTGGGCGGATCCGTCGAGTAGTCGTAGAAGCCGCGGCCGGTCTTGCGCCCGAGGTCGCCGCGCTTCACGCGCTTCTCGAGCTCCCGCGGCGGCTTGTCGTTCGGGTCCTTGGTGACCTCGTAGGTCTCCAGCCGCGCGTTGTAGCCGATGTCCAGCCCGGAGAGGTCGCCGAGCTTGAACGGGCCGAGGGGATGGTTCAGGCCCAGCTCCACCGCCTTGTCGATGTCGGCGTGGTTGGCCACGCCCTGCTCGAGGCAGTAGTAGGCCTCGCGCACGAGGGCGCGGAGGATGCGGTTCACGAGGAAGCCGGGCAGCTCCTTTCTGAGAATGACCGCTTCCCGCCCGCTGCGGCGCGCCACCTCGGCGGTGATCTCCACCGTCTCCTCGGTGGTCGCCTGCCCCTTCACCACCTCCACGAGCTTCATCACCAGCGGCGGATAGAAGTAGTGCATGTTGACGCACTTCTCCGGCCGCTTGGTGGCGGAGGCGATCTGCGAGTTCATGAGGGTCGAGGAGTTCGTGGCGAGGACGGCGTGGGGCGGGCAGAAGCGGTCGAGCCTGGCGAAGCACTCCCGCTTGGGCTCGAGGCGCTCCACGATGGCCTCGATGACGAAGTCGGCGTCGCGCGCGGCCTTCTCGAGATCGGGCTCCAGCCGCACCCGCGCGATCGCTTCCTCCATCTGATCCTTGGTCATCTGCCCCTTCTGCACGCGCCGCTCGAGCTGCTTGCGGTTGCCCGCCATGCCCTTGTCGAGGACTTCCATGCTCAGGTCGTTGAGGGTCAGCGCGTAGCCGTGCAGCGCGGACTGCATGGCGATCTGCGCCCCCATCTGCCCCGCCCCCACCACGAGGATGCGCTTGACGTCGTCGGCCTTCATCGCTCGCTCCTCCTCACGCCAGCGGCGGCTTCTTGTCCGCCCACGGCGCGATCCGCTCGTAGCTCGCGGCGGCGCGCAGCACCGTCGCGTCGTCGAAGCGCCGGCCCACGATCTGCAGCCCGATGGGCAGGCCGTCCTTGGTGAAGCCGCACGGCACCGAGGCCGCCGGATTGCCGGTGAGGTTGAACGGATAGGTGAACGGGATCCAGTCGTAGGCCTCCACCGGGCGCCCCGCGATGTCGGGGGGGTTGTCCAGCCCCACCTTGAACGGCGGCGTCGCGATGGTGGGCGTGAGGAGGAGGTCGTGCCCGTCGAAGTAGCGGCGCACGTGGTCGTACCAGTTGAGGCGGTCGAACCACGCCTGCACGTAGCGCGTCGCCGGCCACTTGACCGCGTCCTGGATGATGGGCAGGAGGCCGGGGTCGATGTCCTGCGGCCGGTCGAGATAGGGGGCCATCCGCGTGGCGATGCCGCCGCAGAACACCGCCTCCCACGCCGCCTTGGGCGACGGCCAGGCTAGCCGGACCTCGTCCACCTTGGCGCCCAGCTCGCGGAACCGGCGCGCCGCCTTCGCGCACGTGGCCTCCACCTCGGGATCGACCACTCGGGCGAATCCCAGATCAGGCGACCATCCGATCCGAAGCGCCTTGAGCCCGCCGCGCAGCGCCTTCACGTAGTCGACATCGGACGCGGGCAGCGAGTACTGATCGCGCTCGTCCGGCCCCGCGCACGCGTTCATCACCAGCGCGGCGTCCTCCACCGTCCGCGTCATGGGGCCGATGTGCGACAGGCTCCACGCGCCGCTCGGCGGGTAGACGGGAATGCGCCCGTAGGAGGCCTTGTGGCCGAAGATGCCCACGCACGAGGCGGGGATGCGGATGGACCCGCCGCCGTCGGTGCCGATGGCGATGGGCCCGAGTCCCGCCGCCACCGCCGCGCTGGCGCCCCCGCTGGAGCCGCCGGGCGTGCGGTCGGCGTTCCATGGGTTCCGCGTCACGCCGAAGAGCAGGTTGTGGGTGGCCCCGATCCAGCCGAAGGTGGGCGTGTTCGTCTTCCCGAGCTGGATGGCGCCCGCGGTCTTCATTCGCGCGACCATCGGCGCGTCCTCGGTCGGCACGTTGTCCGCGTAGAAGCGCGTGCCGAAGGTGGTCCGGACGCCCTTGGTGATCACGAGGTCCTTGGTGGAGAACGGCACGCCGTGGAGCGGGCCCAGCTTGGCGCCGCGCTTGCCGAGGGCGCGCTCGGCGGCGCGGGCGTCGCGCAGGGCCTGCTCGGGGGTGAGGGTCACGTAGGCGTTGAGATACGGGTTCACCCGGTCGATGCGCTCGAGCACCGCCCGCACGACCTCCACCGGGGAGATCTTCTTCTTGCGGACCGCCGCGGCGAGCGCGGCGGCCGACATCCAGCACAGCTCGTCGTTCGCCATGTCGGGATCTCCTGGTGTCGAGGGGCGGTCGACCGGGGGCGCTCAGGCGCCGCGGAGGCGCGGGTCCAGCGTGTCGCGGAGGGCGTCGCCGAGCAGGTTCGAGCCGAAGACGGCGAGACTGATGGCGACGCCGGGGAAGAGGACGAGATGGGGCGCCTTCTGCGCGTACTCCGCCGCGGACACCGACAGCATGCGGCCCCACGACGGATAGGGCTCGGGCACACCGAGGCCGAGGAACGACAGCGTGGCCTCCACGAGGATCGCGCTGCCGAGCTGGGCGGTCATGAGCACGATGAAGGGGCCGATCGTATTGGGCAGGATGTGCCGGAAGGCCACGCGGAGGTGGCGCACTCCCACCGCGCGAGCCGCCTCCACGTACTGCATCTCCCGGATGGACAGCACGCTGGAGCGGATGACGCGCGCGGCCCGGGGGATGATGGGCACGGAGATGGCGATGACCACGTTCTGGATGGACGCCCCCAGCGCCGCCGACATCACCATGGCGAGCACGAGCAGCGGCAGCCCCTGCAGGATGTCGAGCACGCGCTGGGTGATGAGGTCGGTCTTGCCGCCGATGTAGCCCGAGAGGAGTCCGATGATGCCGCCGAGGAAGGAGCCCAGCAGGGTGGACGCGATGCCCACGATGAGGGACACCCGCGCGCCGTGGACGATGCGCGAATAGACGTCGCGCCCCAGGTGGTCGGAGCCCAGCCAGTGCTCGGTGGACGGCCGCCCGAGGGTCTGGGCGGCGTCGGTGGCGATGGGATCGTGCGTCTCGACCACGTTGGCGAAGATCGCGGTGAGCGTGATGGCGAGCATGATGAAGCCGCCCGCCGCGCCCAGCGGCTTCTTGCGAACGAAGCGCCCCAGCACGGTGAAGGCGCCCGGGCGCGCCACCATGGGCCGCGCGGTGGCGGGCAGCGGGACGGTCGCCGGGCTCGCCGGGCTAGTTGCCATAGCGCACGCGCGGGTCGAGGAAGCCGTACAGCATGTCGACGAACAGGTTGGACAGGATCACCACCACCGCGATGAACATCACGAGGTTCTGGACGATGGGGTAGTCGCGCCACAGGATGGCCTGGACGAGGAAGCGCGCCACCCCCGGCAGGTTGAACACGTTCTCCGTCACCACCAGCCCGCCGATGAGGAACGCGAACTCGATGCCGATCACCGTGACCACGGGCAGGATGGCGTTCTTGAGGGCGTGCCGCCAGATCACGATGCGCTCGCTCTGCCCCTTCGCCCACGCGGTGCGGATGTAGTCCTCGCGCATGACCTCGAGGAGGGCGGAGCGCGTGATGCGCATGATCAAGGCGGAAGAGCGGTAGCCCACCGCGAGGGCGGGCAGGCCGAACTGCACCGCGTGCAGCCACAGGCTCTCCCGCGGGCTCACGTAGGTGACGGGGGGGATCCACTGCAGATACGACACCAGGCCCAGGATGATCACCATGCCGAGCCAGAACGCCGGCATGCTGAGCCCGGCGAGGCTGAACACGCGCAGCACGTAGTCGAGGGTGGTGTCCTGGCGGATGGCGCTGATGACGCCGGTCGGCACGCCGAGCAGGACCGCGACGAGCGTGGACAGCACCGCCAGCTCGAGGGTGACGGGGATGAGCGGGCGAATCACGTCCCACGCGGGCTGATCGTAGCGATACGACTTGCCGAGGTCGCCGGTGAGGAAGTTGCGGACCCACTCGAAGTACTGGGTCACGAGCGGCTTGTCGATCCCCAGCTCCTTCATGATCGCCTTGCGCTCCTCGGCGTTCACGTAGCCGCCGGTGGAGAAGAGGATGTCGACGATGTCGCCGGGGGCGAAGCGAAGGAGGGCGAAGATCACGATCGACATCCCGACGAGGGTGAGCACGGCGATGCCCAGGCGCTGGGCGAGGTAGGTCTTCACGGCGAGAGGCTACCACGCGGGGCAGGAGCGGCAAAGCCCGCTCCCACCCCGCCGATCGAGCGCACGCGTGCGGCTACTTGTCGCGCCACACGTCCTGGAATCGCGAGAAGTTGTAGACGTTGTTGTGCGCGACCAGCCCCTTCACGTGCGCCCAGTGCGCGTAGTAGTCCAGCCGCTGGGCGAGGATGGGACGGGGCGCGTCCTGCTCGAGGCGCTTCTGGATGTCGATGACCATCGCGGTGCGCTTCTTGACGTCCAGCTCCTGGCTCTGCCGATCGAACAGCCGCATGACCTCTTCGCTGCAGTACTGGCTGTAGTTCCGCGGCGAGCCGCACGCGTAGTTCTCGTAGAAGTTCGCGTCCGGATCGTCGGTGCCGAGCCCGGTGAGGTTGGCGCCGATCTGGTAGTCGCCCCGGGTCGCGGTGGCGTGCCATTGCGCGGTCTCGATCTGCTTGAGGGTGCTCTCGATGCCCACCTGCTTGAGCTCGTTGATCACGAAGGAGGCCATGTCGAGGTAGATGGCGATGGCGCGGACGCTCATCTCCACCTTGAGCGGGCTCTGGGCGGTGATGCCGGCCTCGGCGAGGAGCTTCTTCGCCTGCGCCTTCATGTCCTCGGGCTTGCCGTAGCCGGGCAGCGCGGCGAGGTCCTTCTCGAGCATGCCCCACACGCCGTAGGGCCGCGGCAGCATGGCCGCGCCGAGCACCGCGCCGCCCTGATGCGCGGCCTGGATGAGGCCCCGCCGGTCGATGGCGTAGCTGACGGCGAGCCGCACCTTGGGATTGTCGAAGGGCGGCTTCTTGGTGTTCATGATGATGTTGTCACTGACGTTCTGCGCCACCGGCTGGAACACCATGGTGGGCACGGCCTTCTTGAGCTGCTCCATGGCGGTGCGTCCGGTCTCGCCCGGGAAGGCGACGTCGAGCTGGCCGGACTGCAGGGCGGCGGTCCGCGTGCCCCGCTCCACGATGACCACGTAGCGGATCCCGTCGAGGTAGGGGCGGCCCTTCACGTAGAAGTCGGGGTTCTTCACGTACTCGATGAACTCGCCCTTCCGCCACTCCTTCAGCTTGAAGGGGCCCGTGCCGATGCAGCCGGTGCGGTACGCGGCGGGCGGCACGTGGGCGGCGTACACCGGCGAGTAGCCGGAGGCGAGCATGAGGAGCAGCGACGGCTGCGGGCGCTTCAGGCGGAACACCACCGTGTAGGGATCGGGAGCCTCGATGTGCTCGACGTTGGCGTACCAGTCTTTTCTCGGGCTGATCCGGAGCTTCGCGGGGGCGTCCGGCGCCTCCCGCACCATGTCGAAGGTGTGCTTGACGTCCTTCGACGTGAACGGCTTGCCGTCGTGCCACTTCACGTCCTTTCTGAGAAAGAACACGAGGTTCTTGTAGTTGTCCTGCCAGGACCATTTCTCGGCGAGCTCGCCCACGATGCTGTCCATGCTGTCGGTCTTCTTGCCGGGGTCGAAGAAGACGAGGTTGCTGAAGCACGGCAGCGAGGGCGTGCTCGTCGCCACCGTGGACGTTTCGTGGGTGGCGAAGCCCTGGGCGAGATCCTCGCGCGCCATGATGTTCAGGGTGCCGCCCGACTTGGGCGCCTGGCCGATGGCCGGCGTGAGGGCGAGACCGCCCACCACGGCGATGGCGAGACCGGCGGCGAGGGTGACGAGCATCGGTTTCCGCATGTCCACTCCTCTCTGAGGTGCGCGGCGCGCGATGTGGGTCACGCGACGCGGAAGCGCTGTAGGCAGGAAATGGTACGCGATGGCCGGGGAGGCGACAACTATGGGGGCAGTGTTTCACAATGCCGAACGGAGACGCCGCGCCGGCGCCCCCCCCCGGTGGAGCGCCGGCGTGCGCGCCGGGTCAGTCCGCGGAGGCGGCGACCGGCGTCCCCTCCTCGGCGGCCTCGGCCGGGCGCAGGGCGCGCTCCGCGACGGCCACGCGCTCGTGGAGCGCGCGGCGGTGCCGCTCGAGCACGCCGCCCAGGATCACCTCGTGCACCAGCGCCTGCTTGAACAGGAAGGTCGACTCGCCGCCTTCGAAGCGCTCCTCGAGGAATTCGAGATGCGCGAGCAGGCGCAGGGTGCGGTCGAGCGACTCCGGCTCCTCGCACACGGCGCGCAGCACGGCCACGGAGAATCCGCGCCCCACCACCGCCGCGCACTGGAGCAGGCGGCGCGCCGGCTCGGGCAACCGGTCCACCCGCGCGCTCACCACGTCCTGCACCGTGTCGGGCACGGGCCCCTCGCCGCCGTCCCCGGTCTCGGCGGCGGCCCGGGTCAGCTCCTCGAGGAAGAGCGGATTCCCCTCCGCCTTGTCGAGAATGCGCGCGGTGGCCGCGTCCGAGAGCTGCGCGCCGCCGGGCAGCATCGTGACCAGGCGCCGGCTCTCCGCGGAGCCCAGGGGACTCAGCGAGAGCTGGGTGCCCGACGAGCGGTCACCCCAGCGCGGCCGATAGCCGGGCCGGTAGGTGAAGACGAGCAGCATCGGGGCGCCGGCCGCGCGCTCGACGAGCGAGGCCGCGTACTCCTCGGAGAGCGCGTCGATCCAGTGCAGATCCTCCACCACGATGACGAGGGGGCGCCGCCGGCTACCGCCCAGCGCCATCTGCCGCAGCACTTCGAAGGTGCGCGCCTTCACCAGCTCCGGCGCGCGGCCTTCCAGCGACTCGGCGCCGTCTTGGACGCCGAGCAGGCGGAGCAGCGGGGGCGCGCCCGCCTGCACGTCCACGCCGACCTCGCGCAGGCCGGCGCGCACCTTGGACGCGATGACCTCGGGGCGATCCTCCTCGCCGAGACCGCAGTTCTGTCGCAGGATGTCGAGCACCGGTCCGTAGGGCGTGGCGCCGCCGTACGGCACGCAGCGACCTTCCAGCCAGGTGATGGGACGGCCGGCCACACGCCGACGGAACTCGCAGAGCAGCCGGGACTTCCCCATCCCGGGCTCCCCCACCACCGCCAGCACCTGCCCACGGCCGGACTCGGCGCGGGCGAGCAGGGCGTCCAGGTGCGCGAGCTCGTCCTCGCGGCCCACGAACTCGGTCAGCGCGCGTCCCCCCGCCTCGTCGAGGCGGCCTCGGCGGGGACCCCGGCCGAGCACGCGCCAGCGGGCCACGGGGGCGCTCTTCCCCTTGATGCTCACCGCGGGGCAGCGCTCGAGGCGGACGTAGCCCTGCGCCAGGCGCGCCGTGCCCTCGCCGACGACGATCTCGCCGGCCTCCGCCGCTTCCATGAGGCGCCAGGCCACGTTGGTGGAGTCGCCGACGGCGGTGTAGTCCATGCGGAGATGGTCTCCCACGCTGCCCACCACCACCGGCCCGGTGTTGATGCCGATGGCGGCGCTCAGGGGCTCCTCCTCCAGCTCGCGCACGCCGCGCTGTATGGCGAGCGCCGCCAGCACGGCGCGGCGCGCATGGTCCTCGCGGGCCACGGGCGCCCCGAACAGCGCCATGACCCCGTCCTCCAGGAACTGATTGACCGTGCCTTCGTAGCGCTCCACCTCGGCGAGGGCCAGGGCGAAGAAGCGCTCCAGGAGCGCGTGCATGCGCTCGGGCCCCAGCGCGGCGGCCAGCCCGGCCGCGCCCGACAGGGCACAGAAGAGCACGCTCACCTGCTTGCGCTCGCCGTCGCGCGCCTCGCGCGAGGGGAGCCCGGC
>Ga0081538_10002971_pt1 | contig 16187 bp, 17 predicted proteins | sample TabmetS5T2R1_FD_71022 | JGI IMG/M metagenome (GOLD analysis project Ga0081538, IMG submission 71022) | Tabebuia heterophylla rhizosphere microbial communities from the University of Puerto Rico - S5T2R1 | ecosystem: Host-associated > Plants > Roots > Rhizosphere ... | reverse complement strand
AGCGGGATCGGCCGGACTGCCGCGCCCGGTCGCGGGTTGACGGGGATATTCGCGGTCGACCGGCGACCGAGCCCGACACCCCAATCGAACCCGCTCCTCAGTGCAAGCCGTTCGCTGGGGCTAACGCAACGCCCGATACAACTCCGAGGTCTGCTCCGCGATCGCGGACCAGTCGAATCTTGCGAGCGCCCGCTCGCGGCCCGCGCGGCCCATCGCCGCCGCGCGCTGGGGATCGGCGAGCAGCGCGTTGACCCGCTCGGCGATCGCGCTCGCGAACGCGCCGGGGTCGGCGGGCTCGATTGCGCCCGGCGCCGGCGCGAACGGGACGAGTAGCCCGGTGACGCCGTCGTCGACGACCTCGACGATCCCGCCGGTCGCGGTCGCGACGACCGCAGCCTCGCAGGCCATCGCCTCGAGGTTCACGATCCCGAGCGGCTCGTAGATCGACGGGCAGACGAACACGGTCGCGTGGCTGAGCAGCTGGATGACCTCCGGCTTCGGCAGCATCTCGTCGATCCAGACGACGTTGCCGCGCTCCGCCCGCAGGCGCTCGACGAGCCCCTCGACCTCGGCGCCGATCTCCGGCGTGTCGGGCGCGCCCGCGCACAGCACCAGCTGCGCGGCCGGGTCGAATCGGAGGGCGGCCTGGAGCAGATACGGGACGCCCTTCTGGCGCGTGATCCGCCCGACGAAGACGACCGCCGGGCGCGCCGGGTCGACGCCGTGGCGCTCGAGCGCGTCGGTCCTTGGATCGGGGTTGTACTCGTTCGCGTCGATGCCGTTGTAGATCACGCGCACGTTCTCGGCCTCGATCGCGGGATAGCTCGCGAGGATGTCGCGGCGCATCCCCTCCGACACCGCGATCACCGCATCGGCGCCCTCCAGCCCGATCCGCTCGCACCAGCTCGACAGCGCGTAGCCGCCGCCGAGCTGCTCGGCCTTCCACGGGCGTAGCGGCTCGAGCGAGTGCACGGTGGCGACGTGCGGGACGCCGTAGGTCAGCTTGGCGAGGTGGCCGGCGAGGTTCGCGTACCAGGTGTGGCTGTGGACGAGCTCGGCGCCGTGCGCCCCCGCAGCCATCGCGAGGTCGATCGACATCGCCTGCAGTGCCGCCAGGTGCGGCTCGGGGCCGGCGAGCGCGCCCCAGGCCTTGTGCGCTACGACGCGCGGGTCGTCGCGCGGCGCGCCCCAGCAGTGGACCGTCAGCTCCTCGCGCCGCGCCAGCTCGCGCGCCAGGTACTCCACGTGCACGCCGGCCCCGCCGTAGACCTCCGGCGGGTACTCGCGCGTGAGCAGAGCGACGCGCACTAGGGCTCGACGACGTCGCCCTTGCCGACCACGACGACGCCGCCGTGCGACACCGTGTAGCGCTCCTTGTCGGCGTCGACGTCGACGCCGACCTGCGCGCCGGGGTGGACGTAGACGTTCTTGTCGAGGATCGCTCGCTTGACGACCGCGCCGCGGCCGACCTCCACCCCCGGCATCAGCACGGAGTCCTCGACCGACGCGTGCGAGTGGATGTGGACGCTGGGCGAGAGCACCGAGCGGCGCACCTCTCCGCCGGAGACGACGACGCCGGCGCACACCATCGAGTCGAGCGCGTGGCCCATCCGCTCCTCGTCGGCGAACACGAACTTCGCGGGCGGCAGCGGCTCGTGCGACGTCAGGATCGGCCACTCGCGGTTGTAGAGGTTGAAGACCGGCTCGATCGAGATCAGGTCCATGTGCGCCTCCCAGAACGCGTCCAGCGTCCCCACGTCGCGCCAGTAGCCGCGGTCGCGCGGCGTCGCGCCCGGCACCTCGTTCTCCGAGAAGTCGTACACCTGCGCCTGGCCGCGCTCGACCAGCATCGGGATCAGGTTGCCGCCGACGTCATGGGCAGAAGTGTCGTCCTGCGCATCCTCGGCGACGATCTTCCGCAGCACGTCGGCGGTGAAGACGTAGTTGCCCATCGACGCGTAGACCTGGTCGGGCGCGTCCGGCAGCCCGCGGGCGTCCTTCGGCTTTTCGCGGAATGCCGCGATCGCCCGGCCGTCCGGCGCGGTCTCGATCACGCCGAACTGGTCCGCCAGCCCGAGCGGCGCGCGCAGCGCGGCGACCGTCACTCCCGCTCCGCTGTCGATGTGCTGCGCGACCATCTGGCGCGGGTCCATGCGGTAGATGTGGTCGGCGCCGAACACGATCACGTAGTCGGGGCGCTCGTCGTTGAGCAGGTTGAAGTTCTGGTAGATCGCGTCGGCCGAGCCGGCGAACCAGCGCGGGCCGCGGCGCATCTGCGCCGGCACCGGCGTGACGTAGTTGCCGAGCAGCGCCGAGAGCCGCCACGTCAGCGAGACGTGGCGGTCGAGCGAATGGCTCTTGTACTGCGTCAGCACAACGATCCGCAGGTAGCCCGCGTTGACGAGGTTCGACAGCGCGAAGTCGATGAGCCGGTAGTTGCCGCCGAACGGCACCGCCGGCTTGGCGCGATCGAGCGTGAGCGGCGCGAGCCGCTTGCCCTCCCCGCCCGCGAGCACCATCGCCAGCACGCGGGCCACGCTCAGCCCTCCAGCGCGCGGCCGACGATCTCCTCCGCCTCGCCGACGATCCGCTCCAGCCGCTGCTCGCCGTCGAGGCTCTCCGCGTAGACCTTGTAGACGTCCTCGGTGCCGGACGGGCGCGCGGCGAACCAGCCGTGCGCGGCCACGACCTTGAGCCCGCCGATCGGCGCGCCGTTGCCGGGGGCCTCGGTGAGGACCGACTCGATCGGCTCGCCGGCGAGCGAGTCGCTCTCGACCTGCTCGGGCGAGAGCTTGCCGAGCACGTCCTTCTGCTCGGCGCTCGCGGGGACGTCGGTGCGCTTGTAGGCGGCGTGGCCGAAGCGCTCGGCCAGCTCGGCGTAGACCTCGCCCGGGTCCTTGCCGGTCGTCGCCTTCATCTCGGCCGCGAGCAGGCACGGGATCAAGCCGTCCTTGTCGGTGCTCCAGGCGCTGCCGTCGCGGGCCAGGAACGAGGCGCCCGCGCTCTCCTCGCCGCCGAAGCCGAGCGTCCCGTCGAGCAGCCCGGAGACGAACCACTTGAACCCGACCGGCACCTCGACGAGCGGCCGCCCGAGGTCGGCCGCGACGCGGTCGATGATCGAGGAGCTCACGAGCGTCTTGCCGATGCCGACGCCGGGACCCCAGGCACGGTGGCCGCCGAACAGGTACGCGATGCACGCGGCGAGGTGGTGGTTCGGTGCGATAAGGCCGGCGGACGGCGTGACGATCCCGTGGCGGTCGGCGTCGGGGTCGTTGGCGAACGCGACGTCGAAGCGGTCGGCGAGCTCGCGCAGCCGCGCCATCGCGTACGGCGACGAGCAGTCCATGCGGATCTTGCCGTCGTGGTCGAGCGGGACGAAGCGGAACGTCGGGTCGACCTGGTCGTTGACGAGCTCGATGTCGAGCCCGTGGCGGTCGCGGATCGCCTGCCAGTAGGCGACGCTCGCGCCGCCGAGCGGGTCGGCGCCGATCCGCACGCCGGCGGAGCGGATCGCATTGATGTCGATGACCGAGCCGAGGTCGTCGACGTAGGCACTGACGTAGTCGCGGCCGGTGACGTGTGCGTCCTCGTAGGGCACGCGCGGCACGTCGCCGAGGCCCTCGTCGAGCAGCCGGTTCGCCGCGCGCTGGATCCAGCCCGTGACGTCGGTGTCGGCCGGGCCGCCGTGCGGCGGGTTGTACTTGAAGCCGCCGTCGCCGGGCGGGTTGTGCGACGGCGTCACGACGATGCCGTCGGCCGCCGGCGGGTGCGCGCGGCTGCCGCCGCGGTTGTGGGTCAGGATCGCGTGCGAGATGACCGGCGTCGGCGTGTAGCCACCGGCCGCGTCGACGACGACCTCGACGCCGTGGCCGGCGAGCACCTCGACGATCGTGCGCGCCGCCGGCTCGGACAGCGCGTGCGTGTCGCGGCCTAGGTACAGCGGGCCCGCGATCCCCTGCTCGGACCGGTAAGCGCAGACGGCGGCGCTGATCGCGACGACGTGCGCCTCGGTGAAGCTGCCGTCGAGCGACGTGCCGCGGTGCCCCGACGTCCCGAAGGCGACCGGCGCGGCCGGCGGCTCCTCGTGGTAGGCGGCGAGCAGCCGGTCGAGGTCGACGAGGTCGCCGGCGCCGGGCAGCTGCCCGGCGCGTGGATCGACGGTCATCGTTCCGCCACCCGGTCAACCCTCCTTCGTGGTCTTCAGCGTCTGCGCCACATGCTCCGGATCCCTTCGCGCGGCGTCCTTGACGACCTGGTCGTAGCCGACCGCGCCGGGCTCGGCGGCCCCGGTCATGATCGCCACGACCTCGTTCATCGTGTGCGTCTGCGGCGTGACGACGTCGATCCGCTTGCCCAGCCGGTGGATGTGGATCCGATCGGCCACCTCGAACACGTGCGGCATGTTATGGCTGATCAGGATCACGGGGATTCCGCTGTCGCGGACTCTGAGGATCAGCTCCAGCACGTGGGCCGATTCCTTGACCCCGAGCGCCGCCGTCGGCTCGTCGAGGATGATCACCTTGCTACCGAACGCCGCCGCCCTGGCGACCGCCACTCCCTGCCGCTGGCCGCCGGAGAGCGACTCGACCATCTGCGTGATGTCCTGGATCGTCATGATCCCGAGCTCGGACATCTGCTGCTTGGCCTCCGCGCGCATCTTGCCGCGGTCGAGCTTGCGGAAGACCTTGCCGAGGATGCCGGGCGCCCGCGGCTCGCGGCCGAGGAACAGGTTGTCGGCGATGTCGAGCGACGGTGACACGGCCAGCGTCTGGTAGACGGTCTCGATCCCGTACGCCCGCGCGTCGATCGGCGTGCGCATGTGGATCGGATTGCCGTCGAGCAGGATCTCGCCCTCGTCCGGCACGACCGCGCCCGACAGGCACTTGATCAGCGAGGACTTGCCGGCGCCGTTGTCCCCGATCACGGCCAGGATCTCCCCCGGCCGCAGATCGAAGTCGGAGCCGGCGAGCGCCGTCACGTGCCCGTAGCGCTTCACGAGCCCGCGCGCCTCCAGGATCGGCTTCACCCCGTCGGTCGTCATGCCTTCACCTTCCGGATCCACTGGTCGATCGCCACGGCGGCGATGATGAGCACGCCCACGGCGAAGTCCTGCCACAGGACATCGGTTCCCGCAAGCGTCAGGCCGTTGCGCAGCACGCCGACGATCAGCGCGCCGAACAGCGTGCCGATGACGAGGCCGCGCCCCCCGAACAGGCTGGTGCCGCCGATGACGACCGCTGTGATCGAGTCGAGGTTCGCGTTGAGCCCCGCCTGCGGGCTGGCGGAGGCGATCCGGCCGATCAGCATCCACGCCGCGACCGCGCAGATGAGGCCCGCGACGATGTAGACGCTCAGCAGCACGCGGTCGGTCCGCACGCCGGCCAGCCGGGCCGCCTCGGCGTCGTCACCGACGGCGTACACGTGCCGGCCCCAGGCGGTGTTCTTGAGCACCCACCAGGCGGCCGCAAACATGCCCAGCATGATCAGCGATCCGTAGGTGATCTTCGTGTCGCCGACGCTGATCGTGTTGCCGGTCCAGAGCAGTAGGTCCGACATGTCGACGCCGCGCGTCGTCTCGCTCTTCGAGTAGTAGAGATTGAGCGCGAAGAACACGTTCAGCGTGCCGAGCGTGACGATGAACGGCGGCAGCCGCAGCCGCGTGACGAGCGCGCCGTTCACGAGGCCGCAGGCGGTTCCGACGCCGAAGCCGATCAGCAGCGCCAGCAGCCCCGGCACGCCGGAGTCGGCGGACAGCTTGGCCATCACGATCGACGACAGCACCATGATCGCGCCGACCGACAGGTCGATGCCGGCGGTGAGGATGATCAGCGTCTGCGCGATGCCGAGCGTCCCGACGACCATCACTTGCTGGACGATCAGCGACAGATTCGCCGGCTCCAGGAAGCCGTCCGCCGTGACGGTGAAGACCACGACCGCCAGCAGGAGCACGAACAGCGGTCCCAGCGTGGCGTTCGAGTGGAGGACGTCGTGGATGCGGGTCGTCAGGCCGCCGGGGCGCTCGGCCCCGACGACCCCTCCCGCCGTCCCGGCGCCCTGCGGCGCCGGGACGAGCTTGCGGAAGAGCTTGCCCATGATCGTCTAGCCCCAGCAGTTCTCGAGGCCGTACGCGGTGTCCTCGGACTTGACCCCGTCCTGCGGGTCGTCGGTGATGAGCGTCACGCCGGTGTCGATGAAGTCCTTGCCGCCCTCGGGCTGCGGCTTGGTCCCGTCCTCGGCGAACTTGTCGACCGCCTCCACGCCCATCTCGGCCATCTTCAGCGGGTACTGCTGCGACGTCGCGCCGATGATGCCCTTCTTGACGTTCTCGACACCCGGGCAGCCGCCGTCGACCGACACGATCGTGATGTCCTTCTCCTTGCCCGCGGCCTTGATCGCCTCGTACGCGCCCGCCGCGGCCGGCTCGTTGATCGTGTACACGAGGTTGATGCCGGGGTCCTTCTGGAGCAGGTTCTCCATCGCCGTGCGGCCGCCCTCCTCGGCACCGTCGGTCACGTCGTGCCCAACGATCCGCGGGTCGTTCTCGTCGCCGATCTGCTTGTTGTCGCCGACGTCGATCCCGAAGCCCTCGAGGAAGCCCTGGTCGCGCTGGACGTCCACCGTCACGCCCTCGGGGTTGAGGTCGAGCATGGCGATCTTGGCGTCCTCGTACTTGCCGTCCTTCTCGAACTTGGCCTTCGCCCACTGGCCGATCAGCAGCCCCGCCTGGTAGTTGTCGGTCGCGAACGTCGCGTCGGCCGCGTCGGCCGGATCGAGCTGCGTATCGAGCGCGACGACGAGCAGGCCCTGCTGGCGCGCCTTGTCGACCGACGGCACGATCGCGCTCGAGTTGTTCGGCGTGATCAGGATGCCCTTCGCGCCGGCGCCGATCAGGCTCTCGACCGCCGCCACCTGGCTCTCATTGTCGCCGTCCTTCTTGCCGGCGAACGACTGCAGGTCGAGACCGAGCTCGGACGCCTTGCTCTCGGCGCCCTCCTTCATCTTCACGAAGAACGGATTCGTCTCGGTCTTCGTGATCAGGCCGACCTTCTCACCGCCGCCGTCGCCGCCGCTCGCGGCACCCTCGTCATCGTCGTCGCCGCAGGCCGCGAAGCCGGCCGTGAGCGCGAGCACCGACCCCAGCGCGATCATGCGGGACGCCTTGGGCGGCAATCCGAATGCCCTCATCTCTCCTACTCCTCATCGGCCCCGGCGTTGGTCCGAGGCCCGGTCGCTTGCGTCTCGATCTGAGCCGAGACAACGTTTTCAGCGCGTAGTTCTAGCACCGCGCTTCCGCCGATGTCAAGTGTTCGATAAAACGTTTTCAACGGCTGGACAGCGGCATATTCGCCGTGTAGCCTGCCGCAATTGTGAAAACGTTCTTTCGGATCGGTCGGTGACCAGCCCCGGCCGACGCGCGACGATGAAGGACGTCGCCAGCCTCGCGGGCGTGAGCCTCGCGACCGTCTCGCGGGTCATCAACAAGCGGGACGACGTGCATCCCGATCTCGCCGAGCGCGTGCGCGACGCGGTCGCGGTGCTGGGCTACCGGCGCGACCTCACGGCCAGCACGCTGCGCCGGACCGACCGGCTCTCCTCCACGATCGCGCTGATAATCGAGGACGTCGCGAACCCGTTCTTCTCCGCCGTGCACCGGGGGATAGAGGAAGTCGCGCGAGCGTCCGGCGTACTCACATTCGCCAGCTCGTCCGACGAGGACCCCGCGCGCGAACGCGAGCTAGCGGAGGCGTTCGGCGCGCGCGGCGTCGACGGGCTGATCATCGTGCCGTGCACCAGCGACCAGGGATACCTCGCCCGCGAGCGCGACTCCGGCACCCCGCTCGTGTTCGCCGACCGGCCGCCGCGCTTCCTCGATGCCGACGCCGTCGTGGTCGACAACGCGGGTGGCGCACGCGCCGCAGTCGAGCACCTGCTCGCCGCCGGGCACCGGCGGATCAGCTTCCTCGGCGACCGGGCGTCGCTGTTCACGGCGGTCGAGCGCCGGCGCGGCTACCGCGAGGCGCTCGCGCTCGCCGGCGTCGGCGAGGACCCCGCGCTCGAGCGGCACGGACTGGTCGACAGCGACCTCGCGGCCGCCGCCGTGAGCGAGCTGCTGCAGGTCCCGGACCCGCCGACCGCGCTGTTCACGGCGCAGAACCTGATCACGATCGGCGCGGTCCGGACGCTGCGCAGCCGCGGCGAGCAGCATCGAATCGCGCTCGTCGGCTTCGACGACGTTACGCTCGCCGACATGCTCGAACCCGGGATCAGCGTCGTCGTCCAGGATCCGTATGCGCTCGGCAGGCGTGCGGCCGAGCTGCTGTTCTCGCGCCTGGACGGGTTCGACGGCGACACCCGTCTCGACGTGCTGCCGACGGAGCTCGTCGCGCGCGGCTCCGGGGAGATCGCGCCTGCCGGGACGGCGGCATGAGCGCGGCGGACGGAACCATCGTCGTCACCGGCGAGGCGCTGATCGACCTTGTGCTGGGACGCGACGGCAGCCTCGACGGCCATCCCGGCGGCGGTCCCTACAACGTCGCGCGCACGATCGGCCGGCTGCAGCAGCCCGTCGCGTATCTCGGCCGCGTGTCGTCGGACGGCTTCGGCAGGCGGCTGTTGTCCGAGCTCGAGGCCGACGGCGTGGGCCTCGAGAGCATCGTCGCGACGGACGCCCCGACGACTCTGGCGCTGGCGGAGCTCGACGCCTCCGGCGCCGCGCAGTACCACTTCTACGACGCCGGCACCTCGGCGCCGGGCTTGACGCTCGAGGCCGCGTCGGCGGCCTTTCCGGAGCGTGTCGACGTGTTCTATCTCGGGACGCTCGGCCTCGTCTTCGAGCCGATGGCGACGACGCTCGAGGCGCTCGTCAAGCGGATCGGCGACGACACCCTCGTGGCGCTCGACCCCAACTGCCGGCCGACGATGATTGAGGACGCCGCCGCCTTCCGCGGGCTGCTCTCGCGCCTGCTCGCGCGCACGGACGTGCTCAAGGCAAGCGAAGACGATCTGGCCTGGATCGACCCGGGCGCCGATCCGGTCAGCGCGGCGCGCGGACTGCTTGGCCGTGACGGCGCCATCGCGCTCATCACGCTCGGCGCCGATGGAGCGCTCGCCGTCACCGCGGAGGAGACGGTCGCGGTCAGCGCGCCGAAGGTCGACGTCGTCGACACGATCGGCGCCGGGGACTCCTTCATGGGCGCATTCCTTGCGTACTGGCGAGCCCGAGGGCTCGGGCGCTCGGACCTGGGCCGTCTCGACGCGGTCGAGGAGGCGGCCGCGTTCGCGTGCCGCGTGGCCGCCATCACCTGCTCGCGCGCCGGGGCCGAGCCGCCGCGCCTCGGCGAGCTGTAGCCCGGCCCGGCTGTCGAGTCCGCCCGGCCCGCTTGTCACAAGCGTGTTACAAACTCGGCGCGCCGGGTTAACCTCTGCGCGGGACGGCCCCACCGTCCCGCTTCGCTCCCCGACGAAAGGAACACGCAATGGCGTGTCGTGTGATCGACTGGATCGCCAACGTCTTGCGCGAGCCGTACACGGAACCCGAGCCCCACTTCCACCAGGGGCCCGAGTCCGCGCCGGCGGTGTGCTACGACCCCCGCTGTGGCTCGCCGCGACTCGACGTCACGGAGTAGCGCCCGCGCGTCCGGCGCCGCGGCCAGGCGCCGCGGCGCCGGGTCGCCGGGCTTCCAGAGCCTGCTGACCGGCTCGTTTGCCACGCCGGCGGCCGAGAACCCGACCGTGGCGATGATCGAGGCCGCCTATAGGCATCACGGGATCGATGCTCGGTACATCAACTGCGACGTCGCGCCGAGCGCGCTCGGCGATGCGGTGCGCGGTGCGCGCGCGATGGGCTGGGCCGGCTTCAACTGCTCGATCCCGCACAAGGTCGCCGTGATCGAGCATCTCGACGGGCTCGCCGAATCGGCGGCCGTGATCGGCGCCGTGAACTGCGCCGTCACGCGCGACGACCGGTACTTCGGCGAGAACACGGATGGCCAAGGCTTCCTCGAGTCGCTCCGCACCGTCAGCGATCCCGCCGGCAAGACGCTGGTCGTGCTGGGAGCCGGCGGGGCGGCGCGCGCGATCGCGGTCGAGGCAGCGCTTGCCGGGGCGCGCGCGATCACGATCGTGAACCGCGATCGTACGCGCGGCGCCGCCCTCGTAGCGCTCCTGCAGGAGCGGACGGCCGCGCGCGTGGAGCTCGTCAGCTGGAAGCGGACATATCGCGTCCCCGATACCGCGGACGTCCTCGTCAACGCGACGTCCGTCGGGCTGTTCCCGGACGTGAACGCGCGGGTCGATCTCGATCGCGAGAGCCTCAGGCCCGGCATGGTCGTCGCCGACGTCATCCCCAACCCGCCGCGCACGCGGCTGCTCCGAGAAGCGGCCGCGCGTGGCTGCGCCACGCTCGACGGTCTCGGGATGCTGGTCGAACAGGGCGCCATCGGCATCCGTCACCGGACCGGCGTCGACCCCGACCGCGCGGTCATGCGGAGCACGCTGGAGGAGATCTTCGGCGGTGGCGCGTGATGACGCAGGCGCACGGCGAGCACAACGAGCGGACGCTCGAAGCCGCACGGATCCTGTTCGCCGAGCGCGGGTTCGCAGCCGTGACGATGGACGAGATCGCCGCCGAGGCGGGCGTCGCCAAGCCGCTGCTCTACACGAGCTTCGGCAGCAAGGAGGGCCTCTACCTCGCCTGCATGGAGCCCGCGGCGGAGGCGCTCGTCGAAACCGTCGCCGCGGCCGTCGAGCGGGCGGAGACACCGGGCGCGGCGCTGCGAGCGGGCGTGCACGCGTTCTTCATCTTCGTCGACGCCGACCGCGACGCCTGGCGCGTGCTGTTCGACGAGACGCTCCCGGCGGGCGCCGAGCCGGCGCGCCGGGCGGCCGAGCAGCGCGAGCGGCTGGCCGCGCTGGTCGCCGCCGCGGAGCTCGACCGCGTGCCGCCGGAGCGGCGCGCGGCGGCGCACGTCGAGGTCGAGGCGCTCGCGACCGCGATGCTCGGCGCGGCCGAGGCGCTCGCCCGCTGGTGGCTGCGCACCGAGGCGATGCCGGCCGCCGACGCCGCCGAGCTGCTCGTCCGCACGCTCGAGCGCGGGCTGATGCCGCGATGATGCGCCGATGCCGCCGTTGGACTGCGGGCAGCGCCGCCGGATGGTGCGGTCTTCCGAACCCCTACCGGTGCCCGCCCGCCGCCGCATTCGCAGGGTGGCCCCGTGGGAGTAGCGGCCGCCGGTCGCGACCATATTGCCATGACCACTCTTCTCCGCCGCTTCCGCGACGCCGTCGCGCAGCTCGGCGCCGACAGCCGCCCGGAGTTCAAGCGCATCGACGCTTCTCCCGCGCTGTACGACGACGGTTCGTGGCTGACTCCTAAGACCGCCTAGACAGCGGCCGCCGCAAGGCGGCCATGTCGGGGAACACCTCATCCGGCGCGGCGCCCGCAACGGGCGTCGCGCCGAATCCTTGCCTGTCGTCGCGCCCGTCGGGCACCATGCAGGCGTGCGACGGATCGCCCTCCTGCTCGCGACGGTCGCGCTCGCCGGCTGCGGCGGGTCCGGAGGCGAGCGCGAAGCGCCGCCCGACCGGGCCGACTTCGGCAGCCGGGTCGTAAGGGGCGAGGTGCGGACGCCGGACGCGCGGTCGCCCTTCGTGCGCGGCAGGGGGCTGTGGCGCTGCGAGACGACGGGCAGCATCGCCATGCGGGTCAGCCCTGACGGGCTCGCCTCGCTGTTCGTGCGTGGGCGGCTGCTCGCGTCGGTCGCGCCGACGCGCGCGCTGATCAACCGGTCATGCACGGCGCAGCGACCCGAGCGGCTTCCCCCGTTCCGCGCGCCGCGTGCGGTCGCGGGCGAGAGCCACGTGCTCTGCGCGGTGCCGCAGACGGTCCTGATCGACATGCGCGACGGCGACCTGAGCGTGCGCGCCGTGCATGGCCGCTTCCTGCTCGGCGCCGCGGTCAGCGAGCAGCACTTCGAGCCCGCCGGCCACTGGAGCGTCAGCTGCGAAGTGTTGTGAACCCCCTGGCGGCCGCCCGCTCCGCGTGCTGCAATTGACGTACTCCCCGCGACTCTCCCCAGGCTCCGAACAAGATGAATCTCCGCTCGATCCGCCGGCCCTCGGCGGCCGGTCCACGCGCGTGGCTCCGCGGCACTCGCCGCTGGCTGCTCGCACTGTTGGTCATCGCCGCGATCGTGCTGCACGACTCGGTCGGCGTGCTGCTCGCGATCATGGCGGTGCTCGTGCTCATCGACTCGGTGGTGCCCGTGCCGGGCGATCCGGGGATGAAGGCCGACGATCGCTTCCGGCTGATGGTGCGCAAGGGCAACAACGCGCGCCGGATGCGGCGGCTGCGCGGTCAGGGCCCCGAGCGGCTCGAGCTCTTCGACGACACTGCCGGCTGGGCGTCGATCGCGCCGCGGCGGGCGCTGGGAGTCGAGGCGATCGCGATCGAGTCGATCGTCGGGACCGTCGAGCACGCCAAGGCGCTCGACTTCGACCGTCGCTTCCGGCCGGGCTGGTCGACGAGCCGGCGCTGGCAGCGCGTCTGGCTGGCGCAGGCCCAGGGGATCGAGCTGCCGCCGATCTCCGTCTACCGCGTCGACGGTCGCCACATCGTGCGCGACGGCCACCACCGCGTGTCGGTCGCCCGCGACCGCGGCCTGCCGGCGGTCGACGCCGACGTCGTCGAGCTGCTCCGCACGCGCGCCGCGGCGTGACGGTGCGCGAGCTGCCGCCGCGCCGCCTCGCGGTGCGGGCGGCCGCCGTGCTACCGTTGCCTCTGAATGAACGTTCAATCAGAGGAGCGAGACGTGGCCTGGACCACCGCTGACATCCCCTCCCAGGCAGGCCGGACGGCGGTGGTGACCGGCGCCAATGGCGGGCTGGGACTCGAGACCGCACGAGCGCTCGCCGCCGCCGGCGCGCACGTCGTGATGGGCGCGCGCAACCAGGAGAAGGCCGTGGAAGCGGTCGCCGACATCCGCCGCGGCGTGCCGGACGCGTCGCTCGAGGTCATCGCGCTCGACCTCGCGTCGCAGGCGTCGGTACGCGACGCCGCCGAGCGCATCCTCGGCGCACACGGCACGATCGACCTGCTGATCAACAACGCCGGCGTGATGGGCATCCCCGAGCGCCGCACTGTCGACGGGTTCGAGATGCAGTTCGGGACGAACCACCTCGGCCACTACTCGCTCACCGCGCTGCTGATGCCCGCCCTGCTGCGCGCCGGCGCCGCACGCGTCGTCACCGTGACGAGCACCGCACACCACATCGGCCGTGCCGTCGATCCCGCCAACCCGCACCTCGAGGGCTCCTACACGCCGTGGCGCGCGTACGGCCAGTCGAAGCTGGCGAACTTCCACTTCGGCATCGGGCTGCAGCAGCGGCTCGCGGCGGCCGGCGCGCCGGCGGCGAGCCTGATCGCGCATCCCGGGTTGTCGAACACGGACCTCCAGGCCGTGAGCGTGCAGGAGACCGGCGGCGGGCTCTCGCAGCGGTTCTTCCACTGGCTCGCGCGGCACACCGGCATGGCGCCGCGCGAGGGCGCCCTGCCGCAGCTGCGGGCGGCGACCGACCCCGCCGCCAAGGGCGGCGACTTCTACGTGCCGCGGTTCTTCAACAACGGCGCTCCGGTCCGCAGGCCGATCCTGCGCCGGGTCGGGCTCGACACGGCGATCGCGCGCCTCTGGGAGGTGTCCGAGCGCGAGACCGGGCTCGTGATCGACGTCCGCCGCCGGACCCCGGAGCCGGTGACAAGCTAGCGCCGTGACGCAGGCTGGACTCGACCGCGCCGCGGCCGTGCGGCGGGCGCTGCGGGCGCTCGTCGCCGAGCGCGGCTTCCACGGAGCGTCGATGAGCGCCGTGGCGGCGGAGGCCGGCGTGGCGACCGGCACCGCGTACACGCACTACGCGTCGAAGGACGAGCTGGTGCTGGCCGCGTATCTCGAGACGAAGGCGGAGCTCGCCGCGGCGGCGACGGCGACGCTCGATGCAGCGGCCGGTCCGGCCGATCGCTTCCGCGCGATCTGGCTGGCAGCCTACCGGCACCTCGCCGCCAACCGCGATCACGCCCGGTTCCTGCTCCAGGTCGACTTCTCGCCGTACAGCGCCCGCGCGCACGAGGCCGCGCTGGCCGGAGACGGCGACCCGCTGCTGGAGCAGGCGGCGATGCCCGACGTCGCTGCCGCGCTCCTGCCGCTGCCGCTCGAGGTCCTCTACGAGCTCGGCCTCGGCCCGGCGGTGCGCCTGGCGGCCGCGGGAGCCGAGCTCGACGAGGCGACGCTCGGCGCGGTCGCCGACGCTTGCTGGCGCGCGATCAGCCGTCCGCTCGCCTAACGCGCTTCAATTCCGGCGAGTGCGACCGGAGAAGGAGGGAATCGTGATTGCCGACCTCGTGAACGGGAAGGTGGCCGAGCCGCTCAGCGTCCGTGCGATGGTGGGCGACCGGTCCGCGGAGCCGGGCGACGTGCTCACCCTCGCCGAGCGGCACGGCGCGAGCATGGTCGACCTCAAGTTCACCGACCTGCCGGGCACCTGGCAGCACATGGGCATGGCGCTCGAGAGCCTGGACGAGGAGGCGATCACCGACGGGATCGGCTTCGACGGGTCGTCGATCCGGGGCTTCCAGGAGATCTACGAGTCCGACATGCTGCTGCTTCCCGATGCCTCGACGGCGGTCCTGGACCCGTTCTACGAGGCGCCGACGGTCTCGCTCGTGTGCACGGTGCTCGACCCGATCACGCGCCAGCCGTACACGCGCGACCCGCGCTACGTGGCGATCAAGGCCGAGCAGCACCTGCGCTCGACCGGCGTCGCGGACGTCTCCTACTTCGGGCCGGAGGCGGAGTTCTACGTCTTCGACCACGTCGCCTTCGACCAGCAGGCGAACACGGCGTTCTACGAGGTCGACTCCGAGGAGGGGCACTGGACCTCGGGCCAGGGGTTCCAGCGGCGCGGCGAGGGGCTCGCGGCGCTCGGCTACACGAACCGCTCGCAGGAGGGCTACTTCCCCGCGCCGCCCAACGACACCCTCAGCGACCTGCGCGCGACGATGGTGATCGTGCTCGAGGCGCTCGGCATCCGGACCGAGAGCCACCACCACGAGGTCGGCGGGCCCGGCCAGGGCGAGATCGACCTCCGCTACCTGCCGCTGCTGGAGATGGCCGACGCCCTGCAGCTGCACAAGTACGTCGTCAAGAACACGGCGAAGCAGGCGGGCAAGGCGGCGACGTTCCTGCCCAAGCCGATCTTCGAGGAGAACGGCTCGGGCATGCACGTCCACCAGTCGCTGTGGAAGAACGGCGAGACGCTGATGCACTCCGCCGACGGCTACGGCCTGCTGTCGCCGCTCGCGCTGCACTACGCCGCCGGACTGCTGGAGCACGCCGCGGCGCTGCTCGCTTTCTGCGCGCCGTCGACCAACTCGTACCGCCGCCTGGTGCCCGGCTACGAGGCGCCGGTCCTGCTCAAGCACTCGCAGCGCAACCGGAGCGCCGCCGTGCGGATCCCGATGTACTCGGCGTCACCGAAGGCGAAGCGGCTCGAGTTCCGCCCGCCGGACCCGCTCGCCAACCCGTACCTGGCGTTCCCGGCGATGATGCTCGCCGGGCTCGACGGGATCGAGCGCGAGCTCGACCCCGGCGAGCCGATCGACCGCAACCTCTACGAGCTCCCGCCCGACCAGCTGGCCGACATCCCGACCGTGCCGACCTCGCTGGACGAGGCGCTCGACGCCCTGGAGGCCGACCACGCGTTCCTGACCAAGGGCGACGTCTTCACCGAGGACCTGATCGAGACCTACATCGAGTTCCGCCGCGAGCAGTCCGACCGCGTCAAGATCCGCCCCCACCCGTACGAGTTCCCGCTCTACTTCGACGGCTGAGCGAGTTCGGCGGCGCGATCTTTGGACATGTGGACAAGGAGAGCGCCGCCGGCCGTGGCTAGCCTGGCCGGCGACCCAGGACCTGTCCCGGAGGAGGATCCGCGAGACCCATGCCGCAGCGCACACGCACGCCCAACGTCCACGCCGCCCAGTGGAGCCCCAACGGGGGCTCGCTCGGACAGGCGGACCTGACCCAGCCCGGCGCCAACGTCTTCGGCGAGAACGTGTTCTCGACCGCCGTCCAGCGCCAGAGGCTGCCGAAGGCCGTCTACAAGCAGCTCCAGGAGACGCTCGAAGCCGGCGCACT
>Ga0081538_10002970_pt1 | contig 16188 bp, 12 predicted proteins | sample TabmetS5T2R1_FD_71022 | JGI IMG/M metagenome (GOLD analysis project Ga0081538, IMG submission 71022) | Tabebuia heterophylla rhizosphere microbial communities from the University of Puerto Rico - S5T2R1 | ecosystem: Host-associated > Plants > Roots > Rhizosphere ... | reverse complement strand
CTCGCCGTGCCGCTGGTGGCGCTGGTGGTGATGAACTACGTCGGCGACGCACTGGCCCCGACGCTGGTGGACAGCCATCCGGCCTGGCTCATCGCACTCAACGCGCGCAACCGCAACCTGGCGCTGGTCACCAACTCGCTCGATCCGTGGACGTACTACTCGATCGGCACCGCGCGGCTGCTGGTGAGCGATCCGCTGTTCTTCCTGCTCGGCTACTGGTACGGCGACGCCGCCGTCACCTGGATGGAGCGGCGCACCCACACGTGGGGCCAATTGCTGCGCCAAATCGAGCAGTGGTTCGGCAAGGCTGCGTACCCGCTGATCTTCATCGCCCCCAACAACTACATCTGCCTGTTCGCCGGGGCTGCCGGCATGCCGCTCCGGGCGTTCTTCGCCGTGAACCTTGCGGGGACGGTCACCCGGCTCTGGCTGATCCGGCTGGTCGGTGAGACGTTCGAGTCGCCGCTCGACGACCTGGTCGGCTGGATAGGCGACAACCGCATTCCGCTCCTGATCGTTTCGGTGGTGCTGGTCGTCGCGTCCATCGCGCTGGAGGCCCGCCGGGGCGAGACCGAGGTCGGGTCGCTCGCCCGCCTCGACGACGAGCTGGAAGAGGCGGCCGACGAGCTGGACCGGCGCCGCGCGGCCGGGCCGCCCTCCGGCGACGACGCCGACACCGACGACCATGTCGCGGAGGGAGACGACGGCGCCGACGAGCCGCGCGGGGAGGGTTGATCAGGCGGGCTCGGTGGCCGGCGTGTACGTGTTGACCGCGAACACCGCCCCCTGCGGGTCCCCCAGGACCGCGCGGCGCACGGGCGGGGTGTCGACGGGCGGCGACACGACCCGCCCGCCGAGCTCGACCGCCCGGTCCGCGGCCGCGTCGGTGTCGTCGACCGCGAAGGTGACGCTCCAATGGGACCCGACCTCGGCCGCCTGGTCATCGGGGACGACGACGAACGCAGCGATGGCATCAGCGAAGCCGGGCGGCACCCCGGCTTCCGCCTGGCGCCGGCGCAGGTCGGGGTCGCCCCTCGCGAGGTGCTCGCCGTAGCCCGGCAGCCGCCAGAAGGTGAAGCCCATGGTCTCGAGGTCCGCAGCGTCTGCCTCCCACCCGAAGACGGCGCCGTAGAAGGCCAGCGCACCCTTGGGATCCCGCGTGTTGAGATCGCTCCAGTTCCACGTGTTCGGCTCGTTGACGAGCTGGGCGCCGCGGTGCTGGTCGGCCTGCCACACGCAGAACTCAGCCCCGGCGGGGTCGGCGAAGACGCCCATGCGACCGGCGTCGAGAACGTCGAACGGGTCGATCAGCGCCGTCCCGCCGGCCGCCTTCACCTGGGCCGCGGCGTCGTCGGCGCTGGCGACCCCGATGTAGGTGTTCCACGTCGCGGCCGCGGGCGCGCCCTCCGGCCGGGAACCCACCGCGGCGACGTCCCGGCCCCGCAAGCGCCCGAGGAAGTACCGGCCCGGTGCGGCCGCCGGCATCCGATCCTCGAACTCCCAGCCGAACAGCCCGCCGTAGAAGCGGACGGCGGCTTCCGGGTCGGGCTGGGCCGTGTCGACCCAGCACGGGACGCCGGGCGGGTATCCGTCTCGCTCCAGTGGCATCGCTGCTCCCCTCGGTGGCCCGATCAAGCCCTCCGCTTGGCCGCCCGCGCGCGGGTGGCCCGGTCCAGCGTCACCTTACGAAGGCGCACCGAGCGTGGTGTGACTTCCACGCACTCGTCGTCGGCGATGTGCTCCAGCGCCTGCTCAAGCGACAGCGACCGGGGCGGGATGAGCTTCTCGAAGCTCTCGGCCGTCGACGACCGCATGTTGGTGAGCTTCTTCTCCTTGGTGGGGTTGACGTCCATGTCGTCGGCGCGGGCGTTCTCCCCGATGACCATCCCCTCGTAGACCTCGACACCCGGCCCCACGGTCAACTGGCCCCGGTCCTGCAGGTTGAGCAGCGAGAACGCGGTCGTGGTCCCGGAGCGGTCGGCGACCAACGAGCCGTTGCGGCGGGGCCGGATCTCGCCCGCCCACGGCTCGAAGTGCTCGAACACGTGGTGGAGCAGGGCCGTGCCCCGGGTCTCGGTCATCAGCTCGGTGCGGAAGCCCACCAGGCCCCGCGCCGGCACCAGGTGCTCGAGGCGGACCCAGCCCGTCCCGTGGTTGACGATCTGCTCCATCCGACCCCTGCGCAGCGCCAGCAACTGGGTGACCACCCCGAGACAGTCCTCGGGTGCGTCGACGGTCACGCGGTCGAACGGCTCGTGGACCACGCCGTCGATCTCGCGGGTCAGCACCCGTGGCTTGCCCACCGTCAGCTCGAATCCCTCGCGCCGCATCATCTCCACCAGCACGGCCAGCTGTAGCTCGCCCCGACCCTGCACCTCCCAGGTGTCCGGCCGCTCGGTGGGCACGACCCGGATGCTCACGTTTCCGACCACCTCCTGGTCCAGGCGGCTCCGCACCAGGCGCGCCGTGAGGTGAGCACCCTCGCGGCCCGCCAGCGGCGATGTGTTGGTCCCGACCGTCATCGACAGGCTGGGCTCGTCGATGTTGATGACCGGGAGCGGCCGGGGGTCGTCGGGGTCGGCCAGGGTCTCGCCGATGGTGATCTCGGGGATCCCGGCCACGGCCACGAGCTCCCCCGGGCCCGCCGACTGGGCCGGCACCCGATCGAGGGCGTCGGTGACGTACAGCTCGGTGAGCTTCGCCGGGTCCACACGGCCGTCGGTGCGGCACCAGGCGACCGTCTGGCCCTTGTGCAGGGTGCCGCTGCGGATCCGGCACAGCGCCAGACGGCCGACGTAGGCCGACGCGTCCAGGTTGGTGACCAGGGCCTGGAGCGGCGCATCGGGGTCGTACGTCGGCGCGGGGATGTGCTCGACCAGGAGATCGAGCAGCGGCTTGAGGCCCTCGCCCTCGGGCAGGCCGGCCCCGTCGGCGGGCCGGTCGAGCGACGACCGCCCCTGGCGGGCGACGCAGTAGACGATCGGGAAGTCGAGCTGGTCGACGGCCGCGTCGAGGTCGAGGAACAGCTCCTCGACCTCGTGCACCACATCGGCGATGCGGGCGTCGGCGCGGTCGACCTTGTTGACGACCAGGATCACCGGCAACCGGGCGGCCAGCGCCTTGCGCAGCACGAACCGGGTCTGCGGCAACGGGCCCTCGGACGCGTCGACCAGCAGCAGCACCCCGTCGACCATCGACAGCCCCCGCTCGACCTCGCCACCGAAGTCGGCGTGGCCGGGGGTGTCGACGATGTTGACCTTCACGTCGCCAAAGCGCACGGCAGTGTTCTTGGCCAGGATCGTGATGCCCTTCTCGCGCTCGAGGTCCAGCGAGTCGAGGACCCGCTCGCCCACGTCCTGGTTGGCCCGGAACGCGCCCGACTGCCACAGCATCTGGTCGACGAGCGTGGTCTTGCCGTGGTCGACGTGGGCAACGATGGCCACGTTGCGAAGGTCGGCGCGGGTCTTCACGAGGGGTTCCTTCCAGGGGATCGCCTCACGGGGCGGACGTCCCAGCCTACGGCCGGGCGACCCAGGTCCGGCTCGCCCGACCACCGGACGCTCGCGTCCACTAGACCCAGGGGATGGACGTCTACGAAGCGCTCTACACCACTCGTGCCATGCGCCGGGTCCGGCCCGACCCGATCCCGCTCGACGTGCAGGCCCGCATCCTGGACGCCGCGGTGCGAGCACCCAGCGGCGGCAACACCCAGCTGTGGCGGTTCCTGTTCGTCGACGACCCGGAGGTCAAGGCGAAGCTCGGTCCGCTCTACCGGGACAGCGTCAGCCAGCTGTGGTCCACGGTCTACGCAGACCGCCTGGCCGCGATCGAGGCCACCCCCGACGCCCCGGCCAGCATCCAGACGGCCAAGGTGGTGCGCTCGGCCCAGCACCTCGCCGACCACTTCGAGGACGTCCCGCTGTTGCTGTTCGCGTTCGTCCAGCACGACCCCAGTGGCGGTTCGATCTACCCGGCGGTGTGGAGCGCCATGCTCGCGGCGCGGGCGGAGGGCGTGGGGACCTCGCTGACGACGGTGCTGGGCTACTTCCACGGCCCCGAATCGCTGGAGATCCTCGGGGTTCCCGGCGACGAGGGTTGGCTCAACGCGTGCTGCGTCTCGTTCGGGTATCCGACGGGTCGTTGGGGCGTGGCGCCGCGCCGGCAGGCGCACAAGGTCGCCTTCCGCAACCGCTGGGGCACGCCCGTGGGCTTCGAGGTGCCCGAGCCGCTGTGGTCACCGGCCGGGTGACCCGGACGAGCGGGCCCACCGCGCCCGCAGCACGTCGCGCGTGACCTCCATCTGTCCCCGGTGCTGCGCCAGCTCCTCGAAGACGTGCATGAGCACGCCGCCCTGCGTCCGGGCCAGCGGCAGGTCGGCGTCCTCGGGCGCCGGCGTGCCCCGCGGCGGCGCCAGCGGCTCCAGGCCCGCGATGTCGGCGTCGAGTTGGTGGCGCGCCTGGCGTGTCCGCCCGATCAGCTCGGCCACGGCGCCGCTCGTCCGGAACTCGGCGTCCCGGTCGCGCTCGATGGCGCGCCCCGCCACCATGGCGCCGCCCCAGTACTCCATCACCCCCAGGCAGTGGAACAGGACGGCGTACGGCGAGTTGGCGCCCGGCACGTCGAGCCGCCGGTTGGCGAGGTCGTCGCCCAGCTCGGTCACCACCGTGACCATCCCCTCGAGCGCCTCGTCCACGAAGTACAGGAAGTCGTCGACGTCGATCATGGGCACGATCATGCCGAGACGACGTGCCGATCCACGCACCCGTTAGGGTCACGGCGATGCACCCGCATGTCGCACCCTTCGAGGGGGTCGGGGTCGCGCTGGTGACGCTGTTCGACAGGGATGGCGGCCTCGACGCGCCCGCGACCGCCGCCCACGCCGCCCGGCTGGTGGACGCCGGCGTCCGCGGGGTGGTCGTGGCCGGCACGACCGGTGAGGCGGCCACCCTCGACCCCGACGAGCGCAGCGCCCTCCTCGCCGCCGTGCGCGACGCCGTGGACGACCGGGTGCCGGTGCTGGCCGGGACCGGCGCGGCCTCCGCCCGCCAGGCGGTGGCGCTGTCGCAGCGCGCCGTCGTCGGCGGCGCCGATGCCCTGCTGGTCCTGTCGCCCCCGGGGGTGGACGACCCCCGCGGGTATTACGAGGCCGTCGTCGGCGCCGTCGACGTTCCCGTCCTCGGCTACCACTTCCCCCCGGCGTCTCGGCCCGGCATCCCGGTCGACCTGCTGCCCGAGCTGCCGATCGCCGGGCTCAAGGACTCGACGGGCGACCCCGAGCGCCTGGCCCTCGAGGCGGGCGCACTGCCCATCGGCCTCTACACCGGGAGCGCCTCGGTGCTCCTCCAGGGCCGGGCGATGGGCTGTAGCGGGGCGATCCTGGCGCTGGCGAACGTCGACCCCGTCGGCTGCGCCCAGGCGTGGGAGGGCGACGGCGCCTGCCAGCGCGAGCTGATCAACGGCCACCGCGTCGGTGCCCTCGCCGGCATCGCCGGGCTCAAGCGCACGCTGGCGGCCCTCCGCGGCACCTCGCCGGTGACCCGCATCGGCTGAACCCAGGGGCGGGCGGCAGAAGCCTCGTTTCGCAACCTCGGGTTGCGAAACGAACCTAGTCCTGGAACCGGGCCTGGAGCTCGAACTTGAGGATCTTGCCCGACGGGTTCCTCGGTAGGGCGTCAACCAACTCGAGCTGCTCCGGCAGCTTGCGGGTGATGAGCCCGGCGTCGCGCAGGTGTGCGGTCATCTCGTCGAAGCCAAGTGGCTCGTGCCCGGCGGCGGGCACGACCACTGCGCACGCCCGCTCCCCGCGCTCGTCGTCCCGTAGGCCGATCACCGCGACGTCGTCGACCTTGGGGTGGGTGAACAGGAGGTCCTCGACCTCCTTGGCGGGGATGTTCTCGCCCTTGCGGATGATCACGTCCTTCAGCCGCCCGGTGATGGTGAGGTTGCCCCGCTCGTCGAGCCGGCCCAGGTCGCCGGTGCGGAACCAGCCGTCCGCATCGAAGGCGTCGGCGTCGAGCGCCGCATCGAGGTAGCCGAGGGTGACCTGGGGGCCACGCGCCCGCACCTCTCCCTCCTCGCCGGCCTCGGCCTCCGACCCGTCGGCGCGGACGATGCGGAGCCGGGTGCCCTGCACCGCCCGCCCCTCCGTGGTCGCCAGGACCCGATCGTCGTCGGCGGCGTCGTTCATCGTGAGGACGGGCGCCTCGGTCAGCCCGTAGCCCGAGACCACCCCGACGCCGAACGCCGCCTTGAGGTCGTAGTGCAGGCTCGGCGGCTTGGGGGCGCCCCCGCCGGGGAACGTGCGGACGTGCGGGAACAGCCGCTCCCCCTCGGGCAGCGCCCGCTGGGCCTGGAGGTACACCTGGTGGAAGAACGTGCCGGCCCCTCCCTGGGTGACGCGCTCGCGGCTCAGGAGGGCCGGCGTGGTCTCGGGATCGAAGGCCTCGTCGAGCAGGAGCGCGAACCCGTGGGCCATGGCGGCGTACATGTACACGCCGCCGGCCACGTGAGTGAATGGGAACACCAGGGCGAAGCGGTCGTCGTCGGCCAGGTGCAGCCGCTGCGCCATGCCCAGGGCCGCCGCCCGCAGGGAACGGTCGCCGTGCCGGGCGCCCTTGGGCTCTGCCGTGGTCCCGGACGTGTAGTAGATGAACCGCACCGGCACGCTCTCGCCGTCGACGTCGTCGTCGGGCGCCGCGGCGAGGCCGCCGGGGTCCCCCTCGGCCAGCGAGCGGTCGGCCCCGCGGTCGGCAACGAGCACTCGGGCCTTGGTCCCCTCGGCCACGGTGGTGGCCATCGCCGTGTAGTCGAAGCCCCGCCACTCCGAGGGCACGATCAGCAGCGTCGGCTCCGCCTGGCGGACGATGAAGCCCACCTCCCGCTCGCGGTAGATGGGGATGATCGGGTTCTGGACGGCGCCGAGCCGGCGCAGGGCGCCGAACAGCACCATCGCCTCGATCCACGAGGGCTGGATCCAGGACACGACATCGCCCTCGCCCACGCCGTGCTCGGTCGCCAGGCCGGCGGCGACGCGCTCGGCCCGGTCCCGGTACGCGCCGAACGTGATGCGGCGCCCGGTCTCGTCCACCGCCAGCTCGCGCTCGGGTGTCTCCTCGGCCCGACGCACGACCAGGTCCCAAAAGTTCCGCGCCTCGAGCACGGCTCCCCTCCCTCGCTACAGCCCGAGCAGCGCGTCGAGCCCGATGGTCAGCCCCGGCCGGTCCGCCACCTGCTTGACCGCCAGGAGCACGCCGGGCATGAAGCTGGAGCGGTCGAAGCTGTCGTGCCGCACGGTCAGCGACTGCCCGGTGGTGCCGAGGAGCACCTCCTGATGGGCGACGAGGCCCCGCAGGCGCACCGAATGGATCGGGATTCCGCCGGGCCCGCTGGCGCCGCGGGCGCCCGCCAGCACTTCCTTGCTGGTGGGATCGTCGCCCCAGTCGGCCGAGGCGGCGGCCATGCGCTGCGCCGTCAGCACGGCCGTGCCCGACGGCGCGTCGGCCTTCTGGTCGTGGTGCAGCTCGATGATCTCGGCCGATTCGAACCAGGGCGCCGCCAGCTCGGCGAAGCGCATCATGAGCACGGCCCCGATGGCGAAATTGGGGGCGATCACGCAGTTGCTGCGCGTGAACGAGCTCCGAACGCGGTCGTAGTCCTGGTCGGTGAAGCCGGTGGTGCCCACGACCGCATGCACGCCGTGCTCGGCCGCCCAAGCGAGGTTGGCGCGGCACGCGTCGAGCGTGGTGAAGTCGACCACCACCCCGACGCCCACGTCCAGCAGTGCGGATGGGTCGGGGTCGATGTGCACGTCGGAGTCGACGCCGGTGGCGTGCTGCAGGTCGAGGCCCGCGTGGTAGGGATCGATCGCCCCCACGAGCTCGAGTTCGGGATCGGCGGCGACGGCGCGGCAGACGGTGCTGCCCATGCGGCCACCGGCGCCGAAGACGCCCACACGCTCACCCACGTGCCCGCACCCTAGTGGGGTGCGGGGATCGGCAGCGCTCCGCGACACCCGAGCAACGCCCGTACCGGCGTTCCGCTCACATGGAAATCGACCCGGGCGCGACGGGACCGTCGCTATCGTGGGCTGCGATGTAGCGACCACGGCCCCCAACGCGTCCGTCCCTGTCACGCTCCTGGAGTGCCGTGTCTTCCCCCCTCGCCACAGTCGTCATCCGCGGCCTGTCCGTCGCCGCCGGGCCTCGCCCGCTTCTCGCCGACGTCGACCTGACCGTGGCGCCCGGCGACCGCCTCGGGCTGCTGGGCCCCAACGGGTCGGGCAAGTCCACGTTCCTGCGAACGCTCGCCGGCCTCGTGCCACCGGAGCGCGGCCACGTGCGCCTCGCCCCTCCGTCTGCCACGGTCGGCTACCTCCCCCAGGAGCCGCGGGCGCAGGCGGAGGAGACGGTACGCGCATTGCTGGCGCGGCGCACCGGCGTGGCCGGCGCCGGCGCCCGCCTCGACGCCGCCACCGAGGCGCTGGCCACGGGCCAGCCGGGCGCCGACGAGGCCTACGCCAGCGCTCTGGACCTCTGGCTCGCACTCGGTGGTGGCGACTTCGACGCCCGCGCCGGCGCCGTCACGGCCGACCTCGGTCTTCCCGCCGGGCTGCTGGGCCATGCCACCGCGCACCTGTCCGGCGGGCAGGCCGCCCGGGTCCAGCTGGCGGCGCTGCTGCTGGCGCGCTTCGACGTGTTGCTGCTCGACGAGCCGACCAACGACCTGGACCTCGACGGCCTGGAGCGGCTCGAGCAGTTCGTCGTCGGGCTGGCGGCGCCCCTGATCGTGGTCTCCCACGACCGCACGTTCCTCGAGCGGACGGTGACGGCGGTCGCCGAGATCGACGAACACGCCCACACGCTCACCCGCTACGACGGCGGCTGGTCGGCATTCCTCGATGAGCAGGCGCGGGCACGCCACCACGCCGAACGGGACTACCGCGACTACATCGACCAGCGCGACACGCTGGTGGAGCGGGCCCGGACGCAGCGCCGCTGGGCGGCGAAGGGGGTACGCGCCGTCCGGCGCTCCGGCGAGACGGACAAGCACATCCGCCATCGCGCCGTGCAGAGCTCAGAGAGCATGGCGGCCCACGCCCGGCGCACCGAGCAGGCGCTGGCCCGGCTGGCCGTGGTGGACAAGCCGTGGGAGGGGTGGGATCTCCGGCTGACCATCGCCGACGTCGGTCGCTCCGGCTCACAGGTGGCGCAGCTGCACGAGGCGGTGGTGGAGCTGGACGCGCCGCAAGGCGGGGACAGGTTCGTGCTGGGGCCCGTGTCGCTGGACGTCCGCTGGGGGGACCGGATGGCCATCGTGGGCGCCAACGGGTCGGGCAAGACCACTCTCCTGCGGGCCCTGCTCGGGCGCGTGCCCCTGGCGGCGGGTCGTCGACGCCTGGGGCCGGGCGTGGTGGTCGGTGAGATCGACCAACATCGCGACGACCTCTCCGGGCACGCCACGCTCCTGGACGGGTTCATGGCGCGCACCGGCATCGCCGCGGCCGGCGATGCCCGCTCGGTCCTGGCGAAGTTCGGCCTCGGGGCGGAGCACGTGCTGCACCCGCCGGGGTCGCTGTCGCCGGGTGAGCGCACCCGCGCCTCGCTGGCGGTCCTGCAGGCGCGGGGCGTCAACCTGCTGGTGTTGGACGAGCCCACCAACCACCTCGACCTGCCCGCCATCGAGCAGCTCGAGCAGGCGCTGCAGGCCTACGCCGGCACGCTGATCCTCGTGACCCACGACCGCCGGCTGTTCGAGGCCGTCGGCATCGACCGGGTGGTCAACGTGGCCGAGGGCAGCGTCACCGATCGTCGCTGACCCTCCGAACGCGAACTGGTTGTAGCCACCCGGCATATGTCCGCACAGCTACAACCAGAACGAGGGGCGGCCGGGCCGCAGGGGTGCTCGACTACGGCTAACCGAGGATGGCGTCGTCGACCCGGCCGATGACGGCCAGCGACCGGTCGCCGCCGTACACCCGCGCCGCCACGGCACCGACGTCGTCGGCGGTGACGGCCCTGATCCTGGCGAGCTGGTCGTCGACAGTCACGATCTCGTTGCGGGCCATCAGGCTGCGGCCCAGGCGTGCCATCCGTGACGCCGAGTCCTCGAGGCCCAACACCAGGGAACCCTCGATGAAGCCCTTGGCGACGCCGAGCTCGTTCTCGGTCACCCCCGAGGCGACCAGCTTTGCCACCTCGTCGTCGACGACCTCGAGCAGCTCCGCCGCCCGGGCGGGTGCGGTGCCCGCGTAGATGCCTGCGGATCCCGAGTCGTCGTAGGTCGACGCCCACGAGTACACGGAGTACGCCAGCCCCCGCTCCTCCCTGACCTCCTGGAACAGCCGGCTGGACATGCCGCCACCCAGCACCTGGTTGGCGACCATCAGCGCGTAACGCTCGTCGTCGTGATGGTCGACGCCCCGCCATCCGGCGGCGACGTGCACCTGCTCGGTGGGGTCACCGAGGTGCACCCGCGGGTGGGGGGCGCGCTTCGGGCCCTCGCGCACGGGGCGTTCCCCACCCTCACATCGCCCCAGCGTGCGGCCGAAGCCGTCGACGATCTGCTGGTGCGACAGGTTGCCGGCGGCGACGATCACCAGGTTGCCGGGCCGGTACCAGTGGCCGAAGAACTCGGCGATCTGGTCCCGCGTCACCGCCTCCACCGACGTCCGGGTGCCGAGCACCTCGCGACCCAACGGATGGCCGGGGAACAGCGCCTCGGCCAGCAGGGTGTGCACGTGATCCTCGGGCATGTCGAGGTTCATCAGGATCTCTTCGAGGATCACCTGCCGCTCGGCCTCGACCTCGTGGGACCGGAACGCCGGGTCCGTGAGGACGTCGCCGAGGACGTCCAGGCCAAGCTCCACACGGTGGGCCGGCAGGCGGGTGTAGTAGGCCGTGTGCTCGCGACTGGTGAAGGCGTTCATCTCGCCCCCGACCGCGTCGATCGCCTCGGCGATCTGCCGCGCCGTGCGCGTCGACGTGCCCTTGAACAGCAGGTGCTCGAGGAAGTGGGACGCGCCCGCGAGGTCGTCGGGCTCGTCACGCCCGCCGACCGCCACCCAGACCCCGAGGGACACCGAACGCGCCTCGGGCATGCGCTCGGTGACCACCCGGACGCCGTTGTCCAGGCGGCTCACGGTGATGTCCTCGGATGATGCGGCGGATGTCACGGGGGTGGAACCTCGGGATCAGGGCAAGCTAGCGGCGTCTGCGACGACGACCACCTCGGTCACCGCGCTCGCCGCGGTCGCCGCCCGCGGAGACGGATGCCCGCGCCGGCCCGAGGTCCCCCAGCTCGGCCCGCAGCTCGGCGTCGAACGTGTCCTCGAAGCTCACGGACTCGCTGTCGCTCCGGACGGCCGGGCCCTCGCCGCCCGAGCCCGCCGAACCGCCGCCATCGGAGCCGCCGCCCCGGGCGTCCGGCGCCGAGGCCAGGCTCAGCGAGACCTTGCCGCTCGGGTCGACGTCGTCGACCCGCACCTCGACCTCGTCACCGAGGTCGAGCACGTCCTCGACCTTGTCGATCCGCTTGCCGCCCCCGATCTTCGAGATGTGCAGCAGCCCGTCGCGTCCCGGGAGGATGTTGACGAAGGCCCCGAACTTGGTGATGTTCACGACCCGGCCCTCGTAAACCTGGCCGACCTCGGCGGTGGGCGGGTTGAGGATGAGGTTGATCTGGCGGCGAGCCTCTTCGACGGCACCCTTGTCGGTAGAGCCGATCGAGACCCGGCCGACCATGCCGTCGTCGTCGACGCTCACGTCGGCGCCGGTCTCGGTGGTGATCGCGTTGATGACCTTGCCCTTGGGCCCGATCACCTCGCCGATCTTGTCCATCGGGATCTCGAAGCTGACGATCTTCGGTGCCGTCTCCCCGACCTCGTCACGCGGCTCGGCGATCGCCGTGCGCATGACCTCGAGGATCTGGGTACGGGCCTCGTAGGCCTGCTCCAGCGCCCGCGCCAGCACGTCGGCCGGCAACCCGTCGATCTTGGTGTCGAGCTGCAGGGCGGTGACGAAGTCGCTGGTGCCGGCCACCTTGAAGTCCATGTCGCCGAACGCGTCCTCGGCGCCGAGGATGTCGGTCAGCGTCGTGTACTTGCCCTCGGCGTACACCAGGCCCATGGCGATGCCGGCCACCGGCGCCTTGATCGGGACGCCGGCGTCCATCAGCGACATGGTCGACGCGCACACCGACGCCATCGAGGTGGACCCGTTGGACGACAGCACCTCGGACACCAGCCTCAGCACGTAGGGGAAGTCGTCGGCGCTGGGCACAACGGGCAGCAGTGCCCGCTCCGCCAGCAGCCCGTGGCCGATCTCCCGGCGCTTGGGGCTGCCCACCCGGCCCGTCTCGCCGTTGGCCGAGGGCGGCATGTTGTAGTGGTGCATGTAGCGCTTGCGGTCGCGGTTGCCCAGGTTGTCGAGGATCTGATCGGTCTTGGGCATGCCCAGCGTGGTGACGGTGAGCACCTGGGTCTCGCCCCGCTGGAACAGGCCAGAGCCATGCGCCGTGGACAGCACCCCCACCTGGGCGGACAGTTGCCGGATGTCGCGGGGGCCCCGGCCGTCGATGCGTAGGCCCTCGTCGGCGATCCGCCGGCGGATCACCTTCTTCTGCACCCCCCGGGCGGCGGCCTTGATCTCGCCGTCGCGCTCGGGGAACTCCACCGCCAGCTCGTCCCGGATGGCGGTCACGACCTCGTCGTAGGCGGCATTGCGTTCGGCCTTGCCGACGATCTGAGACGCCAGGGCCAACCGCTCGGTGCCGACCACCTCGACGCGGTCCAGCACGTCGTCGCCGTAGTCGACCTGGGGCTCCCACTCGATCGGCGTGATGAGGTCGGCGCCCTTGGCGGCGTCGACCAACCGCCGCTGCAGCTCGATCGACTCGCGGATCCAGGCCTTGGCCGCCTCGAGCCCGCCGGCGATCACCTCCTCGGTGACGTAGGGCGTGCCGTCCTGGTAGAGCTGCCACGCACCCTCGGTGCCGCCGGCCTCGACCATCATGATGGCGATGTCGCCGTCGTCGAGCTGGCGACCCGCGACCACCAGGTCGAACGTGGCGTTCTCGCTCTGCTCGTAGGTGGGGTGCGGCACCCAGCGGCCCTCGGCAGACCATGCGATGCGCACGGCGCCGATGGGGCCCTCGAAGGGGATCCCCGACACCATGAGCGCCGCCGAGGCGCCGTTGATGGCCAGCACGTCGTAGGGGTTGTGGCCGTCGACGCCCATGACCGTGACCACGACCTGGGTCTCGTTCCGGTAGCCGTCGGCGAAGCTGGGCCGCAGCGGCCGGTCGATGAGCCGGCAGGTGAGGATGGCCAGGTCGGTCGGTCGTCCCTCCCGGCGGAAGAAGCTGCCGGGGATCCGCCCGGCCGCGTACATGCGTTCCTCGACGTCGACCGTCAGGGGGAAGAAGTCGATCCCCTCGCGGACGCTGTTGGCGGCGTTGGCAGTGACCAGCACCTCGGTCTTGCCGAGGGTGGCGACGACGCTGCCCTGGCTCTGGAACGCCAGCTTGCCGGTCTCGAATGTCAGGGATGTGTCGGTGCCCGAGATCGGGCTCGACACGACGATGGGATCAGCCATCGATCGCTCTCCTTTCCGGTGACGTCGGCCACCGGATCTGGGGCGGCGGGCCAGTTCCCAGTCGGCGACTCCCGGATCGTGATCCGGGGGAGGGCGACTGGCAGCTGACCTTCAGGCCGCCGGGGGATTCTGTTGTCTTCAGTATGCGACGGGAGCGGCCCGAGGGCCGCTCCCTGGTGATGCGTCCGCCCCTACCGGCGAAGTCCATTGCGGGCGATGATCGCCCGGTAGCGTTCGACGTCGTTGGCCCGCACGTAGTCGAGCAGCCGGCGACGCCGGCCGACCAGCTGCAGCAGCCCCCGGCGACTGTGATGGTCCTTGCGGTGCCTGCTCAGGTGGTCGTTGAGGTGGTTGATGCGTGCGGTGAGCAGCGCGATCTGCACCTCGGGCGACCCGGTGTCGGTGTCGTGGAGCTTGTGGTCGGCGATGATGCCGGGCTTGGCCGCGTCGATCTGATCGGACACTGTTTCCTTCAATGGTCGGGTGACTGCTTACCCTGCCCCGATGCGCGTCTTCCACGTCGCTCAGAGCGTCTGACAAGCCTACCAGCGGGCTCGCCCGAACCGCGAAAGTCGTACTGTCCGGTCCCCGCTTGCCTGTCAATCCGCTCAGTCCTAGGCCGGCTGCTCCTCCACCGGCGTGGTGACGCTCCAGTGGTAGCGCGCCCGCCGATGCTGCTCCCGTCCGGTGCGCAGCTCCGGCGCCGGGGTTAGCCGGCGGACGAGGGCGTGGGGAGCGAGGAAGGCGCGTTCCATCTCCTCGGGCGTGGCGTCGGCATCGAGGGCCTCGGCCGCCAGCACCGCCGCCCGCACGCGTGCCAGCGGCCCGTCGAGCAGCTCGGCGATCACCCCCGGCAGGGTCTCCGGGTCCTTCAGCACCCAGGAGTGCGTCCCGCCGTGGATGGTCACCAGCGTGCCCCCCGACCGCCGGGCCGCGTCCTTTGCCGTCTGGTACGGCACGGCGATGTCACGGTCGCCGTGGATCACCACGACGGGGATCCTCTCGTCGGCCAGCGTCTCGAGCATCTCGCGGCTGCCCTCCGAGCGCAGCATCGACACGGCGGGACCGAGCATCCGCCAGGGGCGCCGGGCGTGTTCCCACAGCGTGGGCGCCACCAGGCGCCCGAGCTTCACCGCCTGGCGGGGGTCCCGCAGCCACGGGAGCGTCGAGAGGGTGTCGATGGCCAGCGCGGCGGCGACGCCCAGCAACACCGGCGGGGCGAAGCGGGAGATGCGGATCAAACGGTCCCAGCAGTCGCCCACGACGGCGTCGACGAGCACTACGCCGATCGCCCGGTCGGGCTGCTCCGCCACCAGCTGGGTGACGAGCCGGCCGCCCATCGAGTGGCCGGCGAACAGCGCCCGCCGTACGCCGAGCTCGTCCAGGACCCGGGCGAGCAGCCGGGTGTAGGACTCGAGCTTCTCGCCGCCGGTGGGTAGGCCCTGGGTGCCGCCGTGGCCGGCGACGTCGATGGCGATGACCTTGAAACCCATGCGCACCAGGCGTGAGAGCGTCTGCGCGTAGAGGATGCCCTCGGCCGTGAACCCGTGAACGAGCACGACCGGCACCCCCCGACCGCACACGGCCACGCCGACCCGATGATCGTCGTCCAGCACGATCTCGTGGCGGGCGAGCCGGGGGACGGCCACGAGCTGGCCGGTCTCGGGGGCGGCCCGGATCGGGCCGACGATCGGCTCCTGCGCCGCCGAACGCTCCGCCCCAGGCAGGGGGATGACGGCCGCCAACTCGCCGTCGTTGGGAGGTTCGTCGTCCTTGCCGGTCATCTGCACCCCTCACTTACACCATAAGCCACGCGCCGGCGTCCGGCCGTGGTCATCAGCTGGGGGGTGGGAAGGCGTGCAGCACCTCCCGGGCTCGGTCGACATCGCGCCCGATCTGTTCGACGAGGGCCTCCGCCGAGTCGAAGCGGACCTCGTCGCGCAGCCGGGCGACGAACCGCACCCTGGCGTGCTCCCCGTAGAGGTCGGCGTCGAAGTCCAACAGGTGGGCCTCCAGCAGGCTCACGTGGGCCTCGACGTAGAACGTCGGCCGGCGCCCGAGCGAGATGGCGCTGGCGTGCACGGATCCGTCCGGCCGCTCGAACCACCCGGCGTAGATCCCGTCCGCGGGCAGCAGGATGTCGCCCGGGACCGAGACGTTGGCGGTCGGGAACCCCAGCTCGCGACCACGCTTGTCGCCGAGGGCGACCACGCCCCGGACCTCGTAGTCCCGGCCGAGCAGGCGGTTGGCCAGGGCCAGGTCGCCCTCCACGAGGGCGCGGCGGATTCGTGTCGACGAGACCGGCGCCTGCCCGGCGGCCGGGCCGCTCTCGGCGCCGACCAGCTCGATCCCGTCGACCTCGAAGCCCAGCTCCCCGCCCAGCCGGCGCAGGAGGGGCACGTTGCCGGCCCGCCGGTGACCGAAGTGGAAGTCCTCCCCCACCACCACGTCCGCGGCGTTGAGGCAGTCGACCAGGACCTCCTTGACGAAGTCCTCGGCCGACTCCTGGCTCCGGGCCTCGTCGAAGGTGATCACCAGGCAGTAGTCGATCCCGGTGTCGGCGAGGAGCTCGAGCTTCTGCTCGAGGTCCGTCAGCAGC
>Ga0081538_10002969_pt1 | contig 16194 bp, 14 predicted proteins | sample TabmetS5T2R1_FD_71022 | JGI IMG/M metagenome (GOLD analysis project Ga0081538, IMG submission 71022) | Tabebuia heterophylla rhizosphere microbial communities from the University of Puerto Rico - S5T2R1 | ecosystem: Host-associated > Plants > Roots > Rhizosphere ... | reverse complement strand
TGAACGTGACCTCGGCGCCCTCGGAGCGACCGATCCAGTTCCGCTGCATCGTGACCACGTGCGGCGGCCACTCGACGGTCTCGAGGTCGTCGAGCAGACGGTCGGCGTAGTCGGTGATGCGGAAGAACCACTGCTCGAGCTGCCGCAGCTCGACCTCGGTGCCGCAGCGCTCGCAGCGGCCGTTGACGACCTGCTCGTTGGCGAGCACGGTCTGGTCCTTCGGGCACCAGTTGACCGCGGCCTCCTTGCGGTAGGCCAGGCCCCGCTCGAACAGCTGCAGGAAGATCCACTGGGTCCAGCGGTAGTAGCGCGGCTCGTTGGTGCCGAACTCGCGCGACCAGTCGATCGACAGGCCCCAGGAGCGGAGGCCGCGCTGGAACGCGTCGATCGACTTCGCGGTCGATATGCGCGGGTGCTCCCCGGTCCTGATCGCGTGGTTCTCGGCCGGCAGACCGAACGCGTCGTAGCCCATCGGGTGCAGCACGCGGCGGCCGGTGCGGCGGTGGAAGTGCGCGACCGCGTCGCCGACCGAGTAGTTCTTCAGATGCCCCATGTGGGGCTCGCCCGAGGGGTACGGCAGCATCTCGAGCACGTACGACGTCGCGGCGCCGTCGAAGTCGTTGGAGACCTCCCAGGTGCGCTCGTCCTCCCAGACGCGCTGCCACTTGCGCTCGATCTCGCGCGGGTCGTAGCGATGCTCGGTTGCCATGTGCGCGCGGAGGTTAGCGCCGGGGGCGAACTTCCCCGCTCATCGGCTCTCGTGCGCATGGCGCTGACGCCGTCGATGAAGGGCGCCATCGCCGAGGCCGTGATCGCGGCCGAAGCGGTGAAGGCGGGAGTGGGCGTCCTGCGCCCGATCGTCGAGGGGCTGAGGTACGACCTCGTCTTCGACGTTCGCGGCCACCTGCTGAGGATCCAGTGCAAGTCCGGGCGTGCCCGCAACGGCGTCGTTGTCATCGGCACGCGCTCGTGCCGCCATACGCCGCATGGCTATGTGCGATCGAGCTACACCGCGGACGAGGTCGACGCGATCGCGGTGTACTGCATGGACCTCAACACCTGCTACCTCCTGCCGATCGAAGAGATCGACGGTGCCTCGACCGTGCATCTGCGACTCACCGCGGCGGCGAACAACCAACGCGTCGCGGTACGCTATGCGCGGCAGTTCGAGTTCCGCGGGGCTATAGCTCAGTTGGGAGAGCGCTTGACTGGCAGTCAAGAGGTCGGGGGTTCGAATCCCCCTAGCTCCATCGCAAGGCCGCTCTTCTGAGCGGCCTTCGTCATTCCCCGGCGACCTTCTGCGGCGCCTCGCCGGCCACCGCGGCCTCGAGCAGCGGCGTGAGCCGCTCGAGCACGTACGGCAGGCTGAGCGGGCTGATGAAGTAGAGCGCGCCCGCGAGCGTCCCGTCGGTGTAGACCGCGCGCCGCTCCGCCACCGCCTCGAGCGTGTCGAACGTCGGCACCTTCTTCAGCGCCGCCACGTCGGACGCCTTCTCGGTGGCGAACACGATCACGTCGGCGTCGATCACCCCGAGCCGCTCGGCGGAGACGCCGACCTGCTCGCCCGCCCGCTCGACCAGCGGGGTCAGCTTCGGGTTGATGGTGAACCCGAGCATCTCCAGGAAGTCGGTGCCGAGCCCCTCGGGATAGACGTAGATGAGCCCGTCGTAGAAGCCGTTCTGGGAGAACGTCGCGGTCTTGCCCGAGAACTCCGGGTGCTCCTCGGCGACCGCCGCGTAGTCGTCGCGGATGTCCTGGACCAGCTTGCGCCCCTCCTCGGGCTTCCCGAGCGCCGCGGCGATCAGCTCGACCTGCTGGTCCCACGGCGAGAAGTAGTCGGTGCTGCCCTTGCCTGCCGCCACCGTGGGTGCGAGCCGGGAGAGCTTCTCGTAGTCGGCCTTCTGCATCCCCGAGTTGACGCCGAGGATGAGGTCGGGCCGCAGCGAGGCGATCCGCTCGAACTGGAAGCCGTCGCTCGCGTCGAGCACGGTCGGCTTGGCATCGCCGAGCTCGTCCTGCGCCCACGGCCACACGGCATACGGCTGGTCGCCGTACCACTCGGTGGTGGCGATCGGCGTGTAGCCGAGCGCGAGCACGGTGTCCTGCTCGGTCAGCCCGACGATGACGATCCGCTCGGGCTTCGACGGCACCGTCGTGGTCCCGAACTTGTGCTCGACGGTGGCCGGGAACGCCGCGTCGTCAGACGCAGGAGCGGCCGCCGGCTCGGCGTCCTCGCCGCAGCCGGCGAGCCCGAGCACCACGACGAGGATCACGAGCAGGCGCTTCAAAGTTAGGGTACCCTAACACGGAATCTCCGCCCGCAGCGTCGTGCCCTCGCCGGGCGGGCTCTCGACCGAGATCCGCCCGTCCAGCGCGCCCACCCGGTCGCCGAGGCCGCGCAGCCCGGAGCCCGCGCCGACGTCCGCCCCGCCCACCCCGTCGTCGTGCACCTCGACCACGACCCGGCCGTCCGCGCGCCGCACGGCGACCGACGCCGAGGTCGCCTGCGCGTACTTGGCCACGTTGGTCAGCGCCTCGGAGACCACGAAGTAGACCGCGATCTCGACCGGCGGCGGCAGCGGCCCTTCGGCCACCGCCAGCGACACCGGGACCGGCGCGCGGTCGGCCAGCGCCCGCAGCGCCGGCTCGAGCCCGCGGTCGGTGAGGATCGCCGGGTGGATCCCGCGGGCCAGCTCGCGCAGCTCGTCGAGCGACGCCTGCAGCTCGGCGCTGGACTCCTCGAGCAGCGCGGCCGCCTCCGACTCCGGCTCGACCTTCCGCTGCGCCAGCCGCAGCTTCAGCGCCAGCGCCACCAGGCGCGACTGCGCGCCGTCGTGCAGGTCGCGCTCGAGCCGCCGGCGCTCGGCGTCCCCGGCCTCGACGAGCCGCGCCCGCGACGCGCGCAGCTCCTCGATCCGCGCCCGCAGCTCCGCCGACAGCCGCTGGTTCTCCAGCGCCAGGGCGGCCGCCGCCCCCGCCGCCCGCACGAGCTGCGGCTCGTCGCTCAGCGCGGGGTCGTGGGCGATGGCGGCGATCCGGCGTCCGCGCACCTCGACCTCGGTCCACCCCGGCCCCGACACCGTCACCGGCCGCCCGAGCGCGTCGACGAACCGCTCCGACTCCGGCAGCCAGTAGGCCAGCGCCAGCGTCGGGTCGCCGAGCGCGTCGGCCAGCGCCGCGCGCAGCGCGCCCTCGCCCGGCGCGTCGCCGAGCCGGGCGATCAGCTCCGAGACCGCGGCGCCCTGTGCGAGCCGGCTGCGCAGCAGTCCCGCGAGGAACCCGAACGGCACGGCGGCCAGCAGCGCCTCGGAGAGCCAGTCGAGGGCCTGCGACGGCGACCCGGCGGCATCGAACCCCTTGGCGACCAGGAAGGCCACGAAGGCCACGCCGCCCGTCCACACCACCGGCGTCATCGCCGGGCTGCGCGGGCGACGCGCGAGGATGACCAGGACCGACAGCGCGAGGCCGACCGCCAGGGCGTACTGCACGGCGTCGAGCGCGTCGGACAGCGACTGGTCCGGCTCGACGATCAGCAGGTTGCGCGGCTCGCCCCGCTGCTCGAACAGCAGCGAGGGCACCTGCAGGACCGTCACCGTGAAGTACGCCGCGGCGGCCAGACGGCGCTCGACGGGCGTCCGCAGCCGCCCGAGCGGGAACGCCAGCAGCAGGTGCCCGACGACCGCCACGAACAGGGCGTCGAGCGCGATCCCGATCGTGAACAGGACGTCGTTGTCGGAGGCGCTGAGCGCAGCGGCGAACCAGGCGAAGCCGGCCGCCGTCATCAGCAGCCCGGTGCGGTTCGCGGGCCGGCGCCACCATGCGAACAGGCCGGTGCCGATGAACGACCACCCGACCAGCAGCGTCAGGGCCGCCTCGGCCCCGCGGTCGTCGACGTGATCGCTCCCGAGGATGATCGCGAGCACGGCCAGCCCGCAGGCCAGGCCGGCGACGCCCAGCGCGACGAGCGCGGGCCCTACTCCCCCACGGCGCGCTTCGGCGCCTCGCCCCACAGCTGCTCGAGCCGGTAGAACTCCCGCGCCTCGGGGGTGAAGACGTGGACCACCACGTCGAGGTAGTCCATCAGGATCCACCGCGCCTCGGCAAGTCCCTCCACGCGCCGGGGCAGCAGCCCGTGCTCGTTCTTGAGCCCCTGGTGGACGCGGTCGTGGATCGCCTTCGTCTGGCGGTCGGTGTTGCCCGAGCAGATGACGAAGTAGTCGGTGTAGCCGAGGACGTCGCGCAGGTCGAGCTCGACGAGGTCGATCGCCTTCACGTCCGCCGCGTAGCCGGCGATCAGCTCGGCCAGCCGGTCAGGAGCCAGGCTCATCGGGCGTACAGCCCCGCCTCGGCGATGTAGGCCGCCACCCCGTCGGGCACGAGGTAGCGGATCGGCCGCCCGGCCGCCACGTAGCGGCGGATCAGCGAGGAGGAGACGTCGAGGCGCGGCATGTCGAAGAAGCGGACCCGGTCGGCGCCGAGGCCGGACAGGCGCTCGGCGATGTCGGCGCGACGCACCCCCTCCCGCTCGGCCACGCCCAGCTCGGCCAGCTGGAGCATGGCCGCCGGCTCGCGCCACGTGGGCAGGGAGAGCGCCATGTCGCCTCCGACGATGAAGGTCAGCTCGTCTCCCGGGCAGCGCTCATGAAGCCTTCGCAGGGTATCGACCGTGTACGACGGGCCGGGGACATCCGCGTCCACGAGCGACACCTCGAAGCCCTCGGCGCCGGCCACCGCGCGGCGGCACAGCTCGACCCGGTGCACGACCCCTGGGTCGGCCTCCACGCCCTTGTGCGGCGGCTCGTGCACGGGCACGAAGAGCACGCGGTCGAGCTCGAGCTGCGCGAGCGCCTGCCGCGCGCAGACGAGATGGCCGATGTGCGGCGGGTTGAACGTCCCGCCGAGCAACCCCAGGCGCACTTAGTGGCCCCGGCTGTGGGTCCACGCACCGCCAGGCGGCCGCTGATCGCCGCCTGGCAGCGTCCTCGGTCGGGGCGAGGGCTCCGCCCTGGCACCCTCCCTGCGTCCTTGCCAGCCGACGCCAGCGACCACCTGGACGGCACGCGTACCCACAACCGAGACCACTAGGGGCGGACCTGGCCCTCGCCCTCGACGAGGTACTTGAACGTGCAGAGCTCGCGCAGGCCGATCGGGCCGCGCGCGTGGAGCTTCTGCGTCGAGTTGCCGATCTCGGCACCCATCCCGAACTGCCCGCCGTCGGTGAAGCGGGTGGAGGCGTTGACGTAGACGCACGCCGCGTCGACCCCGCGCTGGAACGCATGCGCGGCGCTGGTGGAGCCGGTGACGATCGCCTCCGAATGGCCGGACCCGTACTCGTTGACGTGCTCGATCGCCTCCTCGGCCGAGTCGACGACCCGCACCGCGAGCACGAGCGCCAGGTACTCGGTCGCCCAGTCCTCCTCGGTCGCCTCGCCGACGCCGTCGTCGATCGCCCGCACCCGCCCGTCGCCGCGCAGCTCGACGCCTTCGGAGCGCAGAGCGCCGAGGACGTCGGGCAGGAAGGCGTCCGCGACGTCGGCGTGCACGAGCAGCGTCTCGGCCGCGTTGCACACGCCCGGCCGCTGCACCTTGGCGTTGACGACGATCTCGCGCGCGCTGTCGAGGTCCGCCGAGGCGTCCACGTAGACGTGGCAGTTCCCGGAGGCGGCGTAGATGACCGGCACCTTGGCCACCGCGCTCAGCGCGGCCTTCAGGCCCTCGCCGCCGCGCGGGATGATGAGGTCGACCACGCCCTCCTGGGTGGCCAGCTCGGCGAGCTCCGCGCGCCCGCCGCCGGCCACCAGCGACAGCGAGCCCTCGGGCAGGCCGGCCGCCTCGGCCGCCTCGGAGGCCACCGCCGCCAGCACGGCGTTCGAGTGGGCCGCCGAGGAGGACCCGCGCAGCACGATCGCGTTGCCGGACTTGAGCGCCAGCGCGGCGGCGTCGATCGTCACGTTCGGGCGCGCCTCGTAGACCACGGCGACGACGCCGAGGGGCACGCGCACCTTGCGCACGTCGAGCCCGTTCGGGAGCCGGAAGCCGTCGAGCACCTCACCGACCGGGTCGGGGAGCGCGACGATCTCGCGCACGCCCGCCGCCATCGCGGCCACCCGCCGCTCGTCGAGCGCCAGCCGGTCCATCAGCGCGCTCGAGAGGCCGGACTCGCGCCCCGCCTCGAGGTCGCGCGCGTTGGCCTCGAGGATCTCCGGGACCCGGGCCTCGAGCGCGTCGGCGATGGCCAGCAGCGCGCGGTCCTTGGTCGCGGAGTCGACCTGCGCGAGCTCGCGCGCGGCGGCCTTGGCGGCACGGCAGATGTCGGTGACGGTGCGGGCGGCGACGGCCATGACGCCAAGTCTAAAGGCAGGACTCGAACCGCCCGACCCGGCGTCGCGCCGCCCAGCCCGGGAACAAACCGGCCGCAACCGGCGTCAGCACGGGCGATCTCCACCGGGAAGGAATCGAACCCGTATGAAGCTGCTTCCGCTCGCCGTGCTCGCCGCCGGGCTCGCGCTGGCCTCCGACACCGCCCACGCGGCCACCGTCGCGGTCCGCGGCCAGACGCTCGTGATCAGCGGCGGCCGGACCGCCGACAAGCTCGTCCTGCGCGCCGGTCCGCGCCGGCTCGTGGTCGGCGGCCGCGCCGTCGCCCGCCGGCGCTTCGCCCGCGTCGTCGTGCGGGCCGGCGGCGGTGACGACCGCGTCCGCGTCTCCGGCGCCGTGAAGCGGCTCACGGTCGACGGCGGCAGCGGCGCCGACACCCTGGTCGGCGGCCGCCGCGCCGAGCGGCTGACCGGCGGCGACGGCCCCGACGTGGTCGACGGCAACGGCGGCGACGACACCGCGCACCTCGGCGCCGGCGACGACCGCTACACGTGGGACGCCGGCGACGACGTGGTCGACGGCGGGACGGGCCGCGACGCGCTCACGGCGGCCGGCACCCGCGCCGCCGACGCCTTCCGGGTGGCGGTCGACGGTGTCCATGCGGCCCGCCGTTCCGCCAGGACGCTCGCGCTCGAGCGGATCGACCTCAGGACGCGCGCCGGCGCCGACGCGGTGACCACCGACGACCTCTTCGGCACCGGCCTGTCGGCCGTCATCGCCGACCTCGGCGGCGCCGACGGCGCCGGCGACCGCGCCGTGGTGAACGCGTCCAACGGAGACGACGCGGTCGAGGTCGCCGGCGCGGCCGGCCGCGCTACGGTGGCCGGCCTCGCCGTGCCGGTCACCGTCACCGGCGAGGCGGGCCGCGACCGGCTCCAGGTCGAGGCCCTCGCCGGCTTCGACCGGCTCGCGTCCGGCGGCCTCGACCCCACCTCGCTCGCGCTGACCGCGAACGGCGGCCCCGACGACGACGCGCTGGCCGGCGGCCCCGCGGCCGAGACGCTGCTCGGGGGCGACGGCGCCGATGCCGTCGACGGCAACGGTGGCGGCGACCGCGCGCTGCTCGGGGCGGGCGACGACCGCTTCACCTGGGACGCCGGCGACGGCAGCGACAGCGTCGAGGGCCAGGAGGGCGCCGACACGCTGGCCTTCAACGGCTCCGGCGACGCCGAGCGCTTCGCGGCGGCCGCCGCCGGCGCCCGCGTCCGCCTCACGCGCGACGTCGGCGGCGTCGCGATGGACCTCGACGACGTCGAGCGGATCGACGCGGCCGCCGCCGGCGGCGGCGACACGCTCACCACCGGCGACCTCTCCGCCACCGACCTCACCGCGCTCAGGTTCGCGACCGGCACCGACGGCGCCGGCGACGACGTGCTCGTCGGCGGCTCGAACGGTCCTGACGCGTTCGCCGTCTCCGGCTCGCCGGGCGCGACGGCCGTGACCCGTGCCGGGATGAGGATCGAGGTCATCGGCGCACGGGCGCCGGACGACGAGCTGCACGTGCTCGCCTTCGAGGGCGACGACAGCGTCGACGCCGGGGCGCTCGGCGCTGAGGCGCTGCGGCTCACCGTCCGCGCGGGCGGCGGCGCCGACGCCGTGCGCGGCGGTCGCGGCCCGGACCTCATCGTCGCCGACGCGGGCAACGACGCGGTCGACGGCAACGAGGGCGAGGACGCCGCGTCGCTCGGCGACGGCGACGACCGCTTCGCCTGGCACCACGGCGACGGCAGCGACAGCGTCGACGGCGGAGCCGGCGTGGACGCGCTGGGCTTCACGGCCTCGGGCGCGGCGGAGGGCTTCGACGTGGTCGCCGACGGCGCGTCCGTGCGCTTCCTGCGCGACCTCGGCGACGTCGCCATGCGCCTCACGGGCCTCGAGCGGATCGCCGCCGCGACGCTCGCCGGCGCCGACCGCCTGCTCGTCGGCGATCTCTCCGGCACGCCGGTCACGGCCGTCGACGTCGCCCTCGGCGGCGCCGACGGCGCGGCCGACACCGTCAACCTGCACGGCACCGACGGCGACGACCGCGCGACCGTGACCGGGGCCGCCGGGAGCGCCACGGTCGCCGGGCTGCCCGCGACGATCGCGATCAGCGGCGCCGAGGTCCCGATCGACCGCGTCGGCATCCGCCTGCTGGCCGGCGACGACGCCGTCGACGCCTCCGCCCTCGCCGCCGACGCGATCGGCTTCGCGGCCGACGGCGGCGACGGCGACGACGCGCTGACCGGCGGCGGCGGCGCCGACCAGCTGCGCGGCGGCGCCGGCGACGACAGCCTGCGCGGCGGGCCCGGCCCCGACGACCTCGACGGCGGCACCGGGACCAACACCGTCGTGGAGGACTGATCAGGCCAGCACGAAGTAGTCGCGGTGCACGGCCTCCTCGGTGGCCCGGGGAAGCACCTCGCGCACCTGCGCCGACTTGAGCCCCATGACCTGGCGCAGCTCCTCGGCGGAGTAGTTGCAGATGCCCTTGCCGATCGCCGAGCGGCCGTCGCGCACGTCGACGGCGTCGCCGGCGTCGAATCCGCCCTGGACGTCGACGATCCCCACCGGCAGGAGGCTGGCGGCGCCCTCGCGCAGCGCCCGCGCCGCGCCGGCGTCCACGGTGACGGTGCCGTGGCTCGGCTTGGCGTACTTGAGCCAGAGCTTGAAGCTCGACTGCTTGACGGGCTGGGGGGCGAAGCGGGTGCCGGCCGGCTCGCCCGCCCAGGCGCGGGCGAGCACGCCCTCGACGAGGCCGCTCCCGATCACCGTCGGGATCCCGGCCGCCGACGCCATCTCCGCCGCCACGACCTTCGAGCGCATCCCGCCGGAGCCCAGCGGCGACGGCGCGTGGCCGATCTGCAGCTCGTCGAGCGACTCGGGGTCGGTCACCTCCTCCACCAGCCGCGCCTCCGGCGACGCGCGCGGATCGGCCGTGTAGAGGCCGTCGGTGTCGGTGAGGAGGACGAGCACGTCGGCGGCCACGAGGACCGAGACCTGCGCGGCGAGGAAGTCGTTGTCGCCGAACGAGATGTCGTCGGTGGTCGTCGTGTCGTTCTCGTTGATGACCGGCACGATCCGCCACTCGAGCAGCTTGGCCAGCGTGCGCCGCGCGTTCAGGTAGTGCGTGCGGGCGCTCATGTCGAAGAACGTGAGCAGCACCTGCGCGCTCTGGATCCCGCGCTCGCGCAGCAGCTCGTCGTAGGTGCGGTAGAGGCGGCCCTGGCCGACGGCGCTGGCCGCCTGCAGGTCCTGGACGGCCGCCGGCCGCGCGCCCATCCCGAGCAGCCGCATGCCGCGCGCGATCGCCCCGCTGGTCACGACGACCACGTCGACGCCCTGGCGGTGGAGCGCCGCGACCTCCTCGCAGACGCGCGCGACCACGGAGAGCCGCAGCTCGCCGTTCTCCTCGGCGACGATCGACGAGCCCAGCTTGACCACGGCGACGGACACGGCGGGGAGCCTAGGACGGATCGAGCTCGAACACCACGCCCCCGAGCTCGACGTCGTCGCCCGGCTCGAACCCCTTGCTCTGCAGCGCGGAGATCACGCCCATGCGGCGCAGCCGGTGCTCGACGTGCGCGAGCGCCTCCTCGCTGGAGAGGTCGTGGCGCGCGATCAGGCGGTCGACGGCGTCGCCGGTGACGCGGAACTCGCCGTCGCCGACCTTCTCGACCTCGAACGCCCGGCCCGCGGCCGGCCGGAAGACCTGGAACTCGGCGACGTCGTCCTCACCCGCCGCCTCGTCGACCGGCTCGGCGACCGGCACGCGGCGCAGCAGCTCGACGCGCAGCGTGTCGAGTCCCTGGCCCGTGGCCGAGGAGGTGAGGATGACCGGCACGCCGAGCCGCCGCTCCCATTCCTGCGCGGCGGCGAACGCGGCCTCCTCGGGCACGAGGTCGGCCTTCGAGAGCGCGAGGATGCGCGGCAGCTCGGCCAGCCTGCGGTCGTGCTCGGCCAGCTCGTGCTCGATCACCCGGTGGTTGGCGATCGGGTCCGACCCGTCGAGCGGCGCGAGGTCGAGCACGTGCACGAGCAGCCGCGTGCGCTCGACGTGGGCGAGGAAGTCGTGCCCGAGACCGGCGCCCTCGTGCGCGCCCTCGATGAGTCCCGGGATGTCGGCGATCACGAGCTGGCGCTCCTCGCCGTCGAGCGTGCCGAGGACCGGCTCGAGCGTCGTGAACGGGTAGGCCGCGACCTTCGGATGGGCCCGCGTGAGCCGCGCCAGCAGCGACGACTTGCCGGCGTTGGGGAGCCCGACGAGCCCGACGTCGGCCAGCAGTTTGAGGTGCAGGTCGACGCGCCCCTCCTCGCCGGGCAGGCCGCGCTCGGCGAGCCGCGGGGTCTGGCGGGTGGAGGACTTGAAGCGCGTGTTGCCGCGCCCGCCGGCGCCGCCGCGGGCGATCGTGACCTCCTGTCCGGGGCGCACGAGGTCGTACCGCGTGCCGTCCCACTTGAGGACCTGGGTGCCCGGCGGGACCTTGACGATCAGCGGGTCGCCGTCGGCGCCGTGCCGCTGCGAGCCCTGGCCGTGGCCGCCGCGCCCGGCGCGGAAGTGCGCGCGGCGCCGGAAGGCCTGGAGGTCGCGCAGCGAGTCGTCGCAGCGCAGGACCACGTCGCCGCCGCGGCCGCCGTCGCCGCCGTCCGGCCCGCCCTTGGGGACGTGCGCCTCGCGCCGGAACGACAGGGCGCCGTTGCCGCCCGCTCCGGCGCGGACCTCGAGGTGTGCACGGTCGGTGAGCAACGGTAACGTCGCCGAAGGCGAACAGCGACGAAGGAGCTGGTTCGCCTGGCAGGCGAAATTCTATTCGGAGGGGTCGTCCTCCCAGTCGTCGTCGACGAGCTCCTCGTCCTCCCATTCCTCGTCGTCCTCCCACTCGACGTCGTCCTCGAGCCCCTCCTCGTCCTCCATGGAGTCCTCGACGGGGTCGGCGACGAGCGTGAACGCCCCGTCGGCGCCCACGCCGACGGTGGCCGCGAACGCGTCGCCCGGCTCCTCCCAGACCTCGACGCCGGCCGGGACGAGCACGGTCACGACCGCACCCGCGACCTTCACCTGGAGCGAGCCCTCGGCCACCGCGAGCACGACGCCCTCGAGCTCGAGCGTGGTGGCCATGCCGACCTGGCGGACCCGCTTCGCGGTCACCGCACGCCTGGCGATCTTGAGCCGCGCGGAGACGAGCGCGCCCTGCGCGACCGCGCCGGGGCGCCGGCCCGCGCGCACGGCGAACGTGCTGCCGCCCGCGGTGAGGACGTAGTCGCGGCCCGCGCGGCCCACGACGGCGGCCTGGAGCTTGACCGAGCCGGCCCGGCCGCGGCGCTTGAGGCGCACCGCCTCGAACGTGCCGTCGCCGGCCGGCCGGGCCGTTCCGCGCAGCCGCTCGCCCAGCCGGAACGCGGCCGCGCGCTTGACCCGAAGGGTGGTCACGACGCCGCCGCGGGCGGCGGTGACCAGCGTGCCGCGGGCGGCGTCGCGCGCCACCACGGTGCCGTCGACGGTGTCGGCGCTCGCGGCGGTGGGCACCGTTGCGAGGGCGGCGAAGGCCGCGAACGCGGCAGGCAGGGTGCGCTTCATAGACCTTCTCTTCGGCAGACCGCGCCGCGAGTCATAGGCCTGACGGGGTAGACCTTTCGGCCATGAGCCCCGACACGCCCGTCTTCCTCATCACCGGCGCCTCGACCGGCATCGGCGCCGCCACCGCCCGCCACGCCGCCGAGGCCGGCTATCGCCCGGTGCTGGCCGCCCGCTCCGAGGACAAGCTCCAGGCGCTGGCGAGCGAGGTCGACGGACTGGCCCTCCGCTGCGACGTGACCGAGTGGGAGGACCAGCAGGCGCTCGTGCGACGGACGCTCGACGAGTACGGCCGGATCGACGTCGTGTTCGCCAACGCCGGCTTCGGCGGCGCACGCGGCTTCGAGAAGGGCACGCCGGAGGAGTGGAAGGAGATGGTCCTCACCAACGTCTACGGCGTGGCGCTGACCATCCGCGCGACCATGCCGGCGCTCAAGGACAGCAAGGGCCACCTGCTGCTCACGAGCTCGGTCGCCGGCCGCCGCGCGCTCCAGGGCTCGCTCTACTCGGCCAGCAAGCACGCCGTGACGGCGATGGGCGAGGCGGCCCGGCTGGACTTCAACGACAGCGGCGTCCGGGTGACGCTGATCGAGCCCGGCATGGTCGACACCCCGTTCTTCGACAACCCGCCGCAGATCGAGGCGCTTCAGGCCGACGACATCGCGCGCGCGGTCATGTACGCGGTCTCACAACCGCCGCACGTCGACGTCAACGAGATCCTGATCCGGCCCACTGCTCAGCCGACGTAGCGCCGGTCAGCGCCCACACGGCAGCTCGGCGCCGGGAGGACGGTGACCGCCGACGAGCGAGCACGCCGCGGCCGATCTGCTCGACCCTCAGCCGCGCGAGGGGATTTCGACTACTCGGTCGGCGCCGGCTCGACCGAGATCACGCGGCCGCGGCGGCCGGTGCGGAACTGCACCACGCCTGCCGACTTGGCGAAGATCGTGTCGTCCTTGCCGATGCCGGTGCCGTCGCCGGGCTTGAACTTGGTGCCGCGCTGGCGCACGATGATCTCGCCGCCGGTCACCGTCTGGCCGGCGAAGACCTTCACGCCGAGGCGCTTGGCGTTCGAGTCGCGCCCGTTGCGGCTGGAGCCGAGCCCCTTCTTGTGTGCCATGGCGTCGCTACTTCCCGATCTTGGTGATGCGGAGCCGGGTGAGCTCCTGGCGGTGGCCCGTGCGGCGGCGGTAGCCGCGCTTGGGCTTGAACTTGAAGACGCGCAGCTTCTTGCCGCGCTCGTGGCCGACGATCTCGGCCTTGACGGGCGACTTGGCCAGCGCGTCGGCGTCGAGCACCGGGTCGCCGTCGCCGGCCAGCAGGAGCGGCACGAGGTCGACGGTCGCGCCCGGCTCGTCGGGCAGCCGCTCGACGAGCAGGGTCTGGCCCTCCTCGACGCGGTACTGCTTGCCGCCGGTCTTGATGACTGCGTAGGACATGGTTCAGTTCACTCCTCGGCGTCGGCCGAGGCCTTCGCGCGCGAACGGCGCCGTCCGCCTCTGCGGCCGCGGCGCCGAGGGCGAGAGGATAGCGCGTCCCCGTTCTCGGACGCCTCGTCCGCCGCCGCCGGACCGGTCCCCGCTTCGGTGGGCTCCTCGTCGGTGAGCGCCTGCACGGCGTCCGCCTCGAGGGCTCCGTCCTCCTCGGCCTTGCCGCGCCCGCGGCGCTTGGCGGGCTTGGCCTTCGAGGGCTTGGCCCGCCGCTTCGCGGGCTTGGCCTTGGCCTGCTTCTCGTCCTCCTCGCGCGCCTTGCGCGCGGCGGCGCCGCGCTTGGCCGCGGCCGACCGGCGGGCGCGCTCCTCCACCCGCTTGCGCTCGGCCGCGCGGTCCTTGGCGGCTTCCGCGGCCGCCTCGGCGTCGGCACCCGTGAGCACGGCCACGGCCGCCGTGCGCCCGGCCTCCTCGATGCGGACGAGCTTCTTCTCGCCCACGAAGCCGATGCCGCCGGTGACCGAGATCAGGTAGCCGTCGATCTTCGCGACGCCGTCGTCCGGGTTGTACATGTGCGGCTCGACGATGTCGACGTGGACCTCCTCGCCGACCCGGAACGGCACCGCGCGCTCCTCGATCTCCTCGCGCGTGCCCTCCATGGTCACCGCGAAGTGGTCGAGCGGCAGGCCCTCGGAGCCCTCGAAGTGGAAGTACTTGCCGGTCTCGGCCTCGAGCGCGTGCAGCTCGCGCGCGCCGTCGGCCGTGAACCACGCGCTGACCCGCGGGTTGATGCGCACCAGGTAGGCCGCGGGCGCCTCGTCGCCGGCCTCCTCGACCATGTGCCGCAGGTGCCGCGCGGTCTCGATCGCGATCGTCTCCTCGGACTTGATCACGCCCTCGCCGTGGCAGATCGGGCAGGTCTTGGACATGATCTCGCGCACGCCGTCGGTGACGTTCTGGCGCGTCATCTCGACCAGCCCGAGCGGCGAGATCTCGACCACGAACGTCTTCGTCCGGTCCTCGTCGAGCGACTTGCGCAGCACCTTCAGCACCGCGTCGCGGTTGCGGGCGCGCGCCATGTCGATGAAGTCGATGACGATGATCCCGCCGATGTCGCGCAGCCTGAGCTGGCGCACCACCTCCTCCGCCGCCTCCACGTTGACCTTGGTGATCGTGTCCTCCAGGCGGCCCTTGCCGCGGCCGGTGAAGCTGCCGGTGTTCACGTCGATCACCGTGAGCGCCTCGGCGTAGTCGACCATCAGGTAGCCACCGGAGGGCAGGTCCACGCGGCGCGAGAGCACCGACCGGAACGCCTCCTCGACGCCCTCGCGCTCGAACAGCGGCTCCTCGCCCTCGTACAGCTCCACGTACTCGACCAGCTCCGGCGCCGTGCGCTGGAAGAAGCTGGTCACCCGGTGGTGCTGCTTGGGGTCGTCGATGACCGCGCCGTCGAACTCCTTCGAGAGCACGTCCCGCAGAACCCGGATCGAGAGATCGGCCTCCTGGAACACCATTCCGGGCGCCTTCACCTCCTTCGCCCGCTTCTCGACCACCTCGTTCAGCCGGTGCAGGTAGGCGAGGTCGCGCTCGAAGTCGGCCTTCCGCGCCCCCTGCGCCGCGGTCCGGACGATGACCCCGCCGGGGCCCTTGTGCAGCTTCTGGAGCAGCTTGCGCTGGCGGTCGCGCTCGGAGTCGGACAGCCGCCGGCTGGCCCCGACGCCGGCTCCCTGCGGCATGTACACGAGGTAGCGCCCGGCGATCGAGAGCTGCATCGAGAGCCGCGCGCCCTTGGTCTTGAGCGGGTCCTTGACGACCTGCACCAGAACCTCCTGGCGCGGCTTCAGGAGCTCGTCGATCCGCCTCCCCTTGCCCCGGCCCCGCTTCGGAACCGGGGTCCCGTCCGGGAGCACGATCTCGTCGACGTGGAGGAAGCCGTTGCGCTCGAGCCCGATGTCGACGAACGCGGCCTCCATCCCGGGGAGGACGTTGTCGACGACCCCCTTGTAGATGTTTCCGACGATCGTGCGCGAGCCGCGCCGCTCCACATAGAGCTCGCCGACCTTCCAATTCGCTTGGGCGCCGTTCGAGCCGCCCTTGCCGTTCGATTTTGCCTGGCCGCCCCGGCGCCCGCGTCCGCCCCGCGCCGAGCCCTTCGACTCGAGCACGGCGACGCGGGTCTCGCCGGCGTCGACCGATACCAGTATTCGCTTCTTCAAATTCTCACCTCAAGAGTGGGTTGCCCGCGGGGGAGCGCGCTTGCTCCTGACCTACACGGGAGCCCTGCCCTTGGAGGTGAGCCTCGCCTGGACGTAGATGCTCTGCAGGATGCCCAGTGCCATGAACGTGACGAGGATCGACGAACCGCCGAAGCTCATCAGGGGCAGGGTGATCCCGGTGATCGGCATGATTCCGATGTTCATGCCGACGTTGACGAACACCTGGAACATCAGCATGGCGGCGATTCCGCCGGCGATCATGCTTCCGTACAAGTTCTTCGAGAGCGTCAGGATGCGCAAGGCCCTCCATATCAGCAGGGCGTAGAGGGATAGTAGGAACGCGGCACCGACGAATCCGAAGCGCTCGCCGACGACGGCGAAGATGAAGTCCGTATGGCGCTCGGGCAGGAAGCCCTGCCGCGTCTGTGTGGAGTCGTCACCGCGTCCGGTCTTTCCACCAGATCCTATGGCTATCAGCGACTGATTGATCTGGTAGCTGGAGTCACGAGGGTCGCTCGACGGGTTCAGGAACGCCGTCAGCCGCTCCTCCTGGTAGTCCTTGAGGATAGGGTGTCCGATCGCGGGGGAGATCACCAGGACCACCGTGACCGCCGCG
>Ga0081538_10002968_pt1 | contig 16195 bp, 11 predicted proteins | sample TabmetS5T2R1_FD_71022 | JGI IMG/M metagenome (GOLD analysis project Ga0081538, IMG submission 71022) | Tabebuia heterophylla rhizosphere microbial communities from the University of Puerto Rico - S5T2R1 | ecosystem: Host-associated > Plants > Roots > Rhizosphere ... | reverse complement strand
CATAACCCTGCCGATCAGGGCGCTCAACTCGGTCCCCCAGGCGATCGTCCCGCCGCCGAAGTACATGGCCGCCCGGCTGGTCGCCTGCAGGTTCGCGCGCCCGACCACGGTCCAGAACCTGTTCGTGATCGAGTGCGGCCGCCGCGAGCTGGAGGAGCTCGACCCGGAGCGGGCGCTGCGCACCCTGCTCGCCAACACCGACGACGCCTACGGGTTCCCGCCGTTTCGCTACTTCGCGCCGGCGATCACCATCGGCGGGGAGGACTACCCCACCCTCCGCGCCCGGGAGCAGGCGTTGCTGGCACGATTCCTGGAAGGCATCAGGGTCCGCCGGGTCGTCCGTGACGACTTCTCGTGGGCGCAGGTCATCCCGGAGCTGCTCGCCAACGGCAACGGCGCCCTCAGGCCGCCGAAACCGTAGTCGGCATGGTGGACTTCCGGTCGAGAGGGGCGCTAGCGCGCCGTGCCGCCCCGGCGCCCGTGGCGCAACTCGAGACCCGCAACCCCGCCGAGCTGTCGGGCCGGGTCCTGGCGCTCGCCACGGTCGTGATCGCCGTCGTCGGCGTCTTCCTGCGCGTCTGGCAGCTCGGCCAGCTCGGCTTCAACAGCGACGAGGCCGTCTACGCCGGGCAGGCCGCCTCGATCGTCGGGCACCCGGACTACCGGCCGATCTTTCCGATCTTCCGCGCCCACCCGCTGCTCTACCAGTTCAGCCTCGCGCTCGTCTACCAGTTCACCCTGACCGACCTGGCGGGCAGGATCCTGGCGGTCGTCTTCGGGCTCGCCGGGCTGTGGTTCACCTACCGCGCCGGCAACCTACTGTACGGCCCGCGGGTCGGCGTGGTCGCCGCGCTGCTGCTCTCGGTCATGCCCTACCACGTGGTGGTGACCAGGCAGGCGCTGCTGGACGGGCCGATGACCACGTTCGCGGCGCTCACGCTGTACCTCGTGGCGCGGTACGCGGTCACCGAGCAGCCGCGCTGGCTGTACGCCGCCGGCGCCGGCCTGGGGCTCACCTTCCTCGCCAAGGAGACCGCGGTCGTCTTCCTCCCGGCCATCTACGCCTTCCTGGCGCTGTCGCCGTCCATCCGCGTGCGGCTGCGCGACCTCGCGACCTCGGCGGGGTGCTTCGCCCTCGTGATCGCGCCGTTCCCCTTGTCGCTGCTGCTCGGCGGCGGCACCAGGGCCGGCAAGGGGTTCCTCGCGTGGCAGCTCTTCCGGCCGCCCAACCACACCGGCGGGTTCTACCTCCAGTACGTGCCGGCGGCGGTCGGGCTCCTGGTGGTCCTCGCCGCCGCGCTCGCGCTGTTCCTGCTGCGCCGCGAATGGACCTGGCGCGAGAACCTCCTGGTGGTCTGGATCGCGATGCCGGTCCTGTTCTTCCAGAGCTGGCCGGTGAAGGGCTTCCAGTACCTGCTGCCGACGGTCCCCGCGATCGTGATCCTCGCGGCGCGGGCCCTGGCCGGGTGGCCGACGACCACGCCCCTGCGGGTCGGGCGCCGCCGCGTCCCGGCCGCGGCGCTCCAGGTCGCGCTCGTGACCGTGGTCGCCGCCTCGCTGGCGGCGTCGAGCTGGGGCCGCGTCAACGTGACCAACTCCACCAGCTTCCTGGCCGGCTCCGGCGGCGTGCCTGGCGGCCGCGCCGCGGGGCTGTGGCTCCGCGACCATGTGCCCGCCGGCGCGCAGATGCTTGCGCTGGGGCCGTCCATGGCGAACATCCTGCAGTTCTACTCCCACCAGCGCGTCTACGGGCTGTCGGTCAGCCCCAACCCGCTGCACCGCAACCCGGCCTACGACCCGGTGCACAACCCCGACCGGCTGCTGCGCGACGGTCGCCTCCAGTACCTGGTCTGGGACTCCTACTCGGCCGGGCGGTCGAAGTTCTTCGCCGACAACCTCCAGCGGTACGTGCGCCGCTACCGGGCCAGTGAGGTCCACCGCGAGACGGTCCCCGTCCGCAACGCCGCCGGCGAGCTCGTCCAGGAGCCCGTCATCATCATCTACCGGGTGCGCCAGCAATGAGGACGCTACGGCTCCTTGCGGTCGCCGTCCTCCTCGGCCTCTTCGGGGTGCTCGCCGGCGCGCCGGCGCACGGCGGCCAGGAGACCGGCAAGCCCCCCAGCCTGGGCAGCGGCGAGCACGCCCCGCGGACGCCGATCCGCCACTTCATCACGCTGATGCAGGAGAACCACTCGTTCGACAACTACTTCGGGACCTACCCGGGTGCCGATGGCACCCCTCCCGGAGTCTGCATGCCCTTCGAGGCCGACGACCCCAAGGCCGGCTGCGTCAGGCCGTTCCATCTCGGCAACCGCTCGGTCACCGACCTCGGCCACACCCGCAGGGTGTTCAACGCCCAGTACAACGGCGGCCGCATGGACGGCTTCATCAGCTCCTACCGGCGCCAGGGGCAGAGCGGCCTGCACTCGATGGGCTACTACGACGACCGTGACATCCCCTACTACTGGAACGTCGCCAAGAACTACGTGCTGTTCGACCGGTTCTTCACGTCGTCGGGCGCCGGCAGCGTGTGGAACCACATGTTCTGGGTCACCGGCACGCCGGGGAACCCGCGGGACGACTCGATCCCTCCGGACGGGTTCGGCAACCTGCCGACCATCTTCGACCGCCTGGAGCAGGCGGGGGTGTCATGGAAGTTCTACGTGCAGAACTACGACCCCACCGTCAACTTCCGTACCATCAGGACGGCCGAGAAGGGTGAGCGTGCCTCGCAGGTCGTCTGGGTACCGCTGCTCAGCTACGCACGCTACGTCGACGACCCCAGGCTGCGCGGTCACATCGTGGACCTCAGCGAGTACTACCAGGACGTGGCGCGCGGCACGCTGCCGGCCGTCTCCTACATCGTCCCGTCCGGCGCCAGTGAGCACCCGCCAGGCCGCATCCAGGCCGGCGAGCGCTTCGTCCGCGGCCTCCTGAACGCCCTGGCCTCCAGCGACTCCTGGAACGACTCGGCGTTCACCTGGACCTACGACGACTGGGGTGGCTGGTACGACCACGTGAAGCCGCCCCAGGTCGACAAGTACGGCTACGGGTTCCGGGCGCCGTCCTTGCTGGTCAGCGCCTACGCCCGCCGCGGCCACGTCGACCATACCCAGCTTGACTTCACCTCGATCCTCAAGTTCATCGAGGAGAACTGGAACCTGCGACCCCTGGCCGAGCGGGACGCCGCCGCCAACAGCATCGGGGTCGCGTTCGACTTCCGCGCCGGGCCGCGGCCCCCCGAGTACATCTCGACCGTCCGGATCCCGCCGGCGCCGCCGGAGGGCCGCCGGCCCGTCATCTACACCGCCTATGGGCTGGCGCTGGCGCTGTCGGTGGCCATCTTCGCCGGCGCGCGGGTCTCACCGCTGGGCGCGGCGCCGGTCCCCGCCACCGCGCCGGCGCCGGCGCGGCCGCGCCCGCCGACGCCCCGCCCCACCTCCACGCCCGCCGGCGGCAACGGCGCCACACCCGCCACGCCGCCGTGGCGGCCGCCGGCGGCGGCCTCCGGGATGCGGCAACGGATCTGGGCGCGCCGGCCCAAGCGGCCGCGCCCGCTGCCCATCGGCAGGCGGTCGGGGACCGACGGCTTCCTCGCCCCCGACCGGCTCGGCGCGCAGCTCGAGGAGCTGATGCGGCTGCTGCCCCGGCAGCTCCCCGCCCGCACGGCGCGGCGGCTCCCGGGGACCGCCGCCGCGCGCGCCGCCAAGCGGGCCCGAGCCGACACGGCCCTGGTCATGCTGGACGACGGCACCGGGGTGCTGAAGGTCTCCGGGTCGGTCGGCCTCCCCCCGGGCAGCTCGGCCCCGGAGGTGGGGGACGGTGTGGAGCTGCTGCTCCAACAGCTCCACGCCGACCCGGTCACGGTGCCCCTGAGCATCCTCACCCCGCTGCCCGGAGGCCGACGGCAACCGCTGCTCGCCGTCCCGCTGGTCCACGGCGACCATGCCTTCGGCCTCATCGTGGTGGTCCGCCACCCGTGGCCCGGAATCGGGCAGGTGCCCCTGTTCACCGGCCGGGACGTGCAGGCGTTGACCGCCCTCGCTGAGGAGCTCGCCGAGCCGCTGCGGGCGCTGTTCCTGTTGCGACGCCTGAAGCGGGGACTGGAGGGGGGCCGGTGAGGCGCGCGGCCCGCCGGGTGACGGCCGCCGCGCTGCTGGCGGCCGCGGTCACGGCCGCGGTTCCCGCCGCCGCGGTGGCCCAGTCGGCGCCAGGGCCGACGCTCGTGATCCAGACCAGCCCCACGCTCCCCGGCGCGACGTTCGTCCTCGGCAGCCAGTCCGCCACGGCGGGACCCAACGGCACGGCCCGCATGGCGCCCGGGTCCTGGGTGGACCTGCGCGCCAAGATCAGGGTGGTCCCCCCGCGTCCGGAGGCGCGGCAACGGGCCCGGTTCGCGCGCTGGTTCGGACCGTTGGACGTCAGCCACACCCCCAGGCGAGACATCGTCGTGACCGCGGGCTTCGACGTCGACTACCGGACCAGCATGTCGTTCATCGACCTCGAGAACGACCCCGTCGACCACGCGGAGGTCTCCAGCATGGAGGTGAAGGACGCCACCGGCGTCTTCCACCGGTTCACCGGCGAGCAGCTCAGGCGGCCCGTATGGCTATGGGGCACCAGGGTGGTGATGCTGCAGTCGGGGCCCTTCGCCAAGCCCATCTACTACACCGTGCAGCGCGTCACGGTCGGCGGCGCCAACGTCGTCAACGAGGCGCAGCAGCGCTACGAGCCGGAGAAGGTGGCCGCCCTCAAGGTGCAGCTGCTCTTCTACCGCGCAACGGTCGAGGCGCGCGACGCCGTCTTCGGGTTCCCGGTGGGCTCGGCCGTGCGGCTGCAGTACCCCGACGGGCACCACGGCCGCTTCCCGCTCGACGCCCGCCGCGAGGCGGTCATCGACTCGCTGCCGCGAGGGGAGTACGACGCCACCATCGAAGGCCCGGGGATCCCGGTGTCGGCGCCGGTGTCGATCACGCGGCCGCAGCGGCTCACGCTGAAGCTGGTCACCTGGCTGGACCTCGCGGTGGTCCTGACCGTCGGGCTGGCGTTCGTGGTCGGGCTGCCGGCGCTTCGGCGGCGGCTGCGGCGAGCCACGCCGGAGGAGCCGGAATGAGGCGGCGGGTCCTCCAGGCGACGATCGCCACCGGCGTCGGGCTGTGCCTGGCGCTCGGCGCCGGTGCTGCCAATCGGCCCGCGGCGGCGGCGAACAGCCCGGTGCCGGTGCTCGCCTACTACTACATCTGGTTCAACCCGACGTCCTGGAACCGGGCGAAGACGGACTATCCCCAGCTCGGTCGCTACTCGAGCGACGACGAGACCGTCATGCGGACCCACGTGCAGTGGGCAAAGGCGGCCGGCATCGACGGCTTCATCGTGAGCTGGAAGAGCACCACCCCCCTCAACCGGCGACTTGAGCAGCTCATGCGGGTGGCCAGGGAGGAGGACTTCAAGCTCGCGATCATCTACCAGGGACTCGACTTCTCGCGGCGGCCGCAGCCCGCGGCCAGGGTCGCCGCCGACCTCGGCCGCTTCGCCAAGCGGTATGCCGGCGACCCCGTCTTCGAGCTGTTCGACCGGCCGCTGGTGATCTGGTCCGGCACCTGGGAGTACTCGGCCGCGGACATCCGCGCGGTGACCCGGCAGCTCCGCCCGGGCCTGCTCGTGCTCGGCTCGGAGAAGTCCGTGAAGGGCTACGAGCGCATCGCCGACCTGGTCGACGGCGACGCGTACTACTGGTCGTCGGTGAACCCCGACACCAACCGCAACCACACTCCGAAGCTCAAGGAGATGGGCGACCTCGTCCACGCCAACCGGGGCCTGTGGATCGCTCCCGCCGCGCCCGGGTTCGACGCCCGCCTGATCGGCGGCAGCACCGTCGTGGAACGGAAGGACGGGGACACGCTCCGCGCGCAGTTCCAGGTCGCGCTCGACTCATCCCCCGACGCGGTCGGCCTGATCAGCTGGAACGAGTTCAGCGAGAACTCCCACATCGAGCCGAGTCGGCAGTTCGGCTCGCGGTATCTGCGGGTGCTCGCCGACATGCAGGAGACCGCGGTCACCGGCCTGCCCGACTTCGACTCCTCCGACCCGACCGGCCGGAGCCAGGGCTCCACGGCGCTGTGGCTGGTGGCGGTCGGGTTCGTCGGGGTGACCGCATCCACGCTCGTGGTGATCGGCCGACGCAACCGGGGGCGTGGCACGCATTGAGGAGGTGACAGCCAGGTGCTCGACGGCAGGTACGACGGGGCGGTGATTCCCCGCAAGGGGCGGTTGCGCCTGCCCCGCCCGTCGCCCGGACGGCTCGCGGCCCTGCTGCTTCCCGTCGTCCTGCTGGTGGGCGTGGCGGTCGTGCGGGAGGGGCGATCCGAGACGGTGGACCGCCACTACTCCCTCACCCCCAGCGCCGACACCTACGTCAGCTCCGCGCTGCCGGATGAGCCCTTCGGCGTGCAGCCGGTGGTCCGCGTGGTCAACTCCAGCGACAAGACGCTCCGCACCTTCCTGCGGTTCGACCTGCGGGGCGTGTCCGGGCAGGTGCTGCGGGCGACCCTCTCGCTGTACCCGCTCTCCTCGAGCGAGAACGGCGTCGTGGTCAGCGAGGTGGCGACGCACCCCTGGGACGAGCGCAAGCTCACCTTCGCGCGGTCGCCCGCGGTCGGCGCGGCCGTCGGCCACTCGGGGCCGGTGGTCGCCGAGCGGTGGACCTCGGTGGACGTCACCGGGGCGGTCAAGGGCGACGGGCCGCTCACGCTCGCGCTGACCGCCCTGCACCCGCCGTCGACGACCTACGCCAGCCGCGAGTCGGTCATGGCGCCGGCGCTAAACGTGCGCGTCCGCGTCCCCGCAAGCGACGCCCCGGCCGAAGAGGCCGCGGCCGCCGAGCCACCACCGGCGGGCTCGCCGGCGGCCGGCGACCCGGTGGTGGTCGCCGCCGGCAACATCGCCTGCGACCCCGCTGAGAAGCCCATGAACGACGAGCTCCGCGAGTCGTCCGGGCCGGTCTGCCAGGCGAAGGCGACCGCGGACCTGGCGGCCTCGCTGCGGCCGTCGGCCGTGCTCGCGCTCGGCGACCTGCAGTACGACGACGGCACCCTGGAGAAGTTCCAGAGCTCCTACGGCCTCACTTGGGGGCGGCTGCGCCAGATCACCTACCCGGTCCCCGGCCACAAGGAATACCTGGACGCCCTGAGCCGCCGGCCGGCCGGCGGCTACTTCACCTACTTCAAGTCGGCCGCCGGCGACCCCGGCCGCGGCTGGTACAGCTTCGACATCGGCGGCTGGCACGTGATCGCGCTCAACAGCGAGTGCGACGAGATCGGTGGCTGCACCGAGCGGTCGCCGCAGCTCCGCTGGCTGCGGGCCGACCTGGAGGCCAACCGGCAGCGCTGCACGCTGGCCTACTGGAACCGGCCGCGCTTCAGCTCCGGCCAGCACGGCGGCCAGACCACCATGGCGGCGTTCTGGCACCAGCTGTACGCCGGCGGCGTCGACGTCGTGCTCAACGGCCGTGCCTACGACTACGAGCGGTTCGCCCCCCAGAACCCCGTCGGCCAGCGGGACCTCGTCCGTGGCATCCGCCAGTTCGTGGTCGGCACGGGCGGCAGGCACCTCGAGGAGTTCGAGAAGATTCAGCGCAACAGCGAGAAGCGCAGCTCGGTCGCCTACGGCGTGCTCCAGCTCACCCTCCGCCCGGCCGACTACGAGTGGCGCTTCGTGCCGACAACGCCAGACGGCTTCACCGACACCGGAGCCGCCAGTTGCCACTGACCGGGCCGAAGCGGCGGGCCTTGGTCGCGGTCGCGGCCGCCGGGCTGGTGGTGGCCCCGGTCGTCGCGCTCACCGTCGCCCGCACGGGCACCATCGGGGCCGGCCGGCAGGCGGCGATGCTGGGGACGTTCGTGCCCGTCGCCGACGGCTACGTCAACTCCGCGCACGCCAGCAGGAGCTACGGCGGCGCCAAGGTGCTGCGCACCGACGCCGAGCCGGGCACCATCCGCAGCTACCTGCGCTTCCGGGTCGCCGGCCTCGCCGGCCCGGTGCGCTCGGCGACCTTGCACCTGTTCGCCGAGTCCGGCAGCCGCAGCGGCGTGGAGGTCCGCGGGGTCGCCGACACCGGCTGGCAGGAGCGCACGCTGCACTACGCCGCCGCGCCGCCGGTGCAGCCCGCGGTCGCCTCCACCGGTCCGGTCCGGGCCCGCACCTGGGTCACCGCGAACGTGACGCCGCTGGTGAAGGGCAACGGCGACGTCGGCATGGCGCTCGTGGGGCTCGGCGCCTCCGCGATCCGGTATGCGAGCCGGGAGGCGGGCTCGCTGGCGCCGCAGCTCGTGGTGCAGACCGGCGGCGAGCGGCTCCTGGCGACGCCGGCACGGCCCGCCGGCGCGGCGGAGGGTGGCGAGGTGGCGGTCGCGGCCGCCGGCGACATCGCCTGCCATCCCGACGAGATCGCAGCGGGCGAGCGGCCCTGCCGGCAGGGTGCCACCGCCGACCTGCTCGCCGGCCTGCGGCTGGACGCCGTCCTGCCCCTCGGCGACCTGCAGTACGAGGACGGCGACCTGGCCTCGTTCCAGGCCGTCTACCACCCGACCTGGGGCCGGTTCAGGGCGGTCACCCGGCCGGTGGTCGGCAACCACGAGTACGGCACCCGCGACGCGGCCGGCTACTTCTCCTACTGGGGCAGGGTCGCCGGCGACCCGGCCAAGGGCTGGTACAGCTACGACCTGGGGAGCTGGCACCTGATCGCGTTGAACAGCCAGTGCCGGCACATCGGCGGGTGCGGTCCTGGGTCGCCGCAGGAGCGGTGGCTGCGCGCCGACCTGGCGGCGCATCCGGCCGAGTGCACGCTCGCTTACTGGCACGAGCCCCGGTTCAGCTCCGGCCACCACGGCGACAAGCCCGACCTGGACGGCCTCTGGCGCGCCCTGCACGAGGCCGGCGCCGAGGTCGTCCTGAACGGGCACGACCACGTCTACGAGCGGTTCGCCCCCCAGGATCCCAGCGGCACGCTCGACGACACCCGCGGCGTCCGCCAGTTCGTCGTCGGCACCGGCGGCGCCAACCACCGCGCGTTCGAGACCGTCAAGCCCAACAGCGAGGTCCGCAACGCCGACACCTTCGGCGTGCTCGTGCTGACGCTCGGGACCGGCCACTACGCCTGGCGGTTCGTTCCCGAGCCCGGAAAGGAGTTCACCGACGCTGGCACAGGTGAGTGCCATTGACCAGCTTGCTTGCCAGTCGAGGACGATTTCGCCGGTGCCACGCCGGCGCGGACAGGGGGGTACCCGTGTTGCGAAGAGTGGCGATCAGTCTTGCCGCGGCGCTGTTGGGGGGGATGCTCGTGGCGGCCGTGGGAGCCGCTCCCGCCGGCGCGGTGACCCTCAATCCTGTCGCCGACACCTACGTCGACTCGTCGACCCCGAGCAGCAACTTCGGCACCAGGATCTACGTGCGCACCGACAACTCGCCGACGCTGCGCGCCTACCTGCGCTTCAACGTGCAAGGTGCCGGTACCACGGCGGTCCTGCGGTTCTTCGCCGAGACCGGCAACAGCATCGGCGTCAACGTCCACACGGTGAGCAACCATACCTGGGGCGAGACGTCGACGACCTTCACCAATGCGCCGGCGGTCGGCCCGGTCATCGCCTCGACCGGCCCGATCACCGCCGGGACGTGGCAGCAGGTCAACGTGTCGTCGGCGGTGAGCAACGGGTTGGTCAGCTTCGCGCTCACCTCCACCAGCAACACCGCTACCAGGTTCACCAGCAGGGAGGGCGCCAACAAGCCGCAGCTGATCACGCCGGCGCCGGGCTCGCCAGACCCCTACGTCGTGAGCCACGTCAGCGGCAGCGACTACCAGGCGGTGGGGGCCAACGGCAACACCATCACGGGCACGCTCAAGTCCGTGGTGCAGAACGCCGCGGCCGACCTGGAGGGCATCGGCGGCGGGAGGGTCCAGTTCACCGCGGGGACCTTCGACCTCGGCAGCGACTTCTTCAAGTTCAACGACCTCAACGACGTCGAGTTCGCCGGCGCGGGGATGAACTCGACGATCATCCAGAACAACAACAGCACCGCGGCCGACACGGAGCCGTTCAACTTCACCGGCGCCTTCGACGTCATCGTCAGGGACCTGACCGTCTCGGCGAGCGGGACGCCCCGCTCCACCAGCGACGCCCTGGACTTCGACAAGGGCAACAGGGTGCTGGTCGAGCGGGTCAAGATCCCGGCGTCGCGCGGCCGCGGGATCGTGTTCGACGGCAAGAACAGCGGCTGGACGTCGGTGGACAACGTGGTGCGCGACTGCCTGATCGACGGGCTGCCCGGTGACGGCATCGAGCTCCTCGCCTCCAGCAACAACGTGGTGGAAGGCTGCACGATCACCAACACCGGCGGGCACGGCATCCAGCTCGTCAAGTCGTCCACCACGGCCGCCCAGCCGAACAAGAAGTCCAACGACAACACCATCAGGACCAACGTGGTCGACGAGGCCGGTCAGGACGGCATCAACGTCGGCAGCAGCGACCGCAACCGGATCACCGACAACACGATCACCAACAGCTCCGACGTGACCTCCGGCCGTGACGGCATCCGCATCTCGTCCAGCGACTCGATCACCTGCGACGACAACGTCGTCGGCGAGCAGGACCATCCCAATACGGCAATCGACACCCAGGCGACGAAGACGCAGAGGTACGGGCTCAACATCAGCAGTTCGCTCTGCAACCGCACCGTCGTCGGCCCCGGCAACACCTTCCTCCCCAACCTCACGGGGGCCATCCGCGATCTCGGGACGGGCACGATCTTCCAGTAGCCCGCCTCGGGCGGGCCACCGGTGGGCGAGGGCCCACCGGTGGCCGCTTGCACGCGTCGCCGGCCTCGCGGCGGCCGCGGCGCTGCTGGCGGCCTGCGGACCGGCGAGCGCGCCGATCCCGCCGCCGTCGACGCGGCCCGCCGCGTTCGTGCGCTGCCCCGACATCGTGCTGGTCACCGTGCCACCAGGGCTCACCAAGACGGACTCGGCGCTGGAGGCGTTGTACGGCAACCACATGGGCTCCGTCATCACCTACGCGGCCGCCGATGGTCACCGGCAGCTGAAGACCTTCTCCGGCGTGGACCTCCTAGACGCCCTCGATGACCTGGATTTCGACGCCCGAGCCATCCGGGTCGGCGGGCGGGACTTCGTCCTCCATCGCACCACCGCCATCCCGGACATGCTGGTCGCCGAGGTAGAGCCCGCCGGCCAGCAGCCGCCCTGCGACAACCTCTTCGTCCAGAGCCGCCATCTGCCGCGCGGTCAGGTGCTGGAGGTCCTCCGCGGGCTGGAGTTGCGCCAGGCGGGCTGACCGGACCCGCATGCCCACGGCGCCCGCACCTGGAGCGCCAGGCCTTCCCGTTGCCTCCTCAGTGGCAGTTGACCGTCCCGGAGTCGACGAACAGGCCGCTGGTCTGGTCGGGCAGGAACCGGAAGTCCGCGCTGTTCGCGTGGAGCGTCAGCTTCAGGATGCCGTAGGTGTTGTTGTTGCGGACCAGGCTGTTGGCCGAGGGTGTGGAGAAGCCGCTGAAGTCACGCCCGCCGCTGCCGACGATGATCTCGGTGATGCCCCTGGCGTCATCCCGCGCGCCCTGCGGGTTCTGCGGCGCGAACCGCTCGTAGGTGTGCGAGTGGCCAACGAGCATGAGGTCGACGTTGTTGTCGTACATGGCCTGGACCAGCGCATCGATGGCAGGCTCGCCGAAGCTGTTGGAGCTCCACCTGGGGTGGTGGGTGTAGACCAGCGTGCAGGAGTTCTGGTGGCTCTGCAGGTCGTTCCTCAGCCACGTCTCCTGCGCCGACCCGGCGTTGCAGTTGCCGTTGTTGCGCGAGCACTCGGAATTCACTGCCACGAAGTGCCAGGCCCCCACGTCGAAGCTGTACCAGGCGTTGCAGTTCGAGCGGCACCCCGGCTGGAGCGGCGTCGCCGCGTCGCCGAAGTAGTTGAAGTAGCCGCTCGCGCCCGAGGTGCCGAACTCGTGGTTGCCGAGCACCGGCCTGGTCTTTGCGTTGAGGCGGCCCCAGGTCGGGTCGTACGAGGCGGCGAACTGGCTCGGGCTCCCGCTGTTGTACTGATGATCCCCGAGCGTCAGCATCCACAGCGGGTTCAGCGCCAGTGCCAGGTCCGCCGTGGCCTTGTGGTGGCAGAAGCCGCCCTGGCCCAAGTTGTTGTTCCAGTTCGGGTCCGCCGGGTCGCAGGCGATGTCGCCGACCGCTCCGACCACCGGATCGCCACTCGTCGGTGGCTGCGGCTCGAGCAGGAGCTGCGGCGCGTGGGCGGCATCCTCCTTGCTGCCGAAGTTCTTGCCCGCCGTGCTGCCGCTCGCGAGGCCGAAGCTCACCAGGCCGTTGCCGTTGACGGCCCCCGTCACCTCCACGTCCATCCAGGTCCCGGCGGTTGTCGGAGCGTTCGAGCCGAGCAGGAAGCCGAATGCCGGCCTGTTGTTGAACGTGATCCCGTTTTCCGTCCAACTCGTATTCACCACCTGGTACACCCTGTAACTGGTGGTGCCGGTGGTCTCCACCCAGAGCCGAAGCGTCGCCCTGCCGGGCGCGCCGGACAGACCTGAGACGTCGAACTTTATGTAACTGTCGATCTGCGGGCTGGTGCGGCCGATCAGGATGGTGTCACTGCCGAAATTTTGGGCGGGCACGTCCGACCGCACGTACGCATCGGCGACGTCGACGGCGGTTGGACCCGTCGCCGCCGTATTGGTCAGATCAAACCTGGCCGGCGCGGACACTCCCGGTGTCGTCGCCGACACCTGATAGGAACCGGTAGTGCCGTTCGCGGTGAAGGTCGGGGCGGTCGCGACGCCGTCTGCTCCCGTGGCGGCATCGGCGGTTGTACCCGTCCCGGCGAACGTGCCGCTCGCCCCGCTCGTCGGAGCCGCAAACGTCACGGTCACGCCGCTCACCGGGTTGCCACTGGCGTCGGTGGCCCTGGCCGCGAGCGCGACCGCAAACGTCGTGCCCGCCGCGGCGGACTGGTTGTCCCCCGCCGCCACCGCCAACGCGGCGGGCGGACTCGTCGGCGTGAACTCGACGACCAGCTGCGGCGGGTTGGCGCCCTCGCGGCTCGAGTACTGCTTGAGGCTGGTGGTGGTGGCGTTCATCTGGAAGCTGAACGTGCCGCTGTTCCGCACCACCGACGTGACGTCGACGCTCGTCCAGGTGTTGGCCGAGAGGTTCTGGGCGCTGCCGATGGTCGGTCCCACCGCCGGCCGGTTGTTGTAGTTGATCCCGCCCTCGGTCCAGGAGTTGTCCGCCACCGAGTGCAGCTCGTAGCCGCTGCCGCTGCTGGTCAGCGTGAAGGCCCGGAACGTCACCTTGGTGATCCCAGTCACACCGGGCACGTTGAACTTCAGGTACGCCCGCTGCTCCGGCGTGCCCGACTGGTTGTTCAGCGTGTTCGCGGTCCCGAAGTTGCCGGTCGGCTCGTCCGACCGCACATGGCTGTCTTCGGACACCGTGAGGGTCTGCGTGGCCGCGGCGGCTGCGGGAGCCGCGCCAAACTCGAACTGCGCCACGCCCAGCAATCCAAGCGTAATGATCCCGGCCAGAAGTCGTCGATACGAGCTACGGCGATGTTGGGCCATGGTGCTTCTCGACATCGTCCCCCCTTCACCCTACGGGCTGGACCGGAGCCCGGCGGCGCCCGGGTTGGACAGCAGGCTGTGGACGCCGGCGCGAGTCGCCGGGTGATCTGGCGCACTACACCCGGGCGTTCATCGTGTGGGACGGGCTTCGCCACCAGCCGGTGACGGTGAGCCGCGACCACCCTGGCGCTCATCACAGGACTCCGCACGCCTGGACGGCGGAGCTGTAGGCCGATTCGTGGGCGCGTGATCCCGACTTGCTGCGCAGCTTCCTTACACGGACCGGCCCCACGAGTGCCCCCACGATCGCGAAGTGCCGTAGTCTACCTCGGACTGCCCGTCGGTGCATTCCTGCATCTGCACTACGGCGAGGCTGCAAGATCGGCGAGCTGGCCTGTCACCAATGCCGCCCGCCGGCCACGGCTGGAGTGCTAGCGCTCCGCTGCGAGAAGCCGCTGGATCTTTCCGGACAACGACAAGAGTGCCTGGGAGTGAATTCCCTGAGCTTGAACAAAACTCTGAAGGGATTCGGCATTCCTCTCGACACAGTCGTTGTCGAGCGCTCGCCCACGCGCCACCGAGCGGAATATCCAATCGTGGTCTGATGGCTCCATGAAGAAAACCGTCGCGACGAAGATCGAACTCGGCGGGTCAAGGCTCAAAGATATGTCAACCTCGTAGAGGGTGGACCAACCGTCTGGCGTGCTCTCAGTCCCGATCTTGAAGATCAACCGCTCCCGGGCCCCACCCTTGAGCTCATACCGAAGGTTCTTTCTGATCACAAAGGGCGGCTCGGCTCTGAAGGGCTGGGTGGGCACCTTCACATCGTATGGGGCCGATACCAGGATGGGTCCAGCGGCTCTCGTACAGCGCTCCAGCTTCTCTACTCGACGGAACAGGAAGTTGGCGCCGGTAATGCGGGCCGTCGAACGGCTGGCATTCTTGACAGCGAGATCGATGGCGGAGCTCGCGACGTTGGTGGACTTGATCGTGCCATCGGATTCGTCATACACCGCCACACGCATGCGCACCGATGTGACGGCAACGGCGACCTCCAGCCGTGAAGGCTGTTTCGCCGTGGCCTGGCGAGGCTCTCTGACGCCGAGATAGTTCGGGGAGAGAATCAGTACGGCGACCGCGACGGCCAAGAAGCCGAGCAAGAAACCGGCACGCCGCGGTCCGAGCGCCCGCAGGACAGGAACGTCTCGCAACATGCGGCGAAGCTGCAACGAAAGCCACCTGGGCGATTGATCGAGTGATGGCGGTGATCACGCTCGCGGAGGACAGTACCACCGCTCGGCCAGCCAGCGGGTTGGCCGCGACCTCCCCCCCTCGTCATGAAACGCGATCGGTGAGCCACGTCACCGCCGGTAGCATCGCGAAGTGCCTGGGTCCTCGTCAACCTAACCAACCGGCCGAGGCCTGGTCACCTTGACTGATGACCTGACCCGACGGGCTGGCTAGCAGCTTCCGCGGCAGGCGTCACCATCGACACGCGCGGCAATGGGAGGAGCGCGAGCTTCGAGAACTTCTGGGCGTCAAGCGAGGAGGCACCGCCTCCGGCGGCGATAGCTACGCGACCGCCTTCGCCTGCGATGCGTTCACCTGCGCTCCCAACGACACCGAGTCCGCCCGTATCCGGCCTCGCTGATCAGTCCGGCTGCACCGAGGCGACGCTGAGAGGATGGTGGTGGCGGGCGCGGCGGCGCCTGCCGGTCAGCGCCCAGACCGCGACCCGCCACAGCGCCTCCGCCACGATCTGCTTGCTCATCTTGGAGACGCCGGTCGCCCGCTCGGTGAAGGTGATCGGCACCTCCACCACGCGGAAGCCCTCCTGCCAGGTGCGGTGGGCCATCTCGATCTGGAAGCAGTAACCGTTGGACTGCACCGCCGACACCGGCAGCGCCTCCAGCACCTGCCGCCGGTAGGAACGGTACCCGGCGGTGGAGTCGTGCACCGGCACCCCGAGCGCGAGCCGCACGTAGGCGTTGCCCACCCTGGAGATCGCCTCCCGCAGCCGGCTCCAGTTGACCGTCCGACCCCCCGGGACGTACCTGGAGCCGATCACCAGGTCCGCCCCGGCCAGCCCGTCCAGCAGCGCCGGCAGCCGCTCCGGCGGGTGCGACAGGTCGGCGTCCATCTCCACCAGCGCGTCGTACCCCCGCTCCAGCCCCCACGCGAACCCGGCCCGGTACGCCGCCCCGAGCCCCTGCTTGCCGTCCCGCTCCAGCAGCTGCACCCGCGGCTCCCCCACCGCCCGCTCCGCGACCAGCTTCGCCGTCCCGTCCGGGCTCCCGTCGTCCACGATCAGGATGTCCACCCGCGGGTCGGCCTCCAGCACCCGGTCGATCGCCCGCACCACCGACTGCGCCTCGTTGTAGGTCGGTACGACGATAAGTGCCTTCATCGATTCATCGACCTTCAACCTCCCGTCCGGCGGGCGCAACCGGCGGCTCCACGTCGGCGGTGGGGGGCGGGGGCCCCCCCCCCCCCCACCGGAGTTTTCGGGGGGAGGGGGGGGGGGCCCCCCCCCCCCCCCCCCCCGCGCGCCCCCCGCCCCCCCCCC
>Ga0081538_10002967_pt1 | contig 16196 bp, 14 predicted proteins | sample TabmetS5T2R1_FD_71022 | JGI IMG/M metagenome (GOLD analysis project Ga0081538, IMG submission 71022) | Tabebuia heterophylla rhizosphere microbial communities from the University of Puerto Rico - S5T2R1 | ecosystem: Host-associated > Plants > Roots > Rhizosphere ... | reverse complement strand
GAACCGGTCGACCTCGTCATGGCGGACAGGCCGCACTGCTAAACCCTCAACCACGCTCTTCGGCACACCAGACTTCTACCAGCCACCCGCGCAAAAAGCCAGTACCGGAGCGTTAGCTCAGGTCAGGCAGCTACCGCATGGACTTTGCCGAGGCCCTGGGGCGCTGCCCGACCCATCCGAGGACAAGACGCGTGGGGAACGGGCGTCCTTCGGGGTGTGCGATTTCGATAACCTCGCCGGTTCGCAGCACGAACTGAACATCCGCGGGCGCGATCCGCCTCTCGGCCATCTTCTCCCGAGCGTGTAGACGATAGAGGACACGCTTCTTTATCTCTTCAATCACACAAGAAGTATATAGATACTTCTCGATAAATTCGAACTCAGTATACTCTATTCAGTGATCACTGTGGCGGTCCTCATCGGGGATCTGATAGAGCGTCCGAGGGTGACGCAGGATCCCGGCGATGACTGAGTAGCGCGGCAAGGGACTGTGCCGCGTAGGCCCGCGGTCTTCCACATTAGGCACGGTGGGGGGCATGCAGCAGCACTCTCAACCGATCCAGATGCCTGTGGGCACACCACGTAACCAGCACCATACAGAACGTAGGTTCGATCAGTGGGGTGGCAGCTATGGATCCGGTAGACGCATTGGCGTCAGCCGCAGACCAGCTGTCCGCACGCGATCTCGACGCGCTGGGCAAGGCCCGGCTGTCCGCTGATGTCGAGGCGTTGACGCGGGTGATCGCCCAGGCCACCGCCGAAAGGCTGCGGTGTACTGCGGCGATCGCCAGCCGTGCGCCTGATGCCGCGGCAGGCAGGCAGGAAGCGCAGCGGCTGCTGCAAACCGCCGGGCGGCTGTCCAGCGGGCAAGCCGCGCACCAGACCCGGCTCGCCACAGCGCTGGCTGACCCCAAACTGGAGCCGACCGCCGCCGCGTTGGCGGCGGGCAAGATCAGCCCCGCCCAAGCCGACGCGCTCGCGCGGGCCGCGCGCACCCACCCGCAGCTGCTCGCCCAGGCGCAGGATGAGTTGGTCGCCCAGGCGTCGCAATGTGATGACCGGGCGTTTCGTGAGGCGCTGGCTGACCGGCGGCACGCGGCTGATCCTGGGCCTGAGGAGCAGCGGGCGTGCCGGCAATACCACGACCGTGGGGTGTCGCTGGTACGCCGGCCCGATGGGATGGGATGGGTCAACGGCCTGGTCGACCCATCCGGGCTGGCGTATCTGGCCACCGCGCTCAACGCGTTGGCCGGCTCTGATCCCGCGACTATGCCGGATGAGCGGCGGCGCACCCCGGAGCAGCGCAACGCCGACGCGTTGGTCCAGCTCGCGCGTATGGCGTTGGCGCGCAAAGACGAGCTGCCTCGTGTGGCGGGGTTGCAGCCCAAGGCGACGGTGTTTGTGACGCCTGAGACGTTAGCGGAGGAGCCCGACGCCCCAGCGGCGCGGTTGGACTGGGCCGGCGCCTGGCGGTGATCGAGTGGGATCGCACCTGCAGGTTCACCTGCCCCAGCGGCCCGCGCTGCGACCGGCCCTGGCAATGGTGCGACGTCCACCGACCGCGCCAACCTCCCCCACCCGCCCACCCCGAAGGGATCGACCTCGGTCTACCGATTTGGACAATTTATGCTTATTGTGCTGAGGTGCCATAGGGATGCGCACGAGCGTGGGTGCGCGTTGATCCGCGGTCCGGACGGCCACTGGACAGCGCATCCACCATGATCCCGAACCCGGACCCAAGCCTGCCGCAGGCCGTCGACACACACCCGCCTGGAGCAGGGGCCGCAACTCATGGCATATGCCCCCTTTGACCATGAAGCGGTACACCATGATCACGCGGTACTTGGCATAGCGGCCAACCAGAATGCTGACATATAGGACGCTCCCCTAGGGACAGGCGGCGCGCTCTCCGCCGTTGCCGGCGGTAGTGGGTGGCGAGCTGATACCCGCGCCAGCATGGCGGGGGACGTCCAGTTGGCCAATGTGCTTCGACCAAGATTTTCCAGGCCGCGCGACAGATGCGTATCACCGCAGCGGCTGTCGGCTCTGGTATACGACCTTGCATCAGTATGGAGACCCCCCGGCGAGGAGCAAAGAATTGGGCGGCGAGGAGTTTGACGAGCGTGATGAGCAGTTGCTCACTGAGCTACGCAGGATTGCGCAGCAGATCGATCCGGTACCCCCCTGGGTCACGGAAGCGGCGTGCGCGGCCTTTGCCTGGCGTTGCGGAAGCGCCGAGCTTGCTGAGCTGACCTACGACTCGATCCTAGACGACCAGCGCCTCGCCGCGATTCACGAGGGGCGCGAGCAGCGGCAACTCATGTTTGAGTCCATGTCGCTGTTAGTCGATCTCGAGGTCGCCCGCGCTGGCCGCTTCCGGCGGATTTCCGGTCGGCTTGAGCCAGCCCAAGTGGCACCCATCGATGTCCGGCATACCAACGGCACCATCTCTGTGGAGACCGACGAGCTCGGCCGGTTCACGGTCGACGATTTGCCGCCAGGACCGATGAGCCTGCGCTGCCGGGTCGGACCGTCGAATGAGTGGATCGTTGACACCTCCTGGACCCCGCTGTAACACCCCATAGAGAAGGGTCGGGGACACCCGACCGCTCGCAAAGACCCCGCTTTCTCTGTCCCTTTGGGCGCCTACCTTCGCTTGAGGCGTGACCAGCCGGCTCCCACGCGAGAGAATGGCCAGGCGCTGAGGCGTGGATGTCCCTTGAGGCTTGGAGGGAACAGTGGCGCGAACCCGTGAGCAGACCGCAAAGAGGTGGGATGCCGGGGGGACGCCCCCGACTAGGGTGAGGGGGGCCGGGGGGACGCCCCCGACTAGGGTGAGGGGGGCCGGGGGGACGCCCCCGACTAGGAAGGGCATCCCGCTGATTGGGTCGGCCCTGGAGCTGCGGCGCGACTTACTCGGCGCCCTTGAGCGGGCGATGCGTGAGGACGGGGATGTCGTCCGGTTCGTCGCGGGCCCGCCTGGACTGCGGCTGGTGTGCTATGGGGTGTTCCACCCTGACGCGGTCCAGCAGGTGCTCGCGAGCAAGGCGGCGCGCTACCGCAAAGACAACACGTTCTACGAGGAGCTCCGCATAACTGGCGGCGACGGGCTGTTGACTAGCCAAGACGAACTCTGGCTGCGGCAAAAACGGTTCATCCAGCCGCTGTTCACCCACCGGCGCATCGCCAGCTATGTGCCGGTGATGGCTGAGGAGACCGCGCGCTTGATTGACCGCTGGGATCGAGTCAAGGAGGGCGTTGCGGACATCCATGCCGACATGACCCGGCTGACGTTGCGGATCGTCGGGCGGGCGCTGTTCGGTGCCGATGTCGACCAGGCTGTCCCGATCGTCCGGCAAGAGTTCCCTATCGTCGGCGAGTACGTGCAGAAACGCGGCATGTCCCCTGTCCGCATCCCGCGGAGCTGGCCAACGCCGGCCAATCGGCGCGCGGCGCGGGCGCAGCAGGCGGTGTACCGGATCTGCGATGAGCTGATCGCAGGCCGCCGCGCGACCCCGGCCAGAAAGACCCCGGCCAGTCGGGATCTGCTCAGCCTGCTGATCGACGCCCGCGACGGTGATGAGGCCCTCAGCGATGATGAGATCCGCGACCAGGTGCTCGTCTTCCTGCTCGCCGGCCACGAGACGACTGCGGTGACGCTGACATTCGCCTTCTCCCTGCTCGGCCAGCACCTTGATGTGCAACACCGGGCGCGCGCCGAGGCCGAGCAGGTCCTGGGCGGGCGGGTCCCCACCGCTGAGGATGTCCCACGGCTGCGGTATACGACGATGATGCTGAAGGAGGCGATGCGGCTGTACCCGGCGGCGTTCGTGATCGGCCGGCACACACCTGGGGGCGACCAGATCGGCGGGTACCAGATCCCGCCCGGCTCCGATATCTACGTCAGCCCCTGGGTGACCCACCGGCACCCGGAGTTCTGGCCGGATCCGGAGCGGTTCGATCCTGACCGGTTCACCGCTGACCGAGAGTCGGAGCGCCACCGCTACGCCTGGTTCCCGTTCGGCGGCGGTCCCCGCGCCTGCATCGGCCAGTACTTCTCGATGCTTGAGGCTGCCGTCGTCACCGCGATGGTCCTGCAGGCCTACGAGCTGACCGCTCCGCCATGCACGCTCCCGCTCACCACCAAGATCACCCTCCGGCCAGCCTCTGCGGTGCCCTGCCGCATCGCGCCGCGGCGCAGCGGCGCGAGCGCGCCGTAGCTCGCCACATTTGTCACCGGCCCCCAGCCCATCGGCTTTGACTACCCTGGACTGCCCGGCCGTTCATGGCGTGTTGTGGGAAAGGGGTTGCGGTTGAGGCTCTTCGACACTGCCCGGCAACGGGTCGTGGATTTCTACCCGTCCGCTACCTTTCGCGCTTATGTCTGCGGGATCACGCCGTATGACTCTGCGCATATTGGCCATGCGATGAACTTTCTTTCCTACGACATCCTCTCCCGGCGCCTTGAGCAGAAAGGTCATAAAGTCTATTTAGTCCGTAACGTCACTGACGTCGATGACTCGATCCTCCCGAAGGCTCGCGAACTCGGGGTGCATTACCTTGACCTTGCGGCCTCAGAGCTTGAGCAGTTCACCAACGATATGAAGGCGCTGGGGATCCGCCCGCCTCAAGCGGAGCCGCGAGCGACCGAGTCGATGGACCAAATCATCGAGCTTATCCAAGCGTTGATCGATGACCGCCACACATACACGCTGAACGATACGGTCTATTTTGCCATCACGACGTTTCCAGGCTATGGGGCGTTGAGCGGCTACAGCGAGCGGCTCATGTCACGGTTGTCCCTTGACCGAGGAGGCGATGGCCCTCATCAAGGAAAGCAGCACGAACTTGACTTTGTCCTGTGGAAGCCCTCCGCGCCCGAGGAGCCCGAGTGGGACTCGCCGTTTGGCAAGGGGCGCCCTGGTTGGCATATCGAATGCTCTGCGATGGCGATTCATGCCCACGGGTCGACGCTCGACCTGCATGGTGGGGGAACTGACCTGGTTTTCCCTCACCACGAGTGCGAGCGGGCGCAGAGCGAGGCCGCGACCGGCCGGCCCTTCGCGAGACATTGGATGCATTGCGGCGTCGTCACGATGGCCGGTGAGAAGATGTCGAAATCCCTCGGGAACATCGTGTTCGTCAGGGACTTATTGAAAGAGTATGAGGGGCCCGTGATTAGGCTGGCACTGATGAGCCAGCACTACCGCAGGGGGTTTGAGTGGCAGCCGGACGCCCTGCCAAGCGCGCAAGAGCGGCTGCGGCGCCTGGAGGCAGCCGGGCGGGGAAACGGCGGCGCGGACCCCCGCCCCTACCTAGCGCGCGCGGAGGCCGCGCTTGATGATGACCTCAATGTGCCGAGGGCGCTAGACGAGCTGGACGGGCTCGCCGGGAGCATCCTCGCCGGTGGGCCCGATGAGGCCGCGCCATCGGCGCTGGCTGCCGCGCTGGCGGATCTCGGGGTCGACCTCGACACCCCGCCAAAGGATTTCCAGTGACGCGGGGGCCAATGCCCTATGCCGGCAGCTCTTTGCCGAAAGCCTGCTCGTTGGTGATGCCAACCGACGCATGGCATTGCACAAACCGCCATCGCGTATTCTCCCGGCGCGCGACGGCGGTCAACCGGATCGGGATCTCAGCTCCATCGGGCAAGCGGACCGAGGCGTGATCCGCGACCCACCCGACGTCTCCCTGGTGGTAACCGCGAGGATCTTCTCCGACGATCTCGAAGCCTCCCAGCGCTTCGAGTTGAGCCCGGAAAACTTCGGCCACTTGGCCATAGCCGGTCCACCACTCGTCCGGGTCAGTGCCAATCCAAATGAGTCCATCCTCGGTAGAGATCAAGCTGAGAATCAAGTCAGTATCACCGCGCCGCATACCGTCATAGATCCGTCGTGTGGGTCTTCAATCTCCGCGGATCGCTCCATGTCCCGCTCCTTTCGATCCCGTCGACTCGATTCTACGCTCACGGGCCATGGAAGGATCATTTGATTTCACTCAGCCAGCTCAACCGTCTCCAAGCCCGGCCATGCGCTTGGGTGGCGTGTTCAGCTGGTAATTTGACTCCTCGTATGAGGAGCCAGCGCGGCCCATGTGGAATCAAGGCCTAAGCCGCCATGGTGACAAGGTCTTGGGCGATATCGCGAAGTTTGCGGTAGGGGTTTGTGAGCGGCTCGCCAGGATCAGGGGTAGACGCCTGTTTGGGCTTGTGTTAGAGAGGATAACGGCTGAGTAGCCAGCCCCGGCTCAGCGAACAGCCGTTGGGGAGGAAGGTGCTCCTCTACGTGAGCTGGCCCCCCTTCCCGCTTTGGCCGCAGGCGAGGGAGGTTGGGGATGGATTTCGTCGGGCGACGCCGGGCCTTGGGCGAGCTCGTCCACTGGTTGGAGCACCAGCCGGCTGACGGGTCGATCCGGGTTGTCACCGGCGGCCCAGGGTCAGGCAAATCGGCGCTGCTGGCCCAGCTCGTGGAGCCGGGCGGCCCTCGCGCCCGGGCACACGTGGACGGCGTGTGGGCCACCGTGCGCGCCACCGGGTTGGACGTGGCTCAGGTCACCCGCGGCATCGCTCGCGCGCTGTCCAGCCCGACGGAGGATCCGGACACGCTGATCCGCGTCGCGCGGGACCAGCATCGACCACTGATCGTCGTTGTCGACGCCCTCGACGAGGCGGTCACCTCCACTGAGGCCTGGTCTCTCGCCACAGGTCTGCTCGTCCCGCTGGCGCAGGTGCGGCGAGCCAAGGTGCTGGTCGGCGCCCGCCGCGGTCCTGAGGGGGCATTCCTCCGCGCGCTCGGGCACCGGCCCACCGTCATCAACCTGGACTACCCGCCGTACTTCCAGCTCGACGACTTGATCAAGTACACCGCGCGGTCGCTGCGCCTCGACGTCGACCCCAGCGCGCCGAGCCCCTACCGCGACGATCCCGCGACCACCGCCCAGGTGGCGCGGGCGATCGCCGAGGCCGCTGAGCCAAGCTTTCTGGTGGCTGGGCTGACCGCCCGCGCCTACGCCCACGGCGCCCAGGTGGTCGACACCTCAGCGCCTGGCTGGCAGCAGCGGCAGGTGTTCCCCGTCGATGCCGACATGGCCATCGCCGATTACCTCGACCGCCTCACTGACCCAAAACGGGCCTTTGACCTGCTCGTCCCGGTGGCCTACGCCCGCCATCCTGGCCTGCCATGCGGCGCGCTGTGGGCGCTGCTGGCCCAGGCCGCCAGCGGCAACCCCTACAACCCCGCCGACATCGACTGGCTGCGAGCCACCCCCGCGTCGTACCTGCTCGAGGAGGACGGCCTGGAGAATGCCGCCGAGGGCGCAGGCCGTGTGGTACGGCCGTTCCACCACACCCTGGTGGAGCACATCCGCAGCCGCACCCAGCCCTCCATGGTGGAGCGCACGATCACCTCAGTCCTCCGCCAGCGCGCCGAGGCGGCGGGCGGGTGGCTGCACGCTGAGCCTTACGCCCGCGCCCACACGGCAAGCCACGCGGCCCAAGCTGGCGGGGGGCTGCTCGACCGCCTGGTCACCGACCCCGCGTTCCTGCTCGCCGCTGACCGGCGCACACTGGTGCGAGCCCTGCCCACGCTCATCCAGCCCCACGCCCGGCGCGCCGGCCGCTGCTACCGCGCCGGGGCGCACCGGCTGGCCGGGGATACCGCCGCGGGCGCGGCCTACCTTGAGCTGGCAAGCAAAAGCGCGGGCTGCCGCACGCTCGCCGACCGCGTCCGCCAGCTTGGCCAGCCGCAGCCGTTCATGACCCAGCTCGCCCGCCACCGCCCCGCCACCGACCTGTTGGCCTTGCGAGGCCACACGGGCCAGATCTACGCGGTCGCGTGGGGCAGGATCCACGGCGCGCTTGTGCTGGCCTCCGCCGGCACTGACGCGGTCATCCGCCTGTGGGACCCAATCCACGGCAGCCAGCTCCGCGCCTTGCACGGCCACGCCGACGAGGTGCACGCGCTGGCCTGGGGCACGTTTGGGGGCGCGCCGCTGAGCGCCTCCGACGCCCCGCTGCTCGCCTCTGCCAGCGCCGACGCCACCATCCGCCTGTGGGACCCGGTCGACGGCAGCCAGCTCCGCGCCTTGCGCGGCCACGCCGACGAGGTGCACGCGGTCGCGTGGGGCTGGATCCACGGCGCGCCTGTGCTCGCCTCCGCTGGCACCGACGCGAGCGTCCGCCTGTGGGACCCGGTTGACGGCACCCAGCTCCGCGCCTTGCGCGGCCACGCCGACGAGGTGCACGCGGTCGCATGGGGCTGGATCCACGGCGCGCCCGTGCTCGCCTCTGCCAGCGCCGACGCCACCATCCGCCTGTGGGACCCGGTTGACGGCACCCAACTCCGCGCTATCCACGGCCACTCCCGCAGGGTGTGGTCAGTAGCCTGGGGCATCCTCGACAGCGCGCCCGTGCTCGCCTCTGCCAGCGCCGATGCCACCATCCGCCTGTGGAGCCCCGCCGACGGCGCCCAGATCTGCGCCCTGCAGGGCCACAGCGGCCAGATGTACGCGGTCGCCTGGGGCATGATGCACAGCGCGCCCGTGCTCGCCTCCGCTGGCGACTCCCGCACCGTACGGGTATGGGATCCGGTTGAGGGCACCGAGCTTTGCGCCCTCCAAGGCCACAGCGGGTGGGTGTGGACGGCGGACTGGAGCATGCTCGGGGAGACACCGGTCCTTGCCTACGGCGGCGATGACCACGCCGTCCGGGTATGGGGCCCGGCGGAGAGCCCGCACCCGCAGCATGGCGTGCATGGCCACACCGACGAGGTGCTCACGGTCGCGTGGGGCTGGCTCCACGGCGCGCCCGTGCTCGCCTCCGCGAGCGCCGACGCCACCATCCGCTTGTGGGACCCCGCCAGCGGCGCCCAGCTGCGCGCCCTTCATGGCCACTCCCGCGGGGTGTGGTCAGTGGCCTGGGGCACCCTCGGCAGCGCCCCTGTGCTCGCCTCCGCCGGCGCCAATGACACCATCCGCTTGTGGGACCCAGCCAGCGGCGTCCAGCTGCGCGACCTCCACGGCCACACCGACGAGATCTACGCGGTGACCTGGGGCTGGCTCCACGGCGCGCCCGTGCTCGCCTCCGCGAGCGCCGACGCCACCATCCGCTTGTGGGACCCGGTCGACGGCGCCCAGCTGCGCGCCCTGCGATGCCGGTACACCGACGGGGTATGGGCGCTGGCATGGGCCGCATCTGGCGCACCCGTGCTCGCCTCCGCTGGCGCCGATGCGGGCGCTGACGGCCATGTCCGGCTATGGGATCTCGCTGGCGGCACGCAGCTGCGCACCCTGCGCGGCCATACCGGCCCGGTGAGCGCCGTGGCGTTCGGCGCCCTCGACGGCGCGCCGCTGCTCGCCTCCGCCGGGCGCGATGGGACCGTGCGGTTGTGGGACTTGGCACATCAACGGCAGGCGGTGCTCCACTTCGACGGTCCGGTGCATGCGGTCGCGATCGGCCCGCATGATCAGCTCGCTCTCGCAGGGTGGAGTGGCGTCACCGTGCTCCTCCTCCACCCCACGGTCTTCACCAACCCCCAGACCGCGCGGCCTGGCGCACGCGCGGCGAGGTAGGCATGCCGGAGGGCTTGCCTGTCTACCCGAACACCTCCTCCAGCGCGCGCACCGCGCGGTGCTCATGCGGGGGCGTGCCTCCCGCTTTGCGGCCCCAGGCCTGGACAACGCGAGGCCACGCGATGAGCGTTGCCGGATCTTGCGCGAAGGCGGCCATTTCCATGAGGAGCCGATCGACGTCGTCCTCGGAGATCAAGCCCTCCTCGACGGCGGCGTGCTTGGTGTTCGCAAGCGTCGCGCAGCTCGCCATCTTGGCGGGCCCTTCCATGAACGCGAGCTGGATGATCTGGACACTGACCCCTTCCAGGCCAGCGCGCCGGAGCAGGCCTGGGAGCTTCGCGCCAATGTTGGGGTCGCCGCCCCGGCCGCGGACGAGCTGGTCGTACAACGTGTGATTCCGCTCATAGGCGTCCGAGTCCGGGTACCAGAACATCCCTTGGTGATCGATGTCCTCGATGATCAGGACCCCTCCGGGCCTCAGCCCCCGCGCCATCTGGCCGATGACCGCTTGGGGGTCAGGCAGGTGTGAGAGCAGCAGGCGCGTGTACGCCACGTCGTACGCGCCAGGCTCGATATCCCCAGCGTCGCCGGCGCGGAAGTCGATGCCCTGTAAGCCCGCAGCCTCGGCGTCGCGGCGGGCGAGCTGGAGGATCGCCTCGTCGAGGTCGACGCCCACGACGCTGCCCGTCGGCCCCACGAGCCTGGCCAGCTCGATCGCGACGTGGCCACCGCCACACCCGACATCGAGGCACTGATCGCCCGGCCCGACGCCAGCGGCGTGGAGAAGCGCGACGGTGGAGGGCCGAAGCGTCGCCGCGATGACATCGAGCCGTGACTTATCGGCCCCGCCACCGCAGATGGCATACGTATCCATACCACTAAGATGGCCCTCGCCCGGCGACTTGGACAGTCAGGGAAATGCCTGACACAGCGAGCTCCCCGATACCTGCGTGCTACCGTCTCCACCGCCATCGGCCATCGTGAGCACCGGGGGCATTTGTGGCTGTTGTTCCGGTAGGGCCGGTGCTCGCGCATGGGGCATCGGCGGGCATCCCCCTGCCGCTGCTCCTGCTGGGAGCCATGGCGGCAGTCGCTGGGGTCAGCGCGCTGCGCAACCGCCAAGGGGCTCCCCCCCAGCACGAGCCCGCGATCATGCTGCCGCTGGCGCTGACCAGGATCCTCGACCATCCCGCGACGCGGCTGGGGCTCGGGCTGGCCGGAGGCGTGGCGGCCGGCGCGGTGCTTACGCTGGCCATAGCCCGCCCGCCGAGCAGCCAGAGCACCGCCGCTAGGCTCGTGCTCGATGACCTGTGGACCGTGCTCGTCCCCGCATCGCTGCTGCTCGGGCCGGTGTGGAGGCTGGTGAGCCCACTCCGGCCACTCGCGGCTGGCCTCGCCTGGCTGTCGGGCGATCCCCGCGAGCAAGCCACCCGCCCGGTGCCGGGCTGGCTGGGATGGTGGCCGGCCGCGGTGGGGCTCCTCGTGTTCGCGGGGCTGGGCCTCGCGCTGCCCGGCCACCCGCTCACGCTCGTGCTGCTGCTCGCGGTGTACACGCTGGTTGAGCTGGGCGCGGTGACGCGCTACGGGCGGCGATGGCTCGCCCGCGGCGATCCGCTCGAGGCGTACTCCAGGCTGCTCGGCCTGATGGCGCCGCTGCGGCGGGACCCTGGCGGCCGGCTCCAGCTGGCCAGCCCACGGCGGTACCTCGCGACGGCGCGCAACGCGCCGGGCCTGCCCGCCCTGGCCGCGGTGGCGATCGCCAGCGACCTGATGGACGCTGTCGAGGGGACCCAGGCTTGGCACAGCCTCGCGCTCAACCGGGGGCAAGCGGCGCTCACGCTGGCGGTGGGCCTGGCCGCCGCCGCTGCGGTGATCGGGCTGGCGGCTGCCGTGGCCACGCGGCGGGCGGGCCTGACGATCGCGCTGCTGCCCGTCGTGGCGGGGTGGGCGGCCGGCCATCAGCTCGCCGTGCACTCGGCGCTCCTTGGCCTCGCCGCGTTTGTCGCGGGCCACCTCGGTGCCCTGGTCGTGGCTGGCGACCGCGCAACCGCGCAGTACGGGCCGAGGGCCCCAGCGGCGCAGCTGGAGTTCCGCGCGCTCGTGCTCGCGCTGCTCGCCGGGGGCCTCGTGCTCCGCTTTGGAGGTGTGTAGAGGGATGGTCATCCTGGCGCATGCGGCAGACCTCATCGCGATCGCGGCCGCCGTGCTGATCTGGGGGGTCTACGAGGGGCTGAAGCGCAGGCGGCACGGCGGGGAGTGACCACGCCAACCTCCCCGGTCACATCCAAACCACCCTTTAACTCACGCGACGCACTACCCTTGCGCCCATGACGATTCCAGACGCGCTTTCCCACCCCTACCCCGGCTACATCGAGCGGCTCATCCAGCGGATCGCGCGCGGCGCCGCGGAGGTTGAGCCGCCGCAGTCCACGCACGAGGGCTCGCCGCCGGGCTTGCGCGCGCAGGTGAGCGGAGCTGTTGAGGCACTGAGCGCCGACCTCATTGGGCTGTCGCACGACATCCATGCGCACCCGGAGCTCTGCTACGCCGAGCACTACGCGGTGGGGGCAGTCGCAGGCATCCTCGCCAAGCACGGCCACGACGCTGAGGTTGGCGCGTATGGGCTGGCGACCGCGTTGCGCGCCAGCGCCGGGCAGGGGCGGCCACGCGTGGCGATCCTCGCCGAGTACGACGCCTTGCCCGGGATCGGCCACGCCTGTGGCCACAACGTGATCTGCGCGACGGCGGTCGGCGCGTTCCTCGCCGTCGCTGCCGTCGCCGCCGACCTCGACGGCAGCGTTGAGCTGATCGGCTGCCCTGCCGAGGAGGGCGGCGGGGGCAAGGAGCGCATCGCGCGGGCAGGCGGGTTCGACGAGGTCGACGCGGCGGTCATGCTCCACCCATCGGGCTTCGAGGCCGCTGAGCATCCGTGGATCGGCGTGCGCACGGTCGACGTCACCTACCACGGGCTGGCGGCGCACGCCTCGATGACGCCGTTCCTGGGCCGCAACGCCCTCGACGCGGTCGTGCAGGCCTACACGGGAATCGCTGCGCTGCGCCAGCACATCCTGCCAACCGACCGGGTCCACGGGATCATCACGGACGGCGGGCAGAAGCCGAACATCGTCCCCGAGCGCGCGGCGGCGCAGTTCTTCCTGCGGTCGGCGGAGCCCGAGACACTCGTCGAGCTCAGCGAGCGGGCGCAGGCGATTTTCGAGGCCGCCGCCACCGCGACCGGCACCCGCGTCGAGCAGAGCTGGGATCCCACACCGGTGTACCTGCCGCTCCGGAACAACCACACGCTCGCCGCCCGCTGGGCGGCGAACATCGCCGCGCGCGGGCGCCGCGCGCTGCCAGCGGGCGTGATCCCGGCCGCGTTCAGCGGGTCCACCGACCTGGGCAACGTGAGCGTCCGCGTCCCCGCGATCCAGCCGCTGCTGTCGATCGCCCCACCGCACGTCACGATCCATACCGCTGAGTTCGCCGACTGGGCGCGCGGCGAGCGCGGCGACGCTGGCTGCGTCGACGGCGCGATCGGCCTCGCGCTCACCGCCGTGGACTACCTCACCGACGCCGCGCTTCGCGAGGCTGCCCAGGCCGAGTTCGAGGCCGCTGGCGGCCGTCTCGACCTCGACGCCCTGCTGGACTGAACAGCTACCGGGCGCTACAGCTGCAGCGCCGTCGTCGTCAGGAACCCCTCGATGCCGGCGCGGCCCAGCTCACGGCCGTGACCGGACTGCTTGTACCCGCCGAAGGGCGCGAGCAGGTTGTACGTGGCGCCGTTGACCTGGATCTGGCCAGCGCGCAGGCGGCGGGCGACACGCTGAGCGCGCTCGGGATCGCTGGACCATACCGCCCCGCAGAGGCCGTACTCGGTGTCGTTCGCGATCGCGACCGCGTCATCCTCACCGTCATACGCGATGATCGACTGGACGGGGCCGAAGATCTCCTCGCGGGCGATCATCATGTCGTTCCGGACGCCCGAGAACACCGCTGGACGGACGAAGTAGCCACGGTCGAGGCCCTCGGGCGGGTCGGTGCCGCCGGCCAGCAGGCGCGCCCCCTCCTCCAGGCCTTTCGTGATATACCCGTGGACGCGCTCGCGCTGAGCCGCCGAGGTCAGCGGGCCAAGCCGCGTCCGGGCGTCGAAGGGGTCGCCCAGCGTGAACGACCTGGCGGCCTCGACAGCGATCTGCTCGGCCTCGGCGAGCCTCGACCTGGGCACCAGCATCCGGCTCAGCGCGACGCAGGCCTGCCCGGAGTTGAAAAAGCACCACGCCATCCCATCGTGGACTGCCTGCTCAAGGTCGGCATCATCGAGGATGATGGTGGGGGACTTCCCGCCCAGCTCCATCGTGACCGGCTTCACCGTCGCCGCGGCCAGCTCGCTGATCCGCCGCCCCGCCCGCGTCGAGCCAGTGAACGAGATCATGTCGACCTCGGGGTGCGACGCGATCGCCTCGCCAACCACGGGCCCGGCCCCCATGACAAGGTTGAAGACGCCGTCGGGCAGGCCAACCTCGGCGATCACCTCGGCGAGGATGAACGCGTTGAGCGGCGCGATCTCGCTCGGTTTGACCACGACGGTGCAGCCGGCCGCGAGCGCTGGCGCGACCTTTGCGATGATCTGGTGGAGGGGGAAGTTCCACGGCGTGATACAGCCGACCACCCCGATCGGCTCGCGGAGCACGAGCGAGTTGCCGATCCGCTCCTCGAAGGCGATCTCGCCCAGGAGCGCAGGTATCGACGCGATCGTGATGACCGGCACCCCGACTTGGAAGCGCCTGGACAGCATGAGGGGCATACCGACCTCTCGGGTGATGACGGCCGCGATCTCCTCAGCGCGAGCCTTGAGCCCGTCGGCGATGGCCTGCAGGAGCCTCGCGCGCTGGGTGAGGGAGGTACCAGCCCAGCCGCCGAACGCGGCTCGGGCCGCGGCAACCGCTCGCCCGGCGTCCTCTGGTGTCCCGTCGGGAACGCGGCCAATGACCTCCTCAGTCGTAGGGTTGATCACGTCGATCATGCGGCTGCTGGTCGAGGCCACCCACTGCCCATCGATGTAGAGCCGGTCTCGGATCTCCATACGCCTCCGCTCGCCATGGGCGCAGACAAGCCCTTTTAGGAGGTTATACGAACTTTAGGCGATTAGTGATAGTATGGACGTAGGGCACACTCCACTGTGGTGAACATCTCCGCCCAGCTCCTGGCCGTGGTGCTCCTCGTTGGGGGGATCGGCCACTTCCTCGCCACTGACACGTACGCGTTGATCGTGCCACGGTTTCTGCCCGCGCCGAAGACATATGTGCAGGTCAGCGGCATAGCCGAGATCATCTGCGCCCTGCTGCTCGCTGTGCCACGCACAAGGCGGGCCGGCGCTTGGTGCGCGTTCGCGCTGCTGTTGGCGGTCTGGCCGGCGAACATCCAAATGGCGCTCGACGGGGGCATCCCCGGGCGCGGTTGGCTGCTGGGCTCGCCGGTGGCCGCCTGGATCCGCGTCCCTCTCCAGTTGCCGCTCCTGTACTGGGCCTACCGGCTCACCCAGAGGCGGAATGGCGCTCGCAGCGCCCGCGGAGCGCTGACGCAAGCTCGGCCATGGTGGTCACCACAGCGTCGGCGCCTGCCCTGATGAGCCGTTCCCGCTTACCAGGTTTATTGGCGTAGCCAATGCTTCGCACCCCAGCCGCCCTGCTGCCCTCGATGTCACTGGAGGAGTCGCCAATGAGGGTGCACATTGCCGGGCTCGCGCTGAGCGCGTGAAGGGCCTGCACGATGAGATGCGGGTTCGGCTTCAACAGCGCCGGATTGGAGTCGGCGCGCCCGACGACGAGGTCAATATCGGTGGCCAAATTGTGGGTGGCCAGGTACGACTCGATGGCCGCCGCGGAATTATTGCTGACCACGGCCACGATCCGGCCGGTCTGGCGGCACGCGAGGATGGCCTCCCGCGCAGAGGGCGTCGGCCGCGCGCTCCGCGCAGCCACAAGCTCCGCCGCGCGGAGCGCCGAGTCGACCCGCGCGGTCAGGGCCGGGCCGAGGCTGGACGCGAACCGCAGCACTTCCAGGGGGTTCTCCTCGCCGGCCACCTGCGCGGGCAGCGACAGTCCCTCGGCGAGGAGGAGGCCGCGAAGCTCGGCAGCGATCGACTGGGCAGACCTGCCCGCGAAAATACTGCAGATCGGGCCGTCAAAATCAAGCAGCACAACACCGGTGCGATCAATGATTCGAATGAGATCTGAGCAGATAGTGTCGTGGTCACGGCGTGAACTCACGGCTGACCGTGTTCCACATAGTGTCGAACCACTTGTGAGCTTGCTTGACGTATTGAGAGCCGGTGGCCATGTCGTCTTCTGTAATCGAATGACGGAAAAGGATGGCATCCTTGCCCATCAGGTCGTACATCGAGTGGGGTTCGCCGTTGAGTATTACAGTATGCTCGCGGACCGGATAGAACCCGAAGAACGCTTCCTCGCTGTTGATGATGTAAAGCTTGAACAGAGGGGTACAGTCAGGGCGATCGGCAAAGTCGGGGGACACTCGTGGACGCGCAGAGACATCCGTTCGAGCTGAGCGCTGCAAAGGCGCCTGCAGGCCCGCGAAATCTCCTTTATGGCGGTAGATAGCAGGACTGA
>Ga0081538_10002966_pt1 | contig 16197 bp, 15 predicted proteins | sample TabmetS5T2R1_FD_71022 | JGI IMG/M metagenome (GOLD analysis project Ga0081538, IMG submission 71022) | Tabebuia heterophylla rhizosphere microbial communities from the University of Puerto Rico - S5T2R1 | ecosystem: Host-associated > Plants > Roots > Rhizosphere ... | reverse complement strand
GACCAAGCCGGTGAGCAATTTCTTTGGCATAGTCTGGCACCCCGGATCGTATGCAATGGTGAAAAAGGGCTATCTCATAGCAGGCTAGACTGTAGCGGAAGGTGCCCAGCTTGGCAAGGAGTTTCCCAGGAAAACAGTTGCCTCGCAGCCGAAGTTTTGCTACAACCCTATGCGTTCAGCCAAGTCCAGGGTCTAGGCACCAGGATACCCTCTCTCCCCGGGCGAGAGGGCTGGGAGGAGGGAAGTCAGGGCGAGGGAATTGGGGGATTGTCTGTAGCTGGTGGAGGTATTGTCCCACAGGTGTTCCAGAGAGGGGAGGCGGGTGTATGCTGCATTGGCGGTGTCAGGGGCAGGTGACCATGGTGGGGAGCATCGTGCGCCGTGCATCGTGGCGATGGGTAGCGGTCCTCACGATGGGAGGCTTGCTTGGAGGATGGTGTCTGCCAGCGGCGTGGGGCCAGGAGCTGACCAGTGGGATGAAGCTCATTTTCGAAGAATTGCGCACGGTGAAGAAGGCCCAGGCAGAGGCGCTGGCTCAGGTGGAGGACTTACGCCGGCAACTGCAGGCGCTGGCGGCGGGCGGCCTCACCGCCGTCAGCTATCGTCTGCCTCCCCGGGTGGAATTCGCCGGGCAATCCGTCCCCATTGGACGGCGCGACGTGTGGGAGCGTCTCGACCAGGAATTTCTGCTCTACGTCGGGCGTCCAGGGCAGATCATGCTGTGGCTCAAGCGGATGGGCACATTTATGCCCCTGATCGAACGACGCCTCAAAGAATATGGGCTGCCCAATGATCTGAAATATCTCGCCGTAGTCGAAAGCTCCCTGCGCCCAACGGCGGTGTCCTCGGCCGGGGCCGGCGGGCTGTGGCAGTTCATCGAAGGCACCGGCCGGCGCTTCGAGATGGACAGCAATGCCTTAGTGGACGAGCGTATGGACGTGAGTAAGGCGACCGACGGGGCGATGCAATATCTGCGGCGCTTGTACGACCTCTTCCACGATTGGCCGCTGGCGCTGGCGAGCTATAATGCCGGTGAGCAGCGCGTGCTGGATGAACTCCAGGAGCAACGGGTCAGCACCTATTACGACTTGGCGCTGCCGGCCGAAACCGAGCGGTTCGTGTATAAGATTATCGCCGTGAAGGTCATTCTGTCGAATCCAGAGCGGTACGGGATCTATATCGACCCACAGGAATATTATCGGCCGCCGGAAGTCGAGAGCGTCAGCGTGCGAGTCAACGGCGGTCGCCTCCACTTGCGGAGCGTGGCGGAGGCGGCGGGGACCCATTTCGCCATGATCAAACAGCTCAATCCGCAATTCCGCCAGCGCTATCTGCCGCAGGGCGTCCACCAGGTGTTTGTCCCTAAGGGCAGCGCGACGACCTTTGCCGCAAACTTCCAGGAGCCCTACGACCCGGAGCCGCTAGTGGTGAGCCAGCCCGCCCGACCAGTCAGCTATAAGCCTTCGCCCCCGCCGCGCCAAGAGGCGACCCCTACGCGGAAGACCCTCCGTTATGAGGTAAAGAAAGGAGATACGCTCGCAAAGATCGCCGAGAAGTATGATGCCTCTGTGGGCGAGCTCATGAAATGGAACAAACTTGCGAGCGCCTCACATATCACCCCGGGACGTCAGCTCGTCATTTTGAGAGACTAAAGAGACGGACCTGCGGTCCAGGTCAGCGGTTGAGATAAGGATGACGAGGGTCGCACCGATGTGGTTGTCGGAACACGATTCGCTCAAACGTCAAATCAAACGCCTCGATCGCGAGCTTAAAACCCTCTGCAAGGAGCGTCAGCAAGTCGAAGCGAGAGGCTGTTATTCAGATCGGGAGCTGGCAGCCAAGGAAGCCGCGCTGGAGGATTATGACCGCCGCCTTCAGATTCTCGAGATCGAGCGCGATCGGCTGCGGTTCATGTATCAAACCGGTGGCAGCCGTGATGTAGAAGCGGAGTCGTAAGTAGAGAAGTAGAGGAGATTGGTTGTCATGACGATGGAGTTAGGACGGCGGTATATGTGTGAGGTCTGCGGCACCGAGGTGCTCTGTACAAAACCCGGACCAGGAGGCCTGCAGTGTTGCGGCAAAGAGATGGGACTGAAGCAGGCTAAACCGCTTCCCTCCTCCGACTAAGCTCGCACGGTTTGGCGTCGGATCCACCGCTGCAAGGTCGCTTGCATGGTCTTCGAGCTAGGGAGCCACACCTGAGGTCACCCCGCATGTCGTGCCAGCAGCCAACCTTAATCCTCCACCATACCGCGGTCCTGACCATGGACCCGAGATTGCCTCGGGCTGAGGCCGTCGCGGTGCGAGAGGGACGCATCGTCGCGGTGGGCACCACGGCTGAGGTGCTCGCGCTGTGTGGCCGTGCCACCCGGTTGATCGACTGCCGAGGCGCCGTCATCCTGCCAGGCTTCATCGATGCCCACCTGCACATGCGGGCCTATGCGGGAACGTTCCTGGGGATCGACTGCAGGCCACACACGGTGCATAGTCTCGCCGACCTCCAGGCGGTTTTCCACCAGCACAGCCATCGCGTGGCGCCTGGGCAATGGCTGGTGGGATACGGCTATGACGAGTTTGGGTTGGCCGAACGACGCCATCCGACACGCTGGGACCTCGATGTCGCGACGCCGAACCATCCCGTGCGCCTCGCGCACCGCTCGCGCCACGCCTGGGTTATGAACAGTCTGGCGCTGGCGCAACTCGGTATTACCAGGGATTTCGCGGCACCAGCCGGGGGATCGGTCGAGCGCGATGCCTCCAGCGGTGAGCCCACCGGCTTGCTGATCGATATGGATGCCTACCTGCGTGAGGTGCTGCCGCCGCTGGCGACTCCTGAGCTGTTTCGGAGCGGCATCAGGCAAAGCAGCCAGACCTTGTTGTCCGCCGGCGTGACGACGATTCAGGATGCCAGCGTAACGAATGACCTGGCGGCCTATGAAGCCTTTCGCACCTGGATCGCCGACGGCGATGTACGCTTGCGTGTGATGCTCCTGATGGGGGCGTCGTCCCTCCCCGAGGTGATTGCCGCTGGCTTCACACCTGGCGAGGGTTCGCCGTTCCTGCGTGTCCAGGGTGTCAAGATTCGTCTCGATGAGGCGAGTGGTGCGCTCTATCCGCCACAAGAGATGGTCAATGCCCAAGTGTGGAGCGCTCACCGCCAGGGCTTCCCGGTGGCCATTCACGCCGTCGACCTGCCGGCGCTGGTGTCGGCTTTGCACGCCATTCGACTAGCCCAGGCGCGTCTGCCCGGCGCCAACCTCCGCCACCGCATCGAGCATGGCGCGCTCTGTCCCGAGGTCTGTATCGACGAGTTGGCGGACCTCCACGTCGCCGTCGTCACCCAGCCTGCTTTTCTCTGGTATCATGGCCGACGCTATGTGTCGGAGATCGACTCCGAGCAGCAGCCGTGGCTGTATCGCGTGAAGAGCCTTGTCGATCGCGGTGTGCCAGTGGCGGCTAGCTCGGATGCTCCGGTGGTGCCGCCGTTGCCGTTGGAAGGGGTGTATGCTGCTGTGGCTCGCCAGACCCCCGATGGTCACATCATTGGACCGGAGGAGCGCGTGAGCGTGGGGGAGGCGTTATGGATGTTTACGCAGGGCGCGGCCTGGGCCTGCGGCCTGGAGTCGGAGGTGGGGTCGATCAGGCGCGGAAAACGGGCCGATATGGTGATCTTGGGGGCTGATCCGACGCGCGTGCCTGTGGCCGACATTCCACAGATCCCGGTGCGTCTGACGGTGGTGGATGGGGTGGTGCAAGGGGGCACGGACGCTCGCCGTGAAGGCGGTGGTGATCGCTGATCGGCAGGTGGTCGATCGCTTTAGGCGGAGCCATGAAGAGGACACACGCTAGCTCATGAGTTTCGCGATCTTTGACATCGAGACCCGCATCGATAAGGCTCTGATCCAAGCGGTGATGTATCCGCACGAAGCCGTCACCGAGGAGGAGGCCTACCAGCGCTTTCGACAGCAGATCAGGGAAGAACGCGACAGCCGCAGCGATTTTTTGCCCTTGGCGTTTCATGTCCCGATCTCCATCGTCGTCGGCAACGTCACCGGCAGCCACATCCTCACCGCGGTGGAGGTGCTAGGCGCCGAGGATTATAGCGAGGAAGGCATCGTCTGCGAGTTCTGGCGGCGGATTGAAGGTTTTCCGGGCACCCTGGTGTCCTTCAACGGGCGCGCCTTCGATCTCCCCGTCCTGGAGATGCAGGCCCTGCGCTACGGGTGCCAGGCCCCGCGTTACTTCAACGAGAAGTATGGCCACCGCTATCGTTACTCGGAAGAGCGGCACTACGATCTCTTCGATTTTCTCTCCAATGTGGGCGTGCACCGCATCCGTGGCGGCTTTAACCTGCTCGCCCGGCTCATCGGCCTGCCCGGTAAGACTTCGGTCGATGGGTCGATGATTCAAGGGCTCTGGGAAGCGAGTCAGCTCAGCATCATCCATGCCTACTGCCGCCGAGACGTCATCCAAACCTATGGCCTGTTCCTGCGCGTCGAATTGATGCGTGGACGCCTCACTCCCAAGGCCTATCAAGCGGCCTGGGAAGCGGCTGCCCCCTTTCTCGAAGAGCTGTCTGAGGCAACCGGTGGAGCGCCTGTGGCGGCGCAGGATGGCACAGGTGGGGGTGCGCAGCTGACCCCAGCCCCAGAATCGTGATGATAGCCGGGCATCGCTCTGGATTTGAAGCCGCGAGCAGTGTATGATTGAGCATGTTTATGAGACGGCCAGCGAGGGTGGAGGCCACGTATGATGGCAACGGATCGAGACTTCGATGTGATCGTCATCGGCGCCGGCGCCGCCGGTCTGTCGGCGGCCCTCTTTACCACGCGCGAGAAGCTCAAGACCCTGTTGATCGAGCGCCTGACTTTCGGTGGCCAAATCGCTAACGCCGAGACGATCGAGAATTACCCTGGACTCCCGGCGAGCATTCGCGGCATCGACTTGGCCGTCAATATGCTCGATCAGATCAAGCCGTATGGCCTGCACACGGCGTTTACCGAGGTGGAAGCGTTGCACGCCGATCGACGGCCGTTCGTCGTAGCCACGGGCTTGGGCTCCTACACCGGCAAAGTGGTCATCCTTGCCTGTGGTAGCTCGCTCAAGCGCCTCGATGTGCCGGGCGAATCGGCCTTCGAAGGGCGTGGTGTCTCCTATTGTGCCACATGCGACGGCGGCATGTTCCATAACCAAGAGGTCGCCGTCGTCGGTGGTGGGGATTCCGCCATGGACGAAGCGCTCTACCTCGCCGAGCTGGCCATGAAGGTGACCGTCGTCCACCGCAGCGACCATCTGCGGGCCACCCAGGTCTTGCAGGAGCGTGCCATGGCCCACCCCAAGATCGCCTGGCGCTGGCATACGGTGGTCACAGGGATTGAGGGCAGCGAGCAAGTGGAGCGGCTGCGGCTGACCGATGTGCACACGGGTGAGACCTCGCTCCTCACGGTATCTGGGGTGTTTATCTATGTGGGGCTGCAGCCCAACACCGAATTTTTAAAGGATGTGCTGCCGTTGGATGCCGGCGGGCATGTGCAGGTCAATCAGCGCATGGAAACGCGGATCCCTGGGCTGTATGCTGCCGGTGACCTGCGCCAGCATGCCGCCCGACAAGTGATCTCATCCGCTGGCGACGGGGCGACGGCGGCGTGTTTTGCCATTCAATATTTGCGGAGTGCCGGGTCGACGAGCTGATGGTCCCATCCCCACCTGCATCCTTTCCCTCAAGGAGAGAGGACTTCAGGCGCGGCGTAGGCAGTCAAGGGGCCTGGTCGGCGCTCTCTGGTGTCGTCTTGAAGGCGTCTGAAAGTGGAGGGAAAGCGGCGTGGCAACCCAGGAGGAGGGACGAAAATCTCTGGTGCTGCGTGTGATCGATGCGCGGCCCGAGGATATCGGACGTGGCATCGCTAAGCTTGCGCCGGAAGATTTGGAGACGTTGGGACTAGCCATCGGCGACATGATCAGCCTGATGGGTAAGCGGCGGACGGTGGCGAAGGCCATGCGGACCTATGTGAAGGATACCAATAAAGGGTTCATCGCCCTGGACCAAGTTCTACGCGCCAACGCGCAAACCGCCCTGGCCGAACAGGTGACAGTGCAAAAGATCGATGTGCAGACGGCGCAGCGTGTTGTCCTATCGCCGGTCAGCGCGGTGCCCCCTAAGGTCACCGATGAGGAGCTGAAAGAGCTCTTGCGTCTCTTGGAAGGTCTACCGGTGGTCGGGGGCGACAGAGTCCGACCGAACACGGCCGGATTTAAGAATTGGGAGTTTTCGGTCGCTGAGGCGGTGCCCGAGGGCGCCGTGATCATTCGTACCGGCACCACCTTGACGATCAAACCAGCTCCAGGGGCGGCCGAGGGGCCACGCAAGGTGACCTACAAAGATATCGGGGGCATGAACGCGGAATTGCAACAGGTGCGCGAGGTGGTCGAGCTCCCCCTCAGATATCCCCAACTGTTCGATCGCCTCGGCATCGACGCCCCCAAGGGGGTGTTGCTCTTCGGCCCCCCCGGCTGTGGCAAGACCATGACTGCGCGCGCCGTGGCCAGCGAGACCTCAGCTCATTTCATCCACATCAGCGGCCCTGAAATCGTGCACCGCTATTACGGCGATAGCGAGGCCCACCTGCGCGAGGTGTTTAAGGAGGCACGCGACCGTGCCCCGACCATCGTCTTCTTCGATGAAATCGATGCCATCGCCAGTAAACGCGAGGATGTCAGCGGCGATGTCGAGAAGCGTATCGTCGCCCAGTTGATGGCATTGATGGATGGCTTGGAATCACGTGGGCAAGTCATTGTGGTGGCCGCGACGAACATCCCCGACTCCGTCGATCCGGCCCTGCGACGGCCAGGGCGTTTCGATCGCGAGATCTCCGTGCGGGTGCCCGACCGGGAGGGGCGGCTGGAGATTTTGCGCATTCACACGCGGACGATGCCGCTGAGCAAGGATGTCGATTTGGCCAAGGTCGCCGACGCCACGCACGGCTATGTCGGCGCCGATTTAAAAGCGCTCTGCCAGGAAGCGGCCATGATCACCCTCAGACGTGTGGTGCCTGACTTCGACAATGAGCACGGCATCACTGAGGAGATGCTAGAAGGGTTAGAGGTGAGTAATGCGGCGTTCGCCGAGGGGATGAAACGCGTCAAGCCGTCGACGGGGCGGGAGGTGTTTCGCGACGTCGCCGATGTGCGCTGGAGCGATGTGGGGGGGTTGGACGAAGCCAAACAAGTGCTGCGCGAGGCCATTGAATGGCCGCTCAGGCATGGTGATCTGTTCCTGCAGGTCGGCACCACACCCCCCAAGGGGATTTTACTCTCGGGGTCCCCCGGCAGCGGCAAAACGTTGCTCGCCAAAGCCGTGGCTAAGGAGAGCGGCGTCAACTTCATCGCCGTCAAGGGGCCGGAACTCCTCTCCAAATGGGTGGGGGAGTCGGAGCAATCGGTCCGGGAAGTCTTCCGCAAGGCGCGCTTAGCGGCCCCCTGCATCATCTTCTTCGACGAGATCGATGCCCTGTGCCCGGTACGCGGCTCGGGAAGCAGTGATTCTGGGGTGGGCGACCGCATCGTCAGCCAGTTTCTCACCGAGATGGACGGCATCGAGGAGTTGAAGGGGGTGGTGGTTCTCGGGGCGACGAATCGGTTGGACATGGTCGATCCCGCGTTGCTGAGCCCGGGACGGTTTGACCTGGTGGTTAACCTGCCAGTACCGGACCGTAACACACGCCGGGCCATTTTCGCCGTACACACCCAGGGGAAGCCATTGGCGTCGGATGTGGACCTCGACACGCTGGCGGATCTCAGCGAGGGTTTGACGGGTGGGGATATCGCTTCGATGTGTCGGCGGGCGACGATGCACGCGATTCGGGACCATGTTGAACAGCAGACAGGCGGCCAGCAAGGGCTGCTGCTCTCGGCCCGTCATTTTCAGCAGGCCCTGGAGGCCGTCATGAAAGCGTCACAGTATGCTAGAGCCCAGCGATTCCTGCGCGAGTTCCCCATGGCCGAGCGCGCCCCTGGCGAGCAGCAGCAGATGGTCGCGGAGGTGAAACCGGTGCCCCAGCGCACCTCGCCGATGGCGTAGGCTGCGTAGGCTGAGAACCTTTCCTCGTTCCCTCTTCCTCTGGGAGAGGGGGAAAAGGGGGGCTTGCGGTGCCCTTTGAGACGCTGATCTACGAGAAGCAAAATGGCCTGGCACGGGTGACTCTGAATCGCCCTGAGGTCCTCAATGTGTATAACACACGGATGCGTGATGAGCTCTGGGAGGTCTTCGGCGCTATCCGCGATGATCCCACCGTACGCGCCTTGCTCCTCGGTGGAGCAGGGCGCGCGTTCTGTGCCGGAGCCGATTTAAGCGAGTTCGGCACCGCCCCATCGGTCGCCATCGCCCGCACGGTGCGTTGGGCCCGCGATGTTTGGGGGTTGTTGCACGACCTGGAGATCCCAACGATCGCGGCGCTGCATGGCTACGTCATCGGGTCTGGGCTGGAGATGGCATTGCTGTGCGACGTCCGCGTGGCGGCCGAAGGCACGCAATTCCGCTTCCCGGAGCTGAGCTTGGGCTTTATCCCCGCGGCGGCTGGCACGCAAACCCTGCCGCACTTGACCCGCTTGGGGTTCTCCCTAGAAATGCTGTTGAGTGGTGCATGGGTGGACCACGAGACTGGGCTCCACTGTGGGTTGGTCAACCGCGTGGTGCCTCCGGATCGCCTGCTGTCCGCGGCGGAAACACTGGCGTTCACGATGATGTCGCGCAACCCTCTGGCCATTCGCTTGGCAAAAGCTGCCATCCGGTGCGGCAGTGAACTGCCGCTCAACGAGGCATTACAGATCGAAAGCCGCTTCGCTCAACGCCTGCTGGCGCAGGTCCAGACGACTCCCCGCCCCCGCGTCAATCGATTCAAGCACCGGAGACGTTCGTGAACACCGCGAATTTCCTGACCATACCCACGACCATTGTCCCCGACCAGGAGATCGTCGTCTTTGGCGACCGCCGCCAGACCTACCAGGAGACGACCCTGCGGGTCCAGCGGCTTGCGGCTGCGCTAGCGGACCTGGGCATCGCCAAGGGCGATCGCGTGGCGGTGGTCGACACCAACTCGTCGCGCTATCTTGAGACCTACTTCGCCACCTCGATGCTCGGGGCTGTTTTCGTGCCGCTGAATTACCGTGTCCAAGCGGATGAGTTGGAGTATATGGTCACCACAGCTGGCACGCGCCTACTAATGGCCGGGGACCGATATGTCTCGCTCGTGTCGGACATTCGTGACCGCCTGCCCTGTGTAAGCCAGTATGTGGCCATGGAGTCACCACAGCCGGGGATGGTACGCGTCGAGGAGCTGATCGCCCAGGCCCCTGGGGAGGCCAGTGAGGCTGAGGTGGACGAAGCAGACCTCAACATCCTGATGTATACCAGCGGCACGACGGGACGTCCTAAGGGTGTGATGCTGACCTGTGGTGATTTCTCGGCCTACGTGTGCGGCAATACCGAACTGGCCGATGGGACGCCGCGCGGGGCGGCGCTGCTTTGCGTGCCACTCTACCATATCGCGGGGATTACCTCCATGCTGACGAGCCTCTTCACAGGCCGCAGGCTTGTCATTCTGCGCCAATTCGAGCCCGGCGCGTGGTTAGAAACGGTACGACGGGAGCGCATTACGCATGCCTTTTTGGTGCCAACCATGCTGAAGCGCGTCCTGGATCACCCCGCTTTTAGTCACGAAGCCTGCTCGAGTCTGGAGCTCCTGGCCTATGGCGCGGCTCCCATGCCACTGCCCGTGATTCGCCGGGCCATCTCGAGGTTTCCGCCGACGGTGAGTTTTGTCAATGCCTTCGGGCAAACGGAAACCACGGCGACCGTCACGATGCTGCTGCCGGAGGACCACCGATTGGAGGGCTCTCCGCCGGAGGTTGAGCGCAAGCTCCAGCGGCTGGCGTCGATTGGGCGGCCGCTACCGGATGTCGAGGTCCGCATCGTCGATGCAGAGGGCGCCGAAGTGGCGCGGGGTGAGATCGGCGAGATCGCGGTGCGCACGCCGCGCATCATGAAGGGGTACTTCTCACAGGACGATGCCACCGCGCAAACCATTGTCAATGGCTGGCTTCATACCCGTGATATGGGCTGGATGGATGCTGACGGTTATCTGTATCTGGCAGGACGCCAGGATGATCTGATCATCCGCGGCGGGGAAAATATCTCACCCGCCGAGGTGGAGGCGGTCCTGTATACCCATCCAGCGATCGAGGAGGCAGCCATCATCGGCGTCCCGGATGTGGACTGGGGAGAACAGGTGATGGCCGTCGTCGTACCCAGGGCTGGCAGTCCCCTCACCGCTGAGGAGGTGATCAACTGGTGTCACCAATCTCTGGCAAGCTTTAAAAAGCCGGCGGTCGTGCAATTTGTGAGTGCGTTACCGCGTAACCCGCTGGGGAAGGTGTTACGTAAGGAGTTGCGTGAACGGTTCGTAAGGCAGTGCTGAGGGATGAGTGCTGAGTAAGATAGAATGGTTTGAAGACTTAAGTGCCTGGCAAAAAGCGAGAGAGCCGACTCGAGCAATTTATCAGGTGACCCAACAAGGGACCTTTGCAAGAGATCTCGGGCTTGCAAGGCGGATCCAAAGAGCTGCTCCTACCGTGTCTAATATCGCTGGGGGCTTCGAACGTCGCGGTCGCCGGGAGTTGCGTCGGTTTCTCTCCACGGCGAAGGGTTCCTGCACTGAGGTACGTTCTCAACTCTCTTTGGCGTTCGCCATCGGTTATGTCGTGAAGTCCGACTTCCGGAGGCTGTTCGCCCAAGCTGAGGAGGTCGGCAGGGTGGTAGGCGGTCTTCGAGCTGCAGTCGAGAAGCTGAAAGATGGGCGGAGGAGCTCACCATGATTCCGGCCTCAGCACTCAGCACTCAGCACTCAGCACTCGGTCCTCAGTCCTCTACTCTCGTCATCGAACCCGAAGTGGTGCTCATCCCAGCTGGTCACTTTTTCATGGGCAATGACTCGGCGCAAGAGAATGAGCGGCCGGTGCACCGGGTCTGGGTCGGTGCTTTTGCGATCGGCAAATTTCCGGTGACGAATCGGCAGTTCGCCTGTTTTCTGCGGGCGTCAGGTCATGGCGGCCCCCCCAGCTGGAATGTCCCACGCTTTCAGCATCCCGATCAGCCAATGGTCGCTGTCAGTTGGTTCGACGCGGTGGCCTACTGTCGCTGGCTATCCGACGTATCCGGGAAACCTTATCGCCTTCCCACCGAGGCCGAATGGGAGAGAGCTGCGCGAGGTGGCGTCGAAGGGCAACGTTATCCCTGGGGGAACGACCTACCATACTGGATGAACCCTTACGGCCGCGGTGAGGCCATTGAGCAGCCGGATTTGGTCGGTCAAGATCCGCCAAACGGCTATGGTCTGCATAATATGGGAGATCTGGTGCATGTTTGGTGCAGCGATTGGTATGCCGCTGACTATTACCGTTGGTCTCCCCCCGCTAACCCTCAAGGCCCTGCCACTGGTGTACGTCGTGCCTCGCGCGGTGGCTCCTGGCGCCATCGCATCAAGGTAACCCGCTGTGCGGCGCGCAGCAGCTTACCGCCGGATCGGACCTTCACCGACTACGGTTTTCGTGTGGCCTTGTCTTCTGACTGAGTGCGCCTCAGGGTTGCCTCTCGACGGTGCCTGCGCTGTTTGACGCCGGTCAGCGAATTTATGGAGGGTGATGTGACCGAACCCATCCTATTTGAGAAGAAGGACCGCATCGCTATTGTGACGTTGAATCGGGCTGATCGATTGAATCGCCTAACTCAACAGATGGCGGATTGTTTGGCAGAAGCGTGTGGTGTCATTGAGGATGATGCTGACGTGGGGGTGATGATTCTGACCGGGGCAGGGCCGGTGTTTTCGCTTGGTCTGGACGCACGCTCGGTCTCACCCGAAGAATGGCGCGAGTTGATCGAAACCCCGGCGGAGTCCGTGCGCCATCGCCACTGGGCGCTGTATGGGGTCGAAGCGGTCGCCAGCCTGAGCAAACCGGTGATCGCTGCCCTGAACGGGGATGCCCTCGGCGCAGGGCTGGAGCTGGCGTTGGCCTGTGACATCCGCGTCAGCCGCGACGACGCCCGCTTCGGCTTTCCCCAGGTGCGCGACGGCATGATGCCTATGTCCGGCGGGACGCAACGGTTGCCGCGGATTATTGGCCTGGCCAAGGCCCTGGAGCTGATCATGACCGGCGAACCGATCGATACTGACGAGGCACGTCGGATCGGCCTCGTCAGCCGCGTGGTGTTGCCGAGTGAGCTCCGGAAAGTGTCAGAAGAACTGGCGGCGTTGATTCTTAAGGGCGCACCGCTAGCGGTCCGTTACGGTAAGGAGGCGGTGCGGCAGGGGATCGACCTGCCCTTTGCCGAAGGGACACGCTTGGAGGCTGACCTCTCTCTCCTGCTGCAGACGACAGCCGACCGGGCAGAGGGGATTCGATCCTTCCATGAGCGACGGAATCCGGAGTTTCAGGGGAGGTAACCCCCAGCCCACCCTCCCCCTCAAGAGGGGAGGGGGTGAGAGGAGCAGTGTATGCCAAACCAGATGGGCAAGCGGTATATGTGCAGCAAATGCGGGGTGGAAGTGATCATCACCAAGGCGGGCGGCGGGACACTCGTCTGCTGTGGCCAGGATATGGTGATGAAGAAATAGGGGTGAGCGACCCGTGATCTTTCTCCCAGGCATCCTGAAGGAGCGAGTGGCCATCGTCACCGGTGGCGGCACCGGCATCGGGCGCGCCATCGCCTTAGAGCTGGCCGAGTTTGGCGCCGACGTCGTCGTGGCCAGTCGCGATCCACAGCACCTCGAGCCGACCGCTGCGGAAATTCGTGCCCTCGGCCGCCGGGCGCTCGCGATTCAGACCGATATTCGCATTCCGGCCCAAATCGAGGCCATGGCAGAGCGGACAGTCGCCGAGTTGGGTAAGGTCGACATCCATGTTAATAACGCCGGCGGACAGTATCCCGGCCCGGCCGAGGATCTCTCGGTCGAAGGCTGGCGGAGTGTGATCGATCTCAACCTCAGCGGCACGTTCTATTGCGCGCAGGTGATGGCGCGCCAGATGATGCAGACGGGCGGGGGCGTCATCATCAACATTGTCGCCAACTTTGGCCTGCGCGCGGCGCCGGGCCTGGCGCACTCGGCTGCGGCACGCGCGGGGGTGATTAACCTGACCCGAACGCTGGCCCTGGAGTGGGCAAAGCACAGTATTCGGGTGAATGCGGTGGCGCCGGGAGTGGTGATGACGGAGGGGGCTTTGTCAGAGATGTTGATTAGCCCGGACGCCATCGAGAACATCGAACGGGCGATCCCCTTGAAACGCCTCGGTACCCCTGAGGACATCGCCCATGTGGTGACCTTCCTGGTCTCGGATGTTGCAGCCTACATCACGGGGGAAACGATCGCCGTCGATGGCGGTAACTGGCATGGGCACGGGCTTTCATTCGTGGCGTATTAAGACAAGTGCTGACCTGATCGCCACAACGGAGAGTTGACAATGGAGTTCCCTCTCCATCGCAAGCAAGGTTGATACCCGCGAAAGGAGCCAGTGACGCATGTGGCAGGCGCGCTACAATCGCTCGAGGCTGGTATGGGCGGTCGCGATTGGAGCCGGCATCCTGATGGGCTCTTGGAGTATCGTAAGCGCACAGTCTACGACAGAAGTGACCTTAGTGAACATCGAATTCGAGGGCACGAAGGTCTGGGTTCCTGGGCCGTTGGTGGTGAAGAAGGGAGATACCGTCAAAATTAAAGCCATTAACAATGTGAAGTCTGATCCGCCGGTCCACGGCCTAGCCATTGAGGCTTACGGCATTCAAGCACTGGTCAATGTCGGGAAGCCGGAGACCATTGAATTCAAGGCAGACAAAGCGGGGATTTTCCCGATCATCTGCCATTTGCATCCTCCCCATGTCGGTACCCAGTTGGTCGTCCTCGAATAACGGTTGAGAGCCTGTTCATGATCCCGGGGCTGGCCGCTTGTATACGCGTGCCGACTTACCTCGCACAGCGTTGTGACCGGTGCGATTCGGCCAACGTGGCGTCGGCCTGTTCTTCCAGAGCGGAAGGGGCGTGATGCGGGAAGGTTTCCATCCGGCGAGACACGCGACCCGATCTCAGAGGGGGGCGTATATGATGGAACAGGCGACGATCTTGGTGGTGGAGGACGATGTACAGATCCGGGAAGTATTAACCGAGCACCTGACCAACCTCGGTTACGGCATCGTCACGACGGCTTCTGCGGAAGAGGCCCTACAGAGAGTGGAGGAAACCACGCCTGATTTGGTCCTCACCGATGTGCACATGGGAGGGATGAGCGGCATTGACCTGTGTGCAAGGCTCAAACACGATCAGCGTTTTCAGCTTACGCCTGTCATCATCATCACAGGGCAATCCGATCTTGACGCCCGCGTCGCCGGCCTTGCCGCAGGCGCCGACGATTTTTTCGCCAAGCCGTTCAACCTCCTCGAAATCCGTACCCGTGTAGCGGCCCTCCTGCGAGTGAAGTTCCTGCTCGACCAATTAGAACGTGCTGAAAGGGTCATCACCACACTAAGTTTGACGATCGAGGCGCGCGACCCATACACGGCTGGCCATTGCGAGCGTCTGGCGCGCTATGCAGTGGACCTTGGCAAAGCCTTAGGCGTTGACGAGGCGATGCTCAAGGCTTTGTGGTTAGGTGGATTCCTGCACGATCTGGGGAAAATTGCGGTGCCCGACCGCATTCTTCTGAAGAAGGGCGCGCTGGATGCGGCGGAGCGCGCTGTCATTCAGACCCATCCGGTCATCGGCTCCGATCTCGTCCAGGAGATGCGGACCTTGGATGGCGTACGTCCGATCATCCGCCATCATCATGAGCGCTTCGACGGTTCTGGCTACCCAGACGGCCTCGCTGGGGAGAACATTCCCCTATGTGCTAGAATTATGGCCGTCGTCGACGTCTACGATGCACTCCGCACCGAGCGCCCGTATAAGTCTGTCCTCAGCCATGAAGAGGCCGTTGACATCCTGTGGCGGGAGACCGAGGCCGGCTCCTGGGATCCGCAGGTGGCCAGGACGTTCATCGGTATATGCCGTGATGTGCTTCCCTAGGAGGGCTGATCGTGGCCTTCACCTCCGACGTTAGCCGAAGGGTTGTCCTCTCCTTAGCGCCGGAGAATGGTAATGACCAGGGTCATCTGTGGGGTGTTAGCTACCTGGGAGTGTTCGACGCGCCACAGGGAACCGGATGATGCCAGCGGCAACTCACGGCCGATGATGGCCATGCGTTCTTCCGTAACCGTGATGCCCGAGAGCCGACGGATAGCCTCCAGGAGCGTCTGATAGCGATCGGCCCTGATGGAGAGGGTGAGCGCCACCGACCCCTGTGAGTGGCGATCCGCAGGGGTGACCATCCCCTGTGACTGCAGCAACTCCCCGCCTGTCCTTGGCACGAGTTCCCAGATTTGTTGGGCGGCCTGAACTGGGTCAGCGGCTCGCAGCATCAGGCTCGGGAAGAATCTGACCTCGCCGACCCACCCCTCAGCTGCCATGCCGGCTAGCAGGGGCATGGCAGCAAACTCGCGCCCGAAGCGCACGAATTCCTCCCGCGCCTTGAATCCCGACCATCTGGGCGGTGCCTGCACGAGGGGGACTGGTGTCGGAAATGGCTCTTCGAACGCCGGATCGAAAGGCGGAACATCTAGGATGGGGGTCACGCTGCGCTCCCGGGACAGCCATGGCTCCTTATAGGCTGGAGGGTCGGCCTCCCGTACGTAGCCTTGCTGCACATGCGGCGTCATCTGCCAGAGCAGGGCAGCACTCACGACCACGACCAGTGCTGCCGCCACCTGCAGGGGCAGTGCCCCTGCCAGACGCCGAAAAAACGGCAACTTGGAGCGATGCGGCAAAGGCTCGACCTGATCACGTACGTGTTGGAGAAACATCAGCGAGGGTTCAATGCGTGGGAAGTCGCGTACCCAGGTGGTTACGGTGTGTAACTGGGCGAGCTCTTGGCGGCACCGAGGGCACGCCTCGAAATGTTGGTCGAGCACCAAACGCATGGGCAACGGTACATCATGGTCGAGATAGGTCGAAAGATGGTCGTGTACAGTTCGGCAATCCATAGCGTTAGCCTTCGCCTGCCAAATACGGTTCGAGGAGGGCCTTTAACTCCAGCCGAGCCCGATGGAGGCGAGATTTAACG
>Ga0081538_10002965_pt1 | contig 16202 bp, 13 predicted proteins | sample TabmetS5T2R1_FD_71022 | JGI IMG/M metagenome (GOLD analysis project Ga0081538, IMG submission 71022) | Tabebuia heterophylla rhizosphere microbial communities from the University of Puerto Rico - S5T2R1 | ecosystem: Host-associated > Plants > Roots > Rhizosphere ... | reverse complement strand
TAGACCCAGCTGCTTGCCGAGGATCTCCTTCATGACCTCGTCGGTGCCGCCGCCGATCGGGCCCAGGCGCGTGTCGCGGACCGCTCGCTCGATCTCGTACTCCTTCATGTAGCCGGCTCCGCCGTGGATCTGGAGGGCGTCGTCGGCCACCTCGTAGGCGGCGCGCTGGCTCAGCAGCTTCGCCTCTGTGACCTCACGGATGGCGTTCTCGCCGGCGGCGAACAGGCGCAGCGCGTGGTAGGTGAGCGAGCGCGACGCCTCGTGCTTGACGGCCATCTCGGCGATCTTGTGGCGGATCGCCTGGTGCTTGCCGATCGGCTTCCCGAACGCGGTGCGCTCGCCCGCGTAGGCCACGCTGCGCTCGACCATGCGACCCATCGAGCCGACCGCGCCGAGCGCCATCACCAGCCGCTCCCACTGGAAGTTGGCCATGATCAGGTAGAAGCCGCGGCCCTCCTCGCCGAGCAGGTGGTCCTCCGGGACGAACACCTCGTCGAACGCGATCTCGGCGGTGTCCGACGCTCGCCAGCCGAGCTTGTCGAGCGCCGAAGTGGTCAGGCCGTCGCCGCGTTCGATGACGAGGAACGAGAGACCTCCATGCCCGGCTTCGCCGGTGCGCACGGCGGTGACGTAGAAGTCCGCGCGCACGCCGTTGGTGATGAACGTCTTGGCGCCGCTCACGAGCCAGCCGCCGTCGACGTGCTCGGCGCGCGTGCGGACCGCGGCCACGTCGGACCCCGCGTCCGGCTCCGTGATCGCCAGCGCTCCGATCCGCTCGCCGCGCAGCGCCGGCTCGAGCCAGCGCTCCCGCTGGGCGGCGGTCCCGAACGCGTGGATCGGCGGCGTCGCGATGTGGACGTGCGCGCCGATCCCGGCCGCCACGCCGCCCGACCCGCAGCGCGCGAGCTCCTCGCTCAGCACCGCGTCCGCCACCGGATCGCCGCCGTACTTGAGCCCGAGCCAGCCCCGCGCGGCGAGCGCGCCGAACACCTCGTTGGGGAACCAGCCGGCCGCCTCCCACGCCTCCGCGTGCGGCCGCAGCTCGGCGCGCACGAACTCGCGCGCGCGGGCGCGGAACGCCTCGTGCCGCTCCGTGAACGGCGGCACCGGCGAGGTCATGGTCAATACCGGGACCTCCGCGGCCGAATAAGTGTCCAATGCGCCGCCTCAACCCGCTCACCGGCCTCCGGCCGCGAATCGCCGTGCTCGTGCTGGGCGGCGTCCTGCTGCTCGCGGGCCTGATGGTGAAGGTGTCGGCGGGCTCGGTCGGCGGCGCCTACGAGCACGCCGCCCGCGGCGAGCTGAAGGCGATCGCGACCACGTGGGAGGACGGCTTCAACGTCAGCGACCTCGCCGATCCGGAGCTGATGAAGGCGCGCGTCGTCCGCCTCAAGGAGGCGAACCCGAACCTCACGCGCATCAGCGTCTCGTGGCACGACTTCGACGGCCGCGCCCGGCTCGCGGCCGCCGGCAGCCAGGAGGCGCCCTGGCACACGCCGATCGACGCCGGCCCGCGCGCGTATCGCGAGGTCCGCAAGGGCGACGCCCACTACGCCGAGATCCACCATCCCGTCGGCCCCGGCCCGGACGCGATGCTCGAGCTGCACTACGACCTCGCGGCGCTCGACCGGGCCCAGGCGCGCGACGGCCGCACGCTGTTCCTGCTCGGCCTCGCCGCCGCGCTCGCGCTCGGCGCGCTCGTCAGCCTGCTGCTCGGCCGCACCGTCGTCCGCCGGCTCGACCGCGTCCGCGACGTCGCCAACCGGATCCGCGAGGGCGACAGCCGCGCCCGCGTCGACCTGCGCGGCCGCGACGAGATCGGCGTGCTCGCGCGCGACTTCGACCGCATGGCCGACGCCCTGCTCGAGGCGCTCAAGGATCCGCTCACCGGCCTGCTCAACCACCGCGCCTTCCAGGAGCGCCTGGCCGAGGAGCTGCGGCGCGCCGAGCGCACCGGCGACCCGGTCTCGCTCGTCGCGCTCGACCTCGACGACTTCAAGGCGATCAACGACGCGCACGGCCACGCGGCCGGCGACGAGGCGCTGCGCACCGTCGCGGCCGCGCTGCGGGACGAGCTGCGCGCGACCGACGTCTGCGGCCGCGTCGGCGGCGACGAGTTCACGCTCGCGCTGGTCGACGCCGACGTCGGCCAGGCGGAGCGGATCGTCGAGCGCGTGCGCGCCCGGCTCGCCACCGCGGCCCGCCCGCTGACGATCAGCGCCGGGATCGTCTCGTACCCGCGCCACGGCACGGTCCAGGACGAGCTGCTCCACCTCGCCGACGGCGCCATGTACTGGGCCAAGTCCAACGGCAAGGCGCGCACGTTCGTCTACTCGGACTCGATCGACCTCGCGCGCTCGGCCGAGGAGGCCGCCGAGCGCAACCTGCGGGCCGGCCTCGTCAACACGATCCACGCGCTCGCCCGCGCGGTCGACGCGAAGGACGGCTACACGCACTCGCACTCCCAGCGCGTGGCCCGCTACGCCGCCGAGCTCGGCCGCGAGCTGGGGCTCAGCGAGCCGCGCGTCGAGCAGCTGCGCAGCGCCGGCGTGCTGCACGACGTCGGCAAGATCGGCATCCCCGACGCCGTGCTGCTCAAGCCCGCCCGCCTCGACGCCGACGAGTTCGCGGTCATGCGCCGTCACTCGGAGCTGGGCCGCGACATCATCGCCGGCGCCGGCCTCCACGAGATCGCGGACTGGGTCCTGCACCTGCACGAGCGCTTCGACGGCCGCGGCTACCCCGACGGGCTGGCCGGCGAGGACATCCCGCTCGAGAGCCGCATCCTGCACTGCGCCGACGCGCTCGAGGCGATGACCTCCTCGCGGATCTACCGGCCCGGCATGCCGGTCGAGCGCGCGCTCGAGGAGATCCACGAAGGCGCCGGCACCCAGTTCGACCCGCAGGTGGCCGCCGCGCTGATCGACCTCGTGCGCGACGGCGATCTCATAGACCGTACGATCGCCCGATCACATCGAGCATGATCTCGTCGGTCCCGGCGCCGATGCGGTTGAGCCGCAGGTCGCGCCAGACCCGCTCGACGCCGTACTCCTTCATGTAGCCCGCGCCGCCGTGGATCTGCAGGCACTCGTCGGCGACCTCGCAGGCGATCCGCGACGCGTTCAGCTTGGCCATCGAGATCTCGCGCACGGGGTACTCGCCGTTGGCGTGCCGCCAGGCGGTCGTGTACACGAGCTGGCGGGCGGCCTCGATCTTCGTCGCCATCTCGGCGAACTTGTGGCGGGTGACCTGGAACTTGCCGATCGGCCGCCCGAAGGCGTGCCGCTCGCCCGCGTACCGCAGCGTCCGCTCGAACACCGCCTGGGCGCTGGCCACCGCGCCCGCGGCGCCGATCAGCCGCTCGCCCTGGAGCTCCCACATGATGTGGTAGAAGCCCTTGCCGACCTCGCCGAGGACCGCCGAGGCGGGCACCCGCACGTCCTGGAAGGCGAGCAGCGCGGTGTCGGAGGCGTGCATGCCGAGCTTGCGCAGCTTCTCCTCGCGGATCACGCCGGGCGCGTCCATGTCGACGATGAAGAGCGTGAAGCCGTCGTAGCCGGCGTCGGGGTCGGTCTTCGTGACGAGGACGATGAAGTCGGCCCGGTGGCCGTTGGTGATGAACGTCTTCGAGCCGTTGATCACCCACTCGTCGCCGTCGCGCACGGCGCGCGTCTTGATCCCGGCCACGTCCGACCCCGCGTCGGGCTCGGTGATCCCCAGGCAGGAGATCTTCTGACCGCGGATCGAGGGCACGAGGTAGGCCTGCTTCTGCTCCTCCGTGCCGAACGCGAGGATCGGCGGCGTGGCCATGTCGGTGTGGACGGCGATGCCCATCGCGAGCCCGCCGCAGTCGGAGTGGACGATCTCCTCGGCGAGCACGAGGTTGCAGTAGTAGTCGCCGCCCTGGCCGCCGTACTCCTCCGGGAACGAGAGCCCCAGCAGCCCGAGCTCGCCCATACGCGGGAACACCCAGTCCTCGAAGGTGTCCTCCTCCCACTTCTCCGCGTGCGGACGGAGCTCCTTGAGCACGAACGAGTGGATCGACTCGCGCAGCTGCTCGTGCTCGTCGGTGAAGATGAAGTGCCGCCGGGACGCGGCGTGGTCGGGCTTGAGGACGTCGGTGGCGGCCATGGGTCAACGCTAACCCATGGCCGCCACGCGTTACGTCAGTCCTTCAAGCCGAGGTGCTCGAGCACCCCGCCCATGAACTCGGCGCGCTTGTCGGCGCCGCGGATGCCCTCGAAGCCGAACCCGGTGTAGACGGTGTCGTCGGTGGCGACGACCGCGCCCTCCTGGAACTGCTCCGTGGTCCGCTCCCAGCCGTTGGCCGGGTTGTCGGTGCCCTCGGGCGGCGGGCCGATGGTCCAGCCGCCCTCGTCGGTCTCGAACGACGTCTCGGCGACGGTGGCGCCGTCGGCGGTCACCTTCGTGTCGTCGAGCCAGAGGCCGAGCCCGGTGGTGGCCGGGTCGGAGGCGACGGAGATCGAGATCTCGACCTTCTTGCCCGCGTACGGCGTGAGGTCGATCTTCCACTCCTCCCAGCCGTTCGAGTTGCCCGTCGAGGCGTGCCAGGCGCCGGTCGTGCCGGTCGGGATGCACGAGTCGGGGCCCGTGATCGTCTGGTACCTGGCCAGCCACGGGTGCAGGCTCTGCCAGTTCGAGTTCGGCGAGGCCGTCGGGCAGCTGTCGCCCGTCTCCTGCGTCGTGTGCCCGTTGGCGTCCGGCAGCGTCGTCCAGTCGTCCTGGCCGACGGTGTGCGCCTCGACGAACACGTAGTCCCAGCCGTCCTCGAGGTCGTACGAGGTGCGGAAGCTCAGCTCGCCGGACGACTTGCCGGTGAGGTCGATCTCCCGCCGCAGCCGCTTGAAGGCGGCGTCGTCGGCGTTGGCGGCCATGTAGTAGTCGCCGGTGAACGGGCTGAACGGGCCCGCGCCCTCACGGTCCCACACCGCGATGCGGTGCGAGCTGGCGAACGTCGGGTACTGCTCCGGCGGCAGGATGGTGCTGGTCACGGCGTAGGTCGCCGTGTGCACCTGGTTGTCCGCCGAGTCCGGGCCGTTGAGCTCGAACGCGCTCGGCCCGAACGGGTCGCCCTCGCCGAGGATCGGGTACGGGTTGCCCTCCGCGTCGGTGGCGTTGCCGCCCGACACGTAGATGTAGGCGCCGAGGTAGTACTGCTGGAAGTCGTTGTCGGGCGGGATGCACCCGTCGACGGCCTCCGTGTCGGCGCCACCGCACCAGCGACCCGAGGGCGACTCGTCCGGCTCCGGGAACCCGAAGTTGCGGAACTCGTAGCCCTCGGCGTCCTGCCGGCCGGCGTGCTGGCCCGTGTAGAGCAGCTTGCCGCCCTCGTTGAGGAAGTCGCGCATGGCGAGCTGGGTCTCGATGGCGACGCGCGCCTGGCCGGTCTGGCCCGGCTGGCCGGGACGGCGGGTGACGTAGTCGTCGCCCTTCTCCCACACGACCAGGTCGTAGTGGCTGAGGACGCCGAGCGGGTGCGGGGCGGTCATGTCCTCGGCGTCGACGTCGTAGACGTCGGCGCGGATGCCGTTGGCCTCGAGCGCCGCGACCGCCTCGTCGGCGTAGTCCGGGCCCTGATCGTCGGTCACCGGATCCTGGACCGGGCCGGAGTAGTTCTCGTCGGCGACGACCAGCACGCGCCGGCGCGACTCCGAGCGGGTCTCGTAGGTGAAGCGCGAGGACCGCCGCTTGCCGTTGGCGGTCTCGAACCACGCCGTGACCTCCTGGTCCGGACGCGTGCCCTCGACCACGCCGCGCAGGCGGTGGTAGTAGACGCCCCGCTCCTTGTAGTAGCGCTCGCCGCCCTTGAACTCGGTCGTCTTGACGCGCTGCTCACGACCGCCGTTGATGCGGTAGTGCAGGAACACGTTGCCGAGCGACCGCTTGGCGGTCACCTGGACCGGCTGCGGGTCGCCGTAGGACAGGCCGAACTCGTCGACGTAGAAGTCCTCGGTCTCGTTGCCGAGGTGCGACTCCGGGTCGGCGGGGTCCTCGGCGGACTCCGCGAGGTCGAGCGAGAACTTCAGATGGCGCAGGAACTCCTCCTGGACCTCCTGCTCGTCGTCCTCGAACTCGAAGCCGGTCACGCCGTCGACGCGCGACTCGGTGCCCTCGGGCGTGAAGCCGAGGATGCCGTGCCGGTACGCGTCGTCCAGCGCGTCGCCGTTGGTGATGTAGAGCTCTGACGACAGGTCGGGGTCGAAGGACTCCTCGTCGTCCTGGATCGCCGAGTTGTGGTCGGTGCCGGCCAGCGCCTCGAAGATGCCGTTGTCCGGCGTGGGCGTGAACTTCTGGAAGCCCTGCGGCCACAGCAGCAGCTCGGCCGCCGTGTGGTCGTTCTTCTGGAACGTGAAGTCGACGCGATCCCAGAGCCGCTTCATCGCCTTCGTCTCGGGCTCGGAGTCCGGGCCCGGGCCGCGATAGGTCTCGGACGACGGGTCGCTCGAGGCGCCCTCCTCGTCGAGGCCCCAGTTGGTGGCGAAGTTGCGGTTCGGGTCGACGCCGTCGTTCGGCTCGCCGCGCACGCCGTCACCGTCGTTGTCGGCCATGTTCTTGCGCCACAGGCGGTTGCCGGGCGTGAACGTGTACTCGTGCCCGTCCGGGTTCGAGATGCACATGAACCACAGCTCGCGCGTGTCGACCAGGCGCGTGACGCGGGCGTTGTCGCCGTAGTTGGTCACGAAGTAGTCGAGCGTGCGGCGGCAGGTCTCGCCCGCCAGCCACTCGCGCGCGTGCTGCTGGGCGTTGTAGAGCACCGCCGGGCGCTTGCCGTCCTTCGTGTTGTCGGCGTTGCGCGTGACCTTGATGGCGATGATCGGCCGGCCCTGGTGCGTGCGGCCCGCGACGTACTCCTTCGTGATGCGCGGGTACTGGCGCAGCAGGCGGTCGTACTGCTCGCGGTACTGCTCCTTGCCGTCGCCGGGCACTCTGTCGTAGCGCGTCCAGACCTGGTAGGCCGAGTCGTCGGCGACCGGCGCCTGCGCGGCGCGCGCGCCCATCCGCGCCTTCTGGCGCTGCGCGGCGGTGCGGCCCTTGCGGTCGCGCACGACCTTCGCCGAGATGCCGTCGGCCTTCAGCTTCGCGATCTGCTCGGCCGTGCCGAAGATCTCGATCTGCCTGCCCCGGATCCCCTCCGTGACGTCGAAGCCGGCCATCGCCAGCTTCTCGAGGTTCTGCGGTGTCGCCTTGACCCGATAGCCGTTGATCGGATCGCGGCTGTCCGCAGCCGCCGGCGCAGCCAGCGCCAGCGAAGCGAGCACCACCAGTGCGGCGCTCGATGAGCGTCTGCCCATCCCCTGTCCCTCCTGAGAGTTACGAAAACGCGCGGCCTCTCCCCGGCCGCGCCACTGGCGCGACAGCGTATAGCCTCAGGCGCCGAATGGCGTCAACGGTTGCTTATGAGGTGACAGGCGCGGGGGTGGCGACGATCGCGCTCGATCACCCGGAGACCCGCAATGCGCTCTCCGACGAGGTGCTCGACGACCTGATCGAGGCCTTCGAGCTGGCGCGCGACGACGACGGCGTGCGCAGCGTCGTGCTGACCTCGACGCACGAGAAGGTCTTCTCCAGCGGCGGCAACCTCGCCGGCTTCGCGGCGCAGGCGCCGCTCGTGCACAAGCACTGGGAGACGGACCGCTTCCCGCGCCTGTTCCGCATGATCGGCGAGCTCGGCAAGCCGACGATCTGCGCGGCCAACGGTCACGTGCTGGCGGGGGCGCTCGGGCTCGCGCTGGCGTGCGACCTGATCGTTGCCCGCGACGGCGTGCGCTTCGGGACCCCGGAGATCAACGTCGGGGTGTTCCCGTTCATCATCATGGCCCTGATCTACCGCAACGTGCCGCGCAAGAAGGCGACCGAGATGCTGCTGCTGGGCGAGCAGATCTCCGCTCAGGAGGCGGAGCGGCTCGGCTTCGTGAACCGCGTGGTGCCGGCCGAGGAGTTCGACGGCGTCGTGCGCGAGTGGGCCGAGAAGCTGGCCGCCAAGTCGCCGGTGATGATGCGGCTCGGCAAGGACGCGCTCTTCCGCCAGCAGGACATGGCGCTCGCCGACGCGCTCGAGTTCCTGCATGCGCAGCTCACGCTCGCGTTCTCGACCGAGGACATCCAGGAGGGCGTGAAGGCGTTCTTCGAGAAGCGGGATCCGGTGTGGACCGGCCGCTGAGGATCACCTGCCTGCGCGGGCGGACCTCCGACCGCACCGACGGCGCGGGGGCGGGCGCGCAGGCCCTGGCCGAGCACCTCGGCGGGCGCGTGCTGGGGTCGCCGTCGCCGGGACGGCCGCGCGACTGGTCGGAGGACCTGCCGGAGGCGCAGCCCGTGCTCGAGCTGGCCGCCGCCGAGATCTCCGCCGCACTCGACCAGGGCGAGCTGCCGCTGCTCACCGCCTCCGACTGCTCGATCTGCATCGCCAGCATGCCGACCGTCGCGCGCCGCGTGCCGGGCGTGCGCTTCCTGTGGATCGACGCGCACGGCGACTTCAACACGCCCGAGACGACGCCGAGCGGCTTCCTCGGCGGCATGTGCCTCGGTGCCGCCTGCGGGCGCTGGGACACGGGCTGGCCGGACACCATCGACCCGCACTCGGTCTCGTTCCTCGGCGTGCGCGACCTCGACCCCGGCGAGAAGGTCGAGGTCGAGGCGGCGGGCGTGGGCACCGGGGTGCCGGACGACGGCCCGGTCTACGTGCACTTCGACTGCGACGCGCTGGACCCGGCGGTGATGCCGGTGCAGTTCCCGGTCCCGGGCGGCCTTCAGGCGGGCGAGGTGCAGGACGTGCTCGCCGCTCTCGTCGCCTCCGGGCGGCTCGTCGGCCTCGAGGTCACCGCGTTCGAGTACCCCGAGCACCTCGACCTGGTGGCCGGGATCCTCGAGCCGGTGACCCGTTGACGATCTGGATCACCGAGCTCGGGCCGGGCTCGCTGGCGGTCAAGGACCTGTTCGACACGGCCGGGGTGCGGACGACCTACGGCTCGCCGATCTTCGCCGACCACGTCCCGGATCGCACCGCCGAGGCCGTGACGCGGCTGGAGGCGGCGGGCTACGTGCCGGCCGGCAAGGCCAACCTGCACGAGTTCGCCTGGGGGATCACGTCGGAGAACGCGACCTACGGCACCGTGCCGAACCCGATCGCCCCGGGGCGGATCGCCGGCGGCTCGAGCGGCGGCTGCGGGGCGGCGCTGGCCGCCGGGCTGGTCGACTCCGCGCTCGGCAGCGACTCCGGCGGCTCCATCCGCATCCCCGCCGCGTGCTGCGGCATCGTCGGTTTCAAGCCGACGTGGGGCCTGGTGCCGATCGAGGGCTGCTTTCCGCTCACGCCGAGCTTCGACCACGCCGGCCCGATGGCGCGCGACGTGGACGGCTGCGTGCGGATGATGGAGGCGCTCGTCCCGGGCTTCTCGGTCCCCGAGGTCGCGCTCGGCGACGTGCGCGTCGGCGTCGCCTGGACCGAGCGCGCCGATCCGCTCGTGGGCGCGCGGATCGAGGAGACGGCCGCGGGTTTTGAGCGCGTCGAGGTCCCGTGGCCGGACGGCGTCTACCCGGCGTTCTCGCGCGAGATCGTCGAGGTCCACGCCGAGCTCTATCCCGCGAACCGCGACCGCTACGACCCGGGGATCCAGCACAAGATGGACTGCGCGCGGGCCGTGCCCGACGCGCACGTGGAGGCCGCGCGCGCCGAGCGCGAGCGCTACCGCGAGACGATCGCCGCGCTGTTCGAGGGCATCGACCTGCTGATCACGCCGACCATCCCGATGGTCGCGCCGCCCGTGGGCGTCGGCGACGTCGCTCTGCGCGAGCGGATGATCGAGCTCACGTTCCCGTGGAACGTCACCGGCTCGCCGGCGCTGGCGCTGCCGTGCGGGCCGGCCGAGCACGGGCTGCCGGCCTCGGTCCAGGTGATCGGGCGGCCGGGGGAGGATGCGTTGGTCCTCGCGGCGGGGTGGGCGCTCGAGGGTTGACTGCGGCTGGGTAGGGAGGCTGAGGGTGCATTTCGTTCCCCTCGTCCGCGATCGGAACGGCCGAGGAACGTTTTGCACCTCCACGGTGCGTTTCGTTCCCCGCCCGGCCGCGAGGCGCCTTCGGGGGAACGAAATACACCGCCCTTGATCCCTCTCCCTCGATGCCGCAGTTCAGCGCACCAGCCCCGGCAGCGGATCGAGCGTCTCGATGACCGCAAGCGGCTCGCCGCCCGCCGCCGGCGCTCCCACCCGGTTGTGCCAGATCACCGGCAGGCCGACCCCGCCTGCGCCCGGGACGTCACCCGCTGAGCCCGCCACGAACAGCGCGGGCTCGCCGACCGCGTCGATCGCCGCCCGGTACGGCTCCGGCCGCGGCTTGTAGAAGCCGGCCGCCTCGGCCGAGACGAGGACGTCGATCCGCACGCCGAGCGTGCGCGCCGCGCGCCGGGCGAGGTCGTGCGACGTGTTGGTCACCACCGCGATCCGGTGATCGCTCGCCAGGTCGCGCAGGACGGCCGGCGCCTCCGGCCACGGCTCGAGCTCGTCCCAGCGCCTGAGCAGCTCGTCGGCGAAGCCCTCGTCGGCGGCCTCGGCGACGATCTCGCGGTAGGGCCGGTACGCGCCGCTGGCGTAGATGAGCTCGAGCGACCTGCGCCGCCAGCGCGCGCCCAGCTCGTCGTCGCCGGCGATGTCGCCCCACAGCGTCCACGAGTCCAGCAGCGCCGTGAGCAGGTCGAAGATGATGGCTCGGAAGCGCGGCACGGCCGGTATGTTGCCGCGCGATGCTCCGCCCCCTCGTCGACGACCTGAACGAGCGCCGCGCGAAGGCGCGGCTCGGGGGCGGTGAGGAGCGGATCGCGCGCCAGCACGAGCAGGGCAAGCTGACCGCCCGCGAGCGGATCGACCTCCTGCTCGACCCCGGCACCTTCACCGAGCTCGGCATCCACGCGGGGATCCACTACTCGGTCCGCGGACTGGAGGACAAGGAGGCGCCGGCCGACGGCGTGATCACCGGCTACGGGAAGGTCGAAGGCAGGCTCGTGGCGGTCTGCGCCTACGACTTCACGGTCATGGCCGGCTCGATGGGCATGACCGGCGAGCTGAAGGTCGCCCGCCTGCGCGACCTCGCGCTGACCAAGCGGATCCCGTTCGTGTGGCTGCTCGACAGCGCCGGCGCACGGATCCAGGAGGCCGTCGGGTCGCTGTTCGCCGGCTCCGGGCACCTGTTCCGCGAGGAGGTCGTGGCCTCGGGGGTGATCCCGCAGGTCGCGGCGCTGATGGGTCCGTGCGCGGCCGGCACCGCCTACATCCCCGGCCTCGCCGACTTCGTGCCGATGGTCAAGGGCCGCGGCTCGATGGCGCTCGCCGGCCCGCACCTCGTGCGCGCGGCGATCGGCGAGGACGTCACGCAGGAGGAGCTCGGCGGCAGCCGCGTGCACTGCCGCAAGAGCGGCGTCGGCGACCTCGAGGTGGCCGACGACGAGGAGTGCGTCGCCCGCATCAAGCAGTACCTGGGCTTCTTCCCCAGCCACTGCGAGGAGCGGCCGCCGGTCCGCCCCACCGACGACCCGGTGGACCGCATGGACGACGAGCTGCTCGACGTCCTGCCCGACTCCAACCGCAAGCCGTACGACATGTACGACGTGATCCGCCGGATCGTCGACGACGGCGAGTGGCTCGACCTCAAGCCGCAGTTCGCCAAGACGATCATCACCTGCCTGGCGCGCATGGGTGGGCGGCCGGTGGGCATCGTGGCGTCGCAGCCGCGGCAGCTGGGCGGGATCCTCGACAACGACTCGGCCGACAAGGCCGCGCGCTTCGTCAACCTCTGCAACGCGTTCGGGATCCCGCTCGTCTTCCTCATGGACGTGCCGGGCTTCATGGTCGGCACCAAGGTCGAGGCGGCGGGGATCATCCGCCACGGCTCGAAGATGCTCTACGCGGTGGCCAACGCGACGGTGCCGAAGGTGACGGTCGTGATCCGCAAGGCCTACGGCGCCGGCTACTACGTCATGAACGGCCGCGCCTACGAGCCCGACCTCATCGTCGCCTGGCCGAGCGCCGAGATCTCGGTCATGGGCGCCGAGGGGGCGGTCGAGATCGTGTTCCGGAAGCAGGTCGAGGAGGCCGACGACCCGGCCGCCAAGAAGGCCGAGCTCATCGCGGCGTACAGGGAGATCATCGACATCTACATCGCGGCGCGCAACGACATGATCGACGACGTCATCGACCCGCGCGAGACCCGGCCGACGATCATCCGCGCGCTCGAGATGGCGGAGGGCAAGCGCGTCGAGCGCCCCTGGAAGCGCCATGGCGTCGTGCCGGTCTAAGGCGCGAGCTGCGCGGCGAGCGCCTGGCGGCGGTAGCGGCCAGGTGGCTCGCCGCGGTGGCGAGCGAACGCGCGGTTGAACGCGTACTCGGAGGAGTACCCGACGGCGCGGGCGATCGAGTCGACGGTGTCGGTGGAGTACCTCAGGCGGTGCGCGGCGAGGTGCATCCGCCAGCGGGCGAGGTACGCGAGCGGCGGCTCGCCGACGGCTTCGGTGAACCGGCGCCCGAGCGTTGCGCGCGAGACGTGCACCTCGCTCGCGAGCGCGGCCAGCGTCCAGGGCTCGCTCGGCCGGTCGTGGAGGAGGGCGAGGGCTGCGGCGATCGTCGGGTCGCGCAGGGCGGTCAGCCACGACGGGCGGGCGTCGTCGCCGCGGCTGTCGTTCCAGCGGCGGATCGCCGTGATCAGGAGCAGGTCGATGAGGCGCGCCGTGGCGGCGCGCGAGCCGGGGGAGCGAGTGCCGACCTCCGCGGCGAGCAGCTCGACGAGCGCGGCGACGTCGCGGCCGGCGACCGCGTCGGCGGGCACGTGGATGACGTCGGGCAGGAGCCGCATGAGCGTCTGGGCGACGTCGAGGTCGTAGTCGTAGCCGGCGCAGACGAACGTGGTCACCGCGCCCGGCCCGGGGAGCGTGAGGTCGCCGGCCGGCGTGACCAGCTCCTCCTTCATCGCGCGGTCGAACGGGCGGCAGGGTGTGTCGGGAGCGGACGAGAGCCGGTAGGCGATGCCGCTCGGCAGGAGCAGCAGATCGCCCGGCATCAGCTGGAGCGCTGGCTGCCCGTCGACGCGCAGCCAGGCGGCGCCCGCGGTCACCGCGTGGAGGGCGGCGCCGGTGCTCTCGGGCAGGTCCAACCCCCACGGCGCTCCGGCGCGGACGCTGGCCAGCAGCGCGCCGCGCACGCGGCCGAGGTCGAGCACGTCGGCGAGGGGGTCCACAACGAGGACCGTACCGATCGAGCACGCGGACACCACCGCATGAGACGCACAGACAAGAATTCGCGCCGATCGGCCATTTCCATCGCACGGGCGCGGACGTACGGTCCTGGCATGGACCTCTCCACCTCCACGCCGGCCGTGACCGGCGCCGCTCGCGGCCTCGGCCGCCACCTCGTCGACGCGCTCCTCGAGCGCGGCGCCTCGAAGGTCTACGCGCTCGCCCGTGACCCGAGCCGGGTCCGGTCTGACCCGCGGATCGTCCCCATCGCCTTCGACCTGCTCGACGCCGAGAGCATCGCGGCGGCCGCCCGTCGCGCCGGCGACGTCACGCTGCTGGTCAACAACGCGTCGACGGCGGAGTTCGCCGGGCCGCTCGACGGCGCACCTGATGCGGTGGGCCGCGAGATGGCCGTCAACTACCACGGGACCTACGCGGCGATCCGCGCCTTCGTGCCGGTCCTCGAGGCGAACGGGGGCGGGCACATCGTCAACGTGCTCTCGCTGCTGAGCCTCGCGAGCTCGCCGCCGATGACCGGCTACTCGGCTTCCAAGGCCGCGGCCCACTCGCTCACCCAGGCCCTGCGCCCGGTACTCGCGGCGCACGGCATCGCGGTGCACGGCGTCTACCCGGCCGGGATCGACACCGAGATGGTCGCCGGGATCGACACGCCCAAGACGCCACCGGCGCAGGTCGCCGCCGGCGTGCTCGACGGGCTCGCCCACGACGAGCACGACATCTTCCCCGACCCGAACGCCCAGGCGATGGCGCCGACCTGGTGGAGCGACCCGAAGGCGTTCGAGCGCGCGTTCTCCGGCGCCGCCGCGGCCTGACTCATCCGGTGTCGCGTTGGCGCGGGCCGCGTCTTGACCGAGGCGTAACATCGGCGCGCGGGAGACGGCGCAGTCTGTGCGCCGTACGCGGGAGATCCTCGGCAGGGGAGGACAGATGGTGCGCAGGGTGTGGGTGCTGGTCGCCGTGTGGACGGCGGTGCTGGCCGGCGGGGCGACCGCGCAGGCGGACGCCTGCCTGCGGCAGTACCACTCGGTCTACGTGGACCTCGACATGAGCCGCTACCCGGAGACGACCGGGCACTGGATCGACGCGATCGACGCGGGGCACGACGCGCTGCTCCACATCGACCGCGAGAACGCGGAGCTGCACCGCGAGCAGTCGCTGGCGAACTTCCCGCCGCGCACGGGCTACGACCGCGACGAGTACCCGCCGGCGATGTCCGAGGAGGGCGGCTACGGCGCGTCGGTGCGCTACATCGACCCGGCCGACAACCGCGGCGCGGGCTCGGTGATGGGCAACGCGCTCGAGGACTGGTGCGAGGAGCAGCCCTTCCGGATCAGGTTCGTGCCGTAGGCGTCGGCTCGTTGCGCCGCAGCAGCCAGCGGTAGATCCCGAGCAGGATCATCACGCCGATGATGGCGCCGATGAGGCCGCCGAGGTCGAACACGTCGTTGTCGCCGATGCCGAACAGCTCGGTGAAGATCAGGAAGCCCACGACCGAGCCGGCGAGGCCGAGCAGGATGGTGGCGAAGAACCCCATCGGGTCCTTGCCGGGCATCAGGAGCCGGCCGAGGAAGCCTGCCACGATGCCGAGGATGATGGCGCCGATCATGAACTGAGCGTACTCCCCGTGGAACCCGTAATCGTCACCTGCGCGATCTCCGGCGCCGTCGCCAACCGCGACCAGTGCCCGGCGATCCCGTACACCCCCGACGAGTACGCCGCCGAGGCGCGCCGGATCGTCGACGAGGGCGGCTCGATGATCCACATCCACGCCCGCCGGCCGGACGGCACGCCGAGCTACGAGGTCGAGGACTTCCGCGCCATCACGGAGGCGATCCTGGGCGAGGTCGGCGACGTGGTGATCAACTACTCGACCGGCGCGATCGGCGTGCCGGTCGAGAAGCGGATCGCCTATCTGCGCGAGCTGCGGCCCGACGTCGGCGCGCTGAACATGGGCTCGATGAACTACGCGAAGTACTCGCGCCGGCGCAAGGACTTCGTGTTCAAGGCCGTGTTCGAGAACTCGTTCGACACGATCGTCGCGCTGCTCGAGGCGATGAACGAGTGCGGGATCCGCCCCGAGCACGAGTGCTTCGACTCCGGGCACCTCGCGAACCTCGACCCGCTGCTCGACATGGGGATCCTGCGGCCGCCGCTGCAGGTGTCGTGCGTGATGGGAGTCACGGGCGGGATCCGGCCGACGCCGCGCAACCTCGCGCACATGGCCGAGCAGGTGCCGGACGTGCCGCACCAGTGGGGCGTGATCGGCATCTCGCGCGACCAGTGGATGCTGGTCGCCGCCGCGCTCGCGCTGGGCGGCAACGTGCGGGTCGGGCTCGAGGACAACTTCTACCTGCCGGACGGGCGGATGGCGCGCTCGAACGGCGAGCTGGTCGCCAAGGCGCGCGCGATGACCGAGGACGCGGGGCGGCGGGTGGCGACGGTGGCCGAGGCGCGCGAGCTGCTCGGCACGCCCAGGCGGATCGCCGCATGAGCGCGCTGTCCGGCGTCAAGGTGCTCGACCTGTCGCGGCTGCTGCCGGGCGGCTTCTGCTCGCTGCTGCTGGCCGACTTCGGTGCCGACGTCCTGAAGGTCGAGGACACCGGGATGGGCGACTACGTGCGCTGGTCGCCGCCGTACCACGAGGGCGCCGACGACACCGCGAAGTCGGCGCTGTTCCTGTCGCTGAACCGGGGCAAGCGCTCGATCCGGCTGAACCTCAAGGAGGAGGCCGGCCGCGAGGTGCTGCTGCGGCTGGTGCGCGAGCACGACGTGCTGCTCGAGTCGTTCCGGCCCGGCGTGATGGAGCGGCTCGGCGTGGGCTACGAGCGCCTGCGCGAGGCGAACCCTGGCCTCGTCTACTGCGCGATCACCGGCTACGGGCAGGACGGCCCCTACACGGCCCGCTCCGGCCACGACATGAACTACCTCGGGCTGAACGGGC
>Ga0081538_10002964_pt1 | contig 16204 bp, 12 predicted proteins | sample TabmetS5T2R1_FD_71022 | JGI IMG/M metagenome (GOLD analysis project Ga0081538, IMG submission 71022) | Tabebuia heterophylla rhizosphere microbial communities from the University of Puerto Rico - S5T2R1 | ecosystem: Host-associated > Plants > Roots > Rhizosphere ... | reverse complement strand
GCTCCCCCACCGCGGCGGCCCCCGCGGGCCCCGCCTTCACCGTGGCGGTGGCCGGCAACGATCCGACGCCGTCCACCATCGAGACGGTGCAGCCCAACGTGCCGATCAGCGGCGACCAGGTCGACGTCATCACCCTCGACGGGCCGATCGGCCTGATCGGCGAGGTGTTCAGCGTCACCATCACCGATCCGCCGGCCCATGCGGCGCCGGTCACCATCAGCTATCGCACCACCGGCGACGAGCCCGACCTCAACACCATCGTCGACAAGCTGGTTGCGAAGATCGCGAACCATCAGCCGCCCTTCTCCGTGACGCCCACCAACCTGGGCAACGGCCAGCTGGAGCTGCGGTCGAGCATCGCCTTCACTTCGCACGCCACCGTGCAGAACACGCCGGTGGTCGAAACCACGCAGCGCACGGTCGTGCCGGTGGCGCAGCGCGACGAAATCGGCTTTGCCGGCCCATACGATGCGGGCGACCAATACACCGTCACCTTCACCGCGCCGGTCGGCGGACCGTTCACCGTGACGACCGCCGCCAATGACGACGAAACCTCGATCGCCAACAAGTTCGTGTCCGCCATCAATGCGACGGGCATCGGCGTCACCGCCTCGGTGCGCAACGGTCGCCTGTCGATCGTGTCCGATACACCCGGCACGCCCATGACCTACACGGCGCTGCTGACGACCGACGCCGCGCCCAACACGACGGCGGCGCCGACCACGAATACCGTGGTGCAGAACATTCCGGCCGGCCCGCTGCCGCAGATCGACACCGTGCAGCTGAGCGGCCCGGTCGGCCGCAAGGGCGATGTCTACGAGGTGACGGTGAACGGCCGGACGGTGCGCTACACCACGACCGGCACCGAAGCCGACATGGATGCCATCGCCATCAACCTGACGGCGCTGATCAACGCCCAGGTTCCACCTTTCCCCGCTTCGGCGGTTCCCGGCCTCGCCGGCAGCGGCCAGCTGATCTTGACCGGCGCCACGATCGGCGTGGAACTGGAGACCGAAGCGCGGGTCCAGCAGCCGCCGGCGGTGCCGGATCCGACGCCAACCCAGTACAACGTGCACCAGGAGCCGACGGATTCGGCGTTGGCCTGGCAGCGCTCCTCGATCGTGATCGCGGACAAGCTGTCGGTGAAATACACCTTCAGCGCCAACGAGGTGGCGTTCCAGAAGCTGACCCTGGCGCTGCGCTACGCCCAGTCCGCAGTGCAGGACCCGGACACCTACCAAGAGAAGATGACCATCGCCAAGCAGCTGGCGACGGAATCCCTTGCCGGGGTGCGGGCGCTGCAGGGCGACAACGCGGTCAACGACGCCTTGTTCTCCGCCACCACCCTGTCGCACCAGACCACCATCAACGCCAACGTCTCCGACAGCGACAAGATCGAGGCGGTCGACCCCAACGAAGTGGCCGCGAAATTGCAAGCGGTCGAACTGCAGCTGCAAGCAAGTTTCGGGGCCTATGCGCAGGTCTCGAAGCTGTCGCTGGTCAATTTCATCGCCTGACAGGACGAGCATGAGCACCGTTCAATTCGAACCCAAGATCGCGTCCGACTTCCAGATCGACTGGCGCCGCCCGTCCAGCCAGGGCGCCGACCCGTTCACCGATTTCTTGAAACAGCACTTTGACGTCGACCAGCGCGCCCGCGCGCCGAAGAAGCGCGAAGAGGCCGCCGACCCGGTGTCCGGCCGCCCGCCGCGCGTGGTCATCGCCCACGAGCGCACCCTGCGCGGCGAGGCCAAGCGGGTCGAGGATGCCGATCGCCGCTTGCCCGACCAGAGCAGCCAGCCCAGCGCGGACACCTGCGCGAAAGAGGAAGAAACCGCTCCGCTCGAGGATGGCGCCGCTGCCGACACGGATACGCCGGAACAGGAAGCTGCCGAGGCTCCGTCCGAAACGGATGCTACGGCCGAACCGTCGGCACCGGTCGCTGAGGGTGAGGCCGAGGTCACTGAGCCTGCCATGCCGGTCGTCGTTTCCGTCCAGTCTACGACCGAACCTGCCGACGCAACCGCCGAACTGATCGTGACGCCGCTCCCGACACCGGCAGAGGACAGCCTCCTGCCCGAGCAGTCGGGCGAGGCAGCGGATGCGCAGTCCGACGGCACGCAAGCCGAAACCGACACGGCCGAACAGCAGGCGGTCGCGGCGATGGCCGAAGCCGGCCTGGTGGAAGGCGCCGCGACGCTGATCCCGGGCCAGTCGGCCCCCACCGGCGGCGCGACGCCGGCGGTGATCGCTCAGTCATCCGCCGCGCCGAGCATTGCGACCAACGCCGAGCATCCGTTGCTGCAGCAGATGGCTGAGGCCGCCGCGCAGGTTGCTGAACCGGCACCGACCCCGCAGGCGAAGCCGGACCGCTCGCCCCTGGAGATCAAGCTGCGCGCCAATGTCTCGGCGCGCCCGGCGACGGCCACCCCAGCGACGCCGGCCGCCAACCCGACCGCGCAGCCTGCTCAGCCGCATGCGACGACGATGCTGCAGCCGACCACTGGCAGCGAGTTCGCCGGCACCGGCGAGACTTTCTTCGAGAGCCTGTCCGAGGACGGTACCGGCCAGGGCTGGGCCCTGCACCTGGCTCAGGGCGCGGCCAGCAAGCGTCCGGATGTCGTCGCGCAGCTCCGCCAGCACCTGCAAAATTTGCCGGCCCATGAGCAGGTGGCCGTCCATCTCCAGCGCGCCGTGCGCGAGGGCACGAATAAGTTCTCGATCCAGCTTTCCCCGGCCGAGCTCGGCAACATCCACGTGAAGCTTGAAATCGATGAGGAAAAGCGGGTCACGGCGGCCGTGACCGTGGAGCGCCCCAGCACCCTCGAGCTGCTGCAGCGCGACACCAAGGGGTTGGAACGGGCCTTGCATAATGCCGGTCTGAACATGGAGGGCGGCGATCTGTCCTTCAGCCTGGGCCATGGCGATCAGGAATTCGCCCAGGATCTGCGCCAGTCGGGGGCTTCGGCCGCCGGCGGGCAGCTCCTGGACGCCGAATCCGATGGCGACCAGCCGGAAGCCCCGGTTGCCCAGGTGATGGATACCGCCGCCGGGGTCGTGAATCTGCAGGTCTGATGAAGGCCGGGAGCAAGGACGATGAACATACCGAGCATCCAGGATCTGTTGGCGCAGAGCGCGTCCAGCCAGTCGAACGCCAGCACCAGCACCACGTCGAAGACCGACGCGGCGATCGACAGCCTCAACGACACCTACAACAACTTCCTGCTGCTGCTGACCAAGCAGCTACAGAACCAGGATCCGCTCAACCCCATGGACACCGCCCAGTTCACCCAGCAGTTGGTCGGGTTCAGCCAGGTCGAGCAGCAGATCGCCTCCAACAAGAGCCTGGAGCGGCTGATCAGCCTGCAATCCTCCACCAACGCCTTCAACGCAGTCAGCTTCCTCGGCAACGAGGTGGCGGTCGATAGCGACCGGGTCAGCCTCAAGGACGGCAAGGCCAAGTTCCAGTACGAGATCGAGCACAGCGCCGGCCAGGCCGTCCTGTCGGTCTACGATTCGCGCGGCCAGGTCGTCCTGGTGCAGGAAGCCAACAAGGGCGTCGGCACCTACAACGTCGACTGGAACGGCAAGGACGCATTCGGCAACCAGCTGCCGGACGGAGAGTATCGGGTGGCCGTGTCCTATGCCGACCAGTCGGGCAAGACGTATTCGTCGAAAATCACCAGCTTCGGCGTGGTGGACTCGACCGAGATCGCCGATGGCGAGGTGAAATTGTTTGTCGGCCCGGTCGGTTTCTCGATCGACAAGGTCCTGAAGGTCACCAAGCCCTCCGCCGGCGACAGCAGCGATACTTGAGAATACTTGGGCATTTGTCGCGAATACTGGATAGCTAAAATTTTATCGAAAAACCGCGGCAATCTTAAGTTCGGCTGTTGTCCTGATTTAGCGATTCCTTAAGTCGTCAGGCATAGGCTCGGAAGACATCGGATTGCACCCGAGGAAGGAGTCGATGGACGCCGAGCTCGATGGCAACAGAAGCGTGGTGGTTCTCGGTATAGACGGGCGCCGCTTGCGCCTCGAAGACTTGCCTCCCCCCGGCACCAGGCGCTGGGTTATCCGCCGTAAGGCGGAGGTGGTCGCTGGCGTGCGCGCCGGTCTGATCAGCCTTGAAGAAGCCTGTGCCCGCTACACGCTGTCGGTCGAGGAGTTCCTCTCCTGGCAACGGTCGATCGATCGTCACGGGATGCGGGGTCTCCGGACCACGCGCCTGCAGGACTATCGCGCCGCGGCGCGCCGCAGCGGAGCCATGCGCACCGCTGGCGAATAGCGACTCACGCACTGAGTCCTTGCTCCCATTTTTCCTGCGAATCTTCGCCACACCCGGCAGGTTTTTCCCAGCTCTAGGCAATTTTTGCCGTGACTTAAGGGCTTGTTAAGTCCTGAAGCCTATCGTCGATCCGTCGGCAGGCGGTAGTGCGCGCAAATCCACATGATTTGCTGAAAATTTTAGTCGAACCAGCGCAATCACCGACCCGACGGATGGGCCACATTCGAACACCGGTGACTCTCGTGAATGGACTGATGCAAACGCTGCGCAATCTGGGGGCGACCCGCCTCGTTGCATTGGCAGCCGTCGGCTTTGCCCTGATCGCCTTTTTCGTTTTCATCGTCACCCGCCTCGCAACGCCGGGCATGACGCTGCTCTACAGCGGCCTCGATCCGAGCGACAGCGGCCAGATCGTCCAGCGCATGGACGCCCAGGGCATCCCCTACGAATTGCGCGGCGACGGCTCGCAGATCTACGTGCCGCAGGACCAGGTGGCGCGGCTGCGCCTCTCCCTCGCCTCGGAAGGCATCCCGTCAGGCGGCTCGATCGGCTACGAGATCTTCGACCGCGCCGATGCGCTCGGCACCACCAACTTCGTGCAGCAGATCAACCAGATCCGCGCCCTCGAGGGCGAGCTGTCACGCACCATCCGCTCGATCAACCAGGTCCGCTCGGCGCGCGTGCATCTCGTGATGCCGAAGCGCGAGCTGTTCTCGCGCGACCGCGCGGAGCCGACCGCCTCGGTCGTGCTGGCGCTGCAGGGCGGCCTGGACAAGGGCCAGGTCTCCGCAATCCAGCACCTGGTCTCTTCCGCCGTGCCGGGCATGAAGTCCAAGAACGTGTCGGTGATCGACAGCAACGGCGAGCTGCTGGCGCGCGGCGCCGACGAAGGCGCGCTCGACACCGCCAAGTCCGAGGACATGCGCCGCTCGTACGAAGCGCGCCTCAGCCAGTCGATCGAGCAGCTGCTGACGCAGACCCTCGGCGCCGGCAAGGTGCGCGCCGAAGTGACCGCCGATCTCGACTTCAACCAGGTCACCACCAACAAGGAAGACTTCAATCCGGACGGCCAGGTCGTCCGCTCCACCAACTCGATCGAAGAGACCGGCACCACCCAGGAGCGCCAGGGCGGCAACAATGTCAGCGTCGCCAACAACACGCCCAACCCTCCGGGCCAGGACGCCAATGGCTCCACCGGCTCCAGCTCGCAGACCGGCCGCACCGAGGAAATCACCAATTACGAGATCTCCAAGACCGTCCGCACCGAGATCAAGGCCGGCGGCGAGGTGAAGCGCATCTCGGCCGCGGTGCTGGTCGACGGCGTCACCACCGTTGCCGAGGACGGCACCAAGACCTACACGGCCCGCACGCCGGAGGAACTCGCGCAGATCGATGCGCTGGTGAAGTCGGCCATCGGCTTCAACGAGACGCGCGGCGACGTGGTGACCGTCACCAACATGAAGTTCGCCGAGCCGGAGATCGTCGAGGATGGCGGCATGCTGCTCGGCTTCGACAAGGCCGACCTGATGCGCCTCGCCGAGCTGGTCGTGCTCGCGGTCGTCGCCCTGCTGGTCCTGCTGCTGGTGGTGCGCCCGCTGCTGGGCCGCATCCTCTCCATGCCCGCGATCGCGCCAGCCAACGTCGCGCTGGCCGGCCCGGGCGAGCAGCTCGCCCTGCCGCCCGGCGCGGCCGCGGCGCTGGCGATCCCGGGACCGGCACAGACGCAGTTGCCGAGCATTCCCTCGGCCAGCGACGCCGAGCAGATTGCGGCCGAGATCGACCAGATGATCGACCTCAACCAGGTCGAGGGCCGCGTGCGCGCCTCCTCGATCCGCAAGATTTCCGACCTCGTGGACCAGCATCCGGAGCAGGCGGTCAACCTGATCCGCCAGTGGGTCTACCAGGAACAGTGACAGGGACCGGAACACAACAATGATCCGCGCCAAAGACGATTATCGCTCTCTCAACGGCCTGCAGAAGGCCGCGCTGTTGGTCATGTCGGTGGGCGAAGAGACCGCCGCCAAGATCTTCCAGCTGATGCACGACGACGAAATCCGCGAGATCTCGCAGACCATGGCCAATCTCGGCACCGTCAACGCGACGGTGATCGAGCGCCTGTTCGTCGAGTTCGCCGACCAGATCTCCTCCACCGGCACGCTGACCGGCACCTACGAATCGACCGAGCGGCTGCTGTCCAAGGTGCTCGACCGCAGCAAGGTCGACCAGATCATGGAAGAGATCCGCGGCCCCGCCGGCCGCACCATGTGGGACAAGCTGGGCAACGTCCATGAATCGGTGCTCGCGAACTTCCTGAAGAACGAATATCCGCAGACCGTCGCCGTCGTGCTGTCCAAGGTGAAGCCCGATCACGGCGCGCGCGTGCTCTCGATGCTGCCGGAAGCCTTCGCGATGGAAGTCATCATGCGCATGCTGCGCATGGAATCGGTGCAGAAGGACATCCTGGACGACGTCGAGCGCGTGCTGCGCAACGAGTTCATGAGCAACCTCGCCCGCACCTCGCGCCGCGACGCGCACGAGATGATCGCCGAGATCTTCAACAACCTCGACCGCGCATCGGAGTCCCGCTTCCTGACCGCGCTGGAGGAGCGCAACCGCGATTCCGCCGAGAAGGTCCGCTCCCTCATGTTCACCTTCGAGGACCTGGGCAAGCTGGATCCGGGCGGCGTGCAGACGCTGCTGCGCAACATCGAGAAGGACAAGCTGCCGCTGGCCCTCAAGGGCGCGTCGGAGGCGCTGCGCGACCTGTTCCTGTCCAACATGTCGGAGCGCGCGTCCAAGATGCTCAAGGAAGACATGGCGGCGATGGGCCCGGTCAGGCTGCGCGACGTGGAAGAGTCGCAGCTGGCCATGGTGACGGTCGCCAAGGACCTGGCCGCCAAGGGCGAGATCATGTTGAGCGACAAGAAAGGCGAAGACGAGCTGATCTACTAGGGCTCTGGCACGAGAGATGGCAGTGGTACGAAAGTTCCTCTTCGACAACGATTTTGGTGAAGCGCCCCAAAGCAACGTGGGGGGCGCCCAGGCCAAGGGCAACGTATCGACCGGCGCCAAGAATGCGCCGGTGGCGCCGCCGGCCCCGCCTCCGCCGATGTTCACCGAGGCGGAGATGCAGGGCGCCTGCGACATCGCCCGCCGCAAGGGCGAGGAAGCCGGCATGACGCGCGGCCGCAACGAGGCGGTCGCGGCGTTCGATAAGCAGGTGGCGGCGACGCTGGGCACGATTGCGCAGCAGACCGCGGCCATCGCCAAGAGCATCGCCGCCGAGGCGCAGGCGGCCGGCAAGTCGGTCGATCTGGCGCTGGCGATCGTGCGCAAGCTGCACCCGGCGCTGGTGGAACGGCAAGGCCTGGCGGAGATCGAATCGGTCCTTGGCCAGTGCCTGGAATCTTTGAAGCAGGAGCCGCGCCTGGTCGCCTATGTGCACAGCGCCCGGCTCGATGCGTTGCAGGAGCGCCTGACGCAGCTGTCGGCCTCCAGCGGGTTTGAGGGCCGCGTCGTCCTGATCGGCGACGATGCGATGGGTGAAAGCGATTGCCGCGTCGAATGGGCCGACGGCGGCGTGGAACGCGAGGCCGGCCGGATCTGGCGGGCGGTCGAGGAAGCCCTGGCACGATACATCGCGGTCGAAGACCGCGATCCGAAGTGAGTGAAAGGAGAGAGTGATGGGTGACGAGGAGAATCTGGAGCTCACCGAGTTCCAAGGCGCGGAGGGACAGCCGCCCGATGCCGGACAGGACGCGTCCCGCCCCGGCAACGCCAAGGACCTGGATGCCGTCTACGACATCCCGGTGCAGGTCTCGGCCGTGCTCGGCCGCACCTCGATGCAGGTGAGCCAGCTCTTGAAGCTGGGCCGCGGCGCTGTGGTGGAGCTCGACCGCAAGGTCGGCGAGGCAGTCGACATCTATGTCAACAACCGCCTAGTCGCGCGCGGCGAAGTGGTGGTGGTCGAGGATCGCCTCGGCGTCACCATGACAGAAATCATCAAGGCCGATCGGGCCTAACCGACGATGCGCCGGACCCAGCGCAAGGCAGGATAACAATGGCCGATACCACGCCCAACGACGTGCGACCGATGTCCGATGCGCCGCTGCGCTTCGAAGCAGCGCCGCGCAAGATGGACCTCGCCACCCTGTTCGGCCTGATCGCCGCGCTGGTGCTGATCGCGGTCGCCATCGTCATGAACGGCTCGCCCCTCGCCTTCATCGACGTGCCGGCGATCCTGATGGTGGTGCTGGGAACCTTCGCCGTCACCGCGATCTCCTACACCGGCGAAGAGCTGCGCGAGGCGCAACCGTCGTTCCGTCAGGCGATGTTCCGCACCGAGATCGATCCCAGGGTTGCTGCCCGCCGCGTTCTCACCCTCGCCGACAAGGCACGCAAGCGCGGCATGCTGTCCCTGCAGGGCGACCTCTACGGCGTGCGCGACGCGCCGTTCCTGCAGCGCTCGCTCAGCATGCTGGTCGACGGCCTGCAGGTCGACGAGATCGAGCGCAACATGACCCTGGAAGCGCATGCCCTCGCCCAGGGCCGCCATCGCGCCGCCGCCATCCTGCGCCGCGCGGCCGAAGTGTCGCCCGCCATGGGCCTGATCGGCACGCTGGTCGGCCTGGTGCAGATGCTGGGCAACCTGGATTCGCCGGAGCGCATCGGCCCCGCGATGAGCGTCGCGCTGCTGACCACGCTCTACGGCGCGCTGATGGCCAACGTCGTGTTCCTGCCGCTCGCCAGCAAGCTGGAGCGCAACGCGACGGTCGAGCAGCTGGTCAGCCAGATCTACACCATGGGCGTCGCCTCGATGGGCCGGCAGGAGAATCCGCGCCGCCTCGAGATGCTGCTCAACACCGTGCTGCCCGCCGGGCAGCAGATCCGTTACTTCGATTGATCTTTTGAGCGCGGCCCCAGGCAACAGACCTCGCCGCAAGAGCACCAGGAGCAAACCATGCGTCTTCTCATCGTTGGATCCCTTGATGGCCACATCACCGCGGCCGGCAAGATCGCCCTCAGCCGCGGGGCCAAGGTGGCCCACGTCGACGATGTCGACCACGCCCTCCATGCCTTGCGCAACGGCCAGGGCGCCGACCTCATCATGTTCGACGTCGCGCTCGACACCCAGCGCATGATCGACAGCCTGCGCACCGAGCGCATCAACATCCCGGTGGTCGCCTGCGGCATCGGCACTAGCGCCGAGACCGCGGTCAAGGCGATCAAGGCCGGCGCCAAGGAATACGTGCCTCTGCCGCCCGATGCCGAGCTGATCGCCGCCGTGCTGGCCGCGGTCGCCGAGGAAAGCTCCGCGCTGATCTTCCGTGATCCGGCCATGAAGGCGGTGCTGAAGCTCGCCGATCAGGTGGCGCCGTCCGACGCCAGCATCCTCATCACCGGCGAATCCGGCACCGGCAAGGAAGTGATGGCGCGCTACATCCACGCCCATTCCAAGCGCGCCAGCAAGCCGTTCATCTCGGTGAACTGCGCCGCCATCCCGGAGAACCTGCTGGAATCCGAGCTGTTCGGCCACGAGAAAGGCTCCTTCACCGGCGCCATCGCGCGCCGCATCGGCAAGTTCGAGGAAGCCAACGGCGGCACCCTGCTGCTGGACGAAATCAGCGAAATGCATCCGCGCCTGCAGGCCAAGCTGCTGCGCGCCATCCAGGAGCGCGTGATCGACCGCGTCGGCGGCACCACGCCGGTGAAGGTCGACATCCGCCTGCTCGCCACCTCCAACCGCGACCTGCAGGACGAGGTGCGCAAGGGCAACTTCCGCGACGACCTGTTCTTCCGCCTCAACGTGATGGCGCTGGAGCTGCCAGCCCTGCGCCACCGCCCGGGCGACATCCAGGTGCTGGCCGAGCATTTCGCGAAGAAGTATGCCGACGCCAATGGAGTCAGGATCACCAGCATCGCGCCGGAAGTGATGGACACCCTGCGCGCCCACGAGTGGCGCGGCAACGTGCGCGAGCTGGAGAACACCATGCACCGCGCCGTGCTGCTAGCGCAGGATTCGGTGATCGGGCCGGAAGCGATCCTGCTGACCGGCGGCCGCGGCATCCCGGTCTCGGCGCTGCAGCCCCAAGTCGGTGCGCCGGCGGCGCCTGCCAACGCCAAGGCCGCCGCCGCGGCCAACGGCGTCACCAGCGCCCTGGTCGGCCGCACGGTGGCTGCCGTCGAGCGCGACCTCATCATCGATACGCTGCAGCATTGCCTCGGCAACCGGACCCATGCCGCCAACATCCTCGGCATCTCGATCCGCACCCTGCGCAACAAGCTGAAGCAGTACAGCGAAGAAGGCGTTCCCGTTCCCGGCGCAGCGCACAGCGAGGGCGACCACTTCTCGGCCGCTTGATCGCGTGTTGCAGCCAGTAGGGATCGGATCAGATGGCGGATACCGGCAATAGCAATCCAGGCGCCGGCGTAGGCGCGCCGGCCTGGGTCGGCCAGATTTCGAAGACGCTGCGCCGTGGCGAGATCATGCTCGCCACCGGCCTTGTCTGCATCCTCACCGTCCTCATCCTGCCGATGCCGGCGTGGCTGCTGGACGTCAGCCTCGCCTTCTCGATCACCATCTCGGTCCTCATCCTGATGGTGGTGCTGTTCATCCAGAAGCCGCTGGAATTCAGCACCTTCCCGACCATCCTGCTGATCGTCACCATGACCAGGCTGTCGCTCAACCTGGCCACCACACGCCTGATCCTGACGCACGGCCACGAGGGCACCGACGCCGCCGGCCACGTGATCGAGGCGTTCGGCGGCTTCATCATGGGCGGCAACTACGTCATCGGCCTGATCGTGTTCGCGATCCTGGTGCTGGTGAACTTCATCGTCATCACCAAGGGTTCGGGCCGCATCGCCGAGGTGTCGGCGCGCTTCAGCCTGGACGCCATGCCCGGCAAGCAGATGGCGATCGACGCCGACCTGTCCGCCGGCCTGATCGACGAGAAGGAAGCCCGCAGCCGCCGCAAGGCGCTGGAGGACGAGAGCAACTTCTTCGGCTCGATGGACGGCGCCGCCAAGTTCGTGCGCGGCGACGCCATCGCCGGACTCATCATCACCTTCATCAACATCGTCGGCGGCATCATCATCGGCGTCGCGCAGCAGGACCTCTCGATGGCGGAGGCCGCCAAGTCCTACACTCTGCTGACGGTCGGCGACGGCCTGGTGACCCAGATCCCGGCGCTCATCGTCTCGACCGCGGCCGGCATGCTCGTCACCAAGGCGGGCGTCGACGGCTCGACCGACAAGGCGCTGTTCTCGCAGCTGTCCGGCTACCCGGCCGCGCTCGGCATGTCGTCATTCCTCATGGCCACCATGGCCATCCTGCCCGGCATTCCCGCCATCCCCTTCCTGCTGCTCGCCGGTTTGGCCGGCGGCGGCGCGTTCCTGCTCTCGCGCAAGCAGCGCCAGGCGGCCACGCAAGCGGTGACGGAGCAGGCCCAGCAGATTGCCGCGGCGCCGGTGATGGAAGAGCCGATCTCCACCGCGCTCTCGATCGACGCGGTGCGCATCGAGCTGGGTTACGGCCTGCTTGGCCTCATCAATGCCGAGCAGGGCCATCGCCTGACCGACCAGATCAAGGCGCTGCGCCGGCAGCTGGCGGGCGAGATGGGCTTCATCTTGCCGGCGGTGCGCATCCAGGACAACCTGCAGATCAACGCCAACTCCTACGTCGTGCGCGTGAAGGAGATCGAAGCGGGACGCGGCGACCTGCGTCCCAATATGCTGCTGGTCATGGATCCGCGCGGCGACAAGATCAATCTCGCCGGCGAAGAGACGGTCGAGCCGACGTTCGGCCTGCCGGCGATGTGGGTCGACCCGACCCTGCGCGAAGAGGCCTTGTTCCGCGGCTATACGGTGGTCGATCCGTCCACCGTCATCACCACGCACCTGACCGAGCTCATCAAGGACAACATGTCCGAGCTGCTGTCGCATGCCGAGACGCAGAAGCTGCTCGACGAGCTGCCGAAGGAGCACCAGAAGCTGGTCGCCGACCTCATCCCCGGCCAGATCTCGGTCAGCGGCGTGCAGCGCGTGCTGCAGTCCCTGCTCGGCGAGCGGGTCTCGATCCGCGACCTGCCCAACGTGCTGGAAGGCATCTCGGAAGCCTGCGGCTATTCGCGCAACGTCACCATGATCACCGAGCATGTGCGCGCGCGCCTGGCCCGCCAGATCAGCGACAACTCGACCGACCAGACCGGCGTGATCCCGATCCTCACCTTGTCGCCGGAATGGGAGCAGGCCTTCACCGAGGCCCTGCACGGCGACGGCGAGGAGAAGCAGCTGGTGATGGCGCCGACCACCTTGCAGCAATTCATCCAGCTGGTGCGCCAGGCGTTCGAGCGCCACACCATCATGGGCGAGAGCCCGGTGCTGCTGACCAGCCCGGCGATCCGGCCTTATGTGCGCTCGATCATCGAGCGGTTCCGCCCCATCACCACCGTGATGTCGCAGAACGAGATCCATGCCCGTGCGCGCATCCGCACGCTGGGTCAGATCTGAGGCTGAGCGATGCGCCTTCGCACCTTCACTGCGGCATCGATCGGTGAGGCCATGCGCCAGGTGCGCGCGGCCTTGGGCGACGACGCTGTCATCCTGTCGACCGAGCAGGAGGGCAAGCAGGTCAAGGTGACTGCGGCGGTCGAAACCGCAACGTCGACCACCGCGGGCCCGGTCGTGGCCGAAGGCTCCGACGAACTTGAAACTGCGCTTCGCTATCACGGCGTGCCGCAGTCGCTCGCCGCGCGCTTGCTGACAACCGCAGGCGACCTCGAAGGCAGCAGCCCGCAGCAGGCACTCACCGCCGCACTGCGCGCGCAATTCGGGTTCCAGCCCCTCACCGACCGCAAGCCGGCCAAGCCGATCCTGCTGGCGGGCTTGCCCGGCGCGGGCAAGTCATCGACCCTCGCCAAGCTCGCGGCGCGCGCCAAGGTCAATGGCCTGGCCGCCACCGCCATCACCTGCGATCTGGCCAAGGCCGGCGCGATCGAGCAGCTCGCGACCTACGCCAAGGCGCTGGAGATACCGGCCTATCGCGCCAAGGATGCGGCAACGTTGCGCAAGGCTGTCGCCAAGGCCGATGCGGCGGGCCACATTCTCATCGACACGCTCGGTACCAATCCGTTGAAGGCCGGCGACCTCGCGCAACTGCGCGAGCTGGCGGAAGCGGCCGGCGCCGAGATCGTGCTGGTCATGGCGGCCGGCGGCGACGCCGTCGAGAGCGCTGAGCTTGCCGCGGGTTATGCCGAAGCCGGCGCGATGCGACTCGTCGCCACCAAGGTCGACGTGGCGCGGCGCTATGGCGGCCTCCTGGCGGCGGCGGAGGCCGGACGACTCGCATTCGCCGGAGTCGGCACCTCGCCGGAGATCGCTTCGGGCCTCGGCACATTGCGCGCCGACCAGCTCTGCCGTCTAATTCTGCCTGCGAGTCGCGCCGAATCGCGCGCGCCCGGCAGCGCCGACAGCAAATCGCCCAGCAGCAAATCACCCAACAACAAATCGATGTCCGGTATCGCATGATGGTCCAGGAAACCCGCCGCACCGCACCGACGGCCGCAGCCGCGCCGATCGCCAATGCCATCGCGGTGGCATCCGGCAAGGGCGGCGTCGGCAAGACCTGGCTCTCCATCACGCTCGCCCATGCGCTCGCCAATCTCGGCCGCCGCACGGTGCTGATCGACGGCGACCTCGGCCTCGCCAACGTGGATATCCAGCTCGGTCTCTCGCCCGAGCTCGACTTAGCGGACGTGCTCGACAACAACGTGCCGCTGGCGGAAGCGGCGCAGCGTCACGACGCGACCGGCCTCGACATCGTCGCCGGCCGTTCGGGCGTTGCAAGCCTCGCGACTCTTTCCAGCGCACGCCTGGCTACGTTCGGCCGCGGCATTGCGGAGATCAGCAGGCGCTACGACCGCGTGCTGATCGACCTCGGCGCCGGCGTCGAACGGCCGGTGCGTTACCTGGCGGCCAGCGCGCAGCGCACCCTCGTCGTCACCAATGACGAGCCGACCTCCCTGACCGACGCCTATGCGCTGATCAAGCTGCTGGTGCAGGACGGCGCCAAGACCAAGGTCGCGGTGGTGGTGAATGCCGCCGCCAGCAAGGCCGAAGGCGAGCGCACCTACAAGACGCTGGCCAAGGCGTGCGACACGTTCCTCAAGATGACGCCGCCGCTGCTCGGCGTGGTGCGGCGCGATGCCAAGGTGCGCGAAGCCATCCGCGCGCAGACGCCGCTACTGAAGCGCCATCCCGGCAGCGATGCCGCCCGCGACATCGAGGCGATCGCCCAGCAGCTGGCGCAGGCCAGCTAGATGAGCCGGCGGCGATGAGCGAATTCTCGATCAATCTGCCGCCCCGGCTGCCGAACGCGGGACCCGCACCCAACATCCTGACCGCGGTCATTCCCGATCCGCCGCGGCAGTTGGCTGGGCTCGACAACGGCACCATCATCAAGGGCACGGTGCAGGGGCGCGATCCCGACGGCCTGCTGGTGGTGGCGACCGACAAGGGCGCGCTGAAGCTGTCCACGCCAGCCAACATTCCGCCGGGAACCCAGGTGACGCTCGAAGTCCGCACGGCCGGCGACCGCCTGCAGGTGCTCGTCCTCGCGGTCGAGAACCAGGCGGCGAGCGGCGCCAGCACTCAAGGCCCGCGTACTGGCGCCGCGCCGGCGCCCACCACATCGGCCGGCGGACAGACCCAGGCGCCGCCGCCTTCGACCGGCACTGCCCCGCCGCCGGCGCCGGTCGCGATTGTCGGCAGCGTGCTGCACGGCACGATCGTGCAGACCGCGCCGGACACGCTGACCCAGCTGATCCGCTCGCTGTTGCCCGCACCGCCCGCGGCTCCTTCGGTTCTTCCGGGAGCGCTGCCGACGGCGGCTCCGCCGACGGCCCAGCCGGCCGGCCCGAACGCCGCGCCGCTGCCCGCAACGCCGGGCCAGCCCGCACAGGCACAGCAGTCAGGCGCGCCCCTGCCATCGGGCAACGAGGCTCTCCCCAAGGCACTGGTCAGCGCGCTGCAATCGGACGTGCGGGCGAAGATCGAGGCGCTGTTCTTCTCGGCGCCTACCGCCAAGGGCGCGGCGACGCCATTGCTGCCCGCGCTGCTGGCCGGCACCCCGCTTCCCGGCGCACAAGGCACCGCACAGGCATTGGGCCAGGCGCTCAAGCTGCCGATCGCGCTCACCACCGGTTCGGACGTGCGGCTGCGCCTGATCGCGGTCGCGCCTGCGTTTGGCCAGCCGCCGGTCATTCCCGCGGCGGCCAACGCTGCGCAGCATGTCATCGCCGGCCGCATCATCGGCTACACGCCGTCCGGCAACGCGGTGCTCAACTCTCCCCTCGGCGCGATCATCCTGCAGGGCGCCTTGCACGTTCCGGTCGGCACCGAATTGTCGATGGCGGTCGAGCCTGCCTTGCCGACGCCGGCCGCGTTGCCCTCGAGTTCCCAGTCACTGCCGCAAATGCTGCTGTCGCTGGCGCGCAGCTGGCCGAGCCTGACCGAAGCGATCGCGCTGCTGCGGCATAATGCGACCAGCGCCGATACTACGGCGGTGTTGGCGCGCCTGCCGCAGGCAGGACCGAAACTGGCGGCAGGCCTCATCGCTGCGATGCAAGCACTGCGTACCGGCGATGCCGAGGCATTGCTCGGCGCCCTGGTCGCTTCGCGTTCGGGCAACACGGCGCGGGACGAAAGCGCGCGTAAGCTGCGCCAGGAATTCGCCCAGGTGTCGAGTCTGGGGCAGGACCGGCCGGGCGTCGACTGGCGCTGTTGCTTCATCCCGATCCTGGATGACGGCACGATCCGGCAGATCAACCTGTTCTACCGCCGCGACCGGCGCAAGGACCGCAAGGACGCTAAGGACGAGAAGTCCGGGACGCGCTTCATCGTCGAGGTCGACATGTC
>Ga0081538_10002963_pt1 | contig 16204 bp, 12 predicted proteins | sample TabmetS5T2R1_FD_71022 | JGI IMG/M metagenome (GOLD analysis project Ga0081538, IMG submission 71022) | Tabebuia heterophylla rhizosphere microbial communities from the University of Puerto Rico - S5T2R1 | ecosystem: Host-associated > Plants > Roots > Rhizosphere ... | reverse complement strand
GAGGAAACACAGGCCGCCTACGTCAAGCAGACGCTGGAACGCGCCTTCGGTGAATGGGGCTCGTTCGTCGACCGCGTGTTCCTCTACTCCTTCGACCGCTCGAGCACCGACAGGCGCGACCGCGAGGGCAACTACGGCCTGCGCCGGGCCGATGACTCGTTCAAGCCCGCTTGGGACCAGATCACGGCGTTCATCCGCGCCGCCGCCGAGGGTCGAGCGCCCGCCCCCGCGCGCCCCCACGTCGTCATGGACCCACAGGTGTTCTCGGAGAAGGTCGTCGTGCGGGGAAGAATCGTTCCTGTTCGCCCGCAGCGCCCCGCGGCAAGGCGGCGCGTCGTCCTCCTTCGCTACGTCAAGTCGCATTGGCGTACGTTGGCCAGGGGGCGAACGAACCGCGGCGGTGCATTCAAGCTTTCGCGCCGGGTGCGGCCGTCGGTACGACGACTCCGCCTGGTGGCCGTCGTGCGTCATCGAGGCGCAACGCTCAAGTCCCCGGTCGTGCTCGTCCGCCGCCGTTAGGACGCTCAAACCGCATGGCAGACTTCGGCGCGGAGTGCGGCGAGTCCGGCAGCGATCCTGAGGGTTCTCTTTCTCAACGAGGGCGACCTCGGTGCCGGTGTCATGGGCCACTTGCCTGTCGAGGCCGCGATCCGAACGGGGCTCGAACGGATCGACGGAATCGAGGCGCGCTTCGTTCGTCTGCCGCCGATGGGCAGAGCGGCCCTGCTCCTGTCGAACGACGTTCCCGTCCTCGGTTCGTTCGACCTCGATTTGCAGACCGCTCGATGGCACGCCACGCAGAGCGTGCGAGCGCGTCGCACGCTACTGCCGGAGCTCGAGGCGTTTCGACCGGACGTCATCCACGTGAACAGCCACACGATCTCGTTCGGCCTTGCGGGCGTCATGCGTCGGATCCCGACCTTCCTCTCGCTCGACGCGACGGTTGAGGACTGGCACCGACTCGGCGCATGGCGCACGCCGCGGCGCCATTCACGCCTCTTCCTGGCACCCAGCCGCTCGCGAGAGCGCCGAGTGCTCGCGGAAGCGGCCGCCGTCCTCGCCTGGACGGACTGGGCGCGCGATGCAGCACAGCGCGCCTGCTCCGAGGCGCGCGTGCGGACGCTCAACCCGGGAATCGACCTCGAGACGTTCCGGCCGGCTCGCCAACGGTCGCGGGAGCGGCCGACGATCCTCTTCGTCGGCGGTCGCTTCGCGCAGAAGGGCGGCTTCGACCTAATCGAGGCCCTCGAGCCGCACATCGGCCGTACCGCAGATCTCGACGTCGTCACGCCCTTCGACCTGCCGCAGCGCGAGGGGCTGCGGGTTCACAGGCTGAGGCGAGGCGATCCGGCGCTGGTCGACCTCTACCAGCAGGCCGACGTCTTCTGCCTGCCGACGCACGCCGATTCCATGGGCTGGGTGATCCTGGAGGCGATGGGGTGCGGGACGCCCGTGATTGCCTCCGCCGTCGGCGGAATCCCCGACGTGCTCGATCATGGCCGAGCCGGTGTGCTCGTCGCGCCAAAAGACATTCGAGGTCTTCGCGCCGCCATCGAACAGCTCATGGGCGACGAGCAACGGCGAGCCGAACTCGCCCGCCGCTCGCGCGCCGCCTGCGAGCAGCGTTTCGACGCGCGCAAGCAGACGGTGGAGCTCGTTGGGCTGATGCGGTCAGCGGTCGAGCAGGGGACGTAGGCGCTCGAGCACAGGACGGCACGCGAGGTCCCAGCCGCGTGTCTCCGCCATCGCCGCAACGAGCTCGGCTTCGCGCCGGTGGCGCGCCGCGACGTCGGTAAGGACGTCGACGATCGAGGTGGCCAACCCTGCTTCGTCATCCGCGACGACGACGCCGGACTCGGCTTGGGCGGGCGCCGAACGCGCCGAGTACGGCGAGCCGACGACGACGCGGCCGTACGCAAGCGCTTCGACGACCTTCAGCTGCGTGCCTCCGCCGGACTCGACCGGGGCAACCACAAGCGCCGCCGCGTCGTAGTGTGGCCGCAGGTCGGCCACTTGGCCTCCGATTCTCACACCGTCACGACTGAGCCTGGCCAAGCGATCGTCGGTACCGGTGCCGATGACGTGCAGCTCCGCGTCCGCGACCCGCGCACGGACCTGGGGCCAGACCCGCTCGATCAGCCGGACGGCGGCCTGCTCGTTTGGCTCGTAGCGCACATTCGCAACGAAGAGCACCGTGCCGCGATCCGGTGAGCGGCCACAAGGCTCGACCGCAGGAGGGACATTCGGCACGGTCACGACTTCGGCGCCCCACTTCGAGATGACGGCGGCATCGTCGGGTGAGACCGCGAGCGCAAAGGCGCACTGCCGCGCCACGCGTCGCTCCCAGAGTTGAGCCTTGACGCACTCCCAGAGGGCCGACGCACGATGGATCCCGCGCGACGCAGCGGCGATCGAGCGCAGCCGCTGCGCCTCCACGTTCTGGAAGTCGACGATCCAGGGCATAGAAACCGGAGGTGCAGCCGCGGCGACGTAGCTCTGGCCGTAGAGCACCACTCGCGGCGCCTTCTCCTCGACGATGCGGCGTAGTCGCCGGCGGCCTGCGGCGTCGATTGCGTCGAGCCCGAGCCTCGGCCGCAGGTCCGCGAAGTGACCGATGACGCCCGGCCGCTCTGCGCCCGGAAGCGCGATCCTCTCGATGCCGGGTGGTGCGCCGCCGTCGGGCGGGGCCTCCTGGGCACCCCAAAAAGGCTCGACGAGCGTGACGGTCAACTCGCGGGCGAGCGCTGCGGCGATGCCGCCCGTGCGCACCCGGCCGCCTGTCACCGGCGGCCATGTCGGCTCAGAGGCGACGAAGAGGACGTCGGTCACGGCACCGGCACAACGACGGCCCTATCCGCGGAAGCGGTGATCATTCAAGGGTGCGCATCGGGCTCGACAATCGCTTGGTCGAATACGAGGCGGGCGGCACTGCGACGTACGCCGAGCAACTGGTGCGCCAGTACGCCGCGCTCGAGACCAAGCACGAGTTCTTCGTTCTCTACAACCGAGACTCGGCCGTCGCGGACCGCCTCGGGCCGAACTTCCGTCCCACCCACATCAGGACGATGCCGAAGCACCGCACAGAGCAGTGGACCCTGCCTCTCGAGCTTGCGCGCCTGCGACTCGACGTGTTGCACAGCCCCGACTTCATACCACCGCTCAGGCTCCGGACCTTTGCGTCCGTCATCACGATTCACGATCTCGCTTTCATGCACTTTCCTGAGATTCATGACGAGCTGGGCAAGCGCTACTACGGCCAATTGGAGCGTGCCGTGCGCGTCGCGGAGCGGATCATCGCGGTATCCGAGTGCACCGCGGCGGACGTGCGCAAGCTGCTGCGTCCCGACCCTGGGCGCTTACACGTCGTGCACGAGGCCGTCGACCCGTTCTTCCTGCGTCGCGACGCCGACGGAGACGATGACGAGCTGGCCGCCGCCCGTGATGAGCTTGGCATCGACGAGCCCTTCATCCTCTTCGTGGGGACGATCGAGCCGAGGAAGAACGTCGCGATGCTCGTCCGCGCGTACGCCGCGCTCCGCGACCGGCTCGGTGCGGAGGCACCGCCCCTGGTGCTCGCCGGCCCGCGTGGGTGGCTCGCGAATGAGGTCTTCCAGCTCGCCGCCGCCGGTGACGTCGCCGGGGGAGTCCGGTTCGCCGGACGCGTCTCCAAGCCCCGGTTGCGCGCTCTCTACCGCGCCGCGACGTTCGTGGTTCTCCCGTCCCTCTACGAGGGCTTCGGCCTGACGGCGCTGGAGGCAATGGCCTGTGGCGCGCCGGTCCTCGCGAGCCGAAGCGGGGCAGTTCCCGAGGTCGCCGGTGATGCCGCCGTCTACGTAGACCCGAGGGACACCGGGGCGTGGACGGATGCGATGGAAGAGCTCATGGCGAACGCGGCCCGTCGCCGCCTCATGATCGAGGCCGGCACTCGTCGTGTTCGGATGTTCAGCTGGGAACGAGCAGCACGTGAGACACTCGAGATCTACTGCCTCGCCGCTGAAGATGCGGCCTGAGCCGGTCGGCACGCGGCTCGCGCGCAACGTTGCCCTGCTCTGGGGCGCACGCGGTCTCGCCCTCGCGCTCCAGCTCGTCTCGTTCGCGGTCCTCGCCTCTTACCTGGGACCTGCCCGCTTCGGCGTCTACGCATTCGCGCTGGCGATGGCTGAGCTACTTCGGATCGTGACGAACTTCGGATTCGAGACGGTTGTCACCCGGGATGTGGCGCAGCAGCCTGTGCGGGAGCGTGAGCTCGTCCCGGCATTACTTCACTTGCGCGTTCTCGCGGGGGTCGTCGCCTACGGCTTGCTCGCGGCTGTCGTCTTCGCCGCCGGCTACAGCGGGACGCAGCGTGAGGCTGCGCTCGCGGCGGGCACGCTGCTCGTCCTGCTGTCGATCGAGAGCCTGATCGTGGTCTTGCAGGTGCGGCTCGCGATGGGTTGGGTCGCCGTCGCCGACATGGTTCGCGTGCTCGCGTTTCTCGGCGGTGTCGTCGTCCTCACGAGCAGGGACGCGGGTCCCGTTGCGTTCGTATGGCTGTACGTTGCCGTCGGCGTCCTCGGCGCCTCTGTGGCGGCCGTCGCTGCATTGCGCCGCGTGGAGCTGGATTGGAGGCCGCGGCCGCGTCTGTGGACGCCCGTTCTCCGGGCGGCCTGGCCGATCGGGCTCGCCGGCCTGTTCATCGCTCTCTACTACCGAATCGACATGGCGATCCTCGCGCGGCTCAAGCCTGCCGCCGACCTCGGGCAGTACGGGGCTGCATACCGATTCTTGGAGACGTTCGCGGTGATGCCCGCACTGGCGATGACGGTGATCGCGCCGGTGCTGGCGCAGAGCTTTGCCGAGTCGCGGGCGATCCTTCAGCGACGGTACGAACGTGCCGTCCATCTCGTGACGGTGCTCGTCGTTCCGGTCGGGGTCGTTGGTGCCATGACGGCGTGGCGACTCGTTCCGAGCCTGCCCGGCTTCGGCGACTACGCCGGAGCAGGTGTCGCACTGTCGATTCTGGCTCCGGCCGCGGCCGCGCTCTTTCTCGCCACGATCGCTCAAGCCGTGCTTGTTGCCGCGCACCTCGAGGGACGTCTGCTGCGGCTGGCCGCGTTCGGGGTCGTCCTCAACGTTGCGCTGAACGTGGCGCTGATACCGCCGTTTTCCTACGTGGGAGCCGCGGCAGCGACCGCCGTCACGGAGGCCGCCGTGCTGCTCCTCTCGGCTCGCGAGGTCCGCCTGCGGCTCGGCATAGGGTGGCCGGTCGAGCGGGTCTGGCAGCCGCTCGCGGCCGGTGCTGCCTGCGCGGCGGCACTCGTTCCCGCCTATCTGCTCAACCCGTTCCTCCAGCTCGCGATCGGTCTCGCCGTCTACGCGGCTGCGGTGGTCCGCCTGGGAGCGCTTGACCGCGCCGACCTCGCCGGAATACACCCCTTCGCTCGCCGCGCACAGTCGCCCGCGCAGTGAAGGTTCTGATCGTCGCAACCGAGACGCTGCTCCCGGCGAACTCCGGAGTTCGCCAACGAATGCTTCACCTCGCGCGCCAACTCGCCGAAGCGGGACACGTCGATGTCGTGGCGCTTGGACAGCCGGAAGCGGATGCGACCGAGCCGTTCACGCTTCACCATGTCGGAGCCCACCGCCCGCCGATCCGAGCACTCGCCCTCGGCGCGCGTCGCACCTACATGGAAGCCAAGCTGGGGACAGACGCGCTCGCGCTCTCTGCCGGGCCCAACGAGTGGAGCAGCGTTCAGGCCGAGTTTCCCTACACCGTCTTCCCCGCCAAGCGCGTCGGCGCCCCGGTCGTAATGGATGCACACAACGTCGAATCGGACGTCTTCCGTTCCCTCGCAGAGGACGACGACCGGCTGCTCCATCGGCTTCGCTGGCGTTGGGAGGCGGCCAAGACCGAGCGCCTCGAAAAGAAGGCTGTCGCCGTCGCCGATGCGGTCTGCGCAGCGAGCGACGGCGATGCCGCGACGCTCGAGTCGTGGGGAGCGCGCCGAGTCGTGGTCGTTCCCAACGGCGTGGACACGCACAGCCTCGACCACCGTCTTCCCGGCCCGGCTCGCAAGCTTCTCTACGTCGGGCACTTCGGCTATCGCCCGAATCTGCGCGCCGCCGAAGAGCTCGCGACGCGCATCTTTCCGTCGGTCCGCGCCCGTGTGCCGGAGACCACCGTGCAACTCGTCGGGCGCGAAGCCGCGAGCGCCCTTCGCCGGCTCACGGGCCCTTTCGTCGACGTCGCGAGCGACGTCGACGACGTCGTGCCGTTCCTCCGAGCGGCCGGCGTCTTCGTCGTGCCGCTGCGTAGCGGCGGCGGCACGCGGCTGAAGGTGCTGGAAGCGATGGCAGCAGGGCTACCGGTCGTTTCGACCCGCTTCGGCGTCGCGGGCCTGTCGGTCCGCGACGGAGAGCACGTCCTGCTCGCGGAGACCCCCGAGGAGCTCGCGGAAGCGGCGTCAAGGCTGCTGGCGGACCGCGCGCTCGCCGAGGCGTTGTCTCTCTCCGCCCGCCAGCTCGTCGAGCAGCGCTACGACTGGCGGCAAGTAGCCCGCCCCCTGGTAGACCTCCACGCGAGCCTGGCGCTAGGCCGGTGAGCGATGCGACGGTCGTGATCCCGGCGCACGGCGACGCACGATCGGTGCGCCGCCTGATCGCCGCTCTTGCGGAGCAGGCCGGGAGCACACCGCTGTCCGTCGTCGTCGTGGACGACGGCAGCGAGCCTCCGCTCGAGCTCTCCACGGGGATAACCGGGCCGCTCGACCTCCGCCTCGCGCGGGCGGACACGAACCGGGGTCCCGGCGCTGCACGGAATCTCGGGTTGGCGCACGTCGCCACGCCGTGGGTTGCGTTCCTCGATGCCGACATGCTGCCGGGCCCCGGGTGGGTCGACCGCGTGCGCGCGATCGCGCGGGATGACAGCTCCGACGGCGTCGAAGGCCGCGTCGATCTGCCGGGGCGTACGAAGGCTACGCCGTTCACGCACACGACCGAGTTCCGTCGTGCCGGAACGCATCACGGAGCCGGCAACGTCGCGTTTCGCACCGAGGTCCTGCGCGCTGCGGGTGGATTCGACGAGCGGTTCTTCGACGCGCGGCGCAAGCTGCACTTCCGGGAAGACACGGAGCTCCACTTTCGCCTGGCGGACGCGGCGCGAACGGTGACGTACGACCCCGACCTCGTGGCGCAGCACGTCGTTCACGAGGCGTCGTTTCTCACGCCCGTTCGGCTGTCCCGGCGGTACTTCTTCGATCCGCTGCTGGCGCGCACGCATCCAGAGCGCTATCGAAGGCTCGTTCGCTCGCGCGCTGTCGGACCGATCTCGCTCAGGCTCATGCGCCACCTTGCCGCGATCGGGTTCCTCCTGGGTCTCACCCTGACCGCCGGCGGCTTCGGCGTCGCCTCGAGCGCGCTGATCCTGACGGGAGTGGTTTTGTCGGCGCTGTCATGGGCCGCGACGGCCGTGGCTTTGGCGTGGAAGCGGACTGTGCGGCTCTCCGACCTCCCGCGGCTCGCTGCCGCTGCCCTTCTCGTCCCGTTCGTGTACGCGTTCCACTTCTACCGAGGCGTCGTCCGGTTTCGACACCACCCCCGGTTTTGACGCTGCGGCTAGCGTCCCGCGTGGGCGACGAAGTTCCACACGCGTCCGCGTTCGAACGCCTCCGTGAACGCGTCGACGCTGAGCGGGCCGTTGCCGTCGATGTCGAACATGCGCAGCCCGGCTTCGCCGCACAGAAGCTCGTGGACGTCGGCCGGCCGCGTCCCGTAGGCAGGCGCGGCGCCCTTGCCGTGCTCGAACACGACGACCGGCTTGTGGCGCGAGATGGTTCCGATCGCGCCGCGCAGGACCTCGAGCTCCGCCCCCTCGACGTCGATCTTGATCAGCGCCGGAACGTAGTCTGTTGGTAACGACGAATCGAGATCCTCGACGGGGACCTCGATCTGCCGGCGCGCGACATTGCGCGAGTACGCGCGTTCGCGAAAACCGCTCAGCGCGGGTTCGTCGCTTACGTCGACGAACGTCTTTTCACCGCGATGGTCGGAGAGCGCTGCCCGCCGCACGTCGACCCGCGGGAACTCTTCGACGAGCCGCGCATGGAGGCGGGGGATCGGTTCGTATGCAATGTGGCGGCCGCGCGGTGCGTACCAGACGATTCGGCGCAGGACCGTCCCCGTGAACGCCCCGACGTCGATGCAGTTCGAGTCCTCGGCGAGCGTGAAGGCGATGAGCAACTCGAGCAGACGCTCGTCGCGACGGTCTCGCCTCGCGGTCGGCAGGTCGACCGTCCATGCTCTTGCGCGGGCGAGGGCCTGTCGCAGCACGTATTCGACTCTACTGAGGGCTTCCTAAGATGTCGTCGTCTTGAGCGAGCGCGCGCGACTGGTTGCCTACCTCGACAGGCTCGAAGCTTTGCGAGGCCAGGACCTGCGGGCAGACGCCAGCACGCCGCTGCCGCGCAGGATCGGCAAGCACCTTCTTCCAGCCGGCTCCCGGCTGCAGGCGAGACTCGCTGCTACCCGACTTGCGAAGCCACGCGAGCGTCGGCGAGCGCATGCGCTGGTACGCCGCGCACCGCTGAGACTTCATCTGGGCAGCGGCGTCGAGTACAAGCAGGGTTGGGTGAACGTGGACCTCATTGGCGACCGCGTGGATCTTGCCTGGGACCTCACGACACCCCTGCCCTTTCCAGACGGTGTTGCGGCCGCGGTGTTTCACGAGCACGTCCTCACCCTCCTCGACCTTCGGAAGGGCCTCGGACTGCTCGACGAGTCCTTCCGCGTGCTCGCCCCCGGAGGGATCCTCCGGATCGGCGTCTCCGATCCCTGGCCGGCGCGATCCTCGATACCGGAAGGCAACGGCCTACCCCGGCTCCTTGCGCTTCAGGAGATCTTCTACTACCCCGGGAACCGAGCCATGTACGACGCCGAGACGCTAGAGCTGGCGCTCCGCGCTGCGGGCTTCCGGGACGTCGAGCAGCGCGACTTCGGCGAGAGCCGCATCGTCGATTGCCCGGATACCGCGCGGCGCCGGGAAGGAACGCTCTACCTGGAGGCCGTTCGCTGAAACGCCCGCTCCGCGGTGGCCATCACGCCGAGAATCGCGGCGAGCACGATCGTGAAGCGCAGGGAGACGCCCGTGAACGAGCCGGTCGTCTCGACCACGACCAGACCGCAAAAGGCAGCGACGAGCCCCAAACCAGCACATGCCACCAGCGCCTCGGGGTGAAGCCGGAAGATGCGGTACGAGGAACGGATCGCGACGGCCATCAACAGCAGGTAGGAGATCAGGCCGGCAAGGCCGAGCTTCAGCCAATACCAGAGGGTGACGGTGTGCGTGTAGAACGTTTCGTCCTTGTGCCGCTCCGGGAGCGGATAGCGAATCTCCCACGGCACCCCCATGCCGAGGCCGGTGACGGGATGGTCGCGCAGCGCGGCGACGACGTTGCGTTGCTCGACGAGGCGATACCGGTCCTCCGTGGCCGAACGAATCCGCTCCGGGCGTAACGAGGTCGCACGCTCCACGACGCCACTGCTCGTCTCGTTCGCCGTCGCGCCGCCGTGGCTGATCGCGAGGGCCAGCGCGGCGACCACGCTCGTCGCCCCGACGAACAACAGCTTTGGCGTCGAGCCGCGGGAGAGCAGCAGGACGAGCAGGAGTCCGAGCACGGCGGCAATCCAGAAGCTGCGCCGGAACGACAGGGTCAGCGCGATGGCGACGGGTGGCACGCCCCACAACACCCACCGGTGAAGCGGCGCACGCGCGAGCACCGCCGCCGCCACGGTCAAGAGGAAGACGAGCATCAGGAAGTTCGTTGCCGGCTCGTAGTAGGTCAGCGTCGTCCCGCCGAACGGTCGTCCTTGTCCAGCGACCCAGGCAGCGGTTCCCGCCACCCCTTTGAAGACCGCGACTAGCCCTCCGGCGATCAAGACGCGGCGCACGTCCTCGTCGGTGCGAACGACGTTGACGACGAGGAATGGCGTGATCACCAGGTACGCGAGCACTCGCACCGAGTCGACTATGTGGCCGACCGACCCTCCGTCCAAGTAGCCGGTAGCGGAGCCGATGCAAACGGCCGTCGCGAGGAGGACGAGCGGCAGAGTGAGCGAGCCGGGCGTTCGAACGTCGAGGCCGCGCGTGCGGAGGTCGGCGGCGACGGAGACGGCGAGCAAGAGCAGCAGCAAGTCCGTTGGAACGAACGGAGGCGCGAGCCGGTCGTAGAACTGCCCCCCAACGGCGAAGAACCCCTGACGATCCCCCTCGAGCAGGATGACGGAGCCGAGAAAGAGCGCGAGCACGACGCCCGGCCGACGCACGAGCAACAGGCCCGCCGCGAACAGCAGCGCCGCCAGAGCAACCACTGGTCGTCCGGAGGCGATCACGAGCCCACAGGCGAGGGACGCCGCAAGCGCCGCCGTCAGAGCGGGGACATTTCGGGTGACCGCGAGCGCGGTCATGCAGCTCTCTTCGCAGGCGAGATGAGCGCGTGGACCGCGGCTCGCAGCTCTTCGCGGAACCGCTCCCGCGAAAAGCGTTCAGCGCGCGCTCGAATCGCCCATGGATTCAGCTCCGTCCGCTGGGCGCGCTCGATCGCCGAGCGGAACGCGGCCGCCGTCTGCTCGCCCACGAGCCATCCGGTGGCTCCATCCTCGACGATGTCGAGGGACCCGCCGGCGGCAAACGCGATGACGGGTGTACCGCAAGCCTGCGCCTCTGCCGTCGAGATGCCGAAGTCCTCTTCCGCCGGCACGACGAGTGCGCGCGCCGAACGGTAGAGGCGCCGAAGCTCGACGGCGTCGACCTCCCCTACGAACGTCACGTTCGGCGTAGCGATAGCCCGGAGCTTCGCCTCGAGGTCGCCGCGGCCGACAACCACGAGCCGCTCGGGACGGCCGGCAAACGCCTCGACGGCGACGTCGGCGCGCTTGTAGCCGACTAACCGTCCGACATAGAGGAAGTGCTCCCGGCGCGGCCCGTTCGGGGTGAAGAAGTCGGTGTCCACCGGCGGGTGGATGACATCCGCGTCACGCCCGTAGTGACTGCGAATGCGCTCGCGGACGGCTTGAGAGTTCGCAATGAAGCGGGTGACGCCGCGGGCCGTGCGGCGGTCCCAGCGTCGAAAGAGGCCCACTCCGAGCTGCGCCGGAGCGCGAAGCGGCCTCGGAAAGCGCGCCGCCTCTGCCGCGAAGTCCCACGCGTAGCGCATCGGCGTGTGGCAGTAGCAGAGATGAGGAATTCCGGGCTCGACGCGGACGGCCTTCGCACAGGCATGGCTGCTCGAGATGACGACATCGACGTCGCGAACCGGACGGCGGAGGCGCCACGCCGCGGGCATGGCTGGGACAAGCCATTCGTGCCGTCTCCGGGCGAGGCCCGGGAGATGCTGAAGCAAGGACGGCTCTGCGCGGCGAAGCGGTCCCGGAACGTCGTCGCGCGAGAGGATCGTGGTCAGAAGGCGCGCTCGGGGAAACGCCTCGAGCATCTCAAGGACGCAGCGTTCGGAGCCGGCATAGCGAACGAGCCATTCGTGCGCGATTGCGACACGAGGCGCGTCGTGCTCGACCGCGACGTTGGGCCGTTCGCTAGCGCCAGAGAACGCGGACACGGCCAAGGCGTCTGCCGAATCGCGAGCGGGGGCGCGGCCGGCCTGCGGCGGGTCGCGGCATGCGGTAGCGGCCGTAGTACGCGGTCGCTACCTCGACGTCCGAGCCGGTGACGACGAAGCCGAGTTTGGAGGCGGGAGCGAGCTGCAGGGCGCGGTTGAGCTCGCGCAATGCCGGTCGGCGGAGCGTGCCGAGGCGGGTCACCGCGATGATGGCGTCCACCCGCCCGCTGAGGATCATCGCGTCGCCGACGTGAAGGAGCGGCGGTGCGTCGATGATGACGATGTCGGCCATTTCCTGAAGCGTCTGGAGGAGCGTGCCCACCGCCCGGTTGCCGACGAACTCGGCCGGGTTCGGCGGCTGCGTGCCGAGGGGAAGCACCCCGACGACGGGTTGGCCGTCGTCGCCGCCGGCCGGGCGCGGCGCGGCGGTGGCGGGCACCTTCGCCACAGCTTCCGAGAGGGGAACCAGCCCGAGCGCGGCGTCGGTGAGGCCAATCCGGCTCTCGAGGTCGAAGAAGCGTGCGAGGAACGGGCGGCGCACGTCCAGGTCGACCGCAATCACCCGGCGGCCTTCCTGCGCGAGCGCGAGTGCAAGATTCGCCGCTGTCGTCGACTTGCCCTCACCGGGTTCGGCGCTCGTCAACATGATGGTCTTCGCGCCGACGTCCAGGTTGACGAAGGCGAGGTTCGTGCGAAGCAACCGGAACGCCTCGGCTTGCGGGCTCCCCGGATCCGCAGCCATCACGAGCTGGTCATTCGCGCGTAGGCGCCGCGGCGGCGGTGGCAGCCGGCCGAGAAGCGGCAATCCAAGCGTCGCGGCGATCTCGTCGTCCGAACGCACCCGCGTGTCGACCAGATCCCAGAGGAACGCGAGCACGATCCCGAGGAAGAGGCCGAAGCCGAGCCCGAGGAGGCCGTTGCGAAACGGTCTTGGCGCAACCTGATCGGCCGACGCCGCTTGACTCACGAGAAAGGCGCTCGATGTCCCGAGCGCTTGCAGTGTCGCGAGCTGCTCGTCCTTGGTGACGAGCGCGTTATAGAGCGAGGACTGCCGATCTCCCGTCCTGACGAGCGCGTTTATCCGTCGCTGCACCGAAGCGCGCACACGCCTGATGGCGGCCGTTTCGACCGAGCTGCGATAGTCCAAGAACTCGCGCGCGTACGTCGTTGCGAGCGTGGAGGCGAGCGCCTCGTTGCCATCTCGTACGGTGAAGCGGAGCAGATCGCGGTTTTCGTCGACCGTCACCGACGACTCGTCGAGCAGCTCCTGCGGGGAGACCGTCGTCGCCCCGGCGGCCGTAACGACCCGACGCGCCAGTTCCGGCGTACGGGCCATCTCGGCCAAGGTCCGCGCCACGCGATCGGCTCCTTCGACACCGAGGAAGATGTTCGGGTCCTGCGTGCCGGTCAAGCTTGCGGCGAGGTTCTGCCGGCTGAGCAGCACCTTGGCCTCGGCTTCGTATTTCTCGTCCTGCTGAAGCGAGAACAAGACGGCGGCCGCCGGAACGATGAGCAGCGGCAGCACGAGCGCCCACTTGCGCCGCCGCAGAGCCGCGAGCAGGCCCGGCTCCTCGCCGGCAGCCGCTTCGGCCGTCGAGGGCTCGCGCCCTCTGAGCATGCTCAAACGTTGGGCGGCCGACGCGCCCCCGATGTCCGGCTTGGGAAGTCTGTGCCGATCGTCCATGGTCGCCGCCTCCGCTCATAGTACTGCGCGGCTTGTTGATCTCCCCCTAGCCACAGCCGCGGCCTCCCGCCGGGAAAAGCGCTTCGTGGACGGCCGTTTCGTTTCCACCACCCTTCGCCGTGCCGCCGCCGACAAGGTAGGCCGCCCCGTCGCAGACGACCGCTTGGATGCCATGTCGGGCGGTCGGCATCGGGGCCAGCTTGCGCCATGCATCCGCCCGCGGATCGTACGATTCGACCGCGTCGCTGGCCCCTGCCGCGTTCTCGCCGCCGATCACGACGATGTCCCCGTCGATCACGGCTGCTCCGAAACCGGCCCGTTGCGTGGGGATCGGCGCAAGACCGGTTGTCCATGCTCGCCGTGAGAAGTCGTAGGCGTCCGTCGGCGACACCGTGGCCTCGATATCCACGGTCCTTCCGCCGATGGCATACAGCTTGCCTTCGAGCGCGACAGCGTGGAAATGCTCGCGGGCTCGCGGCATGTCGGGGAGCTGCGACCACCGGTCGCGCGCCGGGTCGTAGACGTCGAACCACGGCACCGCCCGGCCATCGTGGAGACCGCCGGCGTAGTAGATGAGACCCTCGTGGACGGCGACTCCGCCGGCCCCGCGTGGGCGCGGCATGGTCGCTCCGTTCCGGAATCGATTTGTGCGCGTGTCGTAGACGAACACGGTTCCGACCTCCGGCTCTGGCCAATTCCGCAGCCCGCCGATGTAGTAGATGCGGTCGCCGATGGCGACTGCCTGCATGTGGTCGAGTGAATCGGGGAGTGGTGCGACGTCTCGCCACTCGTCCGTGGCTGGGTCGTAGACCTGCTGACGCCGGCTCCGCCCGCCGGCGGCGTAGAACTTGTCGCCTACGCGAGCGTACGAGACTTCGGCGCGCGGGAAGCCGGACGGCGCGAGCGAGAGCCAGCGTCCGGGGAGGGCATCGTCGGGCGTCAGCACCGTGATCCGGCCCGTCGTGAAGGACGCGATCCAGATCGTTCCCGGAAACGGGTCGGAATCGCCTTCGGCGACGATGTCCAAGGGGATGCCCGGGATCTCGCGGAAGGTCTCTTTGCGGTCGACGTCCGTACCGTCTTCGTTGAGCTCGAGCCGCGGCACGGTCCCGTCGAAGCTCACAGTCAGGAGATCGCCCCGCAGCGCCCCGTCGAGGTTCTTGGCCGAGTACTCCGTCAAGCCGTTCGTCGATCCGACGAAGTGCGCGATGCCGCGCTCCGAGACCGGTATGAACTCGCATTCCGGGGGATTGGCGGTGGAAACGGGTGACTCGCGTCGGGGGCCGAAGACGTTCGAGCGATTGCCGCGCGTGGGGTTGGGATGGCCGCCGTAGTAGCCCCGCCCGCTGACGCGGTGCAGCGTGTCGAGCTCGTACGTTCCACCCTCACGCCGCACGTTCGTGCACCCGGCGGGCACGTCTCCCCAACCCGGATTCGCGCCGTTGTCGACGACGAACATCTGCCCCTTCTCGGTGAGCACCACGTCGTACGGATTGCGAAACCCGGTTGCATGGAGTTGCACCGGGCCGCCGCGGACGAGGCGCGCCTGATTGCGGCCGTCGTGACCGCCGAAAGGATCGTGTGCGTCGTGTTCGCCGTCGTCCAGCGTCGGCAGGTCATACGTCCCCGTGCCGATGGCGCGGAGATCGATGCTGAGGATCGCGGAGGACAGGGCGTACTGCGGCAAGAGGCCGAAGTGGATTGAAGGCGCGCCCTTGTTGACGTTCCCGCCCTGAGCGACGTACAGCGTGTCCGTCCGCCGGTCGAGCGCCAGACCGTTGGACGAGTGGTTCTCCCGTGATCGGGGAAGGCCGCGGACAAGATCTCGCCGCTGCCAGCCCCGCTCGGTCGGCGTGAGCAGGGACAGGACGCCCGAGTTCGTGTCCGCATCCGTCGGCTCGAGCTCCTCGCCGCCGCCGATCCGCGGGTCGCTGGAAGTAACGTAAATCTGAAGATCGTTCGGCCGCCCGGTGACGAGCATCCCGGTGACCTGGCGGTCCTTGACTCTGGGAGCAGGACTGCCGTCATCGTCGTGATTGGGGATATCGCGAACGACGTTGATCACCTCGGTATCGGTCACGCGGTAACGGTTCGGGCCGAGGCGGAGAATCGTGTACGCGCGGATGCGCCCGTCCTGCTGCGCCACGTACAGCCGGCCGTCCGGCCCGAACTGAAGCGACGTCGGGAGCTTTGAACTCGTGCCTTCGAGCACGCTGGCGCTGAAGTTCTTGCGGCCGGGCTCCGAGCTGATGAGATCGTGGAGCTCTTCGCGCGTTTCCTGGATTTTGTTCTTCGCGACATAGACGAGGTAGCCGCGCGCGAAATGGCTCTCTGGAGCGACGGCCATGACCACGGACGAAACGGCAAGCACGAGTCCGAAGACGAGGACGAGTGCCGCTCCGACGATCAGCAGAAAGCGCCAGATCCGCCGCCGCCTCGGGCGTCGCGGCGCCGTAGCCGACTGAGATCGGCGAAGCCTCACGGCGACGCGCCTGGCCGCCGCAGCAGCGCCGCCCCCTGCCGCAGCCGGCGGAATCTCCGGTGCGCGAAGAGCAACTTGGCGCGGAAGACGGGAATGCCGTCGCGCCCGTACACGCCCACGCGCGGAAGCGCGAACATCCCACCCGAGCCGTTCACGGCGAAGCCGACCTCGTAGCCCGCCGCCTCGACCGCACGGCAGGCACGCGCGTCGAAGGCACCGTGCGGGTACGAGAACGCGCGTGGCGGCGTCCCAAGGACATCGGCGAGATGCTCACGCGCTTCGCGGCATTGACGGCGTAACTCGTCGTCGGTCAGCTCGACAAGCCTTCGATGGTCGAATCCGTGGGCGCCGATCTCGCAACCGGACCGCTCGAGTTCTCGGAGCTCGTCAGCGGAGAGGATCCGTTCCGGCATCGTTTCTTCACCGAGCAAGGCCGGCGAGACGAAGACA
>Ga0081538_10002962_pt1 | contig 16207 bp, 7 predicted proteins | sample TabmetS5T2R1_FD_71022 | JGI IMG/M metagenome (GOLD analysis project Ga0081538, IMG submission 71022) | Tabebuia heterophylla rhizosphere microbial communities from the University of Puerto Rico - S5T2R1 | ecosystem: Host-associated > Plants > Roots > Rhizosphere ... | reverse complement strand
GCCGGCTGGCCCGGCCTGGCTCGGCTGGCGGTGGCCGGATGGGCGGTCGCGATCGCGGCCGCCATGGCGGAGCCGATCTGGTCGATTGGCGCACGCCTCGATCCCTCCACAGGCGAGGTCCTTCTCACGCGCGTGCACCTGAAGTTCGCGGCTGCCGTCCCCGGTGTCGTTGCGGGTACGGGCGGTGAATGCGAGTAATCAGAGGCCCTTGTTCAACGGCGTCCCGTGGGCGTCAGCCCCAGCGGGCTCGCCCGCAGCGCGTAGGTCTCTAATGCCCGAAGTGCGTCGAGGGTTGCCCACACCGGTCGCTGTACCCCGTCCCAATTCCAGACTCCGCCAGTTTGGCTGCGGTACAGCTCCGAGATCGTGGAGAGGATGCGAGCGTTCATGGGATCGACATCCAGCTCGAGCAGGGCCCTGACCGTCCAGGGGGGTGTGAAGTGGCGGATAAGTGGTTCCTCAGCCCGCGACTCGCCGAACGGCCGGCGGATGATCTCGACGGTGTTGCGCCAGTCCGGGTGGTGCAGCAGCCAGGTCGAGGCCGGCTGAAGGTCCTCGGGCGAGGCGCCTAACTTGCCGTCGGTGGCTTGAAAGCTGTGCAGCAGTGCAAGCGCCGCACGGGCAGTATGCGGCGCCGAGGGCGGCGCATCTCGGTGGCCGGGATGCAGCCGAGTGAAGCGGCTCCAGCAAAGTGTGCCGTCACGCTCATTGTAGTGGGCGGCGGACCAGAGAAGGTCGATCATTTCGCCGAGAATCTGCGAGTGGGAGGCGACCGTCGCGAGAGCCGGCGCTACTGTGCTGAGGCCGAACACGTTGTTCCACAGCACCTCGTCACCATACGGCTCTAGGATCCGCTCGAAGGCTTCGATCACCTCCCGCTCGGCCACGCGTTCCTGCTCGCCGAATTGATAGAGTGTTAGGAGGACGGCAGCGGTCGCCTCTGGCCGCCCGACCGGGGCCTGAGTCCTGTATCGCCAGCAGCCGTCGGGCAGGCGCAGGGACCAGAGTGTCTCGATGAGTTTCCTGCTCTTGAACGGACTGGCGTCGTCGCTCACCATGCGCATGATCCGCAGGCCAAGCGCGGTACCCACCGCACTGATCCTGGGCAGCTCAAGGTGATGGTCCCAGCCCGTATGCCCCGTGTCGGCGTGGACATGTAAAGCTTGCAGCATAGCGGACTGCGTCTGACGGTAGAGATGGGGCAGGTTGATGCGGTTTGGCGGGAGACTTCGGGTCGTCCGCAGACGCTCGGGCTGGATGAGCGTCGATGGCAGGAGGGCCTTGGGAAACTGCCCCGACGTCGCGAGGCCTTCGCTCTGCGACCACGGAATATTGTGAGGCAGCTTCTTGTCGACGAATGATTCGTTGTTGCTGAAGCTGGTGTACTCGAACGCTGTAGCCTTCGCTCTCGTGAGATAGCACACCTCGAGTTGGCGGCAGTGCTTACATGGCTGCACCGTCCAGAGAGGTGTAAGGTCAAGGTCCTGGCCAGGACCCAGAAGGACGTAAATGCTGCGTGGGTAGTACGCTTTTGGGTTCTCGAACGGCCTGTCTGGGGCCAGGACGGGATGATCGCCGATCAGGCGCTTATACTTGATCAGGTATTGGTCGGTTCCTCGCTGAAGCTCACTACTCTCAATCAGAGCGAAGGCCATATCCGCAAGGAAGGCCGAATGCCCGAGCGCGGAGACGAGCAGTTGTTCGAACTCCTCCACCTGTGCAACGGTGGCCGCTCGTATTCCTCCTCCCCCGCCGCCCCCATACTTGTTACGCCAACTGACGATCGCTTGGAGGTTGCTCCACAGCAGGCTGTGCTCGCTCCCGAGGGCCTGCTCGAAGCCGGACACCGGTATGCCGGCCTCGAGCGCCAGCTTTGCCCCATCACGGGCGGCGCGAACCCAGCGGCCCAGTGTAGGGCTCCGCTTCTTGAGGCTCTCGTGCCAGTGGCGAACCCCTGGCGGCTCCGTCGCGATGGATCGGCACCAGGTGATCGAGATCGTGCCGAGCGACACGGCCAGCGCCTTCGCCAGGAACAATCCCTCGTTCAGGCGAAATTCATCATTGGCGTACCGCCACTTACGGGTCGTCTCGGCGATGGGCGAGGGATACCGAGCGAGGACGCGATCGAGTAGATCACGGGTTTTGGGATCAGCATCCATCCGCTTCTCCCTCCAGGCACGCCAATCACCCTATTGACAAGATAATCGATAGAGAGACAAATTGGAATAGCCGAATGAAGTACCAGGCAGTTCCCACTGGGTGGATCAGCGGCTGTCCAGCCTTGCCTCGACCTCGGCGTAGCGGTGTTGATGCTGCTCGGCCCAGAAGGCCGTTCGGTCGGCCAGATCGCGCAGGTGGTCTCGCAGAATCGACCCGACTGGTGGATAGACGCCGTTCACGGTCGATACAGCGGTACCGTAGACCAGCCCGGACGGGGTGATGAGCAGGTATGTCCCGACCTTGTTCTCCAGGCGGTAGACGTCGATCCTGACGTCATCGCCATAACGGTCGGCCGCCGCCTGCGCAAGCTCGTCGAAGGCAGACCGGGAGAGTCGATACCGCTCCAGGTTGTGGTAGCCCAAGCCGACCGGGCTGAACTCGAGCAGTGACCATCGGCAGAGGTTCTTCCGCCTCCGAAGCTCATCACCGAGCTCCAGAACCTGATCGTAGTTCCTTCGGGACACGACTGTGCGGACGATGACCTGGATGTCCTGACGCTCGAGAAAGTCAAATAGCTCCAATACTCGATGGAAGTTTCCTCGCGTGGAACGGAAACTGTCGTGTGCCTCGGCTGTGGCTCCATCCAACGAGAGCCCGATGAGGTCGGCCTCGAGCAACGCCTCCCTGAAGCCAGATCGCACGTGATGCCCATTAGTCTGGATTTCCACCCGAAGTCCAAGGACCTTAGCCCATCGAACAAGCACGGCAATGTCTGGCCGCAGACTTGGATCCCCACCAGCGAAGACGATCCGCTTGGCGCCCGCGGAATATATCGCCGCAATGAGCCGACTGCCGTCTTTCTCATCAAGGGCGTCGCCTAGAGAACGATAACAGAACCCACAAGACAGGTTGCAGTTCGACCAACACTCCCAGTGGACCTTTATAACTCCTAGCCGGGCGAAGCTGTCGCGGCAGTCGATACCGACCCCGCTCGGGACACAGCCGCCACAAAACCTGACCTCCTGTGCCCTGCCAGGTTCCTCATCACTCCCCATGATCCCGACCGCCCTCGTCCCCGTCAGCAAAGGAATGAGCCGGCCGTGAGGTTCGCAGGCCGCCGGGATCCTTATAGTGAACCGCTCGCCGTAACACAAATGGAGATCTCCAAACCGGCTGAACGAGACACTACTTGCGGCGACGCCAGCCCTCCGAGAGCCCGCAGAAGGTCCGCGCCGGCGGTCGGGTCGAGCACGGGGCTCTGGTGGTCGCTTACGGCGTGGACGCCACGGGCCGTGTAGCGCCGAGGATCACCCCTGGAGCAGGCCGATGCCCAGGGTCACCACACCGACCGCCAACAACAGCGCCGCTAGGTAGCTCAGCTTGATGAGCCCGTTGGGCCGTTCCGCCTTGGTGAGAGCACTGACAGGAAGAACCCGAGCGACACTAGGATCGGCGCCACCAGCAATGTCACCCCGAACCAGCGATCTCAGGCCTGAGGACAGCGGCGTCTGGTGACATAAAGCTTGCCGACAAGACCGAGCACCAACCACACGCACACGCCCGGGTGGGCGTGCCCAGCCCGCCACAGGTTCTGGCGCAGCGGGGTTGTCGAGGTAGCTGGGGATGCGGCGCGTCAGTAGATTCAGCAGCAGCCGCCACCGAACTCCGCCGCGACCAGCAACAGGATCGCCGCGAAGTTCCTGGACGTCGACGACATTGGCTCCCTCCCTGTGGCGTCGTTGGCCACTTGGATCTTGTGTCCGGCGAATCCTAACCGGGCCGATGCTGCGGTCCTGAGGCCTGGCAACTGCATCAGCGGCAAGGTCCGGCGCGGTGGGCTGTGACTCTACGCACGAGCCGTGCCGGAACAGCCTCGGCGAGAACGCCTAACTTCGCCCCTGACGGTCCGCGGCGACCTGCAGAAACCTGATTCGGCACAGCGGTGAGCCGCCACTTACTCGCACGGAGGTGTTCTGACCCGACAGCTGAGCGAAGCCGCTTCGAGGATGTGGAGGAACGTAGAGCACATACTTGGCGGTCTACGGTCAGGCGCGACCTGACGCTATGTGGGTCGGGCCCCGTCCCCTGCTCAGCCCGACAGCCTAGGCTTCGGGACCAGTCGAGCTCGGGGAAGGAGGCCCTGATGAGGGTGTATGTCGGGATGGACGTGCATCGCAAGCGCTCCCAGGTCGCCGTGGTGGACGAGGCTGGCGTCCCCCAGCGCAACCGCAACCTGGCCAACGACCCGGCCAAGCTGGTGCCGATCCTTGGCGTGCTGCCGCCCGGGACACCGGTGGCCTTTGAGGCCGCCTACGGCTGGGGCTGGCTGGTCGAGCTGCTGGAGGACCTGGAGCTGGAACCGCATCTGGTCCATCCCAGCCGCTGCAAGGCCATCGCCGCCGCTCGGCTCAAGAACGACAAGGTGGATGCGGCCACCCTGGCCCAGCTGCTGCGGGCTGATCTGCTGCCCGAGGCCTGGATCGCGCCCCAGGCCACCCGCGATCTGCGGGCCTTGCTGCGGCACCGGGCCAGCCTGGTCCGGCTGTCGACCTCATGCAAGAACCGGGTGCATGCCGTGCTCGCCGACCGTGGCGTCAGGGAAGACCGCACCCTCTGGACCAGGCCTGGGCGAGCCTGGCTGGCCGAGCTTGAGCTGCCGCCGATTCCGCGGGCGATCATCAACGACTGCTTCGGGCTGCTGGACGCCCTGGCCGGCCCAATCGGGCGCCTGGAGCGCGACATCGCCGCTCTGGCCAAGCCCGACCCACGGGTCCAGGCGCTGATGACCCTGCCCGGTGTTGGTCGGCTCACCGCTATGACCGTGGTTGTTGAGATCGGTGACATCGGTCGCTTCCCCTCGGCCCGCAAGCTGTGCGCCTGGGCTGGGTTGACCCCGCAGGTGCGTAACTCCGACCGCACGGTCCGCCACGGCCACATCACCAAGCAGGGCTCGCCCTGGGTGCGGGGGATCCTGCAGGAGGCCGCCCAGACGGCCAAGCGGCATCCCATGTTCGCCGGCGCCTATGCCCAGTTGGCCCGCCGCCGCGGCAGCCACATCGCCACCGTGGCGATCGCTCGGCGGCTGCTGGCCCGCTCATTTCACATCCTGATCCAGCTAGAGGCCCACAACCCACCGGAGAAGGCCAGTACCGGGCGCGCTCGCGTTTCCGCATGAGCCTGCGACACGGCCGTTGACCTGACTGAGCAGCCCGGGTCCGGACTTCACCGTCATGCGGACCCAGATCCCTGTCCTGGGCCCGAATGGGTGCATGCGAGCCAACTCCGAATTGCTGTCCGGGCCTTCTCATCCACGATCCCACCCCGATCCACCAGCCTCATACGCCAGCGACTCAAGGCCCTCGCCAGAGGCCTACTCCCTCACGCCCCCTTGACACAGCCCGACCCCATGGGTGCGGAAACGCTGGTCCGCACAGCGGTGGCGGCGAGATTCATGGTAAGGATGTGCTGAATAAAGCACAGGTCTGCCGTTTCGCATACAACGGAAAGAGTCCACATAAGTCCGACCTCTACGGTTGGCGGCGACCTGGGAAGACGGCGATCCGCTTAGCGCTTCCGCGCCCACGGCTGCCACGTACGCGTTCAGCAGCGAACGACGCTCGCGTCGCAAGAGTTGACGTCCTGGAACCGCTGCCTGGCACCGCATGACCGCCGTGGGCTGGTGGCCACTGCCCGAGCGGCATGATAGGACAAGCCGGTCAGCGTGAGCGTAGTCGACGCAGCGGGTGGCGGGGCAGGTGAAGGTCGACCGGGACTTCTTCCTCAGCTTCACTGGCGCCGACCGGCCCTGGGCTCTCTGGCTGCTGGCGGAGTTGGATGCTGCCGGCTACTCGAGCGTCTCCCAGCTACGGGACTTCGTTCCTGGGAGCAACTTCGTCGTGGAGATGAACCAGGCTGCCGGCCGGGCGCGGCGGACCCTTGGGGTCCTGTCGCCTCAGGCGCTTCAGGCGCCATATGTATGGCAGGAGTGGGCCCAGCGGCTGGCTGGCGATCCGATCGGAGAGCAACGGGCGCTGGTGTTGGTGCGGGTGGCGCCATGCGAGCCGGAGGGGTTGCTGGGGCCGGTAGTCTATGTCGACCTGGTCGGCTTGGACGAGGAAGCAGCGCGGGCGCTGTTGCGGGACGAGCTGGCGGCGGCGGTGCGCGGACGGCGGCTGCTGCCAGCCGGCACGCCGTTCCCCGATGGTGGCCGGGCGGCGGTGGTGGCCGATCTGCGGCGACCACGGTTCCCCGCGGCCCTGCCGCCGGTGTGGAACGTGCCTTACCGGCGCAACCCCGCCTTCACCGGCCGCGAGCAGGTCTTAGCCCAGCTGGCCGACCAGCTCGGCCAGGGGGCGGCCGCGGTCACCCAGGCCCTCCAGGGCGGTGGCGGGGTTGGCAAGACCGCGCTGGCGGTCGAGTACGCCTACCGGCATCGATCGCAATTCGACACCGTCTGGTGGGTCCGCGCCGACACGCCGGCCACCCTGGTCGGCGACTACGCCGATCTGGCCGCCGCCCTGGGCGTACCGGAGGCCGACCAAGCCGACCAGTCACTCGCGGCTAGGGCAGCGCGCGGCTGGCTGGATGCCCATGACCGTTGGCTGCTGATCCTGGACAACGCCGACGCCCCTGACACACCAACCGGCTTTAGCGCACCGTTTGGCCGACTGGTCGACCTGATTCCCCAGGTGCTGCACGGCCAGGTGCTGGTTACCTCCCGGGATGCCAGCTGGGAGGAGCATGCCGCCCTGGCCGAGCTGGAGGTCTTCGCCCCTGAGGAGGCGGTGAGGTTCCTGCTGGTCCGCACCGATGGCAACGACCAGACCGCGGCTGTGGATGTCAGCGAGCTGTTGGGCTTCCTACCGTTGGCGTTGGAGCAGGCCGGCGCGTACGTCCGCGAGACCCGCCTGTCGTTGGCCGGCTACCTGGACCGGCTACGGCGGTTCCCCGCCCTGACCGTGGCCAGGGGCCGACCCCGAGACCGGAACCCCAAGGACACAGTCGCGACGACCTGGCAGCTCTCCCTGGAGCGGATCCGTCCCACCCTCGGGGCCCTAGCCATGTTAGAGGTGTGCGCATTCCTCGGACCGGAGGAGATCCCACGGGAGCTGTTCGGCCAGCAACTGGACCCCCCAGCGGCCGAGTTCCAGATGCTGGCCGAGGATCCGTTCGCGCTGGATGCCGCGGTGGCTGCCCTGCGCCGCTTCGGGCTGGTCAAGGCCGAGGAGCAGGCGCTGACCGTCCACCGGCTGCTGCAGCAGGTTGTCGCGGAAGGGCTCGACTCTGCGAGCAAGGCCACTCGGGTTGGCGTGGCGGTGCGACTGCTGGATCAGGCGCTGCCGTTCGGGGGCAATACCGATCCGGGGTTGTGGCCGGCCTGCGCCCGGCTGCTACCTCACGCGCTGGCCGCCAGCCAGCACGCCGAGCGGCTTGGGGTCGAGCCGTTAGCCACCGCGAGTGTGCTGGACAGTGCGGGCGACTACCTGGAGGGCCGCGGACGGTACGTCGACGCACGCCGCCTGCAAGAGCGCGCCTTAGCCATCCGCGAGGAGCGCTTAGGGCCCGACGATCCCGACACCGCCTGGAGCCTCTACAACCTCGCCCGCGTCCTAGCCGAGCAGGGCGACCTGGACGGCGCCCGCCGCTGGCACGAGCGGGCCCTAGCCATCCGCGAAGCCCGCCTGGGCAAAGACCATCCCACCACTGCCAACAGCCTCAACAACCTCGCCAACGTCCTAGCCGCCCAGGGCAACCTGGACGGCGCGGGCCGCCTATACGAGCGCGCCCTGGCCATCTGGGAGGCCCGCCTGGGCCCAGACCATCCCAACACCGCCTGGAGCCTCAGCAGCCTCGCCAACGTCCTAGCCAAGCAGGGCGACTTCGACGGCGCCCGGACCCTGTGCGAGCGGGCTCTGGCGATCCGCGAAGCCCGCCTGGGCCCCGACCACTCCAAGATCGCCGACAGCCTCGACAACCTCGCGGACGTCGTGCGCGCTCAGGGCGACCTCGGCCACGCCCGCCCCCTCCTCCAGCGCGCTGTTTCGATCCGCGAGGCCCGCCTGGGTCCTGACCACCCCAGCACCGTGCAAAGCCGCGAGACCCTCGCGGCGCTGGTGGCGGCGTTGGAGAACCACCAGTAGCCGTTTAGGCCACTACGCATGGTTGCCATGTTTCGGCGTCATTCGCCAACACTCGACGCGGACATCGACACCGTCCCGGAGCCCGTTCGAGTTGTCTGCCAGCCCACCCCGGCTGCTGAACGACGCAAGGCCCAGTGGTCGCCGTAGGCGATGGTTCGGCCAGCGTTCGGCGGTGGGTTGACCGCTCAAGGTTGGGTCAGCGACTCCAGAGCCTGTGCGAAGCGCAGGGTGACCGGCTGGTCGGGCCCAAGCACCCGCCGGCAGCGCTCCAAGGTCTCGTGACCTAGCGTCTGGGCCTGCTCGCCGTCCCCCATCAATGCCAACGCAATGGTCAGGGCGGCCGCTGAGACCAGGGTGACCGGGTGGTCGGGCCCAAGTATCCGGCGGCAGCGCTCCAGGGTGTCCTGCCCTAAGGTGCGGGCCTGCTCGCCCTCGCCCCCCACCCAGGTCAGAGCAAGGGCCAAGGCGGCCGCCGAGCGTAGGGTGGTTGGGTGGTCGGGCCCAAGTACCCGGCGGCAGCGCTCCAGGGTGTCCTGCCCTAAGGTGCGGGCCTGTTGGACCTCACCCAGCCAGGCCAAGGCATGAGTCAGGGCGGCCGCTAAGGTGACGGTGTCGAGATGGTCGGGGCCAAGACGTTGCCGCCAGCGATCCAAGACGTCTTGGGCGAGGAGCCGACTCGTCCGGCTGTCTCCCCTGATGTTCAGGTAGCCAATTGTGTCGAGCATGAGCTGTCGGTTGTCGGCATGGTCGTCACCAAGCGCGCTGGTGGCCAGCACGTGCGGGGCAAGCCGCGCGTACGCATTCCAGCTGGTGGGATCGGCGGAGTCGCCGGGGTGGGCGGCGGCGAGCAGTGCTAGCACCTGGTCGGTAATGGCTTGCTGCCGGTCAGGGTAAAGCTGCTGGCGGATGACCGCCTGGACCAGCCGGTGTAGCTGGAAGCCGTCTGGTAAGCGGCGGGCCAGCGAGAAGCTAACCACTGACCCCAGCACGTCATCTAGGGCGTCCTGGTCGGCGGCTGTGGTACGCAGGGGCTCGGCCAGTAGGTCGGAGTGGCGGATGAACAGGCCTAATGGGATCGGTTCGGGAGCGAAGAAGGCAGCCAACTGCAGTAGCGGCACTGCCGCCGGGCTGTCGGTCTGCAGTTGGTCCATCGACAGGGTCCAGGTAGTGTCCACCCGCCCCTGGTAGCCGAGCACGTCGCCCTTGGCCAGTAGGCCGACTCGGTGGGTGCGGAAGCGGTGCAGATAGTCGCCTGGGGGTAGCCCTGTCTGCTCGAGGTAGGCGGCGGCCTGGGCGGCGGCCAGCGGCAAATCCCCCAGCTCAGCGGCCAGCTGGTCGGCGAGCTCGGCGTCAAGCTCCGGGATTCGGCGGCGCAGCAGTTCCACGGTCTCGGGCCGAGCTAACACGTCCACCTCCAGGCGGCCACCTAGCGCCCCCCAGCCCGGATATCGGGAGGTGACCAGAAGGTGCCCGGTCCCGCCGGGCCGGTAGCCAGCGATGTGTTGTGGCCGCTCCGCGTTGTCGAAGATCAGCAACCAGCCTGGGCGGCGGCGCAGCTCGGTCAGCACCATGTCCACCGTCTCGTCCACCGTCCGCTCGGTGGGCAGACCAAGCTTGCCGGCCAGGCGGACCAGCTGATCGGCGATCAGCACCGGCTTCTCAGCGTCGATCCACCAGACCAGGTTGTAGTCAGTGGCGAACCGATGGGCGTACTCGACCGCGAGCTGGGTCTTGCCCACCCCGCCCAGGCCGTACAGCGCCTGCGCCACCAGCGTGCGCTCCCCAGCGCGCAGCCGCTGGCGTAGCCGGTCCAGCATGCCGGCGCGACCAGTAAAGTGCGGGTTACGGGTCGGCACGTTCCACACCGCAGGCAGCTGACCCGGAAACCGAGGCGCTTGCAGAGGATCCACCGCCGGAGCCTGAGGCGCCTGGCCCGGATACCTTGACGGCTGGGTGGGCTTGGCGCGCCCGCCTCGTGCCGCGGTCAGCAGCGCGGTGCGGGCGCTGGCCTCGTCCAAGCCAACAAGGTCCACGTACACCCGGGTACGTAGCAGCCCGGGGGGGTCCACCTCGGCCACCCGAACCGGCAGCAGCAGGCCCTGCTGGCCGAGCGGATCCTTAGCGTAGAAGGTCTCCCATTCGACCTGGCCATGCGCCGAGTCCAGGTAGGCGGGTGACAGCACGGCGACCACCCGTTCGGCCCTGCTCGTGGCCTCCTGCATTTCATGGGTCCAGTTGCTGCCAGGGGTGAAGTCCCACGCCTGAATGACCACGCGATAGCCGCCGCGTTCGAGCTCCCAGGCCATCCACTCCGCCCAGGCCCGATCGGCCTGGGTGTAGCTGACGAAGAAGTGCAGCGGCTCGTCCCGTCGCGCCATCCGGTTCCCTCGCCCCGGCGGTCGATCCTGACAGATGTACCACAAGGCTCACTATCCGGATACCTGCTCCATGCAGCAAGCCCCGCTGCAGCAGCTGCTGGGCAGCTCGCTGAGCAGCCCGGCCAGGTCACCGATCGGCAGGCTGTCCAGGCAGGCGGTTAGGTCGGCGCGGAATAACATCTCGCCGGCGAGCTGGTCGGGGTGGATGGGCTCAGCGGGCATCGGCAACCATCCCCCTCTCCTGGGGTCGGTGTGGCTGGTGCGATTGGCCTGCCGGCGCTCGACGCGGCCGATGCGCTGGCCGGCCAGCCGGTGGCCGCGGTCGGCGCGGCGAGCGATCGCCCAGGCGCGGGCGCTGGGCTTGGCGGCGTGGCTTTCGTGCTGCAGCTCCACCACCACCCCGGGCACCCAGGGTCGCGTAGTCCTCGGCACGGCGCACCCGCTCGGCCAGTTCCCACCCGACCGGGCCCGTATTGGGAGCTCGCCGTGGTTGAGCGCCACAAACACCGGGTCAAGGCTCGGCGTGGCCCGCCAGCCACTGCGCTGGCGAGCCACGACGATCACGCGCTGCCGAACCGCCTCCGGATTACGCGCCGGCATACCGAGCCCGTGGCGGGCAAACGCTTTGCGCAGCGACGGCGTGGAGGTGCCTAGCTCGGCGGCGGCGACGCTGCCCAGCTGCTCCGCCAGCGAAACGCCCGCTCAGCCTCGCCGCGGTCGACAAGCAAGCGGCCGGGCTGCCAGACTAGGCCGTTGGGGACGAATCGATGGAGCCTCTGCGCATGCGGACCGGTCGATCAAGCTGCTGGCGGTCGGTCGGGTGGTGCAAGGGAACCGCGGCCCGAGGTGCCGTCTCGGCCGCACGTCGCCATGGAGCGGCGGCCCTGATGCCGGAGAGCGGCACCACCATTACGATGGGGCGGCGATCGGTGGAGGGCTGAGCCCCGCAGGAGAGCTCATAACTTCGCCTCTTACGGTCGCTGTCGAGCTGGGAAGACGCAGGTTCGCACAGCGGTGAGCCCGTCATCACTGACAACGATGTGTGCTCTGAGGGTCAAGTCGTGGCACTTGGTCAGCGGTCGCCTGGGAGGTCATCGACTTCAACCCGGCCAAGCGCTGTCGGGAGGGTTATCGCGCAGGTTCTGGTTCGGCCGCGCGCCGCCCGATCTCGATCAGGAGTGGGGCGAAGAACGCCGCCAACTCGGCGTAGGCGTCCAGCGGGAGCACGTGGGAGACGTACTGATCCGGCCGGACCACGACGAGCGCGCCCTGGTCGCGGGCGATGCGGCGCAGATCGAAGATGTCGTCGCCCCTCGAGTCGGGCGTGAACGCCTTCTCGTAGTCGACGAGGCCGTAGCGGCCCTTGCGCGGCACCAGCAGCGACGGCAGGTCGGCGAGGGCGAGGTCGCGATGGCGCTGCTGAAACACGGCGCGGACGTCGAGCACGCTGTCGGCGTCGGCGCCGACTGGGGTGTACTGCCGCACCGGCGAGTCGGGCGAGTGCTCGAGGTGCTCGCACAGCGCCCGCAGCCGTGACGCCGGGTCGCCGGGCCCGGCCGCGTCGGCGAAGGCGTAGAGTCGCCAGCGGCCGTCCGCCCGGGCGGCGTGGCCGAGCTGGACCGGCTTGGCGTCGGCCAGGCGGATCACCGACGCCGAGTGGAACCGCATCCCGATGGTGAACCCCTTGGCGAGGTGCTGGTGGGTCGCCGCGCCGGTAAGCGACGAGGGCGCGTAGCGGGTGGCGACGCCGGCGGTGTACCGGCCCCACCGCACGAAATACTCCTGCAGCTCGGCCGGGTCAACGCCGCCGGCGGTGGGGTTGGCCGGGTCCTTGGCCGGCGAGGCCATGATTGCCGACCACTCCTTGTCGAAGTCGATCAGCTCTTGGGCGATCGCCTGGCGTTCGGCCGAGTAGCTATGCAGCAGCGACTCGGGGCTGCGGCCCTCCAACACGGCGGCGAGCTTCCAGCCGAGGTTGAACGTGTCCTGCATCGACACGTTCATGCCCTGGCCGGCCTTGGCGCTGTGCGTGTGGCACGCGTCGCCGGCGATGAAGACGCGCGGGGCGCGGGCGCCGACGAGCTCGGCCGGCACGTCGTCGAACTTGTCGGTGAGCCGCTGGCCGACCTCGTAGATCGAGAACCAGGCGATCTCCTTCACGTCGAGCGTGTACGGGTGCAGCACGCGCCGGGCGATCGCGATGACCTGGTCGGGCTGCATGCCGCGCACGGCGGCCCGGTCGTTGGGGTCGACCTCGCCGAGGTCGACGTACAGACGCACGAGGTAGCCACCCTCGCGGGGGATGACGAGGATGTTGCCGCGGCTGCCGGACTGGATCGCCGCCTTGAGGCGGATGTCGGGGAAGTCGGTCACGGCGAGGATGTCCATCACGCCCCAGGCATGGTTGGCGGTGTCGCCGTGGAGCTCGCGCCCGATCGATTGCCGCACGGCGCTGCGCGCGCCGTCGCAGCCGACCACGTACTTCGCGCGCACCGTGACCTCGGTGCCTAGGCGGGCGGTATCGGTGCGGCGCAGGGTGACGGTGACCGGGTGATCGCCCGAGTCGCCGACCGCGACGTCCACGACCTCGAGGTCGTAGTCGGGTTCCAGCCGGCTCGGTGAGCGGCGCATCGCGCTGAGGAGGTAGTCGTGGATGCGCGCCTGGTTGAGGATCACGTGCGGGAACTCGGACAGGCCGTCCTCTACGTCCTGCACCCGCCCCGTGCGCACGATGCGCGACCGGTCGTGCCGGTCGGGTCCCCAGAACACCGTCTCGTTCACCCAGTAGGCCTCGGCGACGAGCTGCTCGCTGAGCCCGAACGCCTCGAACATCTCCACCGTGCGGCAGGCGACACCGTCGGCCTGGCCGAGCTCGAGCGGACCGGACCTTCGCTCGACAATGCGCGTTGCGATCGTCGGGAACTCGGCGAGTTGGGCGGCGAGCACCAGTCCCGCCGGACCACATCCAACGATCAGCACGTCGACCTCGTCCGGCAAGGCCGCTTGCCGTGCAACTGCGGCCGGATCGGCCGGCCGGACGCGCGGGTCGCCAGCCCGGAATCCGTCCACGTGGAACTGCATCGTCAAGCTCCTTCGTGCTCTCGGCGCACACCGACGCTACGGCCATTCTCACGTCCTTCGAGGATCCCTGACGTCGTGAGCTGGGCGTGCGAGGAGGCGTGCTCCGAACGGGAGCGGCTGCGTCAGCTTCATTGGGCCGTCCGGGCGTTGCGACTAGGAGTCTGCTGAAGGGGCGTGGTTGGGCGATCCCGTTGCTCGGGTGGATTGAGAACACCTAACTTCGCCCCTGACCGTCGCTCGCGAGCTGCGCAAACGCAGGTCCGCACAGCGGTGGACGAGTCCTTACTCGCACGGAGACGTTCTGCGGTGCGGCGAGTTGTCCGGCAGGGTCCAGGCACGGGTCGCGCCGATAGACAGATCCCAAGCAGCGGCCCAACGAAGGGAATTCGAGTCTCTGCCAGCTGAGACTCTTGCCGTGAGCTGCCTAGCTCGTGTTATGCCATCCAAGACCTGGCCGCCCTCATTACGGCGTGGTAGGACAAACCGGTCAGCTTACACTCCGCGAGGCAAGGAGACCGGCAGACGGCCGTGGAGAGGGACTTTTTCATCAGCTACACCGGCGCCGACGTCGCTTGGGCGGAGTGGATCGCCCAGACCCTGGAGGACGCCGGCTACCGGACCGTGCTGCAGGCCTGGGACTTTCGCCCGGGCGAGAACTTCATCCAGCGCATGAGCGAGGCCCTGGCCGAGGCCGAGCAGGTCGTGGCGGTGCTGTCGCCCGCCTACCTTCGCTCCGAGTACGCCCGCGATGAGTGGACGGCCGCGCTGGTCCGCAATCGCGGCCAGGCCGATCGGCTCCTGCCGGTGCGTATCGCCCCATGTGACTTGCCGCCGCTGCTGGCCAACCGCATCTACATTGACCTCGTCGACCTCCAGGAGCCGCAGGCGGCAGAGCAGCTGCTGGCCGGCGTGCAGCGCGACCGGATCCGACCGGCGACCAGACGTCCCTTCCCTGGCGGTGGTCGCCCAGTGCCTGGTGGAGCGACGCGGTTCCCGGGCCAGCAACCACTGATCTTCAGCGTCCCGCCGCGGAATCCGAACTTCACCGGACGGGGCGAGCTGCTGGTGGCTCTGCGCCGCCGGCTGGCCGACACCGCCATGGGCGCGGTGGTCCAGGCCGAAGCTGTCCATGGTCTGGGGGGTGTCGGCAAGACTCAACTGGCCATCGAGTACGCCCACCGCTATGCCAGCGACTACGAGCTGGTCTGGTGGATCCCGGCCGAGCAGCCGGCCAGCGTCTCGGGACGGCTCGCGATGCTCGCCCGCCGCCTGGGCCTCCCCGAGCTGCCCAGCTTGGAGGAGCAACTCGAGGCGTTGTTCGACGAACTCGGCCAGCGGACCCGCTGGCTGTTGGTCTACGACAACGCCACCGAGCCGGCCAGCCTGGACGGCCTGCATCCTCCGGCGGGCGGGGGCCAGCTGCTGATTACCTCCCGCAACCCGGCCTGGCGAGGCGTGGCCGCCAGCCTCGGCATCGACGTGCTCCCCCGCAGCCAAGCGGTCGCGTTCCTGCGCCAACGCGGTGGTCTGGACGAGCAGGCCGCCGCAGCACTGGCTGAGGCACTGGGCGATCTCCCCTTGGCCCTGGAGCAGGCCGCCGCCTACCTTGAATCAACAGCCACCCCACCGGCGGAGTACCTGGGCTTGCTTCGGGACCGAGCCGGCGAGCTGCTTGCCCTGGGGGCGGCGTCCAGCTCTGAGCAAAGCATCGCGACGACTTGGACCCTCTCCGTACGCCGTGCGGCCCAGGAATCTGCCCCCGCGATGGAACTGCTGACCCTGTGTGCGTTCCTTGCACCCGACAACGTCCCCCGCAGCTTGCTCACTAACCATCCGGAGGTGCTGCCCGAACTGCTAGCCACCGCTGCACGAGACCGGCTGGCCCTACAGCGGGCGCTGGGCGCACTGCGTCGATACTCTCTGGTAGACGCGACCGATCAGGCCATCAGCACACATCGCCTGGTCCAGACCGTGGCCCGCCACGCCCTCACCACAGACCAACAAGACAACGTGGCCACGGTTGCGGTTCGCCTCGTCCTGGCCGGCTTCCCTGAGGACAGTGAGGAGCCCGACCAGTGGTCTCTTGCGGCCCAGCTCCTCCATCACGCCCTGACGGTTATCAACCGTCCCGCACCGTGCGTCATCGATCCCGAGGCAACGGTCAGACTGTATAACCGGATCACGGAATACCTGTGGTCAAGGGCAGACTATCGCCAGGCGAAGGAACTCTGTGCGCGGGCCCTATCGGTAGCAGAGGTCCATCTCGGCGTCGACCACCTCCTCACCGCCGAGAGCCTCCACAATCTGGCCCACGTCCACCACAGCCAGGGCGAGTACGACCACGGGCGGATGCTCTACGAGGAGGCCCTAGCCATCTATGAAGCCAAGCTCGGCATGGAGCACCCCCCCACCGCTCATAGCCTCGGGAACCTCGGCGAACTCCTGACC
>Ga0081538_10002961_pt1 | contig 16209 bp, 13 predicted proteins | sample TabmetS5T2R1_FD_71022 | JGI IMG/M metagenome (GOLD analysis project Ga0081538, IMG submission 71022) | Tabebuia heterophylla rhizosphere microbial communities from the University of Puerto Rico - S5T2R1 | ecosystem: Host-associated > Plants > Roots > Rhizosphere ... | reverse complement strand
AAAGGAGAACGCCGCCGTTATGCGAGCCGTCGACGCCATCATGGAATGCCTCAAGGCAGAGGGCGTCGAGCACGTATTCGGGATCCCCGGCGGCGCAAACCTGCCGACCTACGACGCCCTCTACGACGCCGGGATTCGGCACGTGCAGTGCCGGCACGAGCAGGGCGCGGGCCACGCCGCGGAGGGCTACGCCAAGGCTTCCGGGAAGGTCGGAGTGGCGCTCGCGACGAGCGGTCCGGGCGCCACGAACCTCGTCACCTGCATCGCCGACGCCGTAATGGACAGCGTCCCGACCGTGTTTCTCACGGGCCAGGTGCGCACGGAGCTGATCGGCACCGACGGCTTCCAGGAGGCGGACATCTCCGGGATCACGATGCCGATCGTCAAGCATTCGATCCTGATCCAGGACCCGCGCGAGATCCCGAAGGCGATCCACGAGGCATTCCACATCGCCCGCACCGGGCGTCCAGGTCCCGTGCTCGTCGACGTGCCGCAGGACCTCTCGCGCGCCGACATCTCCTACGAGCCAGTTTCGGGCGTGCACCTGCCGGGCTACCAGCCCACCACCGACGGCAACACCAAGCAGATCCGGCTGGCCGCGAAGGCGCTGGCAAACGCACGCCGACCGGTGGTCTACGGCGGCGGCGGGATCATCAACGCGAACGCAGCGAGGGAGTTCCGGGAGTTCTGCGTGTCGGATGTTTTCCCGGTCACCTGCACGCTGATGGGCCTCGGCGCGTTCCCCGCGGACGACGTCCAGTGGCTGGGCATGCTCGGCATGCACGGCACCAGGGCCGCGAACTACGCGATGGACGAGGCGGACCTGATCATCGCCATCGGCGCGCGCTTCGACGACCGCGTGACCGGCAAGCTGGCCGAGTTCGCGCCCCGAGCGAAGTTCATCCACATCGACATCGACCCGGCCGAGATCTCGAAGAACGTGCCCGCCCACATCCCGATCGTCGGCGACGCGAAGAACATCCTGCCCAAGCTCACGGCCGAGTACCGGGCCCTGGGGCCAGCGCGGTCGCGGCTGGAGGCCTGGTGGCAGCGCATCAAGGGCTGGCAGGAGAAGCACCCGCTCCGCTACGACGACGCCGAGAACAGCGAGATCAAGCCGCAGTACATGGTCCAGGCGATCTACGAGGCCACGGGCGGACAGGCGATCGTCACCTCGGACGTGGGCCAGCACCAGATGTGGGCCGCCCAGTACTACGGTTTCACGCGCCCACGCCAGTGGATCAACTCCGGCGGGCTGGGGACGATGGGCTTCGGCCTTCCGTCGGCGATGGGGGCGAAGGTCGCCCAGCCGGGTCACGACGTCGTCTGCCTCGCCGGCGACGGCTCGCTGATCATGACCGTCCAGGAGCTCGCCACCTGCGTGACCCAGCAGATCCCGGTCAAGGTGTTCCTGATGAACAACGGCTACCTCGGCATGGTGCGCCAGTGGCAGGAGCTGTTCTGGGACCGCCGCTACTCACAGGTCGAGATGGGCGCGAGCCCCGACTGGGTCAAGCTGGCGGACGCCTTCGGCGCGCTCGGCATGCGAGTGACCGACAAGGACGACCTCGTCGAGGCCTTCAAGACGGCGCTCGCCGAGGACGGTCCGGTGCTCGTGGACGTGCACGTCACGAAGGAGGAGAACTGCTATCCGATGATCCCGGCGGGCCAGGCAGCCCGCGACATGGTCGGATGATCATGCTCGCTGCAAACCTTCGCCATGCGGCGTCCTCGGCCCTCGGCATGCCCAGCATGCCTTCGGGCCTGCGTCCTTGCCTGGCTCGGTTTTCGCGGCCTGATCATCCGACCGAGGTCGGCTGAGTCATGGGTGAGCCCGGGACGAAGGAAGTCCTCAAGCTCGATGACCTCGAGGCGAGCGGCGGCATCCGTACGGGCCGCAGGCACGTCCTGTCGATCCTGGTGGAAGACAAGCCCGGCGTGTTGGCCCGTATCGCGGGCCTCTTTGCTCGGCGCGGTTTCAACATCGCCTCGCTGGCGGTGGGTCCGACCGACAACGACTCGATGTCGCGCATCACGCTCACGGTCGACGGCGCCGCCCACCCCATCGATCAGGTCACCAAGCAGCTCCACAAGCTGATCCACGTCATAAAGATCCGCGACCTCGAGCCGCAGGACCGAGTGGCGCGAGAGCTGGCGCTGTTCAAGGTCTCTTGTCAGGACGGCGAAGCGCGCGCCCAGGTGATGCAGTTCACCGAGATCTTCCGCGGCAACGTGGTCGACATCTCGAGGCGCAGCGTGACGGTAGAGGTCACCGGAACCGACGACAAGGTCGAGGCCTTCGAGGAGATGGTCCGCCCCTTCGGCCTGATCGAGATGGTCAGGACGGGCGAGATCGCCGTGTCCCGCGGGCGCGGCGCGACCTGAGCAGCAGCTTCCCGGCGGGCCGATGGCATACACGAGGGACGAGATCCGGGAAGCCGTGGAGCGGGCGGGAGACGAGCACTGGCAGGCGCTGATTCGACATCACGAGGATGCCTATCCGGCGAGCCGCCCCACCCCGGGCGACGTCTGCCGGGCCGAGGCCGAGCGGCTCAACCAGCTCGGGCTCGGTGACGCCGGCGACCTCACGCTGGTCGAGACGCGTGTCGAGCGGACCGATTCCACCGTCCGCATCGTTCACTACTTCGAGTACGGGCCTGGCAATGCCCGCCTGCTGACCGAGCCGTTCGAAGGGTACGGAAGCGAAGAAGCCTGAGGCGGTTAGACAGGGTCCGATTGGGCGAGCGGCGGGCCGACGACGTCCATGCCGGCCTCGCGACCGAGCGTACGGAACGCCTCCGGGACAGACGCATCGTCGGGGAGACGGCCGAAACGCTCGAAAAACCCCTCCAGCCCGGCCGGCGCCAAAATCGCCATTAGGCGCGCGTGTGTATCGCCGATGTTCTGCCAGGTGTGCCGCACGCCCCGAGGAATGAATACGAATGTGCCCGCCGGGGCGTCCCGAACCTCGTCTTCGAGCTTGACGCGGAATGTTCCCTCGAGTGCGTACCAGACCTCATCCAGGCGCGGGTGCACGTGAAAGGGCGGTCCCTCACCCGCGGCGACCGTGCTCTCGAATACCGTCAGAGACCCGTCCGTGTCCTCGCCGCGCACCTTGAACGTCAGCGATCCGCCGGTCGGGTTCTTGACCGTCGCTCCCTCGCCGGGTGCCAAGTGGACTGCTCGCATGCCGTTCATGGCGTTGTCTTGATCGGAAGGCAGAACTCTCCGTTCGTGACCGGGAAGGTCTGGGGTCTGTCCAGATTTCTTACGCTCGCGGACACCCCTGGATCGATCAATGCCCTGCCTTGAGCGCACTGTGCCCCCGCGTCCAGGGTGATCGAGATCTGAACGGTTCCTTTCAAGGGTGAGCTCCCCGTCGCGGTGAGAACAAACGCGACGGACCCGACGGTGAGCTTCGTGGGGCCGTCCATCTCGACAAATAGATCATCGGCCAGGTCGATCTGGCCGGTGGGGCGCCCGTTCCCGTCCACGAAGGAGATCGACAGTGTGCCGCCCGGCGGAACATTCGAGAGCGTGTAGGCGAGAGTCACCTCCTGCCCGCCCGGGTCGATGAACAGGCTGACCCGCCCGAACCGGGCCGCGACCCGCCGGTCCGTTCTCCCCGCGAACCCCCGCAACCGTCCTCTTGGGTTGCCCCTCAGCACCTCGGCCCTGAAGGCCAGCGTCCGGCCGCCCGCTCCGAGGCGCGGCCTGGAGAGCTCCACGACCAGAACGTCTCGATTGCTCGGCGCGTCGGCGAGGACGACGGCCGCATTGGGGTGAACCTCGGCAAAGCCCAGCCTCGCCCAGCGCCGGACGAAGCGGGCCAGCGGCTGCTGTCCCGTCCTCCGCCCGGGCCGGTCCGCGAACCCGGTGACATCGTGGGCGGGCCGCCGCAGGACGAGCCTGAACAAGCGTTTCCGCCCTCGCACCCGCTCGAGCTCCCCGCCCGCGGCTGTGAGGACAAAGAGGTCGCCCGCGGCCGGCGCCTGGGCGGCCCCCGCCCGGACCTGGGCATCCGCGTCGGCGGCCGCCGCGAGCAGGGCAAGCATGAGGGCCAGGGCGACGCCGCTTCGCACGCGGCGATCCTCCCAGCACGAGAGCGACCAGGTCAAGTCGAGATCCCTGCAACAGCGGGCCGGTGACGCCATCGCGGAGTACGAGCAGTTCTACGGGCTGGGGGTGGACGGTCTGTTCTCGGACAATCCGGACACGGCGATCGAGTCGCGCTGAATCGTCATCCTTACCGCATGCCCGCCCGCACCGCGCAGGCCCCGAGCCCGTTCGCGCTGCCCCAGGTCGCCCGCGAGCGTCTCGGGGAGCACGCGGCGCGGGCGGTCGGACTCGCCCGGAGAGAGGGGGCTCGCGCGGTCGCCGCGGTGACCGTGGCGCTGCCGGCGGACCTCGACCTCTCCGCCGCGGTGCTCGCCGCGCGCCGCGACGACGACCGCTTCTTCTGCCTAGAGCAGCCCGAGCGTGGCGGGTTCGCGCTGGCCGCGCTCGGCGCCGCGGCGCTCATCGAGGCGCGCGGCCCGGGCAGGTTCGCGGCGGCGTCCGAGCGTGCGCGCGAGCTCGGGCGGCGGACGTTCGCGGACGATCCCGCCGACGATCCGACGCGGCCGCCGGCCGCCGGGCCGGTGTTCGTCGGCGGCTTTGCCTTCGCCGAGGATGGCGGCGCCGGACCGGAGTGGTGCTCGCTCGCCCCGGCCTCGCTCGTGCTGCCCGAGCTGGTGCTCGTGCGCCACCGGGAAGAGGCCCGGATGACGTTGTCCGTAGCCGCCGAGGGCGACGAGGCACCGGAGGCGCTCGCGGAGCGCGCGCTGCGGCGCGTCGAGGCGCTGCGGCCCGCCGCGATGCCGCTGTTGGACCCCGATCCCGTCGAGCGGACGCGCGTCGCGAGCGCAGCGCCGCCGTCGCATTTCGAGCAGGCCGTCGAGCGGGCGGTGGAGCGCATCCAGGGCGGCGACCTCCAGAAGATCGTGCTCGCTCGCGAGGTGCGCGCGCATGCCGCTCACCCGCACGACCCGGCCGCGGTGCTCGGCGCGCTCCGCGAGATCTTCCCGGCTTGCTACTGCTGGTGCGTTGGGACGCCGGAGCTGGCGTTCGTGGGCGCCAGCCCCGAGCTGCTCGTGCGCCGGGATGGGCAGCGGGCCCAGACCGTCGCCCTGGCGGGCACGACCAGGCGAAGCGCCGACCCCGCGGTTGACGACCACCTGGGCGAGAGGCTGCTCCGCAGCGCCAAGGACCGAGAGGAACAGGCGATAGTGACGCGGCGGATCGAGCGCGCGCTCGAGCCGGTCAGCCTCTGGGTGGCGACCGCCGACGAGCCGGTGCTGGTGAGGGTGCAAAACGTGCAGCACCTGGCCACCCCGATCCGGGCGCAGCTGGCCGAGCCGTTGGCCGCCATCGAGCTCGCCGGGCTGCTCCACCCGACGCCGGCCGTCGGGGGTGAGCCGCGTGAGGCCGCGCTGCCGCTGATCCCGGCCCTCGAGGGCCTCGACCGCGGCTGGTATGCGGGCGCCGTCGGCTGGACCGACCTGTCCGAGGACGGCGAGTTCTGCGTGGCGCTGCGCTGCGCGCTCCTGCGCGACCGCGTCGCCCGGCTCTATTCCGGCAACGGCATCGTGCGCCACTCCGTTGCCGCGGACGAGCTGGCCGAGACCGAAGTCAAGCTCCAGGCACTGTTGCCGCTTCTGGCTTAGGTGCGGCCACCGGCGCCAGCTCGATCAGCTCGTCGAGCGCGTTGCCCACCTCGCCCGCGAGGCGCTGCGGATCGGGAACCGAATCGCGGTCCGCATAGACCCCGAAGAAGGCGCCGCCCGCCACCGTCGTGAAGCCGATCGAGAGCCCGTGCCGTTCGGCGAGCGGGACGATCGGATAGGCCTCGCGCAGGGGACAGCCGAGCATGTAGAGCTGCTCTGCCGGTCCCGGGATGTTGGACACGACGACGTTGAAGGTGCGCGGGCTCGCCACGATCCGTGACAGCACGCGCTGCACGGGCGACGGCGCGTACGAGGCGAGCTCGAGCACGGCGTCGGCGCCCTCCGGCTCCCCGGCGGCCTTGGCCTCGCGCGTGGCGAGGTGGACCGCCGCGAGGCGGGCGAGCGGGTCGGGGTCGTCGCATGGAAGCTCGATGAACAGGAACGCGATCCTGTTCCCGAGGTCGCCGTCGGAGCCGGAGCGTACGTTCACGGGCACCATCGCCTTCAGCCGCTGCGGCTCGGCGCCGTGGCGCTCGAGGTAGCGCCGCACGCCGCCGGCGGCCGCCGCGAGCAGAACGTCGTTGACCGTGGTCCCGAAGGAGCGCTTCACGAGGCGCAGCTCGTCGAGCGAGCGCGACAGGGTCCCCAGATGCCGGTACGGGGAGAGCGGCTCGTTCAGCCGCGGGACCGGGACCGTCCGGGCCAGCGAGTGGGCGAGGGCCCGGCCGCTGCGCTCCATGCCGGCCAGAAGCCGCAGCGGCGCCGTCGCCATGCGCGCCGAGGCGGAGGCGAGGTGCAGCTGCTCGCGGGTCCGGTCGAGTACCCCGCGAACGAGGAGCTCGGCCGACGAGGGCGCGGGAGCGGGCTCCCATGGCTCGGGCTCGTCCGGTGGGACGTCGGGCTCGAGATCGAGCAGCAGGGCGGCCAGGTCCACGGCCGCAAGGCCGTCGACCATGCAGTGGTGCGCCTTGCCGACGATGCCCACGCGGCCGTCGTCGAGCTGGTCGGCGATCCACAGCTCCCACAGTGGCCGCTCGCGTGACAGCGGCGTGGACATCACGGTCGCGGCGAGCTCGAGCAGGTCACCGCCCGACGAGCGCCGGACGTGCCGCGCGACGTCGAACTGCTCGTCGTCGACCCACAGCGGACGGGCCACCCCCAGCGGCACCCGCGCCAATCGCTGGCGGTAGCGCGGCGCCCGGTGAAGCCGCCTCGCGACGTGGTCGCGGAGCTGCTCGAAGCTGGGCGCGGGCCGGCCCGCCGGGGGCTCTAGCACGGCGACCCAGCCGACGTGCATATGAGCGGACGCCGTTTCCACCTCGAGGAACGACGCGTCAAGCGCGGAGAGACGCTGCGAGCGTATCTCTTCCTCCCTGCTGTCGGGGGCCACGGGGGACCGTACCAAGCACGCGGCCGGGGATGTTGTCGCGCTGTACCGGACCGGCTATCGCGTATTCAATGTCCGCGCCACGCGCTCCACCACGGCCCGGTGGAGCGCCACGTTCTGGTGGCGGTCGGTGCGGACCTCGATCAGGCCGGGCGCGAGCCGCGCCAGGTCGACGCCGCCGGGCGTCGCGATGTGCTCCTCATAGAGGGCGGGTTCGGCGTGCTCGGCCAGGGGCAGGAAGTCGAAGATTGCGCCGCCGCCGTTGTTGAGGCACACGATCCGCAGGTCCACACCCGCGCGGCGCGCGGCTAGCAGGCCGCCCACGTCGTGGAGCAGCGCCAGCTCCCCCGTGAGCAGCCAGGTTGGGCGGCCGCTCCCCAGGGCCGCCCCCAACGCGGAGGACACGACGCCGTCGATCCCGTTGGCGCCTCGGTTGGCGAGGAAGCGCAAGCGCTTGGGAGTCTGTGGGAAGTACGCCTCGACGTCGCGGATCGGCATCGACGAGCTGACCCAGACGAGCGCGTCCTCCGGCAGCTCGGGCTCGAGGCCGGCAAGCACCTTGGGCTCGAACGGGTCCGGCGACTCGGCCAGGGCCGGCGCCACGAGCGCGTCCGCCTCGCGCCAGGAGGCCAGCCAGTCGGGGTCGCGTTCGGCGCTGCGCATCTCGAGCGTCGCGGCCAGCGCGTCGAGCGTGGGGGCGGCAGCGGCGTGCAGCAGCAGCTCGGCGCGGCGAGTCGGCTCGTGCCAGGCGGCGTGCGGGTCGAGGACCACCTGGGGGGCGCCCGCGAGCCATCCGCGGAGCGGCTTCGACGTCGGCGTGTCGCCCACCCGCAGGACGAGCTGCGAGGCATGGTCGCGGGAGAAGCCCTCGACGCGCAGCAGCACGTCGTAGTGGGCGACGACGTGGGAGCGATCGTGCTCGCCGCAGCGCACCCCGGACGTGGGCTCCGCGAGGAGAGGCCAGCCGGCCTGCTCGGCGAGCCGCGCGGCGGGCTCGGCGACGTCCTCGGGCGTCGGCCCGCAGACGATCGCCCCGCGCGGCGCCGCGGCGATGCGCGCGGCAAGCGCGTGCACGTCGTCCGCGTGAGGTGCGCTCGCATGCTCGCGCAGCTCGGTCCAGGGACGCCCGTCCTCCCTGCCGGACCAGTCGTCGGCGGGCAGGTCCTCGGCCACCGGAGCCAGGGGCTCGCGCAGCGGGAAGTTCAGGTGCACCGGCCCGGGCCGGCCTCCGCCCGCCGTCCAGTAGGCGCGGCAGGCGAGCGCTCGGTGGTGGATGGCGGTCTCCCGCCCGGGCTCGTGATTGCCGACCTCCACGAACCACTTGGCGGCGCTCCCGTAGAGACCCAGCTGGTCGATCGCCTGTCCCGCGCCGACCCCGCGCAACTCGGGCGGGCGGTCGGCGGTGAGCACGAGCAGCGGCACGCGCGCCTCCCACGCCTCCACGACAGCCGGGTGCAAGTTGGCGGCAGCGGTCCCCGAGGTGCAGGTCACGGCGGCGGGGCGTCCGGTCGCCTTGGCGAGGCCCAACGCCACGAATCCGGCGGCGCGCTCGTCGATCACCGACACCGCCTCGATTCCGGGCTGGCCGACCAGGGCGAGGATCAGGGGCGCGTTGCGCGAGCCGGGGCAGGTCACCGCATGGCGCAGGCCGCAGCGCACGAGCTCGTCGACGAACGCCTGGAGCGGCGCATAGGTGCGGTTGATCGGGATCATCTGCGGCGCGATGGTGCTCTTCATCCCGGGCTTCATGCAGCGTGGGGACGCGTGGCGGCCCGTCGCGGAGCTCCTGCCCGAAAGCTATCCGAGCGCCCTCCTCGACCACCGCGAGCACAGCTTCGAGGGCCGGCTGCGGGAGATCGCGGCGGCCGGCGAGGGCCGGGTGCTGGCCGGCTACTCGCTGGGCGGCCGCCTCGCTCTGCGCGCGGCGCTTCGCGAGCCGGGCCGCTACGCCGGCCTCGTGACCGTCAGCACCACGGCCGGAATCGACGAGCCGGCCGCGCGCAGCGCCCGAGCCGAGGCCGACGAGCGGCTGGCGGCCTGGATCGAGGCGTCGCCGATCGACGACGTGGTGAGCGTGTGGGAGCGCCAGCCGCTGTTCGCCGACCAGTCGGACGCGCTCGTAGAGCAGCAGCGGCCCGGCCGCCTGAGCCACGAGCCCGCCGGACTGGCGCTGCTGCTCCGGACCGCGGGCCAGGGAATGCTCGAGCCGGTCTGGCACGAGCTCGTCCGGCTCGAGCTCCCGCTGCTGGCGATCGCCGGTGGCCGGGACGACGGCTACGTGCGCGCGGCGCGCCGGATCGCCGAGACGGCGCCACGGGCCCGGGAGGCGATCGTGGAGGAGGCGGGGCATGCGCCGCAGCTGCAGCAGCCGGAGGAGGTGGCGCGGTTGATCGCGGAGTTTCTGGAGGGGGTCGGGTAGGGCGCAGACGGGGTGGGGCGACTTTCGTGTCGATCTCGACGCCTCGAGTTTCGTGACTTTGGGGCGCTGAGGCAGGAGTGGGGGCGGCGGCGGCGACGGGCTGAGTGGGTTGGGGGAGGGCAGGGGCGACCGGCGGCCGCGCCGAATCCAGTGGTTGTTCCACGACCCTGGAGGAGGCTGACCGCCGATGCCGCCTGCCCTGCCTGATTCTCTCGCCGGGCTTCTGTCCCTGCTTCGCCCCGCCTTCACGGCGGCGAGTTTCGACACCTTCTGCTGGCTCGTGCACGGCTTCATCGGCCGCGTCGGCGAGCACACGATCACGGGCATCTGGCGGGCGGCGCGGCTGGCGGGGGTGCTTCACCACTCGCGCGCCCATGACTTCTTCGCCCGCCGGCGTTGGTCGGCCGATCGGCTCGGGCTGGCGCTGGCCGCGTTCGTGGTCGGGCGCTTCCTGGCGCCCGACGAGCCGATCCCGGTCGCCATCGACGACACGCTGTTCCCGCGCGCTGGGGCCAAGGTCTTCGCCGCCGGCTGGCAGTTCGACTCGGCCGCGCCGCTGCACCCGACGCGACGGCTGCGCTTCGGCAACTCGTTCGTCTGCCTGGGGGTCCTCATCCGCCTGCACGGGCGCCCGGTCTGCCTGCCGCTTCTGTTTCGCCTCTGGCGCCCGGCCGCGGGCGACGCCGAGGTGGTGACGCGCGTGGCGCTCGCCCACGAGCTGATCGCCCGCCTTCGAGAGCGCTTTGCGGGGCGGGCGATCGCGGTCGCCGCCGACGCCTACTACGCCAACCGCCGGCTCCGGGAGCTGCCCGAGGGCGTCTCGGCCTGCGTCAGGCTGCGCGCGAACGCGGCGCTCTGGGAGCTGCCGCCCGCGCCCGCCGGCCGCCGCCGCGGGCGCCCGCGCACCAAGGGCGAGCGGCTGGGCCCGGTGCGCGAGCTGGCCGCCGCTTCCAAGGCGCGCTGGACCGAGCTGCGGGTGACGACCGCCACCGGCGAGCAGCGCCGGCTCGAGGCGCTCGTGCTCGACTGCCTCTGGTACAAGGTGCTCGGCCCGCGTCCGGTGCGGGTCGTGATCGCGCGCGAGCCGGGCCGGCCCGCGCTGCCGCTGCTAGCCCTGCTCTCGACCGATCCCGCCCTAAGCGCGGCCGAGATCCTGCGCCGCTTCGGCGAGCGCTGGGCGATCGAGGTCGCCTTCGCCGAGGCCAAGGGCCAGCTCGGCGTCGGCGAGGCACGCAACCGCGTCCCGGCGGCGGTCGAGCGGACCGTCCCCTTCGGCTTTCTCTGCCGGGCGCTCGTGCTCGTGTGGTACGCGCTCAACGGCGACGCCGACGCCGACGTCGCCCAGCACCGCAGCCGCGCTCCCTGGTACCGCCAGAAACGCTCACCCTCGTTCGCCGACATGCTCGTCGCGCTGCGCCGCGAGCTGATCCGAGCCGAATTTCGGGCCGAGTCGATCCCAGCCCCCACCACACCGCAAAACGACGCCCTCAGCCTCGCGGCCCAGGTCCTGCAGGCCTGAGATCACGAAAGTCGAGGACACGAAAGTCGCCCCACCCCCTCTCGGCCGCACCTACCCAGCCCTCGTCTCGCGACTAGCTGGGCTCTGTTGGGCGCCGGAACGTCTCCGCCGGCCGTCCGCCGCCGCCGCCCGCGTTTCTTGGGCTGGGTGAGGGTGGCGTATGCGGTGCCGGCCCGGTCCGGCGGGCGGAGGCACCGCGGGTCGCCGCCCCCGAACACGCGTTCCCTCTCGTCCGGGTGGACATGAGGCGCTCTCGGAGGCCCACTTCCGCCGACGGCGGGACCCCGCCGGGATGCGGCTGTGACGGGCTGCCCGCTGCGCCGCAAACACAGCGCGGCGTCCCCTGCAGAAGCTCACCAACGGAACTCCCTGCGGCGCAACCCGGGAGGTAGTGCCTCTCCGGCGACGACAACTTCCCAGGTTCGCGCTGCGGCAGCAAGCTCGGGGGCTTTTCACCACCGTGCCGGCCGCCCCTTCCCCCGAGACCACCGCGGCGTGACCCGGCCTCCGCCTCGGACGCGACGCGTGTGCATCCGAATCGAGGGGGAACACGCGTTCGACCTTTTGCTGCTTATTCCAGCAGAAGGTCGAACGCGTCGCTTCGGCGCCCGGTTCGGGCGTACTCACCGCCCAGACCAGCCGCGCCGTTGCGTGGGACGCCGGGCGCATCGGGACGGCACACCCAGCCCCGAGCGGCCGGCAAATGAGACCTCCCTCGGGCCGAGAGAGAGCGAGAGCGGGGCCAGCTCCTGGCGCGGCCCGCGGCGCCCACACGGCTTGACTTCAAGTGCACTTGAAGGTGCACCATTGAGGGCATGACAAGAGCACTCACAGCGAGCGAGCGGATCACCGACGAGGTCACATCCTGGCCGGGGGTGGAGGCGGGGCCCGGCTCGCGCGGCGAGTTCGCCTTCACGGTGGGCCGCCGGCAGATCGGTCATCTGCACGGGGACCGCGCCGCCCATTTCTCCTTCCCCAAGCAGGTCTGGGCGGAGCTGTTCGAACAGGGCCGGGTCGTGCACCACCCGGTCTTCCCCGGCAAGGCCGGGCCCGCCGCGCGCCGGATTGAGTCCGAGGCCGACGTGCAAGACGTGATCGAGTTGCTCAGGCTCAACTACGACCGCGCGGTGGCCCGCCATGGGCTGCCGGCGGGGGCGTAGGTCCTCAGGCGGGCTCGGCCACCGCTCCCTCCTCGGCTTCGACGTGCTCGCGCAGGGCGTGGCCGCCGCCGCGGGCGGTCGACGGCCACCAGACGCGGTCGCCAAGCAGCTCGACCGCCGCGGGCACCATGATCGTCCGCACGATGAAGGTGTCGAGCAGGATGCCGACGGCGACCATGAAGCCGATGTTGAAGGCGAAGGTGACGGGCAGCGTCATCAGCACGGCGAACGTGCCCGCGAGGATCACGCCCGCGCTGGTGATCACCGGCCCCGTGGCCGACAGCGCCCGCAGCACGCCCTCGCGCGTTCCGTGCGTCCGCGCCTCCTCGCGCACGCGGCTCATCAGGAAGATGGTGTAGTCGACGCCGAGCGCCACCAGGAAGATGAACGCGAAGATCGGCAGCGACGCGTCGACGCCGGCGGTGCCCTGCACCTCGATGAAGAAGAAGATCGAGAGCCCGAGCGTGCCGAAGAACGACGCCATCACCGTCGCGATCAGCACGAGCGGCGCGACGATCGCCTGCAGCAGGATCCCCAGGATGATCGTGATGACGAGCAGCGCGACCGGGACGATCACCCGGAGGTCGCGCGCGGCGGCGGCGTTGAAGTCCTCCTGTACCGCGCTGCCCGCGCCGACCAACGCCGTGGCGCCGCCCGGGAGGTCGCGCATCCTGTCGCGCAGCGTGTCCACGCGCGCGAGCGCCGCCTCCGAATAGGGATCGTCGTTGAAGGTGACGTCGACCTTCCCGATCGCCCCGTCCTCGGAGCGTTGCGGCTCGCCGACCGCCCCGACGCCGTCGATCCCCTCCAAACGGTCACGCACCGCGGCGAGATCGGCGTCGGTCGCCCGGGCGTCGTCGCGCTGCACGAGGATCGAAGTCGGCGCGAGCGCGCCCTGTGCGAAGGACTCGCCGAGCACGTCGAAGCCGTCGACGCTCTCGACCGACTTCTTGAAGAACCCGCCGATCGAGTAGTCCTCCTTGTAGGCGAGCAGACCGAGCGTGAAGACCGCGAACAGTGCCGTCGTGGCGGCGAGCGCGAGCCCCGGGCGCCTCAGCACGCGATCGCCGAAGCGCCGCCAGAGCCCCGGCCGCTCTGCCAGGTCGACCTCCGGCCGGCAGGCGACGGCGGAGCTGCGCGGCCAGAAGCCCCGGCGGCCGGCCGCGGTCAGGAGCGCCGGCAGCAGCGTCAGCCCAGCGAGCAGCACGGCCGCCACACCGATAGCCGACACCGGGCCGAGCGACTTGACGGACCCGGTGTCCGCGAGCAGCAACACGAGCATCGCGGCGATCACGGTGCAGCCGCTCGCGAGCAGCGCCGGGCCGGCGCGGCGCAGCGCACGCGCCATGGCCTCGTGCTTGTCCTCGACGCGGTGGAGCTCCTCCCGATAGCGGCTGACGAGCAGCAGGCAGTAGTCGGTGCCCACGCCGAACATCAGCACGATCAGGATGCCCGTCGAGTTCGAGTTGACGTTGTTGCCCGCGTCGGCGTAGAGGTAGATGAACCCCGTGGCGACCTGGTAGGCCAGCCCAACGACGACGATCGGGATGATCGCGATCAGCGGCGCCCGATAGATCGCCCCCAGCAGCACCAGCACGAGCACCACCGTCGCGAGCAGCAGCCTCGTATCGATCTCGCCGAAGACCTCCTCGAAGTCCGCAAACAGCCCGAGGTCCCCGGTCACGTAGACCTCGAACCCGCCTCCGCCGTCGCCAACGAGATCGCGTGTCTCCTTGCCCCAATCGGCGACCCGGTCGAAGTCCAGAGGAACGGTGACGACGGTGTAGGCGGCTTCCCCGTTCTCAGACACTAGGCCCGGCGGGGCGTCCGGGCTGAACGGCACCTGCGCGGGCTGGGTGACCGGGATCGCGTCGTCCACCCGCCGCGCGTCGCTCGCGATCTTCGCCCTGTCGGCCTCGGTCAGCCCGCCTTCGCGTTTGTAGACGATCAGACCGAGAGTCGTCTCGCCGCCCGGGAACCGGTCTTTCAGCAGCTCCTGGACCTGCGTCGACTCGGCGTCCTCCGGCAGGAAGCTCGCCGTCTCGTCACGCGTAGCGTCGCCCAGCTTGGAGGCCAGCGGCGAGAGCGCAATGACGCCGACGATCCAGAGGACGATCACCACCCACTTGGTGCGGCGGCCGGAGACGAAGGAGGCCAGGGCCGACATCGGCCCAGCAAGCTACCGAGATCAGCGGCGGTCCGGCTACCCGGAGGGCTCGGCGGCGCGCAGCACGTTCTCGACGCGCGGGGAGCCCGTGTCGTCGAGGAACAGAACGGTTCCCGGCCAGTACGGGCTCCGCGTGTCGGAACGGCGAACGAAGACCGGCTCGTGAAACCAGTTCCCGCTGTTCCAGAGCCGGATGCCCGACAGCGTCGTCCATTCGGCGCGATCGTCGTCGGGCAGCGGCCCCGGGCGGTGGGTGTGGCCGAAGACGACGTGCTCGACGCCCGGGGCCAGCGACTCGGCCACGCGGCCCATGGCCAGCAGCCCCGACCGGCGCAGCTCCTCGCCCGTGAGCTCGGCGCTGAAGGGGCCGAGTCCCGCGCGGTTGAGGATCGCGACGCCCCCCGGGATCGTGACCCGTCCTAGCAGCAGCCGGCCGAGGCTGCCATTGCCGTTCACCCGCTGCCAGACGGCGCGCGATACCCGGCCGCCGCGGCCGAGCGCGGCGGGCGAGGCGCCCTGCGCCAACGCCCCCAGGAACGCGTAGATCGGGGCAAGGACCGCCTCGTACTCCGCTGCCGTGTCGCACTCTTGCCCCAGCCCCGTGAGGCGTCCCATCGCTGCGGCCGCGATCGACTCGAGCCGCGGCACGGTCAGGTGGAGGTCGAGGTAATGGCCGTGCGTCGCGTAGACGTCGGCGCGCAGACGGACTCCCGGGTAGGCGAGCGCCACCTGCGCGTCTGGCATCCAGCCGGCGATCAGCCCGGCGGCCCCGTCGCCCGGCCCGACGGGCCACTCTGCGGCAGGCTCTAGTGGCCGTCCCTCCACCCGCAGCCTCCCCAGCCACGGCTCGGCGAGGGCGTGGTCGTGGTTGCCGGGGACGATGACGATCCGGCGTCCGGCCGCCGCTCGGCCGAGCTCCTCGAAGAACGGCCGCACGAGCTCGAGCAGCTGAGCGAGCGGACGATGTCGCAGCTCGAGGACGTCGCCGAGCAGCACCACTCGGTCCGCGCCGGCAAGCGCCTCCAGCAGCGGCTGGCGCCGGGCCGGATCGCGCGCGACATCCGACTCCTCCAGAGCGCCGAGATGAAGGTCGGACACGACCGCGGTGACCATCCGATGGATGGTGGCAACTCACGCGGCGAGCACTAGTCTCACTCCTCAGTGTCCCGCTTCTGCCGCCACAATCGACTGACGGCTCAGTGCCCGATCTGCTCGAAGGAAACGCTGCTCGAGCCGGCCCCCGGCCCGGCCCGCGCGCCGCGTCGTTCGTCGCGCGCAAAGAGCGCCCCGGCGTCGACCGCGACACGAGTGTCGCGCGGCCCGTCCGTCTCGGCGGGCCCCTACGAGGGCGGCCACGAAGTCCGGCTCGAGCGCGTGCCCGGCGGCCTGCGCCTCGCCGACTGGCAGGCGGGTCAGATCGCCCGGCGTGCGCCGGTGCTCGCGCTCGGGGACCTCCAACCGCTGCTCGAGGACGCGGCTCGCAAGGAGCTGCTCGAGCCGCCGTCGACGCTCGAGACCGCAGCCGCGGGCGGCCGCGGCGAGCACGGTGCCAGCCCGGGCCGCGCCGGCGAGCTCCGGGACGAGCTGCGCGTCGAGCGCCTCGACGGCGGCCGCGTGCGCATCGCGCGCTGGATTCTGCGCCCCAACGCCGGCTGGCAGCTTCAGGAGGCGCCGGTCATGTTGCCGCCGGCACGCTTCGTCGAGGCGCTCGCCTCGGCGGCGCGAAAGGGCGTGCTCGTGTCAGAGCCGGAGCCTTGACTTGACTCCACGACGGTGCTTGCCGTCGTGACCGTGCGCTACTGGTAGTGGGCCGCATGACCCTCACGCTCGTCACCGGTCCCGCAAACGCCGC
>Ga0081538_10002960_pt1 | contig 16210 bp, 10 predicted proteins | sample TabmetS5T2R1_FD_71022 | JGI IMG/M metagenome (GOLD analysis project Ga0081538, IMG submission 71022) | Tabebuia heterophylla rhizosphere microbial communities from the University of Puerto Rico - S5T2R1 | ecosystem: Host-associated > Plants > Roots > Rhizosphere ... | reverse complement strand
ATCATCCGCCCTCGGTCCGGCAGGGTGCCCGAGCGGCCAAAGGGAGCGGTCTGTAAAATCGCCGGCATTGCCTACACAGGTTCGAATCCTGTCCCTGCCACACTAGCGTTGAGCTGCGGAAACGCGGCCGCTAGCCATCTGATCAGGCTGGGTTTGACGCTCCGGTTTCCCTCCACCCGACGCCCAGCCGACACCGCTGGCGTGTTCCGCGCCCCTGGTCCGAACACACCCTCGATCAGCCCAGCCACCCGAGGGGCGGTCTGGGGAAGCTGATGGATGTAGACCCGCTGGGCGAGCCCGCCACCATCGGCATGGCGCAGCTGGGCGGCGATGATGCTGGCCGGTTCCCTGTTAGCCGCCATCGCCGAGGCCAAGGCATGCCGCAGCATGTGGGGATGGGCAGCCAGCCCCACGCTGGCGGCCAGCCGGGCGAAGGCCCGGCTGGCGTGGTTGGGGTTGACCGGCGTGCCCCGCTCGGTGCGGAACACCAGATCCAGCTGGACCGGCTGGGGCGGCCGGCCAGGTTCGACTCGTCGAATCGAGACCGTTTGGGGCTGCCCGCAGGCAAGACGCAAGCGGGCCTGCTGGCGGCGGTGCTGGTGCAGCGCCTGGACCGCGAACGCTGGCAGGGCAAGGATGGCGCTGCTGGCAGTGGACTTGACCGGCCCGACCGCCAGTTCCTTGCGCCGGCCGCTCGCGCTGGGGTCGGCGTCGGGAAGGACGGCCGGATCGATGATGGAGAGGGTCTGGTGGAACCGGACGGTGCCGGCGTCCAGGTCTAGGTCGGCCCATTCCAGGCCGCACAGTTCGCCGTTGCGGGCCCCGGTCGCCGCGGCCAGCACCGTCCAGGGGCCAAGCCAGGGGCTGGATGTGCGGTCGGCGGCATCCAACAGTACCGCGACTTCCTCGGGCGCCAGCGCCACTACCTTGCGGTGCGGTCGTCGCGGTGGGGTGACGTCGATGGCGGCGTTGCGGGCGAGCAGCCGCCAGGTGACGGCCTGGGCCAGGGCGCGGTGCAGGCAGCGGTGCACGGCCAGGATGTGCTGAGGGGCCAGCCCGCCCGGCTTGCCGTCCCGGCGCCCGCCGACGGCCAGCCGGTCATAGACAGCCTGGATCTCCAGCGGACTGAGCTGCTTGAGCGGCCGGGCGCCAACATGGGGTCGGACGTGGTCGCGCAGCAGCGCGGTGTAGCGGGCCACGGTGCGGGCGCGCAGGCTGATGCGGATGTGGGCGAGCCAGCGGTCCAGGTACTGGTCGACGGTGAGCTTGGCCGGGTCCAACACGAAGCCGTGGCTGCGGCGGGCCAGGGCGTCGGCCATGGCGGCTTCGGCTTGGCCGCGGGTGGGGTAGCCGCCCAGGGCCTCGAACCTCCGGGTGCCGTCGGGGCTGCGGGGGAGTTCGAGTCGGGGGTACCAGCGGATGCAGCGGCTCGAGCATCGGCCGGCGGCTCGGGGGTGGCCCCTGACGCATTTGCGCTGCAGGTTGCCGCGGCTACTCATCGCCGCTCACCGCAAGCCCAGTCCAGGAGAACACCCAGAAGATCCTGCACCGAGCCCGTCGCGCGGCCCCTGGCCGAGCTGCGTGGACCAAACGGGACTGCGGGATCTGTAGGGCTCCGTCGGGGACCCGGCCATGATCGCCAACGTCAGCATCGAGCCCTCCGTTGCAGCCTGGTCGGTGATGGTGGGGTCAGGCTGTCCTACCTCGATCCGGTCACGACCTCAATGCCACGATCCCGCGGTCGACAGGCACCTCCTGTGCGTCCACATGGGAGCGCAGCCCGCCGGTCGTCGACCCCGAGGGGTTGGTCGCTCCTCGGGGAGGTGCGCGGTACGGCTCGGCTGCGCCCGATGGATCTCACGGGCGTCCTCGTTGCCAGCCGTGTGCACCCACGGGAGGCTGCACTTGGCGTGATGGTGCTCCATATCCAGCCAACCAGGATCCTCAGCTCATCGAGGGGACACCGCGGCCGGGTCGCCACAGCGTGGGAGCGGACTGATTGGGTTGGCCCGCGGCGGAACATGGACACCAGTCGCCGACCTGATGGGCCGATCGACAGCCGCCTGACCGGCAGGTTCGCCACCTGCAGAGCCTCCGGGTCATGACCTGGTTACTGAATCGGATACCAAGGCGGCCGCTGAGTCGGATACCAGCGCAAGCGCCATCGTCGACCGCCGTGACGCGATGGTGATCACGAGGACGCCCCAGAGCGTCGAGACGGGGGGAGATGGACAGCAGATGGAGGTGGCGGCGCCCGCCCGCTTGGCGGCTGGGTGCATCAGGCGGGCGCCGCCTCAGGCACGCTGGGCCGGACCGATCGGGGGCTCGGGCCGGTCCCGCTGCCCAGCCAGGTCCTACCTCCGGTCTCGCGAAACGGTCAAGACCGTCGTCTGCTACGGTCCTTGGGTGACCGAGGTGGAGACCGACCGGCTGGTGCTGCGTCCCTGGCAGTCCGAGGACCTGGCCGAGTTCACCCGGCTGCTCACCGACCCGGTGGTCACGCGCTACATCGTGGTCCACACCCCGTTCAGCCCCCAGGACGTCGCCGAGCTGTCGGACCGCACCCTGGAGCAGTGGGACCGCAACGGGTTCGGGCCGTGGGCGGCGATCGAGAAGGCGACCGGCCGCTGGGTCGGCCGTATCGGCCTGGACGAGCTGGCGGACTGGCCAGGGCCGCACAAGGTCGAGGTGGGCTGGGAGCTGCACCGGGCGTTCTGGGGTCGGGGGCTGGCCACCGAGGGTGGCCGGGCCGGGGTCCGCTATGGGTTCGAGACGGTGGGGTTGGAACGGATCATCAGCGCCACCATGGCCACCAACACGGCCTCGCGGCGGGTGATGGACAAGTGCGGGCTGCGGTTCCAGGGTGAGCTGGCGATGGCCGGGACGACGGTGGCCTGGTACGCGATCGACCGGGCCGACTGGAAGGCTGGTCAGGCCACGGCCGCTGCGCCGCCTACGGGCGCCAACCTGCTAGGCGCGGGGGGACCGCGCTCGACTACGGCATTCCCGTGACGACCGGCGACCCCTCGGCTTTGCAGCAGAACGGACTAGTGGAGTGTGAGCGTCCCTACGGCGAGGCAGGCCGCGCGCGCCAAGCGCTACCAGCAACTCGGAATCGACACATCACAGCGGGGGGTGGTGCGTTCTGATCCTTCGTGCTCTCGTCCGTTCGCTCGTTGACCTGCTCTTGTTTCTCGAGTTGAGCGGTGAAGACGTCGTCGATCCAGACGCCGCAGTGGCGCAACTCGAAGCAGTTGCTGCCCAGCTACAGATGCTTACGGACCAGGAACGTGCTGCTGTCGTTGATGAACTGATTGCAGTCGGGAAGGCACATTCAAGTCCGAGGGAACAAGAGTTCATCCTCGACCTGCCCGGAAGCTTGGGTCTGCTGTAGCCCATGGCGGACCGCGATTCCTCATCGCCGCGTAACCGCATCGGGCGGTGAGCGAACCTACCAGACGGTCGTTCGTGGTTGGCGCAGCTGGCAGTCCTGGTTGGGGTGTCGGGAGGCTGCGCCTACTATAAGTTCGCGTCCACTCCTGCCCGAGATCCTCGGCCACGACGGCGCCAACGCCTTCCCCCCGGTGCGTCCTCTTCGCCAATGGGAAGCTTCCCCTCAGCGAGCAATTGGCCGAGTGGATCCGAGAGGGGTCGGTGGTGATCAATCCGTTGTGAGGCCGAACTGGAGGGCCGCTGACCTTGATCTGGAGGTGGTCTGTGACCGCTACCTGGGTGCGCCAGGTGAACTGGAGGTCCTCCAGAGCCTGCTGGTGAAGGCTGCGCCGCGGTGGTGCACACGGCTGCGGGTCCTCGCAAGCGCCCGCGAGCAGGTCCCGGTTGACGCCGGCCAGCCGGGGGCGTTGGGGGCGGCGGTCCTGGAGATGGCGACCAGGCGGGGGCCGACCTACCAGGCGTTGGTCGAGAGGGGCGGTCCGGATGATGAGCGGGTCTTCGGCTCGGCCGAGGTCCGCGGGGCAAGCCCCGAGCTCGTCGTGGTGGTGTCGGTGGATGAGCGGATCGTCAGCCCCCTGGGACAGGCGACCGTGCTCAACAACACCGTTTCGTTGCAGGTCCGCCGGTCCAAGGTCGCAGGATGGAAGGGGAGCGACTGGTCCTTCGAGGTCTTCCAATCGCTGTGCGACCGGTTGTCGCCAGCGTGGGGGTGGGCTGGGCACCCGGGTGAGTATTGGGCCAAGGTCATGACCGAGGAGCCGTCCATCCGGGCGGTCGGCCGGGACTTTGGCCGGTACCTTCCCGGGGTGTTCTGGTTGAACTTCTTCGGACGTCCCTATCGCCAGCTCATCGGGGATGACCGGCTGCGATCAACACCAGCCAGCCACCTCGCCATGGTCGACCAGGGGGTGCTGATCGGGCTGGGCCTGGCGCCAACCGACTGGGACACGGCCGAGTATGCGACCGCCGAACAGCGGGTCCGTGACCACCTCGGCGCCAGCGTGTTCTACTCCAAGGCCGAGCGGGACCGGCCCACGGTCGCGCCCCCCTGGGGCAGGTAGCCGGCAATGGTGAGGCCATGAGGCGCCGAGGGTTCCTGGCCGGCGTGGCCAGCGGGGCGCTGAGTGCCGGACTGGCTGGCTGCCGCCCGCAAACCCATTCCGCGCCGGTCGGGGAGTCTGCCAAGCACCGCCCCGATAGTCCCTCGACCAGCAGCCACCAACCAGGGGTGACCTCGGTGCCGCCGGCGGCGGCACTGGTCGCACTCGACCTCGCCAGGGTTCGGTGTTGCCGGCGTCGGGACCACCCGGGCCTCCGGCCCCTTCCCTCCGCCTCCCCTCTTCCCGACGCTGGGCCGCAAGAGATGAGGCGGTACGGCCAGGGATCCCGAGGGACGGCGGAAGCTGCCGATCGGCTGTTTGCGCACGTCACGAGCGATGATGGAGAACACAGCGGGATGAGACAGGACCCGCGCAGAGACGCCAATCCGACCTGGAAAAACGCCGGCATTGCCTACACAGGTTCGAATCCTGTCCCTGCCACATAGCCCCTGACCAGCAACAATGCGACCGTGCGTCGCCCAGTCATGGGCAAGCGCGCCACCGTCGGCATGGCGCAGCTGGGCGGCGATGATGCTGGCCGGCTCCTTGTTGGCCGCCATCGCCGACGCCAACGCGTGCCGCGGCATGTGGGGGTGGGCAACGAGCCCGACGCTGGCAGCCAGGCGGGCGAAGGCGCGGCTGGCGTGGTTGGGGTTGACCGGCGTGCCCCGCTCTGTGCGGAACACCAGGTCGAGCTCGACCGGGTGGGGTGGCCGGCCGGGCTCCACCCAGCGCAGCCCGACCGTGGCGGCTGGCCCATGGCCAGGCGCAGCCGGAGTTGCTGGTGGCGGTGACGACGCAACGTCTGGACGGCGAAGGGTGGCAGAGTGAGGATGGCGTTGCTGGCAGCGGACTTGAGCGGCCCGAGCAGCCTTGACAAGTCGCCGTACCGGCAGTCGATTGCTACGTCTGGCTCGGTTCAGCCCCGCCGCAGGCCAAGGGCGCTGGTCGTCACCAGCCCGAGCCCGCAGCCGAGCTGGATGATCCACCAGGCGCCGAGTTGGGTGTGGTGGCCGGACACCGGGCACGCGACGGTGGAGACCACCAGCAGGCCGGATGCCAGCAGCGAGGCCACCATGCTCCAGCGCTGTCGCAGCCAGAAGCCGGCGAACGCGGCCACCACCGCGGCCAGCAAGACGGTGCCGAGCATGTTGAGGAACCACGGGTCGACGGCGTTCGGATTGGTGGGCTGGGGTTCGACCGCGATCCCGATACCGAGGAGCACGACCCAGGCGACCGCGCCGATCGCCGCCCAATGCCCGCTGGGTGGTTCCAGCAGCCGTCCCCGAAGCGATGTGGGGAGGACTGCGGCCGCCGGCCGGTTGCCCGCAGCCGCGGGCGGCACCTTCGGGTCTGCCATCCCACTGTACTTAAGCGCCGCGACGTCGTGGTCGTCCAGCTCCCGCTCGTGCCTGGTCAGCTCGTCCAGACGATCTTTGGTCGTGGCCATGGCTGGTACCTCCTTGGCGCCGCGCACGACGTGCGGCTGGCGTCCCGCTGATGGTGGAAGTGCGGTGTGACCCGGGCTCCTAGCAATGGATATTACGCGGCGGCTGTGACCGATTCCGGCTGGTCGAACACCTTCCCAGCTCCGCCAACCATGCGAACAGACCGATGGGGTGGAGAGCCAATATCGCACCCCGTGCATTCGCCGCTTCGGCGGAACCCCGACGCCTCTGTCCCCACGGCGGCGGCAGAAGCCGCGGCGGTGGGATGAGTAGCCTGCGGGGGAAGTGGATCTTGGCCGCCCGTTACGGTCGCATCTGGCCGGGTGGCCGGCCGCTCCCCCCGCGGCGGCCGGCCACCCGGGCCAGGCCCGGCCAGGCGGCGACCCCCCGAGCCGCCCGGTGCTGTCCCCGAGACGGGCGCGGCCCTTCATCTGCACGTTCGCCGACGCGATCCGTATCGCAGCACGAGCGCCGCGCCGGCAAGCGGCTGGACGTTACCGAGTAACCGTCCTGCTGTCGTGAGTAGTTGATTACTCTATGGGCCGGATCGAGCGGTATAGGATTGCTGCGTGGATGTCTCCTGGCCTCTGGTCGGGCGTCAGGCCGAACTTGAGGCGCTGGTCGCCGACATCAGGGAGGCCCGCGGCGGCGTGGTGCTCGTCGGTGCTGCCGGGGTCGGCAAGACCCGGCTGGCCAGGGAAGTGCTGGTCCGGGTGCACGCGGTGGGGCGGGACGTGGAGTGGGTGGCCGCGACCCGGGCGGCTGCCTCGATCCCGTTCGGCGCGGTTTCCCACCTGCTGCCAGCGGGCGAGCGTCTGGGTGGTGACCGTCTGGACACCCTCCGCCGAGCCGCGGCCGTGCTCGCCCAACGGGGCCACGGGCAACCATTGGTCCTCGGAGTTGATGACGCGCACCTGCTGGATGACGCCTCGGCCGCGCTGGTGCATCTGCTCGCCCTCCACAACCAGGCGATCGTGCTGGTCACGCTCCGGAGCGGGGCACCAGCCCCCGACGCGATGGTGGCGCTCTGGAAGGACGGTCCCGCCCGGCGCCGCGAGCTGCCGGCCCTGGCGCCAGAGGCGACCGCCGAGCTGCTGGGCCGTGTCCTGGGTGGAAGAGTCGATGGAGTGACCAGGCAGGAGATGCTGCGGGTGTCTGAGGGGAACCCGCTGTACTTGCGCGAGTTGGTCCTGGCCGGATGGGAGACCGGTGCGCTGCGTCAGGTCGAGGGGGTGTGGCGCTGGACGGGTGAACTGGCCGGCGCGACCCGGCTCGCTGAGTTGGTCGCGGCCCGCCTCGACACCCTTGCCGAGACGGCCAGGGCGGTCGTGGAGCTGGTCGCCTGGGGCGAGCCGCTGCCCGTCGTCGTGCTCCAGCGGCTGATCGACAGCCACGGGGTCCAGATAGCCGAGCAGAGCGGCCTGCTTGTGCTGGAGCGATCCGGCTTCCGCATCCTCGCCCGCTTGGCCCATCCGCTGCACGGTGAGGTGCTGCGAGCCACCCTGCCGGTAAGCCGGGTCCGCTCGGTCGCCGACCGGCTGGCGACCGCCTTCAACGTCGGTCCCCTGCGCCGGCGGGATGACTTACTGCGGGTCGGTATCTGGCAGCTGGAAGCGGGCCTGGCCGCCCACCCCGGCCTGCTGTTGAAGGCGGCTGGCCAGGCCGCCGCCCGCTTCGACCACGAGTTGACTGAGCGTCTGGCCCGTGCCGCGGTAGACGCTGGTGGTGGCACGACCGCCGTGCGGGTCTTGGCCGAGGCGCTGGAGTGGCAAGGCCGCCACGCTGAGGCGGTGGCGGTCATGGTCGGCGAGCCGCCCGTCCAGGTTGCCGAGCGTGCTCGCTGGGCGAGCATCCGGGGCGGAAACCTCTACTGGGGGCTGGAGCGGACCGCCGAAGCCGAGGAGATCCTGCAACAGGCCGCACTAGCCGAGGAGGGCAGCGGGGACGCGGTTGCGATGCTGGCCTGGATCCTACTGTTCGATGGGCGCCTGCGGGAGGCCGTGGCGGTCGCGGGTCGGGTCCTCGACCAGTCTGAGGCGCCGGCTCAGGCGCTGGTGTGGGCCGCGACCGCGGCCGTGCCTGCCCTGGGGTCGCTTGGCCAGCTTGGTGAGGCGCTGGCCGTGACCGACCGGGGTCTGGCGGTGGCCAGGGCGCATCCGGAGGAGCTGCCCTGGGGGGAGACCCAGCTCAACCTGGTCCGCTGTCTGGTGCTCCTCGGCGTCGGGCGCCTGACCGAGGCCGGGGCGATCGCCGAGGCTGGCTATCGGGCCGCGGTCGCCGACCGCTCGCCCGAGCTGACCGGGGGGTGGGCGGGGTTCCGCGGCTTGGTCGCCAAGGCCGAGGGCCGGATCGCGAACGCCGAGACCTTGTTGCGGGAGGCGGTTGCCCTGCTCGATGAGCAGGATCCCTATCGGTTCATGCGCTGGTGCCTGGCCGAGCTGGCCAGCGTGGCCGCCTTGGCCGGTGACCAGCAGGCAGCGGCGGGCTGGCTGGACAGGGCCGACGCCCGCGGGGGCGAGGCCAATCGCTTTTTCGACCCCTGGGTGGAGCTTGACCGGGCCTGGGTGGCAGCCGGCACCGGTGAGCTAACCAGGGCAGCCGAGCTGGCCACCCAGGCAGCCGAGATGGCCAGGGACTCAGGGCAGTTCACCTTGGAAGCGCTCGCCCTGCACGACGTGGCTCGGCTGGGGGTCCCCACCGCGGTGCGGGAGCGGTTGGAGGAGCTGGCCGGCCTCCTGGAAGGGCGGCTGGCGCCGGTCCTGGCCACCTCGGCGGTCGCACTGGCCGCCAGGGACGGGGCGGCCCTTGACCGCGTCGCGGCCGCCTTCCAGGACCTGGGGGCGCTGATGCTGGCGGCCGAGGCGGCCGCCGTCGCCGCCCGCGCCCACCAGGCCGCCGGCCGCGACGCCAGGGCCAACGCCTCCCGGGAGCGAGCCGCTGGCCTCGCCGCCGCCTGCCAGGATGCCCGCACCCCCGCCCTCGCCCCAGATGCAGTGACCACGGTGCTGACACCGCGCGAGCGGGAGGTGGCCCTGCTGGCCGCCGGCCGCGCCTCCAGCCGCGACATCGCCGTCCGCCTCGGCCTGTCGGTTCGCACGGTCGACAACTACCTGAACCGCGCCTACACCAAGCTCGGCATCTCCAGTCGAGCCGAGCTAGCCGCGCTGCTCGGGTCCAGCACACCACGGTGAGCCCGAGGAGGGCAGCTCTGCTCGGATTGCAGGCGGAGCGCACGTGCTGGCGGCGAGCAGTCTCGAATCGGCCTTCGACGCCATAGGCGCCGTCATGGCGTCAACCGCGCAGGCGCGAACGGCCTCCGCTGGCCCCCCGCGGGGGCCGTTCGCCTGCTCGAGGGGCCGAACTGGGCGGCGAGCGCCAGCCATTCCATGTACACCGCCTGGCTGATGTCACGCTGGGTCAGCTGGCTGGAGAGCGGCTGCAGTAGGTCGCCCTTACCGGGCTGAGCTCGATCGCGGCCTCGGCGAGCATGGCGACACTACGATCGGTCACCCCATAACTTCGCCTCTAACGGTCGATGGCGAGCTGCGAAGACGCAAACGCGTACGCCGAACGCTGGGTCCGTACGACGCCATTGTCATATGATCCGCATTCGGCGAAGCCGGGCATTTTGGAGGGGCGACGGTGTGGGCCAGCACTGGGTCTTCAGCGCGATGGCGCTGGCCGCGGGCGCCTGCCTAGCCGCCTACGCTCTCTATGCGTGGCGCCACCGGCGGGCGTCGGCCGGGGCGAGCCTGGCGGTGGTGCTGGCCGCTGCCGGCTGGTGGAGCCTCGCCTACGCCCTGGAGCTGGCGGCCACCAACCTGCCCACCAAGCTGGTGTGGGGCGACGCCAAATGGCTGGGCATCGCCCTGCTCCCCCCGGCCTGGTACGCGTTCGTCATGCAGTACAACGGCCGCGGGCGGTGGGTGAACCGGCCGGTGATGGCCGCGCTGGCGGTCCCGCCGGTGGCGGTGGTCGTGCTGCTGGCCAACCCCGCCACCCATGACCTGGTGCGCTACTACCCGCCGTCGGCGGCCGCCGACCCGGAGAACGCCATCGCCCAGGTCGGGCCCCTGTTCTGGCCGTTCCTGGTCTACGCCGACCTGGTGGTATGGGGTTGCACGGCGCTGTTTGTCTGGACGCTGCTGCGCCGATCGCGGCTGTACTGGCGCCAGAGCCTGCTACTGATCGTGACGCTGCTGCTGCCGATCCTCGCCAACCTGCTGCATAACCTCAACATCGGGCCGTTCGGGCAGGTCGAGCTGACCCCCTTCCTGCTCGTGCTGACCGGCGCGGTGCTGGTGTGGGGGGTCTTCCGCTTCCGCCTGCTCGACCTGGCCCCGATCGCACGCAGCCAGATCTTCCAGCTCATGCAGGATGCGGCCGTGGTGCTGGACCCCTACGGGCGGGTGGTGGATGCCAACCTGGCCGCCGAGCGGCTGCTCGGCCAGCCGGTCGGCCAAGTCGTTGGGCAGCCGCTGGCACAGCTGCTACCGGCGTGGACAACCGCCATCTCCCATGGGCATGACGCCTCTACCTTGAGCGATACCTCTGGCGAGGAGGCGATCATCGCCGGTCGCGTGTATGAGCTGACCGTCTCGGCCCTGCCCGACCGGCAGGGCCAGCCCACCGGGGACCTGCTGATCGCCCGGGACGTGAGCGAGCGTCGGCAGGCCGAGCGAGACCTTCGCGACAGCTTGGTACGGGAACAGGCGGCAACCGAGCGGCTGTCGGCTGCTCTGCAGCGGGAGCAGGCCGCCGCCGAGCAGCTGTCGGACGCCCTGGAGCGAGAGCAGACCGCCACCCAGCACCTCCGCGAGCTGGACCAGATGAAGGACGCGTTCCTCCAAGCCGTCTCCCACGACCTGCGTACCCCGCTCACCTCGGTGCTGGGGATCGCCGCGACTCTGGACCGCGGCCATCAGCTGCTGTCGGCCGGCGAGATCCGCGACCTGCTCGGCCGGCTGGCGGGCAATGCCCGCAAGCTTGGCCGTCTGCTGACCAACCTGCTGGACCTGGAACGCCTCACCCAAGGCACCCTCGACCCCGACCGTCAAGGTGTCGACCTTGGTGCGCTGGTCAGCCGGATCGTCAAGGACACAGGACCGGAGCTGCTCGGCGAGCGTCCCATCAGCTTGGAGACCGCGCCCGTGCTGATCGCGGTCGACGCCCCCAAGGTCGAGCGGATCGTGGAGAACCTGCTGACCAACGCGGCCCGGCACACTCCCACCGGCACGCCGGTGTGGGTGCGGGTCCAGGCGGCTGCCGGTGGTGCGCTCATGGTGGTCGAGGATGCCGGACCCGGTGTGCCGGCCGAGGTCCGCCAGGTGATCTTCCAGCCGTTCCGGCAGGGGCCGACCATCACCGCTTACGCACCCGGGTCCGGCATCGGTCTGGCGCTGGTGGCCAACTTTGCGGGCATGCACGGCGGTCGCGCCTGGGTGCAGGAGCGACCTGGGGGTGGTGCCTCGTTTCGTGTGTTCCTGCCCGACGTCCGCGATTCGGATGCGGCGACCCCGCGTCTCCTGCTCCGGGAGTGAGCTTTCGCCGTCCCTGTCAAGGCCGAGACGGTCCCATGAGCGGCCGGCGAGGCAGGCAGGCTCCACCGGCCGCTGATCCTCACTAGGCCTAGGCGAGGTGTTGAGGCCACCTCGCCGCTTTGGTGGCCGGCACATGATCACACTAGTCATTATCTTCGAACCGCATCGCCATCCCGAGACTCTTTCGCCTGAACTCAGGCGGGTTCGGAGACACCGGATCGACGCCGCGGTGGCCGCCGTCCCTCGGCGAACTCGCAGCTCAGAGCGTACGGTCGACTTTCCGGTACCCACAGGTCGAACCAAGTTCGGCAATGGCCTCGATCGGGCGGCTTTCGGCGTGCACGAGGGCACAGGCCGCTACTCCCAAACGGGATCTTGTCGGAGAATACGGTTGCCCGTTCCCCCGCCGCAGAGAAGGGCGAGCCCATGACAGACCTCGGTACCAACCCACCAGGCGGGGACCTGCCGCCCGAGATCGACACCAGCATGCCTACCCCGGCGCGGATGTACGACTACTGGCTGGGCGGCAAGGACAACTTCCCCGCCGACCGGAGGGCGGGGGACGCCGTGCTCGAGGTCTTCCCCGAGATGCGGCGCGGCGTCCGTCAGAACCGGGCGCTGCTGGGCCGGATGGTGCGCTACCTGGCTGGCGAGGCGGGGATCCGGCAGTTCCTAGACATCGGCACCGGCCTGCCCACCAAGGACAACACCCACGAGGTCGCCCAGGCGGTCGCGCCGGAATCCCGGGTCGTGTACGTCGACAACGACCCGCTCGTGCTGGTGCATGCCAGGGCCTTGCTTCAAAGCAGTGCGCGGGGCGTCACCAAGTACGTGGAGGCCGACCTGCGCGACCCCGACAAGATCCTGCAGGGTGCTACGGAGACGCTGGACTTCAATGAGCCGGTGGCGATCACGCTGTTGATGATCCTGATGCTCATCGAGGATGAGGACGCGTACGAGGTCGTCAGCCGGCTCATGGCTGCCGTGCCCTCAGGTAGCTACCTCGCCATCTCCCATCCCGCCGGCGATATCGACAGCGGCGGCGAGATCTCCAAGGCCTACGAGCGCCTTGAGAAGCTGATGCCCGACCGTCCCACCCTCCGTAGCAAGGACCAAATTGCCCGGCTCTTCGACGGCTTGGAGATGGTGGAGCCAGGGCTGGTGCAGCTGCACCGGTGGCGACCCGATCCAGGTGACGCCGATAGTGTCCTCCACTACGACGTGCCCGCCTACGCCGGGGTTGGACGCAAGCCATAGAGGTCAGGACCGGATGGCCAGGGAAGTCAGGGCCGATGGGCACCTGGTCGATTCATGCGGAATCACCCGGCTGGGGGTCGATACCGCGACAACTCCCCGTAGGGTGCAGATCTACCCCGTGACGACGCATGAAGGTGCGGATCGTGGTGGCCGACACCTGGACGCCGAGGCGCTGCAGTCGCCCTTGATGCGCTGGTAGCCCCAGCGAGGGTTCCCGCTGGCCAGGCGGATAATCAGCTGTCGCAGGTCCTTGTCCAGCGGTGGTCGGCCGGTCTGGTGGTGGGAGTAGGTCCAGGCGCGGGCGATCAGCCGTCGGTGCCAGCGCAGCAGCGTCTCGGGCTCCCGGGAAGCACGACCAGCGGGCTCGTGGCAGTGCGCGGCTGACCACCGCCAGCAGGGCTCGATCGGCGGTCTGGAACAGAGGTCGTGAGATCTGGCGGCGGAGCACACCAAGCTGGTGGCGCAGCAGCAGGATCTCCAGATCCTTGGCGACATCACCGCGGGCCAGCAGGGACAACAGCCGGAAAGAGCGGCACAGCATCAGATAGACGAGTCTCGGCAGCAACACGGGGGGTCTCCGCCGTAGGGTCAGCAGCGGCGCTACCGTACCCAGACCGCCTATGCCATCCGCAGCTCACAGGTCACGTCCGAGTTTCCGCACCCTACGGGTTCCGGTCTGTGCCGAGTGCGGATGCAACGGTCGATAGCCAGGGCGGATCCCGGACAGTCTGGACGAAAGTGGCACACTGTCTGTCAACCAGTGTGCGGGAGGCACCAGGTTGCGGGAGGCAGGCGTGAGCGAGGATCGGCCGGGAATGGGGAGCGGCCCGACCGTGCGTCGCATGCTGGTCGGCGCCCAGTTGCGCCGGCTCCGGATCGACATGGGACTCTCACGCGAGGAGGCCGCCGAGGCGATCCGGGCGTCGGAGTGGAAGATCCACCGGCTGGAGAACGGCCAGGTTGGCTTCAAGGACCGCGACATCGTCGACCTGCTGCGGCTGTACGGCGTCACCGACCCAGATGAGGTCGCCGGGTTCCTGGAGTTCGCTCGCGAGGCCAACGCCCCTGGCTGGTGGCAGCACTACGGCGACCTGCTGCCCCAGTGGTTCCGGACCTATGTGGATCTGGAGTCGGCAGCCACACTGATCCGGACCTACGAGGGCCAGCTGGTCCCCGGCCTGTTGCAGACCGAGGACTATATGCGGGCGGTCATCGCCGGCGCGCACCTGGACGAACTGGCGGAGGAGGGGCAACGGCGGGTCGCGCTGCGGATGGCCCGCCAGACGCTGCTCACCCGACCAGATGCGCCCCGGCTGTGGGCGTTGATCGACGAGGCGGCGCTGCGGCGACCCGTGGGCCGTCCCGAGGTGATGCGCGGGCAGCTGGAGCAGCTGATCGACGCTACCAAGCTGGCGAATGTCGTCTTGCAGATCTTGCCGTTCGGTGCTGGCGCCCACCCGGGCATGGTGGGCTCGTTCAGCATCCTCCGGTTCGCCGACCAAGAGTTACCCGATGTGGTCTATGTCGAGCACCTGACCAATGCCCTGTACCTCGACAGGCGCGACGATGTCAACCAGTACCTGCATGTCATGGACCGCATCAGCGTGCGCGCCGCACCTCCCGACAAGACCGTGGACCTCCTCCACAAGATCCTGCAGGAATCCTGAAGCAGGCCTCTGGCGGGTGGTCGATGAGCCCGCCAGACCACACAGCCGGCGGGGTTGGTCAGCTCCGCGCCGCATGCTTGCGTGGGCCGAGGTGCCGGCGAGCTTGAGATCACCGACGTCAGGGTTTGCGACCCACACCTCCATGGGAAGGTCACCGCCCGCGTCGGTGGGATCGGCTCGCCATCGTGGAACCGACACGAAACCAGGTTCGACCAGCTCCGCCCGTCGAAGAAGCCGGCGATCTGTACCGGGCTGCGGAGGTGGTACGGGAGCGCTCCACTTTCGTTGTAGCGCTGCTGGGCCTGCGCAAATGCTTGGCTGATGACGTTGGTTCCGTCGTTGAGCGCCATGGCACATCGCTCCGCGGACCGATGGGACAGTGAGCCCTTCTCAGGATTGGGTCGACCCAACGGGCCATGCAGTAGGCGGGGCGGACTTCCCACCGCTGTGGGACTGACGAACGCGGGCAGGAAGTAGGTGGAACTCTCGTCAGATGGCAGCCGGGATTTCCCTCCGACTTCCCTCCGCCCGACGCTGGACCGCGCGGGACGGGGCGAAACCGGCGGGGACGCCGAGGGACGGCGAAGGCTGGCGGCAGGCCGTTTGTGCAGGTCACGACCAATAATGGGGACCAGGTGGGGACGGGACGGGACCCGCGAGGAGGCGGCGGTGCGACCTGTAAAATCGCCGGCATTGCCTACACAGGTTCGAATCCTGTCCCTGCCACACCACCTCTGAGCTGCGGGAACGCTGCACAAGCAGAAGATCCCACCTCGCCTGCACCTTCGCGTGATGCATCGGCCTGGACGTGGCCATAGCGTGCTGGGCAGACAACGCCAACCGATCCTCATGGAAGGCAGCGGACTGGCCCGCGCCCGCCCCGAGGCGGTGATCGAGTTCTCCAGGGTCGACGGCTACCTGCAGCCGGGTGAGGAGTAGGTGCTCTGGAAGAAGCCTCCACCCGTGTACGCCTTGCCGCCATAGGTCACGTAGATGGAGGAGTTGTGCCCCTGTGCATACGCCGTGCGGCCACTCCGGTCGGGTGGCTGGGGGGTCGTCACCTGCAGGACGCTCCCGGCCGCCTGCCAGGTGCCGCTGATACCTTTCATGCCGGCACCGGTGGCGCAGTCGTGCAGCACGATCGAGAGCGTCGCCTTGATCCTGGTCCCGGACCATCCGTAGAGAATGATCCGGGCCGAACGCGCGTAGCTGTGGCCGTTCGGGTCGAGGTCGCGGATGACGCAGGTGCGCTGCCACACCGGGATCTGGTGGGCTCCGCCGCGCTCACGCAGCCAGATGGTGCCCGAGCCGGTGCAGAAGTCGGCAGCGGACGCCGGAGCCGGCCGCATGACCACGAGCGCGGTCACGGTCAGCACCAGAACGGCCAGCATCCTGAGCGCCGACAGCGGCGTGCGCCGGTCGACTGCGATGTTGCCCATCGCTGTTGTCTCCTCTCTGCGGATACTCGTTGTGGTTGGCACGTCGGTCAGGCTGGCCCAGCGAGCGCCTTCTGGGAACCTGCCAGCCGGCAGGAAAGGATGCTTGGAGGCACTTGATGCATGACGCGGTGGACCTCCGCGACCTGGTCGCCAACGAGCTTGTCCAGCGGCGCGAGAGCGGGTATGAGGTCGCCGGGCTGGAGGCGGTTGTGGCGGCCGCGCTGGCGGACGGCTCGGCGTCGCTCGGGGAGCTGCTCGAACGCCTCGAGCAGGCGCCGCGGTCGGCGGGCTGGTCGTACGAGGAGC